>Ga0209101_1000224_pt1 | contig 48614 bp, 36 predicted proteins | sample ConPoolayeCmetaG_FD_185481 | JGI IMG/M metagenome (GOLD analysis project Ga0209101, IMG submission 185481) | Hot spring microbial mat communities from California, USA to study Microbial Dark Matter (Phase II) - Cone Pool mat layer C metaG... ... | reverse complement strand
GAGAAGATGACCGACATATTTTTCGACCAGCGCCTGATCGAATTCGTCGATTCCGGCGGGCACCGGCGTATGAGTCGTGAACACCGTTCCGGCGCGGGTGATATCGATCGCCTCCTCAACCGAAATGTTATTTGCCTCCTTGCGGTGACGTATCCTTTCCAAGGCGAGGAAAGCCGCATGTCCCTCGTTGATATGGCAGACCCTGACGTGATAATCGAGCCGACGAAGCGTTCGCATCCCGCCCACGCCGAGAACAAGCTCCTGCTGAATTCTGGTTTCGTTGTCGCCGCCGTAAAGCTGGTAAGTAATATTGCGGTCTCTGTCGGAATTCGGAAAGGTGTTGGTGTCAAGCAGATAGAGGGGTATTCTTCCCACTTGAGCTTTCCAAACCCGGCAGTACACGAGGCGGCCGGGGAATTGGATATCGATCAAGATCGGCTTCCCCTCGCTGTCGAGCACCGGCCTGATCGGCAAATTGAAAAAGTCGTTGTCGGGGTAGGTTTCCTGCTGCCAGCCGTCGGCGTTGAGATACTGCTGAAAATACCCCTGTTGATAAAGCAGGCCGATTCCCACCAGCGGCACGCCGAGGTCGCTGCACGATTTCAGATGGTCGCCGGCTAAGATGCCGAGGCCGCCGGAATAAATCGGCAGGCAATCGGTCAGGCCGTACTCCATGGAAAAATAAGCGATTTTCGGGCCGTCGAATTTGCCGTACTTCCCCTCAAACCATGACGGACTTTTCAGATATTCCTGCAATCCGTTGTAGATCCTGCCCAGTTCTGCCATGAACCCCTCGTCATTCATCGCTTGGGCAAGGGTGTCCTGTTTGATCAGACCGAGCATTTTGACCGGGTTGTGGCCCGATGAGTTCCACAAATCGGAGTCAAGCCGCCTGAACAGCTCGATAGTCTGTTGATTCCAGGTCCACTGAAGGTTGTAGGCGATCTCCTCCAGCGGCGCCAACGGCTTGGGCAAAGTAGCCTTTACCTGAAAGGTATTATATGCTTTGGGCATTCAATCCTCATCCTCGTTTCTTCGTCAAATCGGCGGCGGCACCGTTTCCATCATAAAGATCGGCGACCTTGAAAAATACCGCTGTATCAATGTATCGACAGTAATATCGAAATCTTTCTCGTTCAGATGAATCGATCCGATCCGCCGGCACGGCTTGTGATTTCCTAAAATCGATTTGAGACGATTTCCACGCTGGAACGGCTCTTGAGTCATTCGGGAAAATTCAAATTAAATTGTCAGTTTTCTGAAAGCGGCCGCCTTTTTCTCCATCTCCCGGCGATACTCGTCGAATCCGGGTTTCCCGGCCAAGGCGAACATAGCCTTCTTGTAAGCCTCGACCCCCGGCTGGATAAAGGGATTTATTCCGGCCAAATATCCCGAAACAGCCGCCGAAAGCTCCATCAGAAAATAAAACTGACCTATATTGAATGCGTTCCTTTCCGGGAAATCGATCGTCATGTTCGGCACGCCCCCTTTCAGATGAGCGTAGGCCGGGCCGTCGATAACCAAGTCGTTGACGAAATTGAGGCTGCGGCCGTTATCCGATAAGAAGTTCAATCCGTCGAGATCTTCCGGATCCGATGGTATCGAAACATCGTTATCGTGGCGGCGAAGGCGGAGAAATGTTTCGATAAATATACGCGGCCCCTCCTGAACCATCTGACCGTTCGCGTGAAGTTTTTCCGAATAAAGTGACGGCGATACCCACAACCCGTTGCCCCGTTGTCCCTCGCTTTCCGGGAACAACTGCTCCATCCATCGCGCCAAGTGAAGCAAGTGGGTGGAATTGCTGGCCACCACCTCGATCTTTTTGCCTTTGGCAAACGCCAAATAGCGGACGGCGGCGTGAATCAGTGCCGGGTTTTTCCAGAAATCGTCGCTGGCCGTGCGCTCCTTCATGGTTCGGAAACCGGCTAAAAATTCGGCAATATCCACGCCGGCGACGGCCAACCCGAACAAGCCGACATCCGACAGCACCGAATACCTGCCGCCTATGTTATCAGGCACAACGAAAGTCTTGTATTTTTTCCGATCGGCCAGCTTCCGCAGGGCTCCCCGCGTCCTGTCGGTGGTTGCGACAATATAGTCAGCGGCGTTTCCGCCCGCCCACTTTTCCACAAGTCGGCGCAGTATTCGGAAGGCCACAGCTGTTTCCGTGGTAGTCCCCGATTTGGAGATGACATTGATTCCCACCCTCTTGCCCTGCAGCAGATCGAGGGAATCCCGGTAAAAATCGGGATCGAGATTTTGCCCCATAAAATAGATTTCGGGAACGTCGCCGCGATCGGCTCGCGAAAGCTGGTTGAAATATGTGTGAGTCAGAGCCTTGAACGTCGCCTCAATACCAAGATATGACCCCCCAATTCCCAGCGAAACAAAGGTATCAATATCTTTGGCAAAAGCGGTGGCGGCGGCGTTGATTTCGGCGATATGCTCATCGGTTATTTCATCCGGCAGGGTAAACCAGCCAAGCATCGGGATACCGTTGTCGAGGCAGTCTCCTTTGCCCGCCTCGATCAGCTTTTTCATTTCGACAGCCCGCCTGCCTACAGCCGACAATTCATCCTCGGTGATAAACGGTTCGCCATCGACGGCATTGACGATATTGGTGATATCGACAGTGATTCGGTTGGCGGTTATGAAATCCTGATCGGGGCTATATCTTGGTGGTCGGGTTGTCTTGTTCCGCTGCTTCTGAATCGTCTTATTGTGGCCGAGTTGAGCGGTGTCAAGACCGTTGTCACGCAAGGAGCGTCCCTTTCCACCGGAAATTGCCGAATTCATGCCCTGCCGGCGCTGCCGAGCAAGGTGATTTTACTTTTTATTATTTCTTTTATCGCCTGGCGCGCCGGGCCGAGGATTTTCCGCGGATCGATTTCCTGAGGGTTTTCCGCCAGCACCTGTCTGACCTCGGCCACAAACGTCAGGCGCAGGTCGGTATCGATATTTATCTTATTAATGCCGGATTCGACCGCTTTCCGATAAGCGTCGTCGGGCAAACCTTTGGCCCCGGGCAACCGGCCGCCGTATTTGGCGATTTTTTGAGTCAGGCTCTCCGGCACGCCGCTTGCCCCGTGAAGAACCAGCGGCATCTCCGTCATCTTTTTGATAAGCGATATCCGCTCGAAATCGAGTCTCGCCTCGCCCTTGAATTTGTAGGCCCCGTGGCTTGTGCCGACAGCCACCGCAAGGGCGTCGACGCCCGTTTTTCTGGCGAATTCGACGGCCTGCGCCGGATCGGTGAGATGGGCGTCTTTGGCGTCAACGCTGACTTCGTCCTCGATTCCGCCGAGGCGGCCCAGCTCGCCTTCCACGCTGACACCGTGGGCATGAGCGTATTCCACGACGCGGGCGGTCAACTCGATATTCTTGTCGAAAGGCAGATGCGATCCATCAATCATCACCGACGTAAAACCGGCATCGACGCAGTTGCGCGCATCCTCGAATGTCGCCCCATGGTCCAGATGGAGCACGACAGGCACGGGGGCTTTCGCCGCCCCGGCTCTTACCATGGCCATCAAATAATCGATACCGGCGTATTTTATGGCGCTGGTCGAGGCGGCCAGGATTATCGGAGCTTTGGCCTCGGTGGCCGCCTCTATGGCGGCCTGAACGAATTCGAGATTGTTGACGTTGAATTGGCCGATAGCATATCTGGACCTATTGGCAGCCGGATATAGTTTTTTCAGCGATTCAAGCGGCATCTAATTCCTTTTCTTTTGGCTTCAATTTATGCCGTCACCGGGATATTTTCAGTCAACGGCCCGGCGTTGACCACCTCCGCCGAGACTTCCTTTTCATAGGCTTTGAAATTATCCTTGAAAAGTCGCCCGAGTTCAAGAACTTTAATGTCATAGGCACTCTTATCCGGCCAGGTATTGCGCGGGTTCAAAACCTCGGTCGGCACTCCCGGGCAGGCGGTGGGGACCTCAAATCCGAAAACGGGATCGACCATCATCGGGATATCATCGAGTTTCCCGGTAATGGCGGCTTTGACCATGGCCCGCGAATAGGCGATTTTCACCCGGCTGCCGACGCCGTATGGTCCGCCGGTCCAACCGGTATTGATCAACCAGCATTTGACGTTCTGGCTTTTGAGTCTTTTTTCCAGCAGCTTGGCGTATTCGAACGGATGCAGAACCATGAATGGCGCGCCGTAGCAGGCGGAAAAAACAGCTTTGGGCTGAGCACCGTCGCCGCTTTCGGTTCCGCCGAGTTTGGCTGTGTAGCCTGAGATGAAATGATACATCGCCTGGGCGGTGTTCAAACGGGCCAGAAGCGGCATCACCCCGAAAGCATCGCTGGTGAGGAATACCACGTTTTTCGGATGGCCGGCGGTCCCGCCGCGGTGAATGTTGTTTATATGAGTCAGCGGATAGGCTGCCCGCGTGTTTTCGGTCAACGAGTCATCGTTAAGGTCTATCTTTCTGGTGTAGGGATCGAAGGCGACGTTTTCGAGGATAGTGCCGAATTTGCGCGTGGTTTCATAGATATCCGGTTCGGCCTCGGGCGACAATCTGATGACTTTGGCATAGCAGCCGCCCTCGAAATTAAAGATGCCGCTGTCGCTCCAGCCATGCTCGTCGTCGCCTATCAAGCTGCGTTCGGGATCCGCCGAAAGCGAGGTTTTGCCTGTTCCGGATAGTCCGAAAAACAGGGCTACATCGCCGTCGCGGCCAAGGTTCGCCGAACAATGCATCGACAAGACGCTGTTTTGCGGGTAAAGAAAGTTGAGGATAGAAAACACCGACTTCTTTATTTCGCCGGCGTAACTTGTGCCACCGATAAGCACCATCTTGCGGGCGAGGTTAAGAATGATGAAGGTTTCGGAGTTGGTGCCGTCGAGCGATGGAAGCGCATGAAAATGAGGCATATGTATTATCGTGAATTCTGGCCGATGGTTTTGCAGTTCTTCCGGTTTTGCCTGAATAAACAAGTTGCGGGCGAAAAGCGAATGCCAGGCGCTTTCGGTGATCACTCGAATCGGCAGGCGGTATCTTGGGTCGGCGCCGGCGAAACAATCCTGTATGAATAAGTCCCTTCCCTGTATATAGGCCAGAAGCCTGTGAAATAGAATCTCGAAGTTTCTTTCCGAGATCGGCTGGTTCGATTTTCCCCACCAGACCTTGCTCTTCGAGTCGGACTGCTCAACTATGAATTTGTCCTGAGCGGCTCTTCCCGTATATTGCCCCGTGCGCACGACCAACGGCCCGAGATGGACGATATTCCCTTCGCGGCGCCGGATCACCTCTTCGTATAATGCCGGGGTTCCCAGATTCCAGTATGTTTGTCCGTAATTGACAATGCCGTGATTTTCCAAGCCATAATTGCTAGCGTTCTTTTTTGATTCCATCGCTGCCTCCGGTTTGGTTTTGCAAAAACGAACCGCCTTTGCAAAAGCGTCGTTGAGCCGTTCCCCTATGTTTTAATATTATATCGGTATACGCAGGCTTTGGTTCACGCCGATAGTGTCGATTGGATAAAAAAAGACCGGACAACGCGTCCGGTCTCTGCTCAAGCCGCAGAATTTGTCACGACAGGTGCTTGGCGACCAACTTGGTCATTTCGAACATGCTGACCTGCGATTTGCCGCCGAACACTCTTCTCAATTTGTCATCGGCGTTGATCATGGTCTTCTGGGTTCTGTCCTGCAATCCGTTTTTCTTGATATATTCCCAGAGCTTCTTGGTAATCTGCGTTCTCGGCATCGGTTTACCGCCAACAACCTCAGCCAAATCGGCGCTGGGCATCATCGGCTTCATGAAAGCGGGATTGGGAGCCCTCTTGGCTTTTTTCTTAGGCGCCTTTTTGACCACTTTCTTCTTGGCCGGTTTCTTGGTCACTTTTTTCTTGGCTGGTTTTTTCTTGGCAGTTTTTTTCGCCGCTTTCTTTTTCGCCGGCATACGCGTCTCCTGTTTTGGGGTTCAAGGTTAAACAAACCTTACATTTATCTGCGCATCAAATTTTCTGCACTTCCCGTCGCCCATAGCTTCACTTCACGGCTTTGCTGTTGGCGGCAAAAATTATAGGAGTAATCCGCAGAAATTTTCAAATAAAAATTGCGGCTTTTCGAAAAAATATTTTGCCCGGCCGAGGAAAAAACGGGCCGGAAGACAAGGGCGCGGCTCGAATTTTATGGTTTCGACAAACAAGCGCAGCCCGATATGTCCCATCTTTTCTCACGGGAAGAGTTCAATCGCCGCCCCCCCTCCTACCCGATTAAACAAGACTGTTCCTTCGAAAAGCCCCGGAATAAAGCGCACCGGCCACCCGGAAAGGCCCACGACGCCTCTTAAATCCCGTAGAGCGGCGCGTATTTGCCTCGCAAATATTCCAGCAGATAACGGGAATTCAAAGGTTCGCCGGTCACCTTCACCACCAGCTCCGCAGCCCGGTATCTCTGCCCGTGTCGGTGGATTTTCTCCCGCAGCCAGTTCAGCAAATCGGAAAATTGACCGGAGGCGAACTGTTTTTCAAGATCGGTCAGTTCTTTTTTGGCTGCGGCGAAAAATTGGGCCGAATACAGGTTCCCGAGCGTGTAGGTGGGAAAATACCCGATAAGACCAGCACCCCAGTGAACATCCTGAAGGCAACCCTGGCGGTCATCGGGGGGTTCGACGCCGAGGTACTTTTTGAACTTATCGTTCCAAACCGCGGGAATATCGGCAGTCTTGAGATCGCCGGAAAAAATGGCGTGCTCGATTTCGAAGCGGACCAATATATGGAGGTTGTAGGTTGCCTCGTCGGCCTCTACCCTGATAAAGGACGGACGCACCTCGTTTATGGCAAAATAAAACTCTTCGAGCGATACATCTTTCAGCGAATCATAAAACAGTTTCTGAACCCAAGGGTAAAAATATTGCCAGAACGCCAAGGATCTGCCGACCACATTTTCCCACAACCGGGATTGCGATTCGTGAATCCCCAAGGAGACCGACTCCCCCATCGGCAGACCGAAATAACTTTTGTCCAGGCCCTGATCATAAAGGGCGTGGCCAGTCTCATGCAGTATCCCGAAAAAGGCCTGGCCGAAATGATTGGCGTTGTAACGGGTTGTGATACGGGTGTCGCCGGGGCCGATACCGATGCAAAACGGATGGGTCGTCACGTCCAACCGCCCCGAGTCCATGTCGAAACCGATGGCCGAGGCGGCCAGCCTGCCGATGATTTCCTGCTTGTCCAACGGGAAATTTCGCTGCAAAATTTCCGATTTGGGCTTTCGATCCGAATCGGCGATAGCCCGGATCATCTCCACCAACGGCAACCGCAGATTTTCAAGCACCTGTTTCAGATTTGCGGCTGTTTCACCCGGCTCATAATCATCGAGAAGCGCATCGTACGGCTCGGTTTTATAGCCGATCGCCTCGGCATACCGACGTTTAAGATTTATAATCTTTTCCAGCCACGGCAAAAATGGAGCGGTATCCGATTTGCGGCGCGCTTCCACCCAAGCCTGTTCGGCCAAAGTGGTTGTTTTCTCCAGCTCCTCCACCAACGATTTTGGCACCTTTACCAGCTTGTCATACTGTCGCCTTAGTTCTCGTATGTTCACCCTATCGGGCGAATCGGCCGCCGCACCGGATAGCGAATCCTCCGCCTTTTTCAACAAATCTCCGATTTGTGGAGCGGTGAATTTTTCGTGCACCATGCCCGAGAGCAAAGCTTTCTGCTCGGCGCGATGATTGCCGCCGCCCGGCGGCATGTATGTGCGCTCGTCCCACTCGAGGACAGCGGCACAGGAATGCAGCAGGCTTATTTCGGTTATCCGGCGATACAATTCTTTCAGCAATTCTTTATCGGTCTCGGCCATGACTTCATCTCCTTTTTGCCCAGGCGGCGTGTTTATTCAAGTATATGCAAATCCGACAAGAATGGCAACTGCAATCAAAAGATATGCCGACCGACGGAAAAGGCCCAAAAAACATCCTCTTTCCATCAAAAAAACGGGGACAAATCGGCGACGGCGGTTGTTATTGAATCGGGCAGGGTTATCCGAAACCCATAGGGCAAAGATTTCGGTTCTATGCTGTTGACATCAGGCCAAAATGAAGTAAATTGGTTGCTGGATTGAGAGAATCTGAAGTTCCTCTGCTTCAAGCGGCAACCGCCGCCGGCCAAAGCAAGTAGAAGACGATTTTGAATGTTTCTTTATTCAAGGGAGTTTTATCGATGAGCGAAGCAAAATCAGGGACAAAAGCGTTCGTCGCCCTAATTCTGCTGATTTTCGGCATCTCCGGAGCGATGGCGATGGACCGGGAGGCGGTCGATCTGGCCCGGCAATCTTTCAGCGCCGAATACCCCTATGCGATTTTTTATTACGAGGGGAGTCAGTTGGCGCGGATCTACGGCTCGGCAATCGAGATGAGCGGAAGCGCCGGCCCCCTAACCAGCGCCGAGCAATTTAGACAGAGGTATTCGGCGGTTTTGGGGTTGACCCCCGACGAACTTGTCCAAGTGAGCGCTTTCAATGATGATCTGCATATTCAGCCGGTTATGTATGAGCCGGAAACCGGGCAATACAAATTCACGCTTGTATATTACTCGCAATACAGAGACGGCATACCGGTTTTCCGTGGCGAGTTGCGTTTGCTCGTTCTGAACCGGCCCGATTATCCGATCGTTTCGGCGGTCTGCGCCGTCCGCGATCTCGGCTCATTCACCCCGCCGCCTCAGGCCCGCGCCATTGACCCGCTGGCGGTGCAACGGAATTTCGCCCCGCAAATACCGCAGATGACCCAGTTTTCTGACCCCCGATTGGTCATCTGGGCCGGTGTGGAAGACGAGAAGGTCGAACCGGCTCTCGGTGTTGAATTCGTGGCCAGCGATGGAAACGCCCCGACGATCGAAAGAAAACGTTATATCGTCGATCCGGTCACCTTGGCTGTGCTGTTCGTGGAGAATATCGTCATCGACGTTGACGTAACCGGCCGGGTGGACGGGCTGGCCACGGAAAATTTCAAATCGGAGCAATGCGGCAATGAAGTCTCCACCGGCTTGCGCCACGCCACCGTGAATATTCAGGGCGGCAATTCGGCTTACACCGATTCGACCGGAGCATTCGTCATCCCCAACAGCGGCAGCTCCCAGGTAACGGTGACGTCCCAAACCCGCGGCCGCTGGTTCTATACACAGAATCAAGCCGGTTCCAATTCGCAGTTGTCGCTGGTTGTGACTCCGCCGGGGCCGGCCAATTTTCTGCACAATTCGGCCAATACCGAATATCCCCGGGCCGAGGTCAACGGCTATTATCATGCCAACCTCGTCCGGGATTTCACGCTGAGGTACAACCCGACCTATCCGACTATTTACAATCAGACCAATTTCCCCGTATATGTCAACGACAACACCGGTTACTGCCCCGGAAACGCCTGGTACGACGGCGTTTCGATCACTTTCTGCAGGGCCAGCGGAAGTTATCCCAACACGGCGTTTTCGACGGTAATCCATCACGAGTACGGGCACCATTTGGTGGCCATGGCCGGTTCCGGTCAGGGGCAATACGGCGAGGGGATGGGGGACGTGATGGGAGTGCTTATCACCGACAACCCCGGTCTTGCCTACGGTTTTACCGGCAATTGCAATACGCCTCTGCGCAATGCCGATAACACGATTCAGTATCCGTGCAGCCAAGAGATACATTATTGCGGTCAATTGCTGTCGGGCTGCGTCTGGCACACCCGCAACGCTCTGGCGATCACCAATCCGACGACTTACAGGGATATCATAGCCAATCTGGCGATCAACGCCATGCTTCTGCATACCGGAACGTCGATTACTCCAAGCATCACCATTGACTACCTCACTCTCGATGACAATGACGGTAATATTTATAACGGCACGCCGCACTATTCCGAAATCTGCACCGGTTTCAACGCCCATAACATGAATTGCCCGACGCTAAACCTGCTGGCTTTCACCTACCCCAACGGCCGCCCGCAATTGGTTAATCCCGGAGGCGGCACGACGATCAGGGTTCAGGTTACGGCTGTCGGCGGCACTCCTCAACCGGGGACAGGCCGGCTTTACTACAACGACGGCGGCGGCTGGGTCAATGTGTCGATGAATCAGGTTTCGCCGAATGTTTACGATGCCGTTTTCCCGGCTTTCGACTGCGGAGACGCGGTTCAGTATTATTTTACGGCGCAAACCACTCAGGGGGCGACCGTCTATGATCCGACGACCGCACCCGGCACCAATTACACGGCCACTGTCGGAACCGGAATCATTACTTTATTTGAAGATGATTTTTCGGGAAGTACCGGTTGGACCGGTTTGGGCGGTCAAGGCGAATGGACGATAGGAGCGGCGACCGGCGGAACGGGCTCGGACACTCACGGCAATCCCGACCCGGCGCAGGACCACAGCCCGACATCGGACAACCGCCTTCTCGGAACCGATCTGACATCGGGAACCGGCGGCGACTACAGCGCCAACCTGTCGACCACTTACTGGGTGACTTCGCCTCAAATCAACTGCGCCGCCGCGCAGGGTGTAAGCCTCGAATTTTATCAGTGGCTCGGCGTGGAGCGCAACCTTTACGATCACGCCTATCTGCAGGTTTATAATGGGACAACATGGGTAACGATATTCGAAAATTCATCGACAACCATAGACGAAAATTCATGGAGCTACAAAAAATACGACGTTTCGGCCTATGCCGACAGCAACGCCAATTTCCGTATCAGATTCGGTATTGGCAGCACCGACGACGGCTGGCAGTTTTGCGGCTGGAATATCGATGATATCAAGGTCTACGGCGTGGAATGCAATCTGATAAACGGCACCGTTTCCGGGGTGGTGCAATATCCTCTGGGGGCGCTGGCGGGAGCGATCGTCACCGCTCAAGACACCTCGGGCGCGGTTTTCGTCGATACCTCGGCGGCGCCCAACGGGGCTTATTCTCTATCATTACCGCCGGGCATTTATGATATCACTTTCAGCCATGTCGATTGTCAAGACACAACCCTAAATGATATCAATGTAACCGCCGGGGGCTTGGTTCCGCTCAATGTCATAATGAGATATAGGCCGGGAGCCGTCAAAGGGCTGGTCGTTTCCGAATCGACCAATCCGATCGCCGGGGTCGTCGTATCCGCTCTGGGTTCGATGAAACAAGACACCACCGGGGCCGATGGCCGCTACATTCTGACCGATATCCCCGTCGATGACTATGACATGACTTTCTACCATCCGAGCTATTTCGACACGCTTGTGCCGAATGTTCTGATTACGCCGGGAGACACGACGGTATTGAATATGACCCTCATCTCCAGATGCGTTTATGTTTTGGGCGACATAAACGGCGACGGCAACGTCATCGGCGGCGATGTCACCTTCGGCGTGCGCTTTTTCAAGGGCATAGGTTCGCAGCCGCCCGATAGTTGTTATCTCGATTCGACGGGGCAGTTTCTCTATGTTGCGGGCGACGTCAACGGTAATTGCGAATTCCGGGGTTCGGATATTACGCGGCTGGTGGCCTATTTCAAGAGCCTGACCGATATCGTTTTTTGCCCGGCGTTGCCGCCGCCGCTGATAAGACCGGGCAGAATCGAAATGGGCGAGAAGCCCCATTGACCGATTGATGAATTTTCCTGCATAAGTCGAAATGGGCTGGCCCAAGCTTCCGGGGCCGGCTTTTTTCGGCCCTAATGCGGGCTGGACAATAATTTTTCGAAACAAAGATTGCGATTGACAGAATCGATTGCGGCAAATATATTAAAGTCGTCGGGTTAAGCTTTATGCCGCCATCGCTTCCCGGCGGCAAACCGGAACGTTTTGTCGATGCGGATGTCATTTTTTGTAGTTATATACGCCCAAAGTACAGTGCTGTTGAGTGCATAGCCATAAACGGAAAGGAGTAAATTACAGACAATTCTTCCCGGTTTCAAATTAAATAGATTATTAACTTTGCAAGGGGAAATCAGGTAACAAAGGGGGCGTTGTTGTTGACTTACTTAAAGACATGAAATTCGGAGGAATGAATGAGAAAAATATTACTGCTGACGTTGGCCGTGATATTTGTCTCGGGCATCTGTACCGCCCTAGCGAATCAAACCGCGCCTAACGCCGTCACAGTATCGAACGTCAATCCGATCGATAATAGGAACGACTCGAAGTCGGCTCCACCTTCCACTCCTCTGCCGGCGAACGATAATTTTGCCCTGACAACTTTCATCAACGAAGGGTTTGAGGGGACTACCTTTCCGCCGACGGGCTGGACACGGGTCATTACCAACGCCAGCTACACCTGGCAGCGTTCAACGAACTATGCCCATTCGGGAGCTGCCGGCGCCAATGTTCCCTGGAACTATTCGCAGGATGAGTGGTTGATCTCGCCGACCTTTAGTTTGGCGGGTGCCGGAGCAAGCGCCAGGGTGAAGTTCTGGTGGATGACCAGTTACTACTGGATGGTGAATCCATATCCAAACGGCGATTACGAGCTGTGGATATCGACGGACGGCGGGACCTCTTGGTCAGCCATGCTCTGGGATGAGAACAGCGAAGGCGTTTTCTCAAGTTGGACATGGTATCAGGAAAGCATCAGCCTGGCGGCCTATATCGGTCAGACCAACCTGAAACTCGGATTCCATTATATCGCGGATGATGCCGCCGACGTCGGTCTCGACGACGTCGTTGTCACCGATGATCCGGACGTTCCCTGCGTGGTCACCTGCCCTCCGGGGGCGACTCTGGAAACCGAGGCCTGCGGCGACAGCACCAACGGCGGCTGCAACAGGATTCCGTTCCAATTCCAGTCGGTAACCTGTCCGGATACCGTTTGCGGCACCGCCTGGGCCACCACATCGCTGCGAGACACAGATTGGTATCTGTTGACTCTTACCCAGGCTGAATCACTCTATTATTATGGAACAGCCGAATTCCCGTTGCTGCTGATCCTTATCAATGCCGGCACCGGCAACTGCACGACTTATTCGGTCGTAGCATCGGCATCAGGCAACCCTTGCGATACGGTGTCGATAATTCGGTATCTGGCCGCGGGGACATATTATCTCTGGGCCGGACCATCAGTCTGGGTTAATATGCCCTGCGACGGCTCGGGCGATTACACCAACGATTACACAATTTGGTTTGATTGCCGGGGCCACGTTGTTGGACCGCCCAATGACGATTGCGTAAATGTCACACCGGTGCCTTTGGCTCCGGGATCGCCTCTTACTTTCACTGGCGACAACTCCAACGCCACCAACGATTGCGCCTTGTTGACCTATCCTCAGGTCTGGCATGCGTTCACGACAACCGAGTGTCTGGACATAACGGTTGATTACTGCACCACGACACCGGCCTTCGGCAACGCCCATCTGGTTCTGGTCAGTGGCTGCCCTTGTGCCAGCACGGTGACTTATTCAAGTTACGACCTGACAACCTGCGGCGACGGCAACGTCACCATAAGATTTCTTGGCGTTCCGGCGGGCACCTATTACTACCCGGTTCTCAACGATCCGGCCAACAATGCCGTTGGGCCTTATACGATTCATATATCGGGCGTCGCCTGTCCGCCGCCACCGGCCAACGACGATTGCGCCAACGCCCAACCGGTCGGATTCGTTTTTCAGTTGCCCTGGTCAACCACCAGCGCCACCAATGACGGCGGCGGAACGTGCATGACCTCCAAGAACATCTGGTATCTGTTCACCTCACCGGTGACCGACACGGTCCATGTAGCGCTCTGCGGTTCATCGTTCGACACTAAACTGGCCGTTTACGACGGCTCGACCTGCTCGCCGTTACCGACTCAATTGTTCTGTAACGACGATGCCTGCGGCGGAACGTTGCAATCGGAGGGATATTTCTACGCCCTTCAAAACAATCAGTACTTGATTGAAGTCGGCGGATATGCTTCGTATTCCGGCAACGGTCTGCTTACCATTGAAGCCGGCGATCCGATATTCGGCGTTACTCCGACCTCGTTGACCGATACGGCGGCTGTGGGCAGCTCCGTCACTGATACCCTGACGGTAACCAATACCGGTCCCGCAGCCCTCAATTTCACCGTAGTCGGCACTCAGAATCCGTTCCTGCGCCTTGACGTCGATCGGCAGTTCGAATCCCTGAGGATTCCCGAGGGAGCCTCGATTGCCGCCGAGAACAAAGATGTCAAACATCCGTTCTTGAACAATCCTACGGTCAAAACCGAGGAGACGGATGAGGCTTATCTGGCGATGAAACAGGCCATGGCCGAGCAGGCGAAGCTGGAGGCTCAGCTGGCGCTCAAAGGCGCAAGCCAGGCGATGGCCGAGTCCAAGCCCGATCCTGCGGTTATCCTGCAGGGTGGCGACGATATCGCCAACGCCACGGTGATCACTTCATTGCCGTATACCGACGCCGGAACGACGACGGGCTATACGAACGACTACAATGGATTATGCGGCCAGTTTGGCGGCAATTTTGCTCCCGACGTCGTCTATTCATACACCCCCTCTGGCAACCAGAGCATCAACATTTCCCTTTGCGGCTCATCTTTTGACACGAGGCTGTATGTTTTCGAAAACAGCTCCTCGACGGAAATCGCCTGCAACGACGACTATTGCGGTCTGCAATCTCAACTTGATGGTGTGTCCCTGACCAGCGGCAACACCTATTATATCGTCATTGACGGCTACAACACCGCCAACGGTTCATACACTATCAATGTGACGCCGTATGCTCCGCCGACTTGCACCCCCGATATTACAGTCAATCTGCCGGCAGCGTTGCCCTATAACGATCTTGATCGCACTAACTGCGGCCTGCTCAACGACTTCAGCAATACCTGTCTGGGTTCCTACGACGGCGGCGAGGATATCATCTATGAATTGAATGTGACCTCGACCATTTGCGTGGACGTTACCTTGACTCCCGATTCGACTTGGACCGGTATCGTGCTCGACGACGAATGCCCACCGAACCCGACATCCTGTATCGCCACTTCGACCAGTTATAGCGCTGCTCCGCATGGGTTCAGCGGCATAACGCTGACCCCCGGATTGTACTACATCATGGTCGACACCTGGCCGACTCCGAACTGCGCCACCTTCGATTTGAGCATCATCGCCTGTCCGCCGGCTCCGCCGAACGACGATTGCGCGAACGCCACTGCAATCGCCGGTCCGTATCCGGCAAATGTGAGCGGCACGACGTTGGGCGCCACCCTCGATTGCCCGGGTATTCTCGACTGGAACGGTGTCTGGTACACGTTCAATGCGCCGTATGCATCCAACACAGTTTACATCGACTATTGCCCGACGACGACGTCACTACCGTCCGTGGGCGCCGTGTTCTTCACCGACTGCACCTGCGACACCACGACCTGGCAGGTTTACGACGCCGGTTCGTTTGTAACCTGTCCGAACACGACGACAAACGCCCAGATATTCTGGTATAACGTCCCCGGTCCTGCGACCTATTATCTGCCGGTCACCACGGGCACGGTCGGCGCCAATTTCGAATTCGTCATTGACGTAACCCAGTACATCCCCTGCGTGGTTAACTGCCCGCCGGGCGCCACACCGGAACCCGAATCCTGCAGTCTCGACCTCAACGGCGGCTGCAACTCCACCCCGCCGGTGTTCTCGGATATCGCTTGCGGCGATACAATCTGCGGCACCGCTTGGGCCAACACATCGCTGCGGGATACCGATTGGTACATCCTTAGGCTGGCCAATCCCTCATTGATCACCTACACCGGAGTGGCGGAATTTCCATTCCTGATGTTCGTGATCAATGCGGGTGATACGACCGTCTGCGGCGATGAAAGCATCGTATCGTCCGCCACGGCCGATCCTTGCTCGACCGCGACGATTTCGGCTTCGCTGGCCGCGGGCGTCTGGTATCTCTGGGCCGGCCCGTCAAGCTGGTTCAACATGCCCTGCGATGGATCGGGTGACTACACCAACGATTACGTCATATCGTTGAGCTGTCAGCCGCTCTGGTTGATCGTCGGCACAAGCGGCGGCAGTGTGCCTCCGTTCTCGAGCTTCCCCGTGCCTGTTACCATGAGCGCGGCCAATCTTACCGCTGGAACCTACACCGGTAACGTGATATTCAGCACCAACGACCCGCTGACGCCGACCGCCAACGTGCCGGTTACGTTCGTGGTAACCGCCGGCGGCGCCTGCGATTACGTCCTGGGCGATATCAACGGTGACGGCAACCGCATCGGTGGCGACGTCACGTTCGGCGTGCGCTACTTCAAGGGTATCGGCTCGGCTCCGCCCGACAGCTGTTACATGGATTCGACCGGCACCTACCTGTATGTCGCCGGTGATGTCAACGGCAACTGCGAATTCAGAGGATCCGATATCACCAGATTGGTGGCCTTCTTCAAGGGCAATGCCGCCCTGGCCTACTGCCACTTCTTCCCGCCGCCGATCATCAGACCGCTGAGTCCGCTTGAGGTTGCCCCGATCCGGTAACCGCTTTTCCATGTCCGCCGAGTTGATCTCGGTCGGACGACGACCCAAAGGGTATCCGCCTGAGGCGGATACCCTTTTTATTTCCGGCAAAAACAAAATACTGGAATTCACCGATACGTCATGGCCGGAGATCGGCGGGACGCAAATTCAAGAGGCCATTTTCGGATTCGGATAATGATTGCTTGAAATCTGCCGACAATTTCGAAAGAAAAATCTTCGAGAAAGAAAATCAAAAATGACCAGCAGACGGACGACCGGGAATAGCCGCATCAAACACCGGATTGAGAAAAGCCGCATCCTGATCCTCGATAATGAATCGGACACGGGCGATGTGCTTATAAATTTTTTGCAGAGATCCGGGTATGATGCAATATCGGTCACCGATTTACGAAGCATGAAGTCGGTCATAAATAAGTTCAAACCGGATCTCGTAATAGTCGATCTGGACCCCGGCCTGCCTAATTATGCGAGCCAAAATCTCTCGCTCGCCCGGAACCTGTCAAGCGCCGGCATTCCATCAATCCACCTTGTGGGCGACCCCCGGGCGGTTGTTCTCGAGGATTCGAAGACGCCTTTTCGAAGATGCGTCGCAAAACCGATCGACGGCGGGAAACTTCTGCGCTTGGTCAAGCAAGGGATCGCGAAATAAGTTCGAATCCACCTGAAGCAATCGATCTTCACCGGTTCACTATCCGCAAAAACGATCCTAATAAAAAAATCGAGGTTTTGAAAAACGGAACGGACGAAAGCCGCGCTGAGAGTATCACTCCCGAACGTTATTGCGGCGGGAAATAAGGGCAATATTCGAGGGTGGCGGATCCTTTGAAGTAATTCACCAATCTGGTTATATCCGAGCCGCGAAACTCGCAATTGCCGTTGACATCCCCGGCGACATAAACGTAGGCACCGCTCGAATCGAGGTAACAGCTGTCGGGGGGAGGTGCGCCGATCGCCTTGAAAAAGCGGACGCCATAGGTGGCATCGGAGCCGATAAGCGAACCATCGCCGTTGATATCGCCGAGAACGTAGCTGCAGGCCGGCGCTCCGGCCGTGCCTCTCGGGCTGTTCGAAAGCAGCGACACATTGAGATTATCGTCGGTCGATTTCAGGGCGAAATAGTACGATTGCCCAGGAACCAAACCGCTTACGATCAGCGTCTCGGCGGCGCCGCCGGTCTTCGGATAGGGAAGATTGCTGATCCTTGTCGCCGCATTCCACTCGTTTTCGCTGTCGATCGGGCCGAATGACTCCGATCTGTACCGGATATCGTATAGAGCCGCCCGGCCTGAATTCCCGTCGTCGCCGGGCGCCGTCCAGCGCAAGGTGATTTGATTGCCGAGGGGGCCGCCTCCGGCGAAAAGGTTGGTAACGGCAGCCGGCAGCACATGATCGGAAGTGTCCTCGTCAAGGGGATAGTAGCGCGGCAGTCCGAGGATTGCCCTCTCGTCGGGCCCCCCGTTGACCCGGCCGCTGGCGCTTACATGAAACAAGCGCTGACCGTTTGTTTTTATCACTATATCGCCGACGGCGTAGCCGTTATAGCTGCGATAGTCGCCGGGGGAACCGGCACCCTCCTCTGTCTGCAATACGATTGCCGGCGGGGCGGTTACGCAGGCCGTTGCCAGCGCCCGCAGCACGTTGTCGAGTATGTCGATACGGGGGAAGTCCCAGCCGCTTGCCTGCCCGCCGCCGACATTTATGCAGGCGATTCGCGGCGTCAAAAGATTCATGTAATCTTTGTTGGTGGAGCTTTCGCTGCCATGATGATTCACATGTAAAATCTCCACCCCCAGCACCCCGAGCAGGTTGGCCCCCGAAGGCGACCGCAAAGATTGGGCCAAGGGCGTCTCCACATTAGCGTAATTAGTGGCGGTGTTCCGACCGGTGCACCACTGGTCGTCTTCACCGCCGCCGAGATCGGAAGCCCATAGAAACTCGAATTCGCCGTATCTGATAAGCAAAGCGATGCTTTTATCGTTTTCCTCTGAAACCGAGACACTGCCCCCGCCCAAAATATTACCATGCACGGCGACGCAGATGGCGGTGGCTCCGTCCCCAAGTTGGATGGTTGTTCCCAGCGCCATCGGGACCGCCGGCCCGGCCGTAGTGGTGGCGGCAGCATTGAAAAAAGCGGTGACGAGCGAGTTTGACTTGGTGCTGCCGTTGTAATAGACTTCGTTGAGCACATTGTATCCGCCATAGATCACCTCGTCGAGCCCGCCGATATGATCGCCGTCGAGATGACCGGCGACCATATAATTAAGGTCATCGCTCGGCAGAAGACCGATGCTGTTGAAATAGGGGATGATGTCGCCATTGCCATCGCCGTCGTTGCCGCCGTCCATCAACATGGTGGTGCCGTTCGGACCGATAACCAGAGTGGCTCCGGCGCACTGGACGTTGATATAGTGTATCTCGAGCAATCCGGACGGAGAAAAGGCGGCGGCGGCGGTATAAAGCGACAAAAGCAGCAGCGCCGATGACCACATTACCGTATGCGGCATCCTATTCGAGGCAAATGAGTTCAATGAAGTCCTCCTCAATATCATATATTCGAAGAGCGCCAATACAATATAATAGCAGACACGAAATTGTGAACAAAAAAATGACGAATATGGTTTCCCGCCTCTTCCGACCGGGTTGAAGTCTATATTGCCGCAAACGGACCACAGGCGAAATTGTCCAAGATCATTTCCAGCTTGCCGGCGGTGCTTTTTAGGTTGAAATAATGCCGAAACGTGTTCCCGAAACCGGCGCCTTTAATCCTCGGCTGTTCCGGATCGAATTCCCACGGATGGAGATAGATAATCACCGGCCGGCCCTCGGCGTTGACCTTGCGGAAATTGCGCTTTATCAAGAAACCCGGATAAAATCTCAAGTAGCCGCCGCCGCCGGCCGGGATCGCGCGTCCTAGAAAGTTGACCACGGTCATCGGATATTCACGGATAACGGCGGAATTTTTCAGAACGACATCGAAAGGGGCGCGAGGGACGGCCTCAGCTTTGCCATAGCGAAAATGCTTCATCGGGAAAAGCGACGAATCATACTTGAATCCGAGAGATGCCAAGATTTCGAATTTTGCCGCATCGTCGGCGTTAAGGGAAAAGCTCGGCGCCCGATAGCCGACCACCGCTTTTCCTGAGATGTCTTCGAGCAGTTTTTTCGTATTCTCGACGTCCACCTTGAATTCGCGGTCGCTCATCAGATAAAGAAGGCGGTGATCCCAACCGTGGCAGGCGATCTCATGGCCGGCGGCCGCAACTTCTTTGACCAGCGGCCGATTGGAACCCGCCACGCAGCCCAAAAAGAAGAATGTGGCCTTTGTATTCCTGCGGGCGAGGATTTCCAAAATCACTTGGGTGCTTTTATAAACCCGGGGAGGGAAATTGCTCCAGTTCTGCCGACCTACAGCCCGTTCGAGGCCGCTGACCTGAAAATATTCCTCTATATCGAAACTGAGGATGTTATCCATGGGCGGCCTCTCCCTTCCGCAAGGGCCAATCAGTTCGGAAAGGCGGTCGGTTCAAGCCGAAGATATTCGGTGGTTCTGTTTTTCTGCTCGAGGTCTTTCCAAACCCTTTTCACCTGCTCCTCGGTCAAATTCAACACTTTGGCCGCCTCAGCCGCAGGAACGCCGTTATCTTTGGCATACCAAAGCAGATCCATCATCTTGAATTTTAGCCCATAGAAGAACTCTTCCTGAGTCTGTTCATCGGGGTAGGTATCGGTCGTCGGCGTTCTTTTCAGGATTTCATCGGGGACGCCGAGATAGGCGCCAAGCTGAAATACCTGTGTTTTGAACAGGTGGGCAATCGGTTTGGTGTCGGCGCCGCCGTCGCCATATTTGACGAAAAATCCCTGCTCGTGTTCATTTTTGTTGCCGGTTCCGATTACGGCGTAATTGAGCCGTTCGGCATGATAATAAAGCATGAGCATTCGGATTCTCTGCTTCATATTGGATGCCGCAACTATCTGCAAATATTCTTTCAAAGGTAACCTTTTGGTGATCGGTTGACCTCCGGGCGGCGTTGCCGTAAGACGAAACAGGTTTAATCTGTCCGATTCGAGAATATTGGTCGGGAGCACGATTTTCGCTTTCCAGCCTTCTCCATAATCGGGGAACACGGCTTTGAACGCCTCATCACGCCTTTTGTAGCAACCGGCCCCCTCGAGCGCCCGCGTTACATCTTCGACGATATATTCGTAGCCGAATTTTTCCGCCAGCAGTTTGCCCAGTCGGCTGGAATCGGCCGAAGAATCGCGATCGGGCAACAATACCCCCAGCATTTTCTGGGACCCGAACGCCCGGGCGCAAAGAGCGGCCACCACCGCCGAGTCAATTCCCCCTGACGTGCCGACCACCGCGCCGGCCCGTCTGAATTTCGTATAGACCTGATCGCGCAAAAATTTCACCAACTCGGCCGTCGTCTTTTCGCAATCGAGTTCAAGCACATCAAGGGAAAAGGCCATCATGCCCTCGCTTTCGTCTTGTATTTTTCCACAAGTTCATACTTTTTCGTTTTGCCCGATTCGGTTTTCGGGAGCGCGTCGACTTGGTATATCTCCCGCGGCATCTTGAACGGGGCGAGATTCGCCCTCAGGTGTTTGCGCAGTTCTTTCTGATCTATTTCACCCTTGCCTACGATATAGGCGACTATCGCCTCCCCCAATATTTCATCCGGAACCCCCACGACCGCCGATTCAATCACGCCCGGAAACTCGGCTATGACTTCTTCGATTTCCTTGGGCGAAATCCGGTGCGCTCCGCTCTTTATCATCTCCGAACTCCGGCTTACGATATAGAGATACCCCTCCTCATCACTCTTTGCCAAATCGCCCGTATGCAAACCGTCCGGTTTCAGCACCCGGGCACTCTCCTCGGGATTGTTCCAATAGCCCAACATTATATTGTCGCCTTTGGCGACGATCTCTCCGACTTTCCCCGGCGGGCAGATTTCCCCGTTTTCATCTTTGATCGTCAACTCGACTCCCGGTATCGCCTTGCCGATCGAGCCGATTTTTTCAAGCAGCCTATCTGGTTCAAGATAAGACAACCGCGCCGAGGCCTCGGTCTGACCGTACATGATAAAAATCTTTATATGCGGCAATGCTTCCATGATTTTCTGGGTCAGCGCCGGAGTCATGGGTCCGCCGGCTTGAGTGATATAACGCAGATGTTCGAAACGATAATTGCGGATATTCGATTTATGCATGAGAATCGCGAAAGTCGACGGCACACCGGAGAAGCCGGTCACCCTCTCTTGAGCCATTATCTCGAGAATCACATTGGGATATGCGAACCGGCCGTCGATAACCACGCTTCCCCCGACGGCCATGTGCGTCAGCAGCAACGAATTGCCGTAAGAATAATAAAACGGCAAAATCGCCATTACCCGATCCTCCGCATTCAGATCGAGATAGCGGATTATAGAGCTGGTATTGGCGTGCAGATTCTTATGGCTTAAAGTAACTCCCTTGGGCCTGCCGGTCGTGCCCGAGGTATAGATTATCTGGGCCGGATCGTTTTCCTGGCGGACCACGTGCGGCCTGGCCGGATTACCGGTCAGTTGGATATCCACGAAATCGATTCCCGCGATATCTTTTGGGATGTGCTCGGTATGATCTTCCGAGATGACGAATCTCAAGGAGGGGATATCGTGATAGATTTCCTTTATCACCGGTACCGCGTTCTTTCCGACAATCAAACCGGTCACGGCGCAATCGCCCAGAATATTTCGAAAATCCCGCGCCGTGCCCTGCGAATTGAGTCCGACGACTATGCCGCCGGCCTTGAGAATGGCGAAATAGGCGATAATATAGTTGATGGACGACTCGATCAGAATCCCGACCCGATCGCCGGGCAGCACGTTCAGTTTCAGCAGTTGGTTGGCGAGTCGGTTGGCCGCCGCCTCAAGGTCGAGGTAATTCAGCCGCCCGCCCAGATGGATGGCGGCATCTTTATAGGGAAATCTCGCGGCGTTTTCCTCGAGATAGCGATGAATCAACATTACAACTCCGAAAACCGATCAGGAGGCTTTTTTACGGCCGATATAACCGGCGATCCTATTGACCGAATCGAGGTTTTCCGGCACCAATTCAGCATCTTCAACGGTAAAACCGAAAGTGCTTTCAATAAAGCTCACCAGCTCCAATACTCCGGTGGAATCGATTATTCCTTTGTCGAGCAGGGAATCATCATCGCCCAGCTCCTCGGCCGGACGGCCGATCATGAAATTTTCCAGTATGAAATTGCGGATTTGTTGAACTGCCTCCAAGTCTCCTCCCATCGATCAATATTATCTGTCACAACACCGGCAGATAATTCTCTATTTCATAGCGCGTTACGGCGATACGGTAACGATCCCATTCGATTTTCTTGTTTTCGATCAAGGTGTTGAAAATATGATCACCGAGAACCCGGTGCATCAACTCCGATTTGGCAAATTCGCGGATGGCGTTTTCGAGCGAATTCGGCAGGGTGTCGATTCCTGCTTTCTCCCGCTCTTTTTCGGACATTTCGAAAATGTTCTCCTCGACCGGGTCAACCAATTTCATGTTCTTTTTGATACCGTCCAAGCCGGCCGCTATCATGACCGCAAAGGCCAGATACGGGTTGCAGGCCGGATCGGGGCTGCGCAATTCGACCCGGGTGGCGTTCTCGCGACCGACGCGATACATCGGTATCCTGATCAAGGATGACCGGTTGCGTCTGCCCCAGGATATATATACCGGAGCCTCATATCCGGGCACAAGTCTTTTATAGGAATTTACCCATTGGTTGTTGACCAGGCACATCGATTTTATATGCGCCAGCAGACCCGCCACGTAGCTTTTGGCTATCGGCGAGAGATTGTATTGGTCGTTTTTATCGAAAAAGGCGTTCTTGCCGTTCTTGAAAAGCGATTGATGGGTATGCATGCCAGATCCGTTTTCGCCGAATATCGGTTTGGGCATGAACGTGGCGTAATACCCCTCGGCGAGGGCGATTTCTTTGACAACCAATCTGTAAATCATGGCCGAATCGGCCATTTTGAGTGCAGGCTGATATTTCAGGTCGATTTCCTGCTGCGACGGGGCCACCTCGTGGTGGGAACACTCGACCTGGATCCCCATGGCCTCCAAAGCGCTGGCGGTTTTCTTGCGCATTCTGGTTGCCGCATCGACCGTCGAATAATCGAAATATCCTCCATCGTCGATAATCAGCGGCTCTTTATTGTTTTTGAAGTAAAAGTATTCGATCTCGGGACCCATATAAGCCGTATAGCCATCGGCGGCCGCCTCGGCCAGAACGCGCTTGAGGGCATAGCGAGAATCTCCTTCATACGGCTCGCCGTGCGGCGTGAAAATATCGCAAAACACGAGCGCCACCCGTTCATTGCTTATTTCCCATGGAATGATGGTGAACGTATCGAGATCGGGTTTGGCCTCGAGATCCGATTCCTCTATGCGTACGAACCCCTCGATCGAGGAACCATCGAAACCCTGACCGTGATCGAGAACCTCGGCGATTTCCGATCTGGTGATAGTCATCCCCTTGAGGCAGCCGAGTATATCGGTGAACCAGAGGCGAATGTAGTTTACTTTGTGTTTATCCAGCAGTTCGATTACTTCTTCTTTTGTTCTGGCCATGTTTATTCCTCCACTTGATTGATTTCCGGTTCCTGACAATAAAACTTTATCGGCTATAACGGTGTTGTCCTGACTTGTTTTCCCTTGATTTCGAGCCGGGCGGACGCTGGTGTTCAAAGCTGAACACCAACTTTCCCAAACTCATAGGAAAAGCCTGTGCCAGGCTATCGTTTTTTCCAAACCTGTTCTAAGATCCACGGTCGGCCTAAAACCGAGCAGCTTGCCCGCTTTCGATATATCCGGCGTTCGCCTGCGGACATCCTCATACCCCCCACCGAAACTTTCATAAGGGACAAAAACCGATTCCGACTTAGAACCGGTCAATTCGATAATCAATTCAGCCAAACCGGCTATCTCGATTTCTTCCACCGAACCGATATTGATAATCTGTCCGACAGCCGCGGTGCATTCCATCGCCGATCTTATCCCGGCGATGGTGTCGCTGATGTAGCAAAAACTCCTTGTTTGTTTGCCGTCGCCATGAATCGTCAGCGGTTCGTTGCGTAATGCCTGTTCGATAAAAACAGCTTGAGGCCCGCCCCACCAAGAGCGATGATTATTCGGCCCGTAACTTCCAAAAAAACGCAGAACTGTAACGGGGAGTTCCCGTTCCTTGAAATATGCCAGACACAGATGCTCGTCGAATATTTTGGAGGCGGCGTAAGCCCAGCGTCTGATAGACGACGGCCCGATTGTCAGATCGTCCTGCTCGGTGAACGGCGGGTGGGGATTCTTGCCGTAAACATCGGAGGTGGAGGCGACTATCGTCTTGATTCCATGGCGGGCGGCGCATTCGAGGACGATCCGGGTTCCCTCATTGTTGACGTTCAACGTTCTTATTACATCACCGTATCTGGGGATTTTGAACGCCGCCAAATGGATAATGCAATCGACATCGGCACAGAGGCTTTCGAGAAGACCCTGGCGGCGAATGTCGGAATGGACGAATTTGAAAGTGCTTCTGGCCGGCAGGTCACCAAGGTTTTCCAGCAAGCCATGCGACAAGTCATCTATAACCGTCACCCGCCAGTCGTCGCCGACCAGCGCCGCGGCAAGGTTTGAACCGATAAAACCGGCCCCGCCGGTGATAATCGCTGAGGGCATTTAGTCGCTGAATTTCCTGATTCGCACCTTGCGCGCCGTTTGTTCCTCGCGCGGGAACCACTTGGCAATCACGTCGACTATTCTCTGCGCCGTAAGGCCATCCCAGTATTTGGGTACACCGCCGCTCTTGTATTTCTTGGCAAGTATCAACTCGGCAGTGGCCGTTATCTTTTCGGCGAAAGGCCCGACGATGGTGTTCGTGCCTTCGGTCACCGTGGCCGTCCATTCGGTATTGGTGCGCAAAGTCAGACAAGGGATCCCGAAAACGCTCGATTCGACCTGCATCGTGCCGGAATCGGTCATCGAAAACAAGGCCTCTTTCTCTATGGCCAGAAAATCCGGGTAACGCGAAAGTTCGGCGACGATCAGCCTTTTGTCCCGAAGATATCCCGACAGCCCGAACTTATCGATTTCCTCGCGAACCCGGCGATGGCAGACGAACACCACCGGTATTTTCTCCGAAATCCTGTGAGCCGCGGAGATGATACCTTTGAAATGGTCGTAGCTGGTCGTATTGGCCCGGCGATGAATGCTGAGGATGGCATATCCTTTGGGAATTAAGCCGAGTTTTTGAGCAAGGGTCGATTTGGCCGCAATCGGCAGATATTTCTTCAACGAATCGACCATGATATTGCCAACGAAAAAGGTCGCTTTCTCGTCGCCGCCCTCGGCCAACGCATTACTATGAGCGCCGCAATCGGTAACGAAAAAGAGATTGGTTATCCCGTCAATTAATTTGCGGTTGATATCGGTATTGGAAAGGCAGCCCGGACAACGAAGCCCGGCCTCGATATGGGCGATCGGGATCCCTTTCCTGGCCGCGGAAATCGCCGTTCCCAGCGCAGCATCCGAACCCCCGATGACAATCACCAAATCAGGTGAAATTTCATCGAAATAGCGGCTCGATTCAAGCATCACCGCCCCGGTCGTTTCCGCCGGCGCGCCGTTTTTGATATTCAGAAACTGGTGGGGTCTCGGCAGATTCAATTCCTCGTGCAAATAAAACGATTCGCTCTTGCCGAAAGGTTTTCCGGTATAAAGCAGGATAGGCTCGAAAAAGTCGTAATATCGGGAAAACTGGTCGAACAGCGGCGATAATTTGATCATGTTTTTCGCCGAATTCGCCACAATTACGATTTTTTTCAATCTACCCCGATACAATTCCTTATCCTCTTAATGTTATGTCGGCTTAATCAATCGATATTATAATATTAGAACGCCCCGCCGCAAGCTCAATTATAGGCCGTTCAGTCAGCGATCTCACGATTATGCCCGATAGTCACTCGGCGACCGCCGCCCGCATCAATAGTTCTGGGATAGTCACAAAATCAAATTCGGCAAGCAGTCGTTTCAACTTGAACTCGGCAAACGCCAGATTCCCATAGTGTCTTATCGACCGTATCGGATCAATCAGCCTTCGCGGCAAGTGAGGGTCGAATTCCCAGAGCGGGAAATACATGATCGCCGGGTTGCCGGCAAGGGCTGCCTGGCGAAGGCATTTGCGCAAAAACCAGAGCGGGTATAGCCTGATTCCGCTTTCGCCGCCGAATATCACCGGGATACCGGCGAATCGATTCTGGGACGGCGGTAAGACGGCGATCGACAGACCGCCCTCGAAAAAACAACTGGAGATGTGGCCCGGAAAAGGCGCAGCCGGAACAAAATCGATCAGGCAGTATTGAAAACCGGTTTCGGCGAGTCTTGCCAACAGACGGTGCCAGCCGCGATTCCTCCCCTTGATATATATGCCTTTTACCTTGCGGCCGATAGCGGCCTCAATTTCATATCTCAAGTTTTCGACATCGGGCTTACAGGCGACCGTTCTTGTTTCCAGACATAGCCCGATTTCATGCCCGCGGGAATTCACCAACGTCGCAACCTCGGGGAATACTTTGAGTTGCCCCGAAGTCATATAAAAGTTGGCTTCGGCGCGGTGCTCATCAAGATGATCTAGGATATGAAGAATATTCGGGATAACCCTTGAACGCTGCCCGCCACCTTGGATCGACAGGCGATGGTCGTTTATCTCCACCACAAGCGAATAGGCCGGCGCCCTCAAGTCGAATTTGAGCGGCTTGGCCTCAAAAATAGGCGGATCCAATTCCAGTGCCGTCATCATCGCTATCATCGCCTTACCTTTCAGAGAACGCCTCAAGTGCCGGTCGGGTTGCAACAGGCGCCCCGGTTTCATGCCGATTCTTCATGTCAACACCAACAGGCATTGGTATTTTCGGCCGGTCAATATATAAATTAATGATTTACATTGTTTCGTGCAGCCGTTATTTTCATTGTCATGAGCGCCGCCGAAAGAATATTGCTGATAGTCAATCCCCGAAGCGGCGGGGACAGGGCCGTCAGGCTGTTGCCGCAAATAGAGGCCGTTATCAAGGATTTGGGATTCAAGCCCGAAATACGCATAACCGCCGAAGCCGGTGAGGCAACGACGATCGCCCGCCTGGCGGCGGCCGCCGGATATCAGAAAATAGTGGCGGTGGGGGGCGACGGCACCGTCAACGAGGTGGCCTCGGGAATTGTCGGCAGCGATTCAATCATGGGAGTGATTCCGGCCGGCGCGGGTAACGGTTTCTACCGCTCATTGATGACCGCAAATGATCTGGAAAGTCAATGCCGCATTCTGGTCGGCAATCGTATCCGCCGGCTTGACGCAGGCGCATTGAACGGAAGGATGTTTTTCAACAGTCTGGGCCTTGGGTTTGATGCCCTTATCGCCCGCCATAACGGTTCCCGCTCCGACAAAAAAAGGCGATCTGGCAAGGCGTTTTTTTCCGCCTTGAAACACCTTCGGCCGTTCAAAGTCGATCTCCGTTTCGACAACTATCGGAAAAGCGGATCGCTCTCGTCGCTGACGGTAAATATCGGAAGTGTCTCCGGCAATGGAATGTCGCTGGCGCCCTCGGCCAGACCGGACGACGGGAAGTTCGACATATGCGTTGTTACGAATGCCGGTTACCTCCATCTCATGCGCCTAGTCTGGCATGCCGGCCGCAAAAGCAATGGCATGTTCAGAATGATCAATATGTTTCGCTGCCGAAAATTCGAGATCGCTTGCGATCAGTTCTTGCCGGTTCATATCGACGGAGAACCGCTGGAAGATCGCAACCGTTTGTCGATTAGTATTGCCGCCGCGGTGTTGCCCGTGGCCGTGGATCGGGATGATAAGCGCAGCAGCTAAATCGGTTTTAGTCGGATTGCTTATGGCGATCCCCTGTTTTTCGGATCAGAGCGCCTCTGTGCCGGACGGCGGGCGTTGGCCTCAAATGAAATATTCCCGATATGGTGATTTCGTTCAAGCCGCAACCGGCGATACGGCCGCCCCGGATACGCAATCGGCTTCGATTTCACGGGTAAATAAGAGTTCTTCGGAAAATTCACCTGCGGCGGGCAAAAGACCCTGGCCGACCGGAGCGCTCATCCGTTCGGCGTTGCTCCCCGGTTGGGGGCAGATTTACAACAGAAAATACCTGAAAGCCGCGTTCTATGGCGGGCTGGAAATATATCTGCTGGCCGGGGTCAGGGAAAACTGGAAAGAGATGAACCGTCATCAGGAAAATTTCCTCCATACCAATGATCCTATATATAAGAGCGCCGAATTCAATTTATATCAGGATAGCCGCGATCGGCGGAATGTATTTCTCTGGCTGGGGGCGTTGACGATATTCGTATCGATGTTCGATGCCTATGTGGATGCTCATTTCGCCGATTTTGACAGAACCGATAAGGCGTTCGAAGTCCATGTCGTCCCCGGCGATGATTTCACCGCCATCACCCTGACCTGCAATTTCAGATGATTATCGGAATTTCCGGATCGGCCACCCCGGGGGGCTCGACCGATATCCTCACTCGGGAAGTATTAAGGGGTTGTCGGGAAAAGGGGCGGAAAACACGACTGGTCCGCCTGAACGAGCTGAAAATGATTCCCTGCCAGGCCTGCGGTAAATCGCCCGGACCGGAACCTTGTTTTTTCCACGACGATGCTTTCGATCTACTCAAAACCATAATCAAAACCGAAGCCGTCGTTCTCGCCTCTCCGGTCTATTTCGATTCGGTCTCGGCCCAGATGAAAATCTTTATCGACCGCAGCAACTGCCTAAGACCGGCTGATTTTTCGAAACCTCATTCACAGGAATTTTGCGAACCGGTTACACGCGGCAAGAAGGGAGGCATCATCCTCGTCGCCGGCGCCCATGGCCGCTTCGAATCGTCGCTTAAGGTGATGCGGGCCTTTTTCATTTGGGCCGGTATGGAAATCAAATTCGAACTTAAATTCAGAAGCAAGTCGTTGCGGCGCGGCGAAGCGGCGGCAGACAGCGGAATTCTGGCCGAGGCCTATAAGTGCGGCTTGCTGTTAGGCGATTAGGTCGGTGAAACTAAGGCAAAAGCGCCTCAACGGCCGTCGGCTCCGGCCTCGGTTATTTTTTTGATATGTTCTTTCGCCGAATCGAATTTTTTTGACAACCTGTCGGCGACCGTTTCGGAAATTTCATAATCGAACATTCGCTTTAAATGCGCCAGCGCGCTTACCTTGTCTTTCGATCTGTAATAAGCAAGGCCGATATAATAATCACAGGTTATCAGATTGTAGTTGTTTTGATCTTTTTTGCGAAGGAGTCCTTCACGGATGGCCCCGAAATCGGCTATCGCCCCGTGGAAATCGCCCGCCTGAAATTCAGCGAACGCTTTCAGCCATAAATACTGCCGGCCAACGGCTCCCTTATCCCTTGCCTTTTCGGCCATCCGCAACGCTGATCCATAGTCTTTTTTATGGAAATAAATCCACCCCAAAGCAAGATGGGCGGTCGCCTGGCCATAGATCGACCGGCGGCTGGCCAGGTGCAACTCCTCTATTCCCTGCTCTCTCTGATCGGGAATCAAGGGCAGATTCCGCAGAAAACCGATCTTTGCCGATCGCCAGTAATGCAGATTCCCGAGTCCAATCAACGGATCGAAAAACAACGAATCGAGATTTCGTGCGGCGGCGAGGAATTTGCCCGCTTTGAGCCCCTTGCCGATCGATTTCAGCCAGCTGCCGTGCTGTGCCTCCCAGATTGCGTAATACCCGAGAGCGGTCCCCTTGAAAAAACAGGCGTAGGCATCGTTTGGATATTTTTCGAGATGCCGATCCAGCCCCGCCAGAGATGAATCGCTTAACTGACGAAACAGCCGCTCCGAGTCGGTTTTCTCGTCATCGGCCATCTCCATATAGATGACCCCGGCTTTCAATACAAGCGCCGGCCAGTAGGAAGGCTGCTTTGCCAAAATCGTATCGAGAACCCTGATAGAGGCGGCGAAGCTATCCTGATAAAGATAGCTCAGCGATTCCCGTATCAGACTATCTTGCAGATAAGTCGGTTTCAGGCTTATGGGGTCGGCGAAAACGGCGGACGACAGCGACAGATAGAAGACAAGGATGATTTTATTTCTTATTCGATGCCTCCAGCGCCTTTTTATAATATTCCCGTGAATTGTTGACCGCCTCTTCGACGTCTTTTCTGTCTTTCAATTTCACGGCCAAGTCCTTTGCTTCTGTCAAATAAGCGAGGGCTTGCTCATATCGTCCCCACCTGTAATAAAAAACGCCGATATTGTAGTAGACGTCAAGCTTCCCCGCCTCGTCGTAGTAGGGTGATTTTTCATATACGTCCAGAATCTTTTCGAAAGATCTTATGGCCTCGGGAAAACTGTCAAGGTTGGCTTGCGCCCGACCCACGTAATAAAGCGCATACGGATCGTCCTGATTTACCGCTTTCAGGTAATTTTCCCACAGGTACATGATGTTTTTGTAATCTTTTTCGTTGTCATAAACCCTCAACAAAGCATATTTGGCCTCGTCCCTGACGAATTTCCCTTTCTGGATCGCCAAGAATACTTTTTCGATTCCTGATCGTCTTTTATCGGGGAAAAAGGGGAGCCAGGACAAAATTCTGGTTTTCACCGAACGCCAATAATCGTACATGCCGAGGCCGTAGTAGATATCGTAATTGGTGGAGTCCATTTTAAGGGCCCTATCGAGCACGCCTCGCCCTTTCAAGCCGTCCTTGAAAGCGCCGACCCAATCGCCGTAGTATGACTTATAAATCCCCCTGAAACCGAGCGCACCTCCATAAAAAAAGAGATCCTCAGCCGTCGCTTTCCCACTTTTGTCGAGTTCTTCCCCGATCTTGACGGCTTGATTGATGAAGACCTGAAACCGGTCGGAATAATTCAGGTTCCGGTAATCGCCGGCGAGGTTCGAGTAAACGCCGGCCTTGAAAAAGTAACCTACGGGCTTTTCCGGAGCCATGGCGATCACCGAATCGAAAAGGATCAGGGCTTCGTCGAACCTCTCCTGATGAACCAGACTGATTCCCTTAAGCAATATCGAATCGTTTACCGAAGAGAACGCGGTTGCAGCCGAAAGCAGAGTGACGGCAAGTGCAAGAAGCATGCCATACTTTTTTTTCATAAAGTCAGCTATAATTAGACTTCGTTTCAGGGAAAAGCAAGAATTTTCAAACCCGAAAATCAAAATTAAATATCCGCCGACAATTGACGAAATTATTTTGTAGGTATTCAACGCGGACTTCTAGCGGACCATTGAGCGCGGAGGGGATATGCCAAGTATCATCATAGTTGATGACGATAAGGCTTTGCGGAAAAACCTTGCCTTTTATCTCAGGAGTCAGGGCTATGATGTTGATACGGCCGAGAGCGGCGAAGAAGCGGCGCTTAAAATAGAAGAAAAATTGTTCGATGTTATAGTCACCGATTGCCGGATGGCCAAAATGTCCGGGATGGAATTGATAAAGATCGCCAAAAAGTCGCGGCCATCGGCCGAAATAATCGTCATAACCGGCTATGGCACAATTCCTATGGCGGTCGAGGCGATTCAAAGCGGGGCGGCGGAATTTCTGTGCAAACCGTTCGAATTCCCCAAACTTCTGAACGCCATCGAGCTGGTTCTTAAGAAACGGGAAAAGCTCGTCGTCGAACACAACGATAAATACGACCGCATAATCACCAAGTCCCAGAAAATGAGCGACGTTCTCGATCTCGTCGCCAAAGGGGCCGCCACCTCGGTGCCGGTGCATATCGAGGGCGAGGTCGGGACCGGCAAGGAGTTGATCGCCAGATCGATCCACGCCCGCTCCGACCGTCGTAACGCGAATTTCGTGAGCGTGGTGTGCGCTACGAACAACGAACAGGAACTTTTCGCCGAGCTTTTCGGATCGGTCAACGAATCGGGAAATTACACTCCGGGGGCCATAGTCATGGCCGACGGGGGAACTCTCTTCCTTAAAGACGTCGATTCGCTCAGCCAGAATCTGCAGGTTCGCCTGCTGAAATTTCTCCAGGACGGCTTCTTGACTTTCGGCGACAAGTATCAAAAAATAAAGTCCGACGTCAGGCTTATCTGCTCCAGCACCAAAAGCCTTAAGAGGCTGGTCGCCTCGGGACATTTCCGCGAAGACCTGTTCTATTCGATCAACATAATGCCGATCTATGTGCCGCCTTTGCGCAACCGCATATCCGACATTTTCCCATTAGTGAATCATTTTCTGGAAAAATATTCGGCCAAATTCAACAAGGATATCAAAGCGCTGTCGCCCGATGTTTTGTCTTGGATGCAGACCTATCAATGGCCGGGGAACGTGGCCGAGTTGGAAAATATCATATCGCGGGCGGCATCGCTGGCAACATCGGAGTATATCGATGAATCGTTGATATTCACGCTTCCGAAAGACCGGCCGGTCTCCGAGGAAACGCCCGGCTTCTTGAGCCTGACGCTGAAGGACAATCAGAAATCTCTCATCTTGAAGGCGCTGAAACAAAACAACGGCAACTACTCGAGAACCGCCCAGCAGCTCGGGATTTCCCGTACGACTCTCTGGCGACGCATGAAACGATTCAATATCGAAGAGACGCGTCAGGTTGAGACCTGAGATTGGATTTAACCCCTCTAACCGATAACTCAATCTACCCGGGAAAATAGGACTATCCGGTCAATCCGGTCGTTTCTATCCCCATATCGATTTTTTTCTTGAATTCCCTTTCGGCCGCTGTTATAATAACGCGGTTTTTGACTTCTTCGAAGCGTCTGCGGTTGATTTTAGGAGGGAGCTCGGGAAATTCGGAGTTGGGTTGCGCTCCTCGCCGTTTTAATGCTGGGAATCACGCAGGTCTTTGCCGAAAATGACCGGGCAAGTGTGCCGTTATGGGCAACCCCATCAGGCTCGGCGACGGCCGGCCATATAAATGTGGGATATGCTCTCGGCGATTCAGGGGAACCGCCCAGTCCCGCCTTGACCGGCGAAGTGATTCTTTCCTGGACAGCTTCAGGTGACGACAGCCTTACCGGGACGGCTTTCGGCTACGACGTAAGATATCGCAGCGACAGCCTCGGGCCGATACTGACGCTCGCCAATTTCATCATGTCGCGCCAAGTGCTCGGTGAACCGCCGCCGTCGCCCTCCGGTTCCCGCGATTCCATGATCGTCACGGGACTGGTGCCGGGCGCCGGGTATTATTTCTGTATGGTGGTTTTCGATGAAAACTATAATGTCTCCCGCCTGTCAAGCTCGCCTCACGTTATCGCCGGAGCCTCCGACTTTTTGCCCGGCGACGCCAACGGCGACGGTTTCGTGCGGGGCAGCGATGTCTTATATTTGTTGGCTTATTTCCGCGGCATCAATCCGCCGCCGCAACCCTACTATGCGGGGGATGCCAACGGCGATTGCATCGTAGGGCCCGCCGACTTAACTTATTTGACCAACTATCTGAAGGGTTTCGGCGCAGCGCCGGTGAGCGGAAATTGTCTTCCGCTTCTTATCGGCAAAATAGGCGAATCATCCCGCTGATAGTCATAAAAAAGTCGATCCTGCCGGCATTCGGACGCAGGAACTTTTCCCTTGCCCACAGTTATATATTCTGTCTATACTGAATCATATGCTAAGATGAAAGGTAGAAGTATCCGGCGCAATTTCCCGGTGATTTTGATTGTTGCGTGAATCACCGGACCGCCGAAACGGGAAGGCATATTCGATACATGGGCATCTTAACCAGCATTTTCGGTTCCAAACACGACCGGGACATTAAAAGGCTGCGGCCGCGGATCGATGAAATCAACGAAATATTCCACTCGCTTAAAGATAAAAGGGACGACTGGTTTATCGATCGAACCGGCGAATTCAAGCAAGCCCTGAAACAGCCTGTCGAGGAATATCTGGAGCGGATCGCCGGGGAAGAAGACCTTACCCGGGAAAGGAAAAAAGAGATTTACGGCGAGATCCTCGGCCCCCAGCTCGATGCCATACTCCCCGAGGCTTTCGCCATGGTCAAAGAAGTCTGCCGCAGGTTGGTCGGTCGAAGCTGGGATGTTTGCGGTATCACCACCCGCTGGGACATGGTCCCCTACGACTGCCAGTTGATCGGCGGTATCGTGTTGCACGAAGGCAAGATCGCCGAGATGGCCACCGGCGAAGGGAAAACCTTGGTGGCCACGATGCCGCTCTACCTGAACGCTCTGACCGGGCTGGGAGTGCATCTGGTAACCGTCAACGACTATCTGGCCCGCCGCGACTCGGAATGGATGGGGCAGATATATAAGTCTCTCGGCCTGACCGTAGGCTGTATCCAAACCCAGATGCCGCCTCAGGTAAGACGCGAACAGTATAATTGCGACATCGTTTACGGCACAAACAACGAATTCGGTTTCGACTATCTCAGGGACAACATGGCCGTCCAAGCGGAAGATATGGTTCAGCGGGGATTTTTCTATTCAATCGTCGATGAAGTCGATTCGGTGCTGATCGACGAGGCGCGCACGCCGCTGATCATTTCCGGACCGGTCGAATCCAGTATGAATTTCCGCTTCAATGAAATGAAGCCGCTGGTGGCCAACCTTGTGCGAAAGCAGAATCAACTGTGCGCGGCGATAATAAGCGAGGGCGAAAAGCTGTTGGAGGAGGGCAAAGACTACGAAGCGGGCGTCAAATTTCTGATCGCCGAGCGCGGGGCACCAAAAAACAAACGGTTGCTTAAACTTTACAAAGAAAAAGGCATCAAACAGCTCGTGCAGCGCGCCCTGACGGATTATATGCGCGACAAGAAACTGCACGAACTGGACAACCAGCTTTATTTCTCGATCGACGAACGCGAACATACGATCACTCTCGAGGATATGGGGCGGGCGCTACTTTCCCCGGATGATCAGAAACTGTTCGAAATACCGGATATCGCCGAGGGTCTGGTCGCCATAGACAACGACGACCGCTACAGCGACGAGGAGAAAATCGCTGCCAAGGAAGAGCTTTACCGCCGGCACGCCGAAAGATCCGAGAAAAACCATGCTATCAATCAGCTATTGCGGGCTTACCAGCTTTATGAAAAAGACAACGAATACGTGGTTCAGGACGGGAAAGTATTGATCGTCGACGAATTCACCGGCCGCCTGATGCCCGGACGACGCTATTCCGACGGGCTGCATCAGGCGATCGAGGCCAAAGAGGGAGTGACGATCGAGGGTGAAACCCAAACACTGGCCACAATCACCCTGCAGAATTATTTCCGTATGTATGACAAGCTGGCCGGGATGACCGGCACGGCCGAAACCGAGGCCTCGGAATTCTGGGAAATCTATAAACTCGACGTGGTCGTCATTCCCACCAATCGCCCCGTAAGGCGGATCGACTATGAAGACCAGATATACCGCACCCGCAACGAAAAATACAAGGCGATCATCGATGAGATCATTAATCTGCACGATAAGAATATCCCGGTTCTCGTCGGCACTGTGTCGGTGGAGGTTTCCGAAATTCTTTCGCGGATGCTCAAGCGTCAGGGAATCGGCCATTCGGTGCTGAATGCAAAATATCATCAGCAGGAAGCCGAAATCGTGGCCAAGGCCGGGATTCCGGGCGCCGTGACGATCGCCACCAATATGGCCGGCCGCGGAACGGATATCAAGCTCGGCGAAAAAGTGGTCAAATCGCCTTACTGCATGCTGGTAAAGCCGGTTTCGGAAACGGAAGAATGCCGGTTCTATCGGGAATTGAAATGCGAAAAAAACGTCCCCTGCGGACTGCATATTATCGGCACCGAGCGGCACGAGTCGCGCCGTATCGACCGGCAATTGCGGGGCCGCGCTGGCCGTCAGGGCGACCCCGGAAGCTCGCGTTTTTATCTGTCGCTCGAAGACGACCTGATGCGCCTGTTCGGTTCCGATAGAATCGCCGCTGTAATGGACCGTTTGGGAGCGAAAGAAGGCGAAGTTATCGAGCATGGAATGGTAACCAAAGCGATCGAACGCGCCCAAAAGCGGGTTGAGGCGCAGAACTTCTCGATCCGCAAACATCTGCTCGAATACGACAACGTGATGAACAGTCAAAGAGAGGTTATCTATAACCGTCGCCTGGCTTGCCTGAAAGGCAAAAACTTGAGAGACGAAACTATCGAGCAAGTCCAAGAGATTGTCGAAAATTGTGTCCGGGAATTTTGCCCTGAAAACGAATATCCGGAAAACTGGAATATAAACGGTTTGCGCCAGAAAATGCGAAACATCTTTCTGATGGATTTCAACTGGCCGAAGGAAGAAATCGCCAAACTCAATCAACAGGAATTGTCGAGACGCCTGACCGATGGGGCAATGAAGATCTACGAGGAAAAGGAACGGATTCTGGGCGAAGAAGTTATGCGCCGTCTCGAAAGATTCTCTTTTCTCATGGCGATCGACCACGAGTGGAAAGAACACTTGTATGAAATGGATCATCTGCGAACGGGAATCGGCCTGAGGGCCTACGGCCAGCGCGATCCGCTGATAGAGTTCAAAAAAGAGGGTTATAAGATGTTTATGGAGATGCTCGGCCGGATCGATGAGCTGGCAATCTCCAACATTTACAAATTAAGGCCGGTGGCCGAGCCAACCAGAATTCCCCGCGGCCAGATGGCGGCCGTGAAGCAGGCGGCGGCGGGAATGAGCGTAGCCAGAGCCGCCCGGGAACAAGCCGAAAGCGCGGCGGGGGAGAGGATAATCACCGGCAGCGGCAACCAGCCGAACGAGGCCGCGGAAAAACCGCGACCGATCAGAGTGGAAAAAAAGGTGGGTCGCAACGAGCCGTGCCCCTGCGGCTCGGGCAAAAAATATAAGCATTGCCATGGCAAAAATGAATAACAACGGCCTGAGGCGGTCCTGTTCGACGAATCGTTACCGAAATCAGGACCCCAAAAAACAGACGAGGAGAAAATGCCGCACTTCGTAAATGAAACTCAACCAAGGAAAACCACCCGGGCGGGAGCTATTATTTTCTGCCTGCTGTTCTTGGTCGGCTGTTCCGAAAGACCGCAGCCGGTAACGATACTTTATACAAATGACATGCACGGCCATTTTCTGCCATGGCCGGCTTTACGAGACAAACCGCCGATAGGCGGATTCGCCGCCCTCGACTACTACGTCGAAAACGAACGTAATATCGATCCCCGGGCGCTGCTTTTTGACTGCGGCGACCTAATGACCGGCAACCTGATCTGCAACATTGAATATAGGGGTGCCGAAGGCGGGGCGTTGATAGAAATGATGAACATGATCGGCTACGACGGGATGGTATTCGGCAATCACGAACTGGATAAGCCGATTTCGAACCTGCGGAAATTTATGGAAATCGCCGAATTTCCGTTCGTCTGCGCCAACTTCACCGATTCGGCGGGAAATGATTTCACCCGGGAAAAATATCATATCTATAACTTGGGCGGCGTGAAAGTGGGCGTCACCGGCGTCACTTATCATCGGATGGCGGGCATGGCAGACCCCGACAATCTCGAGGGGTTCAATTCGACCGATCCGGCAGACGCGATCAATCGGGTCATCCCCGAACTCGATCCCCAAACGGATCTGATCGTCGTGCTTTCGCACCTCGGAATCGAAGCCGACCGCGAATTGGCGCGGAAAATAAAGGGTGTCGATATCATTCTCGGAGGTCACAGTCACACCCGCCTTGACCAGCCGGAGAAAATCAACGGCATTCTGATCTGTCAGGCCGGATCACACGCAAGATATCTCGGCAAGCTGACCCTGCAGGTGGCTGGCGACAGCATTTTCAGCTGGCACGATACGATTATTGCCATGGTAGCAGATAACATAAAAGCGGATACGGTGCTGCAAGCTCTTATCGACAGCATGGCGGGCATTATCGAGGAGAAATTCGGGGCCGTGATCGGCACGCTGGCCAGCGACTGGGAGACCGCTTACCAATCGGAATCGAATATCGGCAACTGGGTCACCGACATGCTGCGGGCCAAAACCGGTGCTGACATCGCCATAGTCAACTCGGGAGGGATCCGCAAGCGCATACCGGCCGGGCCTATCACTCTGCGCGATGTTTACGAAATGCTCCCGTTCGACAATTATGTCAGCTTTTTCGATTGTTCCGGAGACGATTTGCAAACGATTTTTGCCGCTAATGCCGACGCCGAGGCAGGCGAGCGAAGCTACGGCAGCCTGCAGATTTCGGGCGCCTCCTACGCCTATGAAATCAGGAACGGCAAGCCGATTGTCGGCGAGATGAAAATCGGCGGCAAACGACTGGATCCGAAAAAGATCTACCGAATCGCGACAATAGATTATGTAATCAGCAACGCCGATAAATATTTCAAAATCACACCCTCAAATATAAAGGAGACCAACCTGTTGCTTTCGGACCTGATCGTCGAATGTATCAAGGAGGCCAAAGTGATCGATTCCAAAGTCGAGGGAAGGATCAAGAGAAAAGGTTGATTGCGCATCCTGTCTGCGGCAAAAAGCGATTACCTGGCCAAAAAGCAACGGGCGAAGGCAATCCTTCGCCCGTTATGCTTATTGTCGCGGACTACGGCCGAATTCAGATTATCTTCTTCACCAAAATACACTCCATATAGGCCGGACTGCCTTTCGGCTGCTGTTTTTGATAAACTTCCTTGCGGACATATCCCCAGCGCAGATAATATTCCTCGAATCCAAGCTCGGCGATTATTCTCATAAGCACCCAGCGATGTTTAGCCTCGGCGACGGCGAATTTTTCGGTCTCGCTGATGATGGCGCCGCCGATCCCCTGATGGCGGTAGGCCGGCAGAGTGCTGATATTGGTGATCTCATAATACGCCTCGTTGCCAGTGTTGTGCTTGTATTCCGATCCCGAATCCAGCTGAACGGCGCCTATGACTTTGCCCAGCTGCATCGCCATAAAAAAGCGGCTGCCCCGCTCCATCGCCAAGCCGATATCATCGGCCGAAAGATTCGGCACGACGAAAGGCGAACGCCCACGCAACGGAGTATTATTGGTCAGGGCTTCCTTGATTAAGTAGGCGATATTGGGCGCATCCTCGGTGGTGGCGGGAACGATGGTAGTTCGTGGTTGAAGGTATCGCCTCAGGTTGGCGCCGCGAAGGTCGCGGGGATACTTGTCCCCGGCAAGCGTTTCCAGTTCGTTCAAGAACGGCAACCCCTCGAGGTGCACGGTCCAATCCTCGTTTCTCATTATCGCATCGGCGATGTTCTGCAACCTTTCCGGTTGTTTTTCCCAGCGCTGTTTAAGCAGGTTTATCTTGTCATCGGATAATAACACAACATCCTCCCGGAATATTAACTTAACTCAAATAGACGCTCACCGGATTCGCTGTCAACCGATTGTCACCAACTTGACATCCGGTCGGCGGCCAGCAATATACCCCCATTAATAACCTGTCGGCAAGTTGTTTTTGCAATGAGGCAAACGGAATTATCCGGAGACTTAGGCGTCATTCGGGCGGACTTCCTGCGCCCGGGCATGCTCTGGCGGATTCGGCCGGATAAGAACGGTTTTAGCCTCAATTCCTCGGGATGACGAACCATCGGTCGTTCGGGCGGACGTTCCTTCGCCGCCCTAATAGCGGCTTGACATGAAGATGACGGTTGGCTAACTTCTGCGGCGATGGCCGGGAAAATATATAATATCGAGAAGTTGACATTTCCCGAAATCAACGCCCTCGACCGCCGACGCACTGTTATTTTTTTCGCCGTTTCGCCGCTCGAAGAACACGGGCCGCACCTGCCTATCGGTGTCGATGCCATGAACGCCTGGATATTCGCTTGCCGCTGCGCCGAAATAGTGATCGAAAGAGATCCCGAATATGACGTGTTGATCTACCCGTTGTTGCCGCTCGGAACTCAGGTCTATCGTCAACCCGGATCGTTCTATGTCAAGCCATGGACGCTCTTCGAAATAATCTACCAGCTTGGTAAAAATCTGGCCCGCTACGGTTTTACGAACATTTTCGTGATTTCGGCTCACGGCACGCCCAAACAGATCGTGGCGATCGAAAGGGCCTGCGCCAAGGTATCGCGCAAATACAAAAAATCGATGTATTGCCTTTCGGGCGCCCTGACCTTCAAATTCCTCCGCGGGGAAATGCATGAGGCGATCGCCAAGCGGCTGAATCGAAAATTCACCTCCGAGGAGTTGCAGCAATTGCGCTACGACTATCATGCCGGCTGGTGGGAAACCTCGATGATGCTGCGATTTCACCCGGAACTTGTCAAGGATAGTTATCGCTTTCTCAAACCCTACCTGAAAGACATCATCACCGGTAAAATCGTTTCCGAAAACAAGGAATGGCAGGGTTACACCGGAACGCCCGCTTTGGCCGATCCGGAATTTGCCGAGGCCTCGTTGGCCGAATTTGGGGAAATAGCCGCCGACCTGTTCGATCGCCACCGCCGGGGCGAAAATATCACCCGCCTCGTTCGATCGCCCTTTTACTGGATTCCGATTTTCCAGCCATACTTCAGAAGGAATGCGATCGCGGCCGTCATCCTCGTGATAATAATCGTGGCTTCGTTGATTTATTTCACCTGAGCCGTATTCGGCCAATCCACCGAATGCCGCCGGCAACAGCGGTGAAAAGATTCCCTCACCGGAGCGATGTTCAGGGGCGCACTCCGTGCGGCAAAGACAGGTCCTTTCGAGCCGATACGCATTGTCGGCGCAAGTTCAGGCTGACCGGTGTATCGGGCATGGGCGAAACGGCTAATGAGGTTGCGGGGCGCCGCGAAACATGAAATAGGCGGCGGCCACCAAACAGATGCCGGCGTACAGGTAATCCAACTTGAGCTGCTCTTTCATATAATAGACCGAAAACGCCCCAAAAACGCACATGGTGATTATCTCCTGGATGACTTTCAATTGCCCGAGCGAATAATAGTTGCTGCCGATTCTGTTGGCCGGCACCTGCAGACAATATTCGAAAAAGGCAATGCTCCAACTAAATAGAATCACCGCTAATAGCGGTTTCCCTTTAAGGTCCTTCAAATGTCCGTACCAGGCATAGGTCATGAAAATGTTCGAGCCAAGCAACAAAAGAACGGTCGAATAATTGTTGATGTTCGGCATACGCTGTAAACCCTTCCTTATCCTTTGAACAGCCGATCGATTACGGCAATAACACGGCTATTATCGGCCGATTCGAAACAATCTTCTATCGATGGCGGGCAATTCGTTTCCCCGCCGATTCAAATAAAACTTCGGCCAGCCGGCATTAAGACTTCATTTCCGGCAAAATCTGACGAAAATAAAAAAAGAATGTTCATTAGGAAAGCAATTGTAATTTAGGGAAAAAATGCTCGTATTTATCGGCGTGGCAATTGTTTTCGGGGCTGTGATCGGCGGCTTCGTATGGGAGGGCGGACAGCTTCTGGTGTTGTTTCAACCGGCGGAGTTTCTAATTATCGGCGGGGCGGCCCTCGGTTCGATTTTGATAGCGTTACCTCCGAAAATCGTCAAGCTGATGATAGCTCAAATGATGAGGACGTTCAAATCGCCGCCCGGCAAACAATCGTATATAAATATTTTGGTCATGCTTTATGAAATTTTCCAGGCGGCCCGAAAAGACGGCTTGGTGGCCATGGAATCGCATATCGAGCGGCCGCACGAAAGCAAGATCCTGAAGAAATATCCTGAATTTCTCGCCAACCATCACCTGCTTGACTTTTTTGTCGATACCATGCGCCTCATACTCTCGGGCGGTGTGCCGGCGCATGATCTGGAGGCGCTGATAGATTCCGATCTCGATACTCACCATAAGGAAAACTCCAAGCCGCCGACCGCATTATCGAAGGTCGGCGATTCATTGCCCGGACTCGGTATCGTCGCCGCCGTGCTCGGAGTCGTGATAACGATGGGGGCGATCGGCGGACCTCCGGAAATGATAGGGCACAAAGTTGGCGCAGCGCTTGTCGGCACGTTTCTCGGCGTCCTGCTGTCTTACGGCTTCGTCCAGCCGCTGGCCTCGAATCTGGAACACATGAACGATGAGCTTGCCCAACACTATATAGTGGTGAAACAGGCGCTTCTCGGATTCCACAAAGGGATGGCCCCCTCGATCGCCGTGGAATTCGCCCGACGCGCCATAACTTCCGATGTCCGGCCGGGCTTTCTGGAGTTGGAAAGCGCCTGCAAGGCAACCCGGGAAAAAGCGACTTAAACGATGCCTGAATCCGAAGAACAGCAACCTATTATTATTATCAAGAAGAACAGCGGCCATGGCGGGCACCACGGCGGCGCCTGGAAAGTCGCCTATGCGGACTTCGTGACGGCCATGATGGCGTTTTTTCTGGTCATGTGGCTGGTTACCCAGAGCCAGGAAATCAAGGATAACGTGGCCGGATATTTCAATGATCCGGCAGGCTGGAGCAAAAAAGCCGGTTCGTCGATCCTGAAAGGGGGCGAATCGATTCTCGACCTGAAAAACACGCCCAAACCGGCTCCCACTACCGCGGATGCCGCCCGCGAGGTCCTTAAACGGGCCAGCGAACGGATAAAGGAGGCGCTCAGCCGAATCCCCGATTTCGCCTCGATAAAAGACTTGATAGAAATCGAGCTCACGCCGGAGGGTTTGCGGATCCAGTTGATCGAGGCGGCCAGCTCCAGTGAGGATTCCTCCCATTTTTTCAACCTCGGCAGCGCCCAGCTTTCACCCAAAGGAGTGCAAATAATCACCCTGATCTCCAAGGAACTCAGCCAGCTTGACAATAAAATAGTTATCGAGGGCCATACGGACAGCCGCCAATATATCTATCAAAACAGATACTCGAACTGGGAACTGTCGGCGGACAGGGCCAACAGCGCCCGCCGCCTGATGGAGGCGCAGGGAATCAAGCCCGAACAGATGTTCGAAATCAGAGGATACGCCGATCGGGTGCCGCGATTCGAGGACAACCCGAAAGACGCCCGAAACAGGCGCATCGCCATCCTCGTGCTCAACAATAACGCTCAAAGAAACGTCGATACGATAGATTTGCAGAAGGCCGTCGGCGATGTTCCCAAAAAATATAACAAGCATTCGGAAAACATTCATTAATTGTTGTTCACCGGTTTTTGCGACTGCATGGAATATTGCAGGGCTGGCCTAATTGGTTTGCGCACCCGAAAAGTAATTCAAAACATTTGACCTTGATCGGGGAACCTGCTAAACTCCTGACCGGCCGAAGACGAAAAGAAAAGCAGGATGATTGCGGCAAGGGGATAATGTGAAATATTCGGCGCTCGACAAAATAAACTTATTCTTGACAATCTACTATCGAATGTTCGGAAATATATTCAGGATTTCGGCCTGGTCCCCTCTTTTGATTGCGGCGGTTTTTCAAACGGCCGGCCTGCTCTTGTTGATTGATTACGGCCGCCCCGTCTCGGGCACTTTCATCTATCCTTTGCTGAAGGCGCTGCTTCCCTCGGCCGCCTTGCATTATCCCAATTATTACCTCGCCATTCCGCTGGTATTTTCCGCCTATGACATTTGGATTTTGGGGCCGTCGATTTGGCTGTTGGCGATCGGGGCGGTCACGATTTCCACGGGGGCGATATACGACAAGCAAAGAATCGGAATCGCGGCGGCCGCAAAAACGGCTGCCGGCCGTTACGGTCTTCTGTTGGGCTTATGGATTATTCAGACGATTCTGATGATAATATTCGTCTATTTGCCCGCCCGATTAATTTCCGATTCTCTGACAGGATATTTTTTGCGCCATCTGGCGATGAAAATCGCTCTGCAAGGGGTCGGCTTCGTCATCTCGGCTTTTACGCTCTACACCATCGCCTCGATTCTTCTTGACAAGAACGGTCTGTTCAAATCATTGGCGATAAGCGCAAGATTATGGAAGCGGAATTTCTTTTTCAGCTTCTTCATCGTTGCGCTTCCGGGCTCCATCGGGTTGATTTTCGATATTCTTACCTCTTCGTTCGCCCCGAATATAATCAACGGAGGAAATCCGGAATTGATAATCCAGCTCCTGTTTTTGAAAATATTTCTCGGGGTGTTCCTCGGCCTGTTTCATTATGGGTCGGCGGTCTATGCCTATCGGGAAATCGGCGGTTGACAGATCCCCGTACAGGTTCAGGCTTCAAAACAACGTCCCGATCGGATAATCACGGCAGCCTGTTCGGTCTTTTCCGGGTTCTTATTTCTGGTCTATGATTATTTATTTGACGATCGGTTTGGACGGTCTCGAAACGGCGGCTCGGCTCAGGGCCGATCGGCCCGATTATCCAGAGGGGCATGGCGGGCGATAACCCCCTCGACCATGTAAATCACGTCTTCGGCGATATTGGTGCTGTGGTCGGCGATCCGTTCGAGGTAGCGCGAAATCGACAAGACCTGAATCAGAAATTCTATTTTGCTTATATCCCGGCGGATCTCGCTTTCTATTTTTTCAAAAAGCTGGCTGTGTCTGGCATCGATTACGTCATCGCAGCGGCAAACCTCGCGCGCCAGTCCTGAATCGAGATTGATAAGAGCATCAAGGCTCTTCCGTAGCATTTGCTGGGCCTGAGCGGCCATAAAAGGTATATCGTCGGGGATCTGCATCCTGGGACGTTCGCACAAAAACAGCGATCGCTCGGCGATATTGACGGCAAGATCGCCGATTCGCTCAAGATCGTTATTGATTTTCAGCACGGCGATTATGAACCGCAGATCGATCGCCACCGGTTGATACAAAGCCAATATTTTCAGTCCGTCTTCCTCGAGATCTATCTCCATCCGATCGATTTCTCTATCGAGATCGATAACCTTTTTCGCCATCAACGGATCACGCTCCTCGATCGAGCGCACCGCCCTTTGCACGCTTTCCTCGACGATCGTGCCCAGGTGAAGAATTTTCTTTTTCAGATTGCCGATTTCCCGTTGCAGGTGCTGCGGCATGTGCTAAACCTTTCCCGTTAACCGAACCGTCCGGTGATATAATCCTCGGTTTGTCTGAGCGTGGGCTTGGTGAAAATCAGTTTGGTGGTATTGGCTTCGATCAAACGGCCCTCGTAGAAAAAAGCCGTGTAATCGGAAATACGGGCCGCCTGTTGCATGTTGTGGGTAACGATCACGATAGTGTAATTTTTTTTCAGTTCGCCGATCAGATCTTCAATTTTGGCGGTCGATATGGGATCGAGCGCCGACGCCGGTTCGTCCATAAGCAGCACCTCAGGTTGCACGGCCAGCGCCCGGGCAATACACAGTCTTTGCTGTTGACCGCCCGAAAGGGTAAGGGCGCTCTGATTCAACTTATCTTTGACTTCGTCCCATAAATAGGCTTTCTTAAGCGCTTTCTCCACGGTTTCTCTGATTATGTTCTTGTCGCTGATTCCATTCACCCTTAGCCCAAAAGCCACATTGTCATATACCGATTTGGGGAAGGGGTTGGATTTCTGAAACACCATGCCGACTCTGGTGCGCAGTGATGAGACGTCTTTTATATCGCGATAAATATCTATATCGTCGATTCTGATAGTGCCTTTTATCCGCACCCCGGGAATCGTTTCGTTCATTCTGTTGAGTGTTCTCAAGAACGTCGATTTGCCGCATCCGGAAGGCCCAATCAGCGCCGTGACTCTATTCGCCGGTATATCCAGCGATATATCGAACAATGCCTGACTTTCGCCATAATAGAAATCGAGATTACGGACGGTGATTTTGTTTTTTTCAGGCTCTTGTTCCATGCCGGAGTCGGCGAATGTCATTCTGGCAAAAAGCGGCCTTGCCAAAGGAAGGCTGTTTTCGCGCGTGGCTTGACTATCAGACATTGGGGCGTCTGGTCCTTATTCTGGCCCTTATATAGATAGCCGTGAAGTTCAACATAAATGTCAACAGCAATAATACCAGCACGGTCCCGAACAATATCGGTTTCGTTTTTTCAATATCGGGAGATTGAGTGGCCATGACGTATATATGATAACCAAGCTCCATGAATTGATGGTTCAACTTGGTGGGCAGGTAGGGAAGATAATAGGCGGCGCCGGTGAACATGATCGGGGCGACCTCACCGGCCCCCCGACTTATCGCCAGAATTCCTCCGGTCAGAATTCCGGGCATCGCCTGAGGCAAAATTATTTTGGTGATCGTCTGAAGCCGCGACGCCCCGAGGGCGTAGCTTGCATCCTTCATTTCTTTGGGTATCGACCGGAGCGCCTCCTCGGTGGATACTATCACTACGGGCAAAGTAAGCAGTGAAAGCGTCAGAGCCGCCCAGATTATGGCCGGTTGCCCCCAAATCGGCCGGCCGCCGTCCGTGACCAATCGATCGATTCCGGTTCCGATAAATCCGACAAAGAAGCCGAGCCCGAAAAGTCCAAAGACTATCGACGGCACACCGGCGAGATTGTTGACTGCGATCCTGATCAGCCGGGTAGGGCGTGAATCGGCCTGGGTGAATTCACTGAGATAAACCGCCGTCAAGACTCCCACGGGCACTACAAAAATAATCATCAGCAAGACCAGAAACACGGTTCCGAAAATAGCCGGAAATATACCGCCCTCCTCCATTCCGTTTTCCGGCGGGCTGGTCAAAAACTCCCAACTCAAAACGCCGAATCCGCCGATACCGATATTGACCGCCAAAATCAAAAGCATCGAAATGATTATGGCCACCGCAACGAACGTCATGGCGCGCGGCAATTTGCCTGTTCCTCTCCGGGCCTGCCCGAGATTCAGTTGGTCGGTAACCTTTTCGACGGTTTGATTCATTTCATTTTTCCCTGGATTTTCACCTTCAGCCGCGCCAGAATCAGTTCCCCGCCGAGATTTACGGCAAATGTGAAAATGAAAAGGAGCGTACCGATAAAGAAGAGGACGTTGTAATGAGCACTGCCGAACACGACCTCGCCCAGCTCGGCCGCGATCGTGGCCGAGAAAGTTCTTATGGAAACGAAGGGATCTACCGAGATTATGGCGGCGTTTCCTGAAGCCATCAGCACGATCATGGTTTCGCCGATAGCCCGGCCGAATCCGAGAACGACGCCGGCAGCGATACCCGGCAGGGCGGCCGGAAATACGGTCATTGTGGAAACCTGCCAGGAATTCGCCCCCAGAGCCATGGCCGCATCGCGCAACGATTGCGGCACCGCGGTCATGGCGTCCTCGGCGATCGTGAAAATGATCGGGATCACGGCCAGACCGAGAGCGATCCCCGCATTCACCGCATTAAGCCGGAACGTCCACCCGAAAACATTCTGCAAGAAAGTCGCCAGCAATATCAAGGCGAAAAAGCCGAGCACGACCGACGGGATTCCGGCCAAAATTTCGATAGCCGGCTTGATCGTTTCACGCATCTTCTTCGAGGCGAACTCCGAGCTGAAGACGGCGGCGCCAACCGCCAGCGGCGCCGCAAATAACATGGCGATCACGGCTGCCTTTATGGTTCCAAGAAAAAGCGGCAACAGCGAATATTTGGGGACGTCGGAGTTAGGTTGCCAAGACCATTTCGGTTTCTGCCCCTCATAATATTGCTGCTTGAAAATCATTTTCGAAACCGACGCTTCTTCTTGAACTTCGGCATCGGTGAAAATAGGCACGGCTTCCTTGAAAATAAAAACGAATATCAACAGAATGCCTATCAGGGCGGCAAAAGCGTTCAGCGAAATGAATCCTTCGCCGATCGCCTCCCGCAACCTTGATTTGGGTTTGAACTTAAGCTCGGTCATATCAACCCGGTCGATTAGCCTCTTTACCCGGGCACCCCAAAATCTCCCTGAAACGAGCACCGTGGTCGCCGTCTTGCTCCATATTCCGGCCGCCTGTAGAAAAGCACAGGCGGGGCCAAGCCCCGCCGTTAATTCCCCGAAAAAACTAATCGACCATGCTTTTCAATGCCACTTCTTTCGGCAAGGGAATATAGTCGACTTTTTCGGCGATAGCCTGACCTTCGGGAGACAACGCCCAATTGACAAGTGCTTTCAATTCGCCCGAAGGCTTGCCGTTAAAAAACCAATAAAGCTCACGGGAAATCGGATAGGTGCCGCCGGTGATCGTCTCGATCGTCGGCGTCACCGCGGGTGATTCCGCGTCTTTCTTTATCGCCACATGTTTCACACCCTTTTCCCAGGCTATCCCGCCGTAACCGATTCCGTATTTGTCCTTGGATACGGCGTTGACCACGGCGGCCGTCCCGGGAAGAGTTTGCGTTTGTTC
>Ga0209101_1000223_pt1 | contig 48743 bp, 43 predicted proteins | sample ConPoolayeCmetaG_FD_185481 | JGI IMG/M metagenome (GOLD analysis project Ga0209101, IMG submission 185481) | Hot spring microbial mat communities from California, USA to study Microbial Dark Matter (Phase II) - Cone Pool mat layer C metaG... ... | reverse complement strand
GGCCATGCAAGGGGGGCAACCCGTCGCAGGGCCGCCACAGCGAGACCTCACTTCTGAATAAGGGTTGTCCCGCTATGCGCGCCGCTGTTGGCACGGGGCGTCGCCGTCGGAGCACTGTGTATTACTGTCCTTGCCGAGTCTACCTCCGAGCACCAACTTCAACTGCTTGGTGCGCTAGCTGACTATGCGTCCATCGGTCTGGAGATGGCGCGCATGGCAGCGGCCCTGGGGATCGCATAACGCTCTCCGGCCACTTACCCGCTGTCGGACAAGTATCGGGGGCGGGAGGGAAAGCTACTCCTCCAATATCTCCCCCTCTGCCTTTAACCGGATACCCTTCCCGCTGTGGATGACTCGATCCTCAGTGGATTGTTTGCCGCCCTCCTCACGTAAAGCCCGCACAAAAGCCGAGAAAGCTGCAGATACGGCCTGTCGTTCGATGTTGAAACGAGCACGCATCTCACTCAACACATCCGCTCGCAGCGCTGGCTCCTCAGGCCGGGCCTCGTACAGCTCGACCAGCACGCCAAAGGCGCTCCTGGGGTGGATGAAGGCAATCCGCTTGCCGCCGCTGCCGATGGTCGGCTCTTGGTTGATCAACTGTACGCCCTTAGCCTTAAGCTCCGCCAGTTTCCTATCCAGTTCATCCACCTCGACGCAGATATGATGGACACCTGGCCCTCGTTTCTCTAGAAACTTGGCGACGCCGCTCGTCGCCGTCAGCGGCTCCACCAGCTCAAGCTCACTATCCCCAGCAGGCAGAAAGGCGACAATGACCTCCTGATCATCCACTTGTTCCACGTGTTCGACGCGCATTCCTAAGGCATCTTCGTAGAACGCCTGCGCTTCCTCAATATCCGGCACGACAATCGCGATATGATCGATTCGCTTGACGCTCACGGCTATCTCCTGTTTGAGCTATACACCGATAGCTCAGGGGCAGCTTATCAACCGGCTCATGGTGACTCTTAAATGGATTGCTCTGGACGGTACTCCCCGAACACGTCACGCAGCACGCCGCAGATTTCGCCCAGTGTTACGTCGTTCGCGACGCACTCGACGAACAGCGGCATCAACGGATCGCTGCCTTTCGCAGCTATAAAGAGCTTGCCTAGCAGCGCGCTAACTAGCTCATTGTCGCGTGAAGCCCGCAACAGCGCCAATCGTTCACGTTGCCGTGCCTCGATGGCGGGGTCAATATGTAGCCTTGCTATCGGTACTTCCTCTTCACTGGTGTACTCGTTAACGCCCACGACGACTTGCTCCCTGGATTCCACTGCCCGCTGGTAGCGATAAGCCGCATCCTGTATCTCGCGGCTGACAAATCCTGACTCGATGGCTGCCAGCGCGCCGCCCAGCGCATCGATCTTGGCTATCAATCTATTCGCTTCCGCCTCAATATTATCTGTCATGGCTTCAATAGCGTACGACCCCCCAAGAGGGTCAATGGTGTTCGTCACACCGGTTTCGTGGGCGATGATCTGCTGCGTGCGGAGCGCAATTTGCACTGCCTCCTCGGTTGGCAGAGCCAACGCCTCATCCCGTGAATTGGTATGCAGGCTCTGTGTCCCGCCTAGCACCGCCGCCAGGGCCTGGATGGCCACCCGCACGATATTGTTCTCTGGTTGCTGGGCGGTGAGGGTGCTACCTCCTGTCTGCGTATGGAACTTAAGTTGCCAGGCGCGCGGATTAGTCACGCCGAAACGATCTCTCATGATGTGTGCCCACATACGCCGCGCTGCCCGGAACTTGGCGATCTCCTCCAGAAAACCGTTATGCACATTGAAGAAGAACGACAACTGCTCGCCAAACTCGTTCACATCCAACCCAGCGTCGATAGCGGCCTGTACATAGGCAATCCCATTTGCCAATGTGAAAGCTAACTCTTGAACAGCCGTGCTGCCCGCCTCGCGAATATGATAACCGCTGATGCTGATCGTGTTCCATTTGGGGAGGTGCATGTGGCAATAGGCAAACAGATCGGTAATCAACCGCATGGAGGGCTTGGGAGGGAAGATGTACGTGCCGCGTGCAATATACTCCTTGAGGATGTCGTTTTGAACCGTGCCACGAAGCTGGGTAGGCTCGACCCCCTGCCGCTTGGCAACTCCGATGTACATGGCCAGCAGAATAGATGCCGGCGCGTTGATGGTCATGGATGTGCTGACCTTATCCAACGGGATGCCGTCGAACAGAGTCGCCATATCGTGGATCGAAGAGATACTGACCCCGACCTTGCCGACCTCGCCCAACGCCATGGGGTCATCAGCATCGTAGCCGATCTGGGTGGGCAGGTCAAAGGCAACGCTCAGTCCGGTCTGTCCCTCCTGCAGCAGGAAGCGGTAGCGACGGTTGCTCTCTTCGGCGGTTGCATAGCCCGCATACTGACGCATCGTCCACAGACGGCCCCGATACATGGTCGGCTGGATGCCGCGTGTGAAGGGGAATTCACCGGGGAAGCCGATCCTCTCCATGTACTTGTCTGTCTGATCCCCGTCTGGCAGGTACAGCCGTTCCAGCGGTAGATCGGAGCCGACCAGGGTGAACTGCGCCTTGCGCTCCGGGGAACGCACCAGGGCCGGGTTGAGGGTTTCTTCTTCCCAGCGGCGTTTCTCGCGTTTTATATCGTTCATCACAACAGTTCACCTAGAAAGTTGACAGCTAGCCTACCTGGACTCTATCACACCTAACGCCATTATCGAAGATGACTTTACTCATTGGCTTTACATAAAACCCATCACACCTTACTAACCACGTCATTGAGGTACAATCCCTTCGAGGCAGATAAGGGAGCCAGGGTGAGATTCTGGCCCAGCCAATAAACCAGACAATACTTTACTAAATTGGGCGGCTCTGCTAAAATTACCTTACTGGCCGCTCTCACTGGAGAATCCATCGTGACCGTAGACCGCTTCGGTCGCCATATCCATTATATGCGCATCTCCCTCACCGACCGGTGCAACCTGCGCTGCGTCTACTGTATGCCTGAGGATATGGTCTTCCGTCCCTCAGCGGAGATCATGACCGATGATGAGGTTCTGACCCTATTCCGCCTGTTTGTTGAATTGGGCTTCGACAAATTTCGTCTGACCGGCGGCGAGCCAACCGTGCGCCCCAACATCGTCGAGCTGGTGCGCGAGATGTGCGCCACCCCTGGCGTCGGTGAAGTCTCAATGACCACCAATGGTCTCCTGCTTGGAAAGCTGGCGCGCCCGCTGGCTGAAGCCGGCTTGGCCCGTTGTAACATCAGCATCGACACGCTGGATGCGGAGAAGTTTAGGCGCATTACCCGCTGGGGTAAAGTCGAGCACGTCATGGCGGGCATCGCCGCCGCCGAAGAGGCGGGCCTGCTGCCGATCAAGCTCAACGCCGTGGTGGTGCGGGGCTACAACGACGGGCCGGATGTAGTGGAGCTGGCTCGTCTGACATTGGAGCATCCCTGGCAGGTACGTTTCATCGAGATGATGCCTTTCGGTGACGTAGCCGAGTTCCAGCAGGCGCAGATCGTTACAGAGAGGGAGCTGGTGGCAACCGTCGAGCAAGCCTTTGGCCCCCTGACCCTCCTCAATGACGGCAAGCTTGATGGTGAGGCCAGAGTGTACCACATCAACGGAGCGCGCGGCACGCTGGGTTTCATCAGCTCTGTGACGGCCCCCTTCTGCGCTGCCTGCAATCGTGCTCGTCTCACCGCCGATGGTCGCCTGCGTTTGTGCCTGCTACGGGAGAAAGAGATCGATCTGCTGACACCCCTCCGGCAGGGCGCCACGCTTGACGATCTCCAGGCCATCATCCGAGATGGCATTTGGGTCAAGCCGTGGGGGCACGGCCTGGCCGAGGAAGCGATCCCTCTCAACCGTGTCATGTCCGAGATCGGCGGCTGACCCCGACTCTCTCGTTCTTCCATCAAACCTTCATCAAGCCTGGCGCTGGTAGCCGGTATTCATGGGAGAAGGCGTGCCTGACCTTCTCCTACCCAAGTGTGGCCCATCACCCTGTTACTCGGCGCTTCCCGAGTACGCGGACTTTTGCGGAACCAGGAAGTTACCATATACTTCAAAAGGGCGCAGGGGCGATCCGCCTTGTTTTTTGCCAGGCAGAGGGCTGACTATAGCACGATCAAGCTGCTTGGCTGGTTGATGCACCGGAGTTTGCCAACCTCCATGGCCACCATCCTGGTCGTTGACGATGAGCCACACATCATTGAACTGATGCGTGACTGGCTGACTCTGCACCGCTACACGGTCCTGACCGCCTTAGATGGGGCGGAGGGCATCCAGCTCGCTGAAGCGCATCATCCCGACCTGATCCTCCTTGACGTGATGATGCCGCATATGGATGGCATTGAGGTGTGCAAGCGCTTACGTAGCACAGATACCACTGCCGATATACCCATTATCATTGTCTCCGGGCGCGATCCTGCTGGAGGGCGAGCCGAAGGGTTAATGGCAGGGGCCAATGACTACGTCACTAAACCGGTTAACCTAGAGGATCTAAGCGAGCGGCTGCACGCACTGCTGACTCCCGGGGATCGGTCGCTGGATCGGAGTGAGCGGCTGTTGCATGAGGCTGCTCATGCCGCGCTGTCCATTTTGCCCTGTAACCTGGCCTGGGTGCTCACAATCAGCTCAGACAACACCCTGTTGGTCAGCCACGCGGTGGCAGCGGCAGGCGGCGATCAGGCAGCGGCACGTTTCCTACGAATAGTGGCCAAGGGCAACAAACGGTACGCTATCCAATTATCAACCAGCACCAGCACTGCCCCGAGCATCTTAATCAGAACTGTGTTTAGAGGGACGGCAGAATTTAATGTGCCACTCGCGGTGCTACGTGAACAGGAGGGTGACGAGGCGATCTTCCGCGCTTGCCAGGCGCTGGACTTGTACTACGTCACAGTCGCCCCTCTCCAGGTAGCTGGTAGTGTGTTGGGGGTGGTGCTGTTTGGGTCGGTCGAGCCACGTGATGTGGATACAACTCGCGGTCAGCAATTGCTGGCCGCAGTGGTCAGCCAGATTGCCACCGCGGTAGACAACACGCGACTCGTGAGCCGCTTGCTGGAACGGGAAGCAGTGGGCGTCGGAGAGCGCGCCTTTCACCAGATGGTGCTGGATACCATGACCGACGGTATTCTGCTGTATGACGCGCAGGGGCGTGTTCGCTTTGCTAATCAACGGCTGGCTCAGATGACAGGATTCACCACAGAGGCGCTTACCAGCTTAAGCGTGGAGGATCTGTGCACGCCGGATGATCGCGAGCGTATGCGGGTGATGCTTGGTGATAGCCAGCGCGCTCAGACCACTTCATTCGAGATCAAATTGCTGTGCGCTGATGGCAGACCCCTCCCCGCGCTCGCCATCCGATCTGGCAAGGCGGTTTCGCGGGTTAAGGGCATATACGAGCGGGTGATCGTGTTGCGCGATCTCAGTGAGCACCGCGCGCAAGAGCAGGTGCTTGCCAAACGAAGCGACTACCTAGCTGCATTGAACCGCGCAGCTCAGGCTATCAATTCCAGCGCCTCTCTGGATGAGGCGCTCCAGGTCATCCTCACTGAAACAAACAGTGCACTTGGATCGGAGGTTTCGGCCATCATTCTGAGGCCACCAGGGGCAGATGAGTTGTTCTGCCATTCAGCCGTTGGCACTTCGACGGACCAGCTACGGGGGCAAAGGATCTCCATCAGCCAGAGCATAGCCGGGTATGTGGTGCGTGAGGGGTTACCCGTGCTGGTGGACGATGTGTGCCAGGATGAGCGGTTTGCCCCGGCATTATCTGCCAGCGGTGTACAAATGCGAGCCGTGGCTGCTGTGCCACTGATAGTGCAGGATGAGGCAGTGGGCGCACTGGAGGTGATCGGCCAGCGTGAGGGGATGTTCGATCTGGATGATCTGGAAGTGCTTCAGGGATTGGCGCGCTCGGCAGCAGTGGCTATTGAGAACGCCAGCCTGTTTGAGGAAACCCGGCGGCAAGTGCGTGAGCTGAAGCTGCTTCTCCAGGCCAGTGAGGCGGCTTCCTCGACGTTGGCACTAGAGACGGTGCTCGAGACGATCGCGCGTCAACTGATCGATGCCTTGGATGTGACGTGGTGCATCATCTCCTCGTGGGAACGTGAAGATGACAGCTTGGTGAAGCTGGCAGAGGTTGCTGAGATAGTGTGGGAGGGGCAACGAGGGCGGGTCGTAGCCTTGGGAGATTATCCTCTAACCCAGCAAGCCCTCGCCCAGAACAGGGCATTCGTAACGGGGGTCGACGCGCCAGGCGTGGAACCGGTGAGGCGGCAGGCGCTTCTGGAGGCCAATTACTGGTCCGTGTTGTGTGTCCCCATCGCGGTCAAAGGGCAGGTGGTTGGGCTAGCTGAGATCTACCATTCATCGAGCCAGACCCTCTTTTCCGAGACCGATCTCGACCGCTGCTTGGCAGTCATGGCAGGCTGGCGTAATGCATTTCCAATTGACCTCCCCTGGAGTTCACCGGAATGCCTTCAGGCCCTTGGACGAGAATTGCTGGGGGCTACGGCGGCTGCTTGGTGTACTCTCATGGCCCACGAGCCAGAGCTTCATCAGCTACGTGTCCTGTATGAAACAGGGCAGGCAGTGTGGCCAATTGGGCGCGGGGAAAGCCATCCCCTCGACGACGCAAGCCTGCGGCGCATTGCGCTGATGGAACGGACAGCGGTCGCCATGGGGTTGGATGATCCACACCTATCCCCTGCCGATCGATCTGCATTACCTCGTCTCGATAAGGGGGCTATGCTTGCTGCGCCCCTGATCGTGCATGGGGAAGCCATCGGGTTGGTGCAACTGATTGACATCGATCCCCGGCGGTCCTTTACTGAAAGTGAGCTTTCGCTGGCGCAAGCAATTGCCAACGTGGTTGGCAGTGCGCTTGAGAACAGCCGCTTGTATTCAGCACTGGCTCGGCGTGCGGCCCAGCTCGAGGCAGCCTACAACGATCTGCGTGACGCTGACCGCACAACTGACGAGATGATCCAGAACATCTCGCACGAGCTACGCACGCCATTGGCTCCGATTATTGGCTACACGGACATGTTGCTTGCTGGAGACCTTGGATCGTTGACGGAAGAGCAGCGCCGAGTTTTGGAGATTATCGCTACCCAGGGACGCCTTCTGACACGCATGGTATCCGGCCTGCTGGTGGTGCAGAATGTGCCTCAGGAGCCGCTGGAACGGCGACTCGGTTCACTCAGCGCGCTGGCGGATTCAGCGATCCAGTCGATCGCGTTGGAAGCGGCCAAACACAAGGTCGAGTTTATCACCGACTTCCCCAGAGACCTGCCAGATGTTCTGATGGACGAGGAGCGCATACTTCAGGTTTTCGAGAGCCTGTTGGATAATGCGATCAAATTCTCGCCTAACGGGGGAGCCGTCCTGGTAGCGATCAAAGATATCGGCCATTCTCTTCAGGTGGATATTGCCGATCAAGGGATCGGCATCCCGCCAACAGAGCACGAGAGAATCTGGCGGCGTTTCTACCAAGTGGACGGGAGCACGACTCGCGCCTTTAATGGCCTTGGTCTAGGGCTGACAATCGTCAAGCAGGTCATCGAGCGACATGAGGGGCGCGTGTGGGTCACCAGCGAACCCGGGAAGGGGAGTACGTTCTCATTTACGCTGCCCAAGATCGAACTAATGGAATCATAGAGGTATAGCTGCAATCTGCCGCGGTCCCTATCACAGGCCTACACGTTGCCATGTCTCTCTCCCAACTTCACAGGCTGATCGCCACCGCCTTTTCAATCTTTGCCCTAGTCGTGACGCTACTGGCAGCCTATCGGCTTATCAGGCGACAGGCGCTGAGCGGGGACTTCTGGGGAGCCGTGGTGATTGGCGAGGGGCTGGTGCTGCTACAAGCGATCCTGGGCCTGATCCTCCTGATCGGTGGTAGACAACCTGGGCGAGGCATCCACTTCTTGTATGGGGCGCTCACTGTACTGGTCTGGCCCATCACTTACACATATTCGCAGACTCAGGACGAACATCGTACGGCGCTGGTCTGGACGCTGGCAAGCGCATTTCTTTTCGGACTGAGTATTCGGGCAATAGGGACCGGTTCACCGCTACCCTAACTCGGAGCGAACCTGCTCCGGGGGCCTGTGCTTGGCAGGGCGGCCCACCACACGCTATACTGTGGGCTGTGGGGGCGTAGCTCAGAGGAAGAGCAGGAGCCTTTTAAGCTCTTGGCCGGAGGTTCGAGTCCTCCCGCCCTCACCATATCAACTCGTCTCGGGCCGCACCAGGAAGAAGTCGGGGCTTAAGGGACTGGCTGGGCTGGACGATGCGCCGCGTCCAGGGCGACCGCTTAGTGCCAAGACCTATATCGCGCGCCAGTTTCAACCCACCTATGCCCTCTGGCTCAACCTGATCGAGCCATGGTGGAAAACTCTGCGCTCGCTGGCACTTAAGGGGCGACGCTTCGAGACAACTGACGAACTCCTCAGCGCGATTGCCCAAGGAACATCCTACTGGAATGGTCATCGGCATCCCTACTATTGGCACAAAGCCGCTTAACCTACATTCATTTATGAGACGAACCACTTAGGCCCCCAGCACAGGACGCACAGATCAGGGGAGCATGAGATATCTTGTCACGGTGCGCGACCGCATCTACACAATTGAGGTGAATCAGGACGGCCAGATCACCTTCGATGGCGAGGTGCTTGAAATCGACTTCGCCAGCGTGGGCGAGGGAGGGCTTTACTCCCTGCTGGTCAATAACGAGTCCTTTGAGGCGATGGTTGAGCAGCGCGAGGGAGTGTGGGACGTGCTGATTCGGGGAGATCTGTACGAGGTCCAGGTTGTTGACGAGCGCACCCAGCTACTTCGCGCACGGGCAGGGGCCATCGTACCAGAAGGGGGTGAAATAGCCGTCAAGGCCCCCATGCCCGGCCTGATCGTCGCCATCCCGGTGGAAGTCGGGCAAGAGGTCAAGGCGGGGCAGAACGTGGTGATCCTCGAATCCATGAAAATGGAGAACGAGCTTAAAAGCCCTCGCGCAGGCCGCGTTGAGCGCATTAACGTCAAAGAGCGAGACAGCGTGGAGCAGAACCAAGTCCTGGTCGTGATCGCGTAGTTTCCGGTGCAGGCCAGGAGGTTGTACGTTGCTCGGGGCGTTTACGGGCGCGCGTTTTCCCCATCGTCCGGTTTGAGAGAGGCGTAATAATCGCAGTGGTCCTGAAGTACGCACAGGGCGCACCGGGGGGCACGTGCCTGACATACCTGCCGCCCATGCTGGATCAGCTGGAGATGGAAGGCATAATAGTCCTCCGCTGGAACGATCTGCTCCATCTCAACATGAGCCTGTTCGGCGGAGGTCTTGGGGCCGACCAATCCCAACCGCCTGCTGACGCGATGGACATGCGTATCGACAGGGAAAGCCGGCTTATTAAAAGAGAACAATAGAATGATCGCGGCTGTCTTGGGGCCAATTCCGTTGATGGACATCAGTCGCGCTTTGGCCTCCCCGACAGGCATATCCTGAAGGTGATCTAGAGAAATAGAACCAACCTCGCGCGTCAGTGTGCGCAGGGCCTGCTGGATGCGCGGGCCTTTTTGATTCGCCAGCCCTGCTGGGCGGATGGCCTCAATGATCTCATGCGGGGCAGCATCCCGAACGGCTTCCCATGTCGGGAAGCGGGCACGCAGGCGTTCAAAGGCTAAGTCACGATTTACATCGGACGTGTTCTGCGACAAGATCGTGTTGACCAGCTCATCAACCGGGGGGAGATGCTGCCGCCAGCGGGGGTAGCCGTACTCACGCGACAAGGCATCAGCAACCTGGTGATACTTCTTCTGGAGGGCGGTGGTGGGTTGCACGGCGTATTCTCCGGTGGAAGCGTGATGTGATGTGGGAATAAGGATAATATATCCCGGCCTGGGCGGAGAAGGGACGGCTCTGTGGGAAAAAGCTCAGTCAGCGTAGCGATCCTGGCGGGGGGAATGAGCAGCCGCATGGGAACAAACAAGGCGTTCGTGAGGGTGGGAGGCAGCCCGATCATCGAAAGGATCATCGCGCGTGTCCGACCGCTGGGTGATCAGGTTATCCTGGTCACGAATTCCTGCGACGAGTACGAGTATCTTGGCCTGCCCATATTCACCGACCTCATCCCTGGCAAGTCCACTCTAGGTGGCTTGTACACAGCCATCGCCCAATCTCAGGGCGATTACACACTGGTAGTCAGCTGCGATCAGCCCTTTCTGAACCCGGACCTGCTGCGCTATCTGATCGGCCTGCGAGAGGGCTACGATGTGGTCGTGCCCCTCAACCGCGATCATTATCCTCAGAGTATGCAGGCCGTATATGGTAAAGGCTGCTTGGATCCGATTCGTCGGCGGCTGGAGGCTGATCAGCTCAAAGTGATCGGGTTCTTCGCCGAGGTTCGCGTGCGCGAAGTGAGGGGCGACGAGATCGACCGGTTTGATCCACTGCGACAGAGTTTCATCAACGTAAACACTCCCGACGATCTGGCAGTCGCCCAGGCGCTGGCAGCCCAGCTTGAAGCGGATGAGAGGTAGATGATCGCGGGGGGAGCCATCAGAGCGGCGCGCCCAGAAGTGACAGCAGACAGAAGAAAGCACTGCCAAGCGCGCCCAGAATCATGCCACTGATGATCAGCACCCCCATTGAAAGAAAAATACCAAACCGGTGCACTTCCCCGACCGCCACTGCCTCGACCAAAAACTGGTACAACCGCAACGCTAGCCAGGCTGTAACGCCGACGCCAAGCGGCAGCAGCGGCAGGAGGAATATCACTGGAATCTGGGCGATCTGCGCGACAACCAGGGCGACGGTGACCGCATGGAGCGTCTGCATGATATCGCCGCGCCCCTTGAGCTGCCCAGCAACGAAGTCGATGACCAGGCCACGAAACATCTGTACGACGAAGAGGACGGGGATCGAAACCACACCATAACCCAGCAGGATGGCGAACAGGGAGGCGAGATCGAGCCGCCTGAACAGGCTAGGCAAGGAAGCCAGTTCAGCGGACAGCTCGCCCTGCTGCGGCCCGCCTGCTACCTCGACTAGGGATTGCAGCAGGGGAGGCAAGGAGCTGCCTCTGGAAAAGGCGAACAGCACCAACAGAAGCATGATCATTCCAACGGCCTGAAGCAGCCCACCCGCGATCACGTTCGCCACGATATGCCCGAAACCGCCGTACTTGATCTCCTCCCTGAAGCCCCCACTCAAGTTGAAGATCAGCATGTTCCCCCAGACGTTGAACAAATCAAGCAGGCTGCGCTTGACGACTGGTTCAACCCTGACCAGCGACGCAAAGCTGCCCTGTTCGGCCAATGCCTCCGGCGTATACAGGCTGGCGCGCCACGACTCGTCGGGTTCGTCTGGTTGTTCCTGGGGATGGGCGATCATCTGAGCGACGCGGGACTGGCCGTGAACCAGGACAGGCGAAGGCTCGGGAGCATCGCTTTCCCTGGCCTCTGGCGGGGGCGCAGAGGGCGGTGCAGGGTGGACAGCGGGAGCAGGCGTTGCCACTGGTGGCGGCGCTGGGGCGGCCCGTCCCAATTTCTCCAAGCCGCGCCGAGCAACCGCATTGCTGGGGTTGATGGTCAACACGTTCTCCAGGCAAGTGGCGCGCTCGGCATCCGTATCGACGACGGCGCTCAACCACAGCCAAGCCTGCTCATGAGTCCGGTCGAGCCGGATCGCCTCCATAAGTTTGCGGCGTGCTGTGTCATTATCCCCGGCCCGGATGGCTGCCACGCCTTCGCGGTACAGGCGATCCACATCCTGGTTGTGGCTCATGGGTTGCTGCTCCAAGGGTCAGAGCCAGTCCTTACGTCTGAAGTAGATCAACATGAGGGCAACGATCAGGGCCATCGCCCCCAGAACGAGAGGATAACCAAATCGCCAGGTCAGCTCTGGCATGAAATGGAAATTCATGCCGTACACCCCGGCAATGAAGCTCAGTGGCATAAAGATCGTAGTGATGATCGTCAGGGTCTTCATAACCTGATTCAGCCGGTTGCTGATGCTCGATAAGTAGATGTCGAGCATGTCAGAGAGCACATCACGGGCTGCTTCGGCCACATCCATCGCCTGGATAGTGTGTTCGTAGGCCCGCCGGAAGTGGGCGTTGATTTCGTCGTTGATCAGCGGCGAGTCTTCGCGTTCCAACTCCCCAATTACTTCGCGCAGGGGCCACACGGCTTTACGCACGAAGCGAACGGACGTTTTCAGGTCGCGCACCCGGCGCAGCAGGTGGGCGGTGGGATTGTTAAGCATCTCGTCCTGAATGTCTTCGATCTCCTCGCCGATTTCCTCCAGGATCACGAAGTAGTTGTCAATGACGGCTTCCAGCAGGGCATAGATCAGGTAGTCAGGGCCGCTCTTGCGAATGCTGCCCCGGTTCAACCTGATCCGATCACGGACGCTGTTGAAAACGTCCCCCTCTTCGCCCTCCTGTATCGAAATGACGAAATCGTGCCCCAGGAGCAAGTGCACCTGCTCAGTGACAATGTCCCGACTACCATTCGTCCTGTAGCGCATCATCCGCAGGACAATATGGATGAAGCTATCGCACTCCTCAACCTTGGGACGCAAACCGGTGCCGACATCCAGCAGCACATTATGGTTCAGATGAAAGGAGTCACAGATCGAACGGGCAACCTCAGCATCTTCGGTGCCATCGATATCGACCCAGATAATGGAGCGGCCATCTTGGCCAAAGGAGTGCCCCTGCAACTGGACAAGGTCGTACTCCTGCACCTCTGTCTGGTTGTATCGGATGACGGTGATATGAGGCTGATTGCGCTCACGCCTCTCCATCTGCGCGGCCATTTCGTGAGCGGTGCTGGTAACATCACTGTGTGACATGGCTCCCATCCTGCCGAGAGGCAGACGGCCTCTAGAGTGAAGTTGCCCAATCATATCACAAGCGAAAAGGGGCGCGAAACCGCTCGCGCCCCTCTGATGCTTGCCCATCCTTGCTCAATGGGAAGGGCCGAGATATCGAGCAGCGGTTTAGAACAGGCCCTTGATCTGGCCGGTCTCCACGTCAAGGTCAATGCTCATGAACGCCGCGCGAGTAGCCAAGCCAGGCATGGTGCTCATCTTGCCCAGTAGGGGATAGATGAAGCCTGCCCCGACGCTGGCGCGGACTTCGCGCACCGGGATCACAAAGCCACTCGGCGCGCCCTTGATGTTCGGATCGGTGGTGAAGCTCAGATGGGTCTTTGCCATGCAGATCGGGAGTTTGCCGAAGCCTGCACGCTCATAGGCCGCGATCTGTTCCTCCGCTAACGGTTCGTAGCTCACGCTCCCCGCATCATAGATTTCTTTAGCGATATGCTCGATCTTCTGTTTGATCGACCAATCGAGTGGGTAGAGGAACTGGAAGTTGCTCGGCTTCTCGCAGGCGGCGACGACGGCCTCAGCCAGCTTGGCTGCACCCTCGCCGCCATGTGCCCAGTGGGTGCTGAGCACAGCATCCTCTGCGCCCTGGGAAGCTGCATACTCGCGGACCAACTCCATCTCCGCCTGCGTATCCGTGGCGAAGCCATTGACAGCTACCACTACCGGGATGCCGAACTTGAGCGCGTTTCGGATGTGACGTCCGAGGTTGGGCAGGCCCGCCTCCAGAAGCTGGAGGTTTTCCTGAGTGTAAGCTGCATCAAGCGGTTTGCCAGGGGTCACCTTTGGCCCGCCGCCGTGCATCTTGAGGGCACGAACCGTTGCTACCAGCACCACGCAGTTAGGGATCAGGCCGGAGTAGCGGCATTTGATATCAAAGAACTTCTCCATGCCGATATCTGCGCCGAAGCCACTCTCGGTGACCACGTAGTCCGCTAACTTGAGCGCGATCTGGTCAGCCACGATGGACGAGTTGCCGTGCGCGATGTTGGCAAACGGACCGGCGTGCACAAAAGCAGGTTGCCCTTCCAACGTCTGCATCAGGTTGGGCATCAGTGCATCTCGCAGAAGAACCGTGACCGCGCCAGCCACTCCCAGGTCTTCCAGGTTGACCGGCTTGCCTTGCTTATCCAGGGCCACGACGACGCGGCCAACCCGCTCACGCAGGTCTTTGAGGCTGGTTGACAGCGCCAGGATAGCCATCAGCTCGCTGGCGACCGTGATGTCGAAGCCAGTCCGGCGTGGGAAGATCGGGCTGGGCGAGCCATCGGCCATCAGGCGCTCCTCATCCCCATGGCCGACCTCGATGCCGCGCAGCATCCGGTCGCACACATCCACCACCCTATTCCAGGTGATCGTCTTGGGATCGATATCCAACCGCGTAAGCCCCGCCTTGGCAAGACTCTCATCAGACTGGCGGCTTTCATGGAACATCCGGGTATCGAGCGCAGCCGCGACCAGATTATGTGCTGCTGTGATCGCATGGATATCACCTGTCAGGTGGAGGTTGAAATCCTCCATGGGGACGATCTGGCTATACCCACCGCCCGCCGCGCCGCCCTTGATGTTGAAGGTCGGCCCCATGCTGGGTTGGCGGATGCAGGCCATAACGCTCTTGCCCAACACCGTGCCCATCGCTTGCACCAGGCCCACCGTGGTGGTTGTTTTGCCCTCACCCAGCGGGGTGGGCGTGATCGCCGTCACGTCGATGTACTTGCCCTGGGGACGGTCAGCGAATCGCTTGAGGACATCCAGGTGAACCTTCGCCTTGTATTTGCCGTAGAAGTCAAGGTCATCCTCTGTAAGCCCAAGAGCCTGGGCAATCTCGATGATGGGCCTCAGCTTGGCAGCCTGGGCAATCTCAATATCGCTGGGAACAACCGTGTTGACAGCCATCGTTTCTTTCTCCTGAACACTGTGAGGTTCAACTGCGCGGATGAACGAAAAGAGGGCCCATCTTGTCCGGGGCATCGTCGATCTATCATATGAGATTTTTCACAATTTGCACAGGGTCACCTATCACCTAAAGGGTGCGATAAACATCCCGTTTCCGGCCACCGATGGAGATCGTGGCTGCTGTTGTGTGCGTGGAACGGATGGACTAGAATCAGGCCGCTCCATGCTTGGCATTCTCAAGGGTTAGCTATGTCCGACGCGACACCTGTCCGGCAACAGTACCTGGACATCAAGCGGCAATTCCCCAACGCCATCGTCTTCTTCCGGCTGGGAGATTTCTACGAGACGTTCGACGATGATGCCGAGATCGTTGCCCGCGAGCTGGACATTGTGTTGACTAGCCGCAACATCTCGAAGACCAAGCGGGTTCCAATGGCCGGGGTTCCACACCATGCTGCCGAAAACTATATCGCCCGGCTGATCGATAAAGGCTACCATGTTGCTATCTGTGAGCAGATGAGCGATGAACCCATTGACGGGCTGATGCCGCGCGAAGTAGTGCGCGTGGTGACGCCCGGCACGGTCACTGAGCCGGCCTTGTTGCCAGAGAAGCGCAACAATTATCTGGTGGCGATTGCGCTTGGCTACCGACGCGATTCGGAAAAGCTGGTTGGGGCAGGGGTGGCCTATGCTGACGTTTCAACTGGCGAGTTTGCTGTCACCGAACTGATCGGCGACAACCTGATGGGGTTGATCCAGCAGGAGATGGCGCGACTCGCGCCGCGCGAGTGCCTGATCTCGCAGAGCATCGCTGAAGCGAATACACTGCCACTGGATGACGAGCTACACATCACGATTTTACCGGACTGGCGCTTCGACGCCCCAGTCGGTGAGCGGGTGCTCAAGCAGCACTTTGAGGTAGCTTCCCTGGCTGCTTTTGGGCTGGAGGGGGCGGGGTTGGCTATTGCCGCTGCGGGTGCGATCCTGCAATATCTGCAAGAGACACAGCGCGGCGCGCTCAGCCACCTACGCGCGCTGGTAACCTACAGCACCAGCGAATACATGATCCTCGACGCAGCCACCCGCCGTAACCTGGAGTTGACCGAAACCATCCGGGGGCGCCAGCAGCGTGGTGCGCTGCTGGATATCCTCGACCGGACGCAGACAGCGATGGGCGGGCGGCTACTCCGGCAGTGGCTCAGCCGCCCACTCCTCGACCTGGATCGACTCCAGCGGAGGCTGGACACAGTCGAGGCGCTGTATGTGGATGGGATGCTGCGCGCGCAGGTTATGGATGCCCTTCGCAGGATAGGGGACCTGGAGCGGCTGACCAATCGGGTCACGAACGGCACGGCCAGCCCTCGTGAGTTGATCAGCCTGAAAGAGTCGCTGGGGCTTCTCCCTCATCTGCGCGGCCTGTTGATCGGCCAGACTCAGGCGCTCCACGACCTGGCGTACCAGATTGACCCCCTGGAAGAGACTGCCGACCTCATCGCTCGCGCCCTGGTTGATGAACCGCCCGCCACAACCGGAGCCATTGGCCTCATCCGGCACGGCTACTCGCCGGAGCTGGACGCCATCGTCAATGCCAGCGCCAGCGCCCGTGAGTATATCAACAGCCTTGAGGCGGTGGAGCGTGAGCGCACCGGGATCAAGACACTCAAGGTGGGTTACAACAAGGTCTTCGGCTACTACATCGAGCTAACACGTGCAGTTGCGGATCAGGCTCCACCAGAATATATCCGCAAGCAGACCCTAGTCAATGCGGAGCGCTACATCACCCCCGAGATGAAGGAGGTCGAGGTAAGGCTGCTCAACGCAGAAGACGAGATTCACTCGCTCGAGATACATCTCTACCGCGACCTGCTGCGCCAGATTGCGGCACACGCCGAGGCCCTGATCGCCACTGCCCGCGCGCTGGCCCGACTCGATGTGTGTGCCGCGCTGGCTGATGTGGCCGCTCGCAACGGCTATGTCCGCCCTATCCTAAGCACCGATGATGTACTCGAAATCCGGGCGGGACGCCATCCCGTTGTCGAGCAGCTTCTCAGAGACGAGCGATTTGTCCCTAACGATGTGAGCTTTGCCAAGGGGGAGCGTATTCACATCATCACCGGGCCGAACATGTCAGGCAAGAGTACTTACCTGCGGCAGGTGGCATTGATCGTCCTGATGGCGCAGATAGGGAGCTTCGTTCCGGCGGATGAGGCGTGCATCGGGCTGGTGGACCGCATCTTCACCCGTATTGGCGCACAGGACGAGATCTATGCCGGGCAATCCACTTTCATGGTGGAGATGCTGGAGACGGCGTTAATCCTCCAGCAGAGCACCCGGCGTAGCCTGATCATCCTCGACGAGATCGGGCGCGGCACCAGCACCTACGACGGACTAGCCATTGCCCGCGCCGTGATCGAGTATCTGCACAACCACCCGCGCATGGGCGGCAAGACGCTGTTTGCGACACACTACCACGAGCTAACGGAGCTGGAGAACATCCTGCCGGGCGTGGCAAACTACAACGTGCTTGTGGCCGAGCAAGGGGATCAGATCGCCTTTCTGCACGCGATTGCGCCCGGCAAAGCAGATAAGAGCTATGGGATTCACGTTGCACAATTAGCCGGTGTGCCGAAGGCAGTTGTGCAACGCGCAGCAGAGATCCTTGAAGTACTGGAGGGCCAGCGCAACGTGTGGGCGATTGGAGGTGGGGAGATAGAAGTGGAACGCAAGTCGTCAGCGGCAACCCAGCTAAGCTTTATCGCCAGCGATCCTCATCCCGTGATCGAGGAGCTACGCAGCCTGAACATCGAGGCCATGTCCCCCATCGACGCGATCACTCGCCTGTACGAGCTTCAACGCCGCGCGCTACAGGAGAGGTAGCCCTAGCGCACTACCGCCGGATCGGCCCTGGTGACCAAGATAAACATAGGCGCAGACTTGACTGATGGAGGAATCAGTTGGAACTCGCACCATCCTGTCGTAGAGCGAGAGGTTTCTCGCCCCTACGACAGGCGAATTCCATTTGGTTTCCCCATTAGCGGCCTCTATCCTGGCGCTTGGTCTCTCGACGGCGCGCGCGGCGGATTGCCTTCTTCTTCTGGATGCGGCGGATTTCGCTCTTGCTGATGTACCAGCGTTTGCGGCGAACCGCACCCAAGATGCCGCTCTTGGTGATCTCTTTGCGGAAGCGCTTCAACAGACTTTCCTGGCTCTCACCAGGTCGTAACTCCACGGTTGCCAACTTCTGCTCTCCTCTTAGGTAAGCCAATTTGTGCCGTAGCAGGCAGTCACTCCTCTGCCATCGTAGGTGCTGGGATAGGCGTATTCGATACGACCGCGCTAAAGAGATTACCAATTAATTGCTCTTTCTGCTACAGTCCGCAGCCCTTCTGGGGAATGGATGAAGCGCGGAGACCCTTGTTGACATGGTCGGGATAAGTCAGGTAGCGGCGTTGGACACGTTGGGTGGCAGTTCCAGGCAAAGACCAAGTGCGAGTTGGCAGCCGCAGGGCGTGTAATGGATGCGGGAAACCACCGAGCAGGAGGCCAGATGTAGAGGCAATGGAGCGGTACTCTGACAAAGTCCCGTTCACTATCTCAAGATGTTTCGACTTTCCATATAAGTCTGCGCTGGTGCGGGGCTTAGCGAGCAACAGACCCTGTTGCAGGCTGCCACGACCTATGTTATCACTCATATCAGGTGATTGCCGAGCAGAACGGTGCTTCCTTGCTGGTGATCGTGGCTGCCGACTGCTAGGCGATCCTCATTTCGGGCCGATTGTGGGCCGCCATGCTTGGTAGCTAGATCGTAACAGAGCGTATGTGCTCAACGACTCCAGAATAAGTGGGTTTCCAGGTATGCATATTCTTGGCATTTCCTGCTACTATCACGACGCTGCAGCGTGCATTCTCAAAGATGGTGAACTGATCGCCGCCGCCGCTGAGGAGCGATTTTCGCGCAAGAAGCACGATTCGGGCTTTCCTCACCATGCCATTGATTTCTGCCTGGAGGCGGCTGGCATCACCGCCGACGAGCTTGATTACGCTGTCTTCTACGAGAAGCCCCTCCTCAAATTCGAGCGCATCCTGCTGAGCACGCTGGGAACTTACCCCCTATCAGCAGGCTTCTTCCGGGAGTCCATGATCGCGTGGTTTAACGAGAAGCTCTGGATCAAGACCCAGCTTCTCGATAAGCTCCGTATACCGCCCTCGAAGCTGTTATTCACCGAGCATCATGTGTCACATGCGGCCAGCGCGTTTTTCTGCTCACCATTTGACGAGGCAGCGGTGCTGACCATCGATGGCGTGGGCGAGTGGACGACGGCGACTGTTGGTCATGCAAGGGGGACCTGGAGCACTGAGGGACAGAACAGCATTGAACTGTTCGGTGAGATTCGCTTTCCTCATTCCTTGGGCCTGCTCTACTCCGCCTTCACAGCCTACCTGGGCTTTGAGGTTAATGAGGGTGAGTATAAGGTAATGGGCATGGCCCCCTTCGGGGAGCCACGCTACATTGATAAGGTCTACCGGACGGTCGAGATCGGCCCTGATGGCAGCTTCCGCCTCAACATGGATTACTTCACCTTTCAGCACTCCCACCGACGGACCTACGGGCGGAAGTTTGTCGAGCTGTTTGGCCCGGAGCGCCAAAGAGAGGCTGAGTTCTTCACACCCAAGACTCACCCGGATCGGGATGGGGCCGCCGCACGCGAGAACCAGCGCTTCGCCGATATTGCAGCCAGTATTCAGGCTGTCACAGAAGAGATCATGATCAAGATGGCACGCTATGCTCACCAGCGCACTGGCTCCAAACGTCTGGTGATGGCAGGTGGTGTGGCACTCAACAGCGTTGCTAACGGCCTGATCCTCGACCAGACCCCCTTTGAGGAACTCTATATCCAGCCAGAGGCGGGGGATGCAGGGGGGGCGCTGGGCGCAGCTCTCTACGCCTATCACGTGATCCTCGGCCAACCACGCAAGATGGTGATGGAACATACTTACTATGGCAAGGGCTACTCACCAGGTGAGATCAGAGCCTTCCTGGATCGTGAAGGGATTCCCTACCAATACATCGAAGATGAAGACGTGCTACTGGATCGGACGGTCGAGACGATCCTCCAGGGCGGCGTGGTTGGCTGGCATCAGGGGCGCTTCGAGTGGGGGCCGCGTGCGCTGGGCAACCGCAGCATCTTGGCCGACCCCCGCCGACCCGAAATGAAGGAGATCGTCAACCTGAAGATCAAGTTCCGGGAGCCATTCCGGCCCTTCGCGCCGGTGGTCACGGAGGAACGCGCACCGGAGTTCTTTGAGATGGGGCAGTATCGGGGGCAACACACACCGCGTTTTATGCTGGTTGTTCGTCCGATCCCCCAGGATAAGCAATCGCTGATTCCGGCAGTGACCCACGTCAATGGTGGAGGGCGGTTGCAGTCCGTTCGGCGTTCTGATAATCCCTGGTATTATGAGCTGATCGAGCGCTTTGGGCAGGCTACCGGTGTTCCAGTGCTGCTCAATACCAGCTTCAACCTGCGTGGGGAACCGATCGTAACTTCTCCCCAGAACGCGCTCCACACGTTTCAGCGGGGAGCGCTGGAATTGCTTGTCATAGACCGGTTCATGATTTACAAGGATGGTCTGAAGAGCTAAGGAGTGGGAGGCATGCTCCAGTTTTTCAAAAATATGGGGTCAAATCTGGGAGTCTTGGGGGAGTTTCTAGGTTTCTTGTGGGCACGCAAGCTCTGGTGGCTCATCCCGATGGTCGTTGTGCTGCTGATTTTCGGCTTCCTGCTGATCCTCGCTACTTCGTCCGGACTGGGACCGTTCATCTACACCCTCTTCTAAGGTGAGCTAACTGGCGAAATAGGGCGCTGCAGGCCACCAGCCGGTGTGGTCCCGGCGTCGGCGTCCTTTCAGGAAGAACCGTGCCTAAGGTTGACGTTATTGTCTCGTCGGGTGGGCCATTTCATGCCTACCATTTAGCGCGCGGCGCGCAGCGAGCGGGTTACCTCAAACGTTTCATCGTCGGCTACTTCGACCCACGGGAACAAGGGATTGATCGCGCTCGTGTCAAGCAACTCCTGCTTGCAGAAGCCGTCGGGCAGCTTATGTGGCGTCTGCCAGGAGCAGGCACGCTCTATTTTTCCTACCTGATTCACAACAACCTGTTTGATCTGCTGGCTCGTCGCTATGTAGATGGTGGTCACATCTTCCATGTCTTTAATCATTTTGGCCTGTTTTCCATGCGCAAGGCCAAACGGCTCGGCATGAAGACCATCGTCGAACGCTCTTCCGCCCATCCGGTCTTCGTCCATAACCTGCTATCAGAGGAATATGCCCGCTTCGGCCTGAGGTTCCCCGCCAGCAGCCACTGGATCGAGGCCAAGCACCTAAGGGAATATGCCGAGACCGATATTATTATGGTTCCCAGCCAGTTTGTATGGCGCACGATGGTTGAGCAAGGGATTCCAGAATCGAAACTACGCCGGGTTCATCTCGGTTTTGCCCCGGAGCGATTTTCGCCTGTACCAGGCGCGAGGGCCGATGGGGTCTTCCGGGTGCTTTTTGTTGGCACAGTGAGCCTTCAAAAAGGGGTTCAATACCTCTTGGAGGCTTTCAAGCGGCTTGACCTTGCTCGCGCCGAACTGATCTTTGTCGGTAGTTCTTTTCAAGATAGTCTCTCCTTCCTACCGCGTTACAAGGGCTTGTATCGCCATCTCCCGTTTGTCCCGCAAGAAAAGCTACCCGAACTTTATAGCACGGCCTCCGTCCTGGCCCTCCCTTCGCTTCAGGATGGCTTTGGCATGGTGGTCTACGAAGCCGCAGCGTGTGGCCTACCAGTGATTATCACCCACCATGTTGGAGCGGAGATCCGCGATGGTCAGGATGGCTATGTCATCCCCATCCGTGATCCCGATACTCTGGCTGATCGTTTGCTTCGCCTCTACCGTGACGAGAATCTCCGACGGGCAATGGGCGAGTCCGCTCGCCAGTACGTTCAACAGTTTACCTGGGATCGGTACCACGCCGAGCTGGCTGAGCATTACCTCCGCCTAGCCGAGAGTTGACAGCGCCGCCAAATTGGTTTAGGCTGTCACAGACAGCTATTGTGGGAGGCTAAATTCATGGACGATGATCTCTTACCCCTGCGGGGCAATCCATCCGGGAACGACGACGATCTGTTCGGCGCATTCGCCGATCCGGATGATCTGGGGTTCGACGCTGTACCGTCGTCTGCGTCCTCTGCCGATCGTCTGCCCGATCTGGATGCCTTCGATTTTTCAGCATTTGAAGAGCCGTCCGCCCCTGCTCCGTCGGCTTCTCCGGCAACGACACGTGCCCGCACGGCTCCCCGATCCGCCGCCAAACCCTCCGCAAAACCAACCCCTCAACCGAAGACGGCCAAGCCGCGCCGTCGGAGGCGGGCCGCGGCTCGGACCGGAGCTTTTGGCATGACACCACAACAGCAGATGATCCTCTCGATCTTTCTGTTCCTCGACGTATCGGTTCTGGGTTTGTTAATCCTGTTGGTGATCGGCGCGATCAGCTTCTAGATATCTGATTGGGTGCATGGTTACGAGGTTCTTCTCAGCGCTGGTCGTACTTCGTGAAATGTATGGTCGCAAGTGGGCCGATGATCGTCGGCTAGCTGGCTTTGCTGGTGGTCGCTTTCATGCGCCCTATATAATTCCCGCATGACTTCCAGAGACATCCTTAAACCTCATTCCCCCCGCCGGGAGCACGTCGAAGCGGCCCATTTGAGCGTGGTAATCGCAGGAGTAGTGCTAGCCATCGGAGCTTGGCCCGGCCTGATTTGGCTGGTAACCAATCAACTGCCAACTGTACCCAACCGTTGGGCCTTCTATGTCCTGCTCCAGATCGCGCTCACCGGCACAGCTCTGCCGTTTGTGCGCTTCCTCCACCAACGCTTCAGCCGTGACTATGCCCTGTATGTCGCTCCGGGTGTTATGGTGCGCCAAGCGATATGGGTTGGCTTATTTGGAACCACCTGCGCCTGGCTCCGCATCCCGAGATTGCTCTCATTTCCGCTAGCGATTGTTCTGCTCCTTGCTCTGGTGGTGATCGAATCGCTCCTGCGCCTCCGCGAGCGGGTGCAGTGGCATCCTGAGTGATTGTCGTGATGGCCGATTCCTCCCTGCGGCAGCTCCCCAGCGTGGAGCGACTCCTTGGACACCCCTTGACCTCATCACTGATCGAATCCTATGGTCGTACCCTGACTATCGAGGCGCTGCGGGCTGCACTTGACGATGCACGCGCCCGTCTGCGAAGCGGCTCCGAAAGTTCACTAGACAATGCCTGGCTCATCCACCGGGCTCGGGCAAAGATGGATAGCTGGTTAGCCCCGACCCTCCGCCGTGCTATTAACGCGACCGGGGTGATCGTGCATACCAATCTGGGGCGTGCCCCGTTGGCAGATTCTGCGATCCAGGCTGTTCGTGAGGTTGCCGTAGGCTACAGTACCCTGGAATTCGATCTCGAATCGGGTGGGCGCGGAACGCGCAGCGTGCACGCCGAGGCTCTTCTCAAACACATCACTGGTGCAGAAGGCGCCCTGGTTGTCAACAACAATGCGGCAGCCGTTTTGCTCTCCCTGGCAGCTCTTGCCGGGCCGACCCGCGACTATCCGCAAGGGCGTGGCGTGCTCATCTCTCGCAGCCAGCTCGTCGAGATCGGGGGCGGCTTTCGTATGCCGGATGTGATGGCTCAGAGCGGCGCACGGATGATCGAAGTGGGCACGACCAACCGTACTCATTTGCACGATTATGCTACCCCTATCGAGCCTAATACGGCCCTGATCCTGCGTGTCCACCGCTCGAACTTTGCCCTTCTTGGCTTTACCACGGAGCCTTCCCTCGCCGACCTTGTTGGGTTAGCCAGGGAACACGATCTGATGGTGGTGGATGACCTCGGCAGCGGCGCGTTGATCGACACGACCCAGTTTGGCCTTGCGCCGGAACCGACCGCCCAGGCCAGCCTCGCGGCAGGGGCTGATCTCGTCATGTTCAGCGGTGACAAGCTGCTCGGCGGCCCCCAGGCTGGGATTCTGGTTGGCAGAGGTGCTGTCATTGAGCAACTGGAGCACCATCCGTTGATGCGCGCCCTCAGGCCCGATAAGCTCTGTTTGGCTGCACTGGCAGCCACCCTGGTTCATTATCTCAAGGGCGATGCGCTGGAACAGATTCCAGTCTGGCGTATGATCGGCCTGCCTCTTCCTGAAGTAGAGGCCCGCGCCCGCCGATGGGCAGACATGCTATCCGCAGCGGGCCTGCCCGGCGAGGTGATTCCCGGCCACAGCGCTATCGGTGGAGGCAGCCTGCCCGGCGAGATGCTGCCCACATTCCTGCTGGCGATCCGGGTTCCCTCACCCGACGAGGCTGCCAGTCGCCTGCGCGCAGGCGATCCGCCGGTGATTGTACGGATCGAGGACGACTGCCTGATTGTCGATCCCCGCACCGTCCTCGACCGCGATGAAGACGATCTGCTGGTTGCCCTGCGATCTATTAAGCAAGCAGTCCACCACAGCTAACAAACGGCGGCTATCCGCAGCGGACTGCTACTAACGGGAGACAAAGTTGAAGTCTGACCTTGACCAACTCATGGAGGCGCGTGGCTTTGACGCTATCGTCGTTATGGGCCATGCCAAAGAGAATCATATCCTGAACTACTTGACTAGCCGTGCAGCCATCAGCGAAGGAATCGTTGTTAAGCAGCGCGGAGCAAGCCCTGTCCTGGTCTGTGGCTCGATGGAACGCGAGGAGGCAGCCAGAAGCGGCCTGGCAGTGGAGACTTATAACGATTACAACCTATACGAGCTAGCGAAAGAGACAGGTAGCCTCTTTGAAGGGCGGTTGCGCATGATCGCTGCCATCCTTGAACGCCATGGGCTGAAGGGGGTGGTCAGTTTCTACGGGCTGGGCGACCCCGGCCAGTCCTACATGATGCTGAGCCGCCTTGCGGAGATGCTCCCAGACACTACCATTACGGGCGAGACCGAGACCAGCATCTTTGACGAGGCTTACACGACCAAAGATGCGGATGAGTTAGCTGCCCTGAAATCCGTCGCTGAGCGCACCAACCAGGTCATGACAGAAACGGTTGACTTTGTCAAAAGACACCCCGTTCAGGACTCCCGACTCATCAACGAGGACGGTCTCCCCTTGACCATTGGCGATGTGAAGCGGTTTGCTCGAGCGCGGTTGCTCCATTATCACCTCGAGGAAGCCGAAGGGATGATCTTTGCCATCGGGCGCGATGCGGGTATCCCACACTCGCGCGGGGGAGACTCTGATGAGCTGGAGATAGGCTGCAGTATTGTCTTCGACTTGTTCCCGCGCGAGCTAGGGGGCGGTTATTTCCACGATATGACTCGCACCTTCTGCTTAGGTTACGCGCCCCAGGAAGTCCAACATGCGTACGAACAGGTTATGGCGGCCTTTAACGAGGTTATGAAGACCCTGGCGGTTGGTGAGAAGACTTACCGTTACCAGGACATCGTCTGTGATGTGTTCGAGGCATTGGGCCACCCGACGATCCGCTCCGACCCCAGCACGACGGAGGGTTATGTACATAGCCTGGGACATGGCGTGGGCCTGCAAATCCACGCCCGCCCGCGCTTTTCATCGTTTGCTGAGGAGACCATCCAGCCGGGGCAGGTTTTTACCATCGAGCCGGGGCTTTACTACCCAGATCGTGGTTTCGGCGTTCGTATCGAAGATACAATCTATGTGGACAATGAAGGCAGGTTCCACTCCCTCACTCCCTTCCCGAAGGAACTGGTTGTTCCTGTAGAGTGAGGGTTGGACAATGCAGCGCTATGTCTGATTTCCCCCTCTCATGACCGCTATGGCTGGCCTGTTGCCAGTGAGAGCATAGAGAGGCGAGGATTCGAGGGTTTGCCATTGACGATTATTCTCGGCATTGAAACCTCCTGCGACGAGACTGCTGCCGCAGTCGTGATGGATGGTACGGATATCCGCTCCAATATTGTTGCCTCGCAGATCGATCTGCATGCGCAGTATGGTGGCATCTTCCCGGAGATAGCATCCCGTGCCCATGTGGAGAGCTTGGTCCCCGTGGTCACACAGGCGCTTCATGAAGCCGGTATCTCGTTGGGCGATCTCGACGCCATCGCTGTGACGTGTGGGCCGGGCCTTGCCGGGTCGCTGGTTGTCGGCGTGAATATGGCTAAAGGTCTTGCACTTGGATGTGGCCTGCCGATCCTCGCCATCAACCATCTGGAGGGGCATATCTACTCACTGTGGCTGGCCGGGCCGCAGTTCCGCTTTGTACCGGGCCAGCCGCCCGCTTCATCTGACTCGGAGCGCGTCCCTATTGAGTTCCCTATTGTGGTGCTCATTGTCTCCGGGGGCCATACTGAGCTGTTGCTGATGGAAGGTCACAGCCGATATCGGCGGCTGGGTGGCACGCTCGATGACGCGGCGGGAGAGGCATTTGACAAAGTGGGCCGCTTGCTGGGGCTGCCTTATCCTGGTGGCCCATCAATCCAGAAAGCGGCTCAGCATGGCGACCCGACAGCCTTCGACTTTCCTCGCATCTGGCTGCGCGGCGATCGGGGTGAGGAGAACTACGATTTCAGCTTCTCTGGTCTCAAAACTGCTGTGCTACGTACCCTTCGAGAGCTAGATCCGGGCTACGAGATCGACAAGCCGTTATCGCCCAACCTGCCTGTTGCAGACCTTGCCGCCAGCTTTCAGGCAGCCGTTACGGACGTGCTGGTCGGAAAGGTCGAGCGCGCGGCTAGGGAGTTCCTTGCACGCGAGGTATTTATCGCCGGGGGCGTCTCGGCTAACTCAGCTCTGCGTGCCGCCATGATCGAGCGGGCGGGGCTGCCAGTGCGCGTGCCACCCCTGTTTCTATGCACGGATAATGCGGCTATGATCGCTGCTGCTGGACACTTCCGCTATCTTGCGGGGCAACGCGATGGGCTAGACTTCGATGTCCGGCCCACTTGGCCTCTGGTCTGAATTCCTATCCCAGTCCGGAAAGCCACCCTCCGACGCACAATGCAAGTTTCAAACCTATACTACTACCGCAGCACGGTTTCGCCTTCGGCCACCTGCATATCAACCATCATCCGCTTGATGAAGCGATCGATGTTGGCCCACACCCGGTGATCGCGGCCATGGATCAGGGCGATCTCGGCGGTAAAGACTTCCCCGCCTGCGCCGTCGGGCTGCAAGGGGGTGGTTACCTTCAAACGGATCGGCTTTCCTGGCTCCATCACAAACAACGTCAGGGCAAACGCCCCAGCGGCATCCGTCTCAGCCCGCCTGCTGATGGCCCTCCAGTCCCATTGCGCTTTGCGCTCCACAAAGCGCTCCTGGATCGCCTGTACCGAGGCTCCGGCCAGTGGTCTCTGGTCTTCGAGCACTGTTCCGCGCAGAGTTGTAGCTGATGGATCAAGAGAGCGCAGCAGCAAAGTGGCGCGCGAGGTTGACATCGCCGTCAGCGCGCGAATAATCCAGTGGGTCGGCGCCGTGTCGCGCAGCCCGTATAGAACGTCAGCAGCAGCCGATGTGTTCAGCTCAGCCAGCGCGTCAAGAGCCGCACGTTGTACATCAGGGTCGGGGTCCTTTCCCAGAGGGGCCAGCAGTGCTGCGCCATCAGGATATCTGCTCCGGGCAATTAACTCGATCATCAGCCGACGTACCCTGGGCTGCTCATGCTCCACCAGATGGCGCAAGGCGGTGACGACCTGTGGCCCACCGGCTTCCAGGGCTGCAAGGACAGTTGGAATGCTCTGGTGAGCTGGGGACGCTGGTGTAGCCACAAACCAGAACAACCGCTCCAATGTCTTAGGAGTTCCAATTTCAACGAGAGTGCGGGCCGCATCGGCTGTGACACGGTTATCGGGGTGAGAGAGTCGCTCCATCAGGGAACTGATTGCACGCTCATCACCCAACATGGACATGGCCCGCGCAGTGGCAATTGCCACGCTCCGGTCACCGCCGGAGCGCATCTCTCGCCGGAAGCACCGGAATAGGGGCCGAGCTGTCCATATCCTGCCACTAGCTCCCAGCTTATCTGCCGCCGCGACCCGCACGGCGGGATTGCGGTGTCTCAACCCTGCCAGCAGGTCACCAATAGTGTGTACCTCGCTGATAAACAGGCCCATGGCGGCCAGATCACGGCGGTGATGGCGGAGCGGTATCGCCCCCAGCTCGACCGACAGCTTCAGCACTTCTTTGCGCTTGGCGGAGGGCCACCCTCTATACAGGTCGCTCCGCAGCAACGTGGATAGCGGGCGATGCACCTCTGTTCCAAGCGCGCTGATGGCTGCCCAGTCATTGCGGATCAGGGCTTCCCGTAGGCGCAAGGCGGTGATCGCTTGCGGCGTGTTGAGATAGGCCAGAGCCTGCCCCGCTAGCGCGGCAAGCCGCCTGTCTGCCCCAAAGAGGATCGCGGTCAGCGCATCCGTGGCTGTCGGCCCGCCGATGGTTCGTAGCGCCTCAATAGCCCACTGCTGAACGTACTGATCACCATCCTTCCAGATGGCCCTTTCCAGTAAAGGCACAGCGGCGGGATCACCCAACTCCCCCAACGCCTGGGCAGCCCGACGCCGTACCAGGGTGTTTCGATCTTTCAGCGCCCTCGCCAGCCCACGCAGGTTCCGTTGTGCCAGCAGGGCTTCAACTCTTTGCACAGGGTTCATGCTCTTAACGGTAGTGTCGGGATGGCCCCTTGTCAACTCCGATCGGTGAGTCCAACTGTGCGTCCAAGGCATCAACAGGTTGTTGATCTATCCAATGGCCATTACAATCTGTCCAGCACTGGGAGCTTGATATCATGGCAGTCCGCGTATCTTCAATGGCCCATTGAGGAGTTCCAGCATGGTCAGCAAAGCCCGCAGCGAGGAACAGGTCGAGAGCTTGGAACGGATCGCGGAGGCGAGACGTGAGTGGGAAGAGCGCACGCTCTATCCCACACTGAGACGTATGCCAGAACGCGCTGAAGCATTTATCACTACTTCAAGTGTGCCGGTGGAGCGCCTGTATACACCGCTCGATTTGCCAGAGTTCGATTATCTCAAAGAGCTGGGCTTTCCCGGTGAGTACCCCTATACGCGGGGTATCCACGCGACAATGCATCGAGGTCGCCTGTGGACGATGCGTATGTTTGCTGGTTTCGGCACGGCAGAGGAGACCAATGCACGCTTCCACTACCTGCTCGACCAGGGGCAGACCGGCCTCTCCGTCGCCTTTGACTTGCCTACCCTCATGGGGTACGACACCGATGCCCCAGAAGCGCTTGGTGAATTCGGCAAGTGTGGTGTGGCGATTTCCTCACTCAAGGACATGGAGATTCTGTTCGACGGCATCCCCATGGGTGAGGTTTCCACCAGCATGACGATCAACTCGCCCGCTGCTATCATCTGGGCCATGTATATTGCGGCTGCGGAAAAGCAGGGTTTCTCCCGGGAGATCCTGCGGGGCACGATCCAAAACGATATCCTTAAAGAGTACATTGCTCAGAAGGAGTACATATTCCCGCCTGAACCTTCCATGCGTCTGGTGACCGATACCATCGAGTTTGGTACAAGGGAACTGCCGCAGTGGAATACGATCAGCATTAGCGGCTACCACATCCGCGAGGCAGGCTCGACGGCGGCACAAGAGCTTGCCTTCACTCTGGCCGACGGATTTGAGTACGTTCGCTGGGCCATTGAGCGCGGCCTGGATGTGGATGACTTTGCACCACGCCTCAGCTTTTTCTTCAACGCTCATAACGACTTTTTTGAGGAGATCGCCAAATACCGTGCCGCTCGGCGGATCTGGGCAGCGGTCATGCGAGAGAGATTCGGCGCCCAGTCGGAGCGGGCGCTGCTGTTGCGATTCCACACCCAGACTGCCGGGGTTTCGTTGACCGCCCAGCAGCCAGAAAACAACATCGTCCGTGTAGCGATCCAAGCCCTGGCAGCGGTACTGGGGGGGACGCAGTCGCTCCACACCAATAGCATGGATGAGGCACTGGCCTTGCCGTCGGAACATGCGGTGACGATAGCCCTGCGCACTCAGCAGATCATCGCCCATGAGTCAGGCGTGGCCAACACCATCGATCCGCTGGGTGGATCATACTTCGTCGAAGCCCAGACCCGGCGGATCGAGGCCGAGGCCTACGATTACTTCCGGCAGATTGAGGAATTAGGCGGTGTTCTGCCCGCCATTGAGGCCGGATTCTTCCAGCGAGAAATTGCGGACGCTGCCTACCGCTACCAACGCGAAATCGATGAGCGTAAGCGTATCATCGTTGGCGTCAACGAATACGAGGACGATCAGCCTCTGGCTATCCCGATTCTCGAGATGGATCCGCAGGGTTACGAGCGGCAGATGGCGCGGCTGGAAGAACTTCGTCGCACCCGCGACAACGAGGCATTGGGCGCAGCTCTGAGAGCGGTGGAGGAAGCAGCCAGGGGGAATGAGAACCTGATGCCCCATCTCATCCAGGCGGTCAAGGCCTATGCCACTCTGGGGGAGATCGTCGGTGTGCTGAAGCGAGTCTTTGGCACGTACCAGGAGCCAACCTGGATCTAGGGTCCTCCCCAGGCACAGAGATAGGCAGCCCTGTGCGCGCTGCCGGTATCCATATAGGGGATCACCCCGGCCTATACCTGTTGTCACCTCGCTGAAAGCCTGGCCCATGTCAGACACTTACCCGCTGGGAAAACTGCCCCCTGATGTCCTACTCTCTCTGCTGACCCGTAACCCGATCCGCGATCCGCGTGTCGTTTTAGGCCCGCGCTATGGCGAGGATGTGGCAGCGCTTGACTTGGGCGGAGCGCATTACCTGCTTGCTAAGACAGATCCCATCACCTTTGCCACGGACGAAATCGGTTGGTACGCGGCCCATGTCAATGCCAACGACATTGCTACAGCGGGCGGTGTCCCCGCCTGGTTCATGGCGACTCTGCTCCTGCCTGAAGGCCGCACCGATCAGGCACTAGTCGAAAGAATCTTTGATCAGATTGAGGCTGCCTGCGATCAACTGGATGTAGCACTGATTGGCGGACACAGTGAGATCACCTACGGTATTAACCGCCCCATTGTGGCAGGAACTATGCTGGGGCTGGTCGATAAAGAGCGGTTCATCTTGACGGGGGGAGCGCAGCCCGGTGACACCCTGATCTTGACGAAGGGCTTCCCGGTGGAAGCAATAGCGCTCATCGCCCGTGAGCGTGCCTCCGACCTCCAAGACTCCCTCTCCCCCGACCTTGTTGCCCACTGTGCCAACTATCTGCACTCGCCAGGTATCAGCGTTGTGAGGGATGCGCGGATCGCCATGAGTGCAGGCCGCATCCATGCCATGCATGATCCAACCGAGGGCGGGCTGGCAACGGGATTGTGGGAGATGGCGGAAGCATCCGCCAAGCGGCTAATAGTATATCCTGCTCCTGCCCTCCTCGAGGAGGGACGCCTACTTTGCGAAGCAGTTCACATTGACCCACTCGGCGCTATCGCCAGTGGAGCCTTGCTCTTGTCCGCCCATGCGGAGGATGCACCCGCGATCATAGCTGCTCTTGCTGCTGAGGGAATCAGCGCTTACGAGATTGGCTATGTAGAAGAAGGCCCCCCGGAGGTGATCGATGTCAGCGGGAAGCCGCGCCCCCTCGAGCGCCCTGTGCGGGACGAGATCGCACGGCTGTTTGAGTAAGCCCCTCGTTAACGATCATCCACCAAGCCTTCTGAGGATCGCCTGTGCACGTTGAATGGTGGATTGCGACCATAAAGATTGCTGTGTCAGGAAGTCCACATCCCCATAGTTTGAATTGAGTGCCAGAGCACGCCGGAACTCTTGCTCTGCCTCTTCGTGATGTTGGGTGGCCTCCAGGGCGACCGCAAGGGCAACGTGCGTTTCCGCGTCGTCATGCCCCCCATTCACCGCCCCGAGAAGGGCGCTGAGCGCCTCGTCGTATCGCCCCACATCCAGCAAGACAAGACCCAATCGATAGAATACCAGCGGCTCGGTTAAGCCTTCAGCCAGTGCGGCCTCATAGTCCCGGATGGCCGCCTCACGGTAGCCCTGGCGATGCCAAGCCCAGCCTCGCGCCGCATAGACTTCGGGGGTTGTGACTCCTCGATCAAGAGCTTGGGAATAAGCGGCTTCGGCTGCGCTAAAATCCTCCTGGGCAAGCCTCACGTCGCCGATAATAACATAGGCCGCGCCTGCTTCAGGATCAATGGTGAGAGCCTCATGAGCATCGTCAATAGCATCGTCCAGCTCTCCATTGAGCAGATGAAGTTGCGCACGCAGCAAATAGGCATCGAGGTAAGCAGGATCAAGGTCGATTGCGCGATTGAAAGCGTGTTCAGCCGGAGGATATCGGCCCTGTGCTTGATAGGTAAGGCCCATGTACAGATGGTACACTGGATTATTTGGATCAAGGTCAAGCAAAAGGTCATAGGTTGCCAGCGCCTGCCTGTAGTCGCCAAGCGCGTGAAGGGTGCGCGCCAAGTTGAAAACCAGAACGGGCACATTGCCTTGCAGAGCATTCGCGCGCTCAAATGCATTCAACGCCTGTGTATACTCCCCCCGGCGGTAGTGAATCAGCCCCACGAGGTTGTGTGACCAAGCGACGCTGGGGAATACCCCAGTCAGGCGTTGCGCTTCAGCTAGCGCAGCCTCGGAGTCGCCGGTTGCCAATCTGACCAGCGCCAGGTTGTATGCAGGCACGACCGCATTCGGTTCGAGCACCAGCGCTAACTCGTAATCCGCCAGGGCAGCATCCTTATCGCCGAGCGCTTGGTATATGTTCCCCCGACCTAGGTAGGCAGCGGCGAATGTACTGTTGAGGCGGAGTGCCTGGCTATAGGATTGTAGAGCGGTGGGCAGATTCCCTCGTTGTTCCTCGGCCAGACCGATCATGTATTGCACAACAGCCGTCCGTTCGCTGGCTGCGTCAGGGAACGGATCGGCAGCGGATACCTGCAAATAACGTAGTCGTTCCAAGGCCTGTTCAGCCAATCCACCCTTGATCTCCAATACGGACACGGCTAGGGCAGCCGGATAGTCAAGACCATCGCCCGGCAATACATGAATCGGAGTCGCGCCGGGGCCTGATGGCGGCCCCGTTTCAAGGGAGCCGTCGACCGCAAGCAGAGGTGGCTCGGATGGCACAGCAAGATAGAAGCTGAGCATCCTGCCCGAAACACTCTTCCAGGCCACCAAGAGGTCAATCCCAGGATAGCTTTGAGGCAGTGTAAATGCTGATGGTACGGCGCCATCCGATAAATCGATCTCATAGAACGCTACTGCCGAGGTAAGCACAGAGCTGACCAGCGCTGATCGTATGGCTCCCTCCAGCTCGGACGCAATCGCCCGGTCATTGAGCGTCAGCGGCTTAAGCCCAATCGTGATACCCCCCTGCGGAACATACTCTATAGGGGGAGCAGTGGAAGGGGTAGGTTGGAGCGTGCTCATGTAGGTAGGTGTCACGCTCCCTGGCCCAATGGTCTCGGTCAAGTCACCGCGAATTGTCTCCTTACTGACCATCACACCTAGAGGGGCGCTGCTCGCCAGCAGTGTCAGTGTGATGAAGCTTGTCAGAAGGAGGATCGCTGCGGCGATCTGAGGAACGAGGGGGTCTAGATTCCAACCTCGGTTGTGCCAGTTTAACGGCATCGCTTAGATAAGATGGGCTTTCCGTCGGCTCGATAAGAAGTGCCTACCGACCTGGCCCATTACTCCGGTGACGGTCTCTGGTTTGCAACCCGGACTGACCCTTGCTGGTACGTATCTCGGATACCACCGCCCGGAAGTGCTCCTCCCAATCTGTTTCACGTATGCGTTGCATGTAGCGATACTGCCGCACGATCAAATAGGCCAACAATCCACCCATAAGCACTGCCATGATGACTGTAAGCGCGACGCCAGCAACCGAAGGGGAACTATCAGAGGTGGCATATCGCTCGTACCCAGCGTTCAACTGGGCTGGTGGCACATCATTGAGGATGGGGTCAACGCTCCGCAGGTAGGTGACTATTGCCTGAACATCCTGCCCACTCAGTATGCTATAAGCTTGCCAGGGCATGGCATAGATGGGACGCCTATCAGGATGCCGCCCGGCAACAATTGCCAGGATCACCGCTTCGTCCGAGAGGCGTCCAAGCCCACTTGTCGTTTGAGGAGTCAGGTTACTTGCATACACTGTCCCCCATTCGCCAGAGAAAGCAGTGCCCCCTGCTAAGTGAAGGGCCGGATCAGGTTCTCCATTATCCAGCGTGGGGGTGTGACATGAACCACAGGCCATGACGGCCTCGACGAGGTATTCTCCGTAGGCTATCTCATCAGCGGGATGGGGGGAAACAATCCCACTTCGAGGAGGCGGAGTTGGCGGCAATGTGACTCTGGAAAGGTCGTTGGCCGACTCAGCCGGCGTCTCGACTGGCTCTAACGAGCGCAGGTAGTTGATTAGAGCATCTACATCTGTATCCGCCATCCCGTTATAGTACAGATAGGGCATCACAGGGTGCAATTGCCGGCCATTCGGGACGATCCCTTGCGTGATCGCGGCCCGGATTGCTTCATCTGTCCAATTGCCCAGCCCGCTGGCAGAGGGGGTCAGGTTGGGTGCATGTATTGAGCTACCGTGCCATTCGACTATGTTCCCACTGAAGAGAGGGCCGCCAGCGGGGGAATGGCAGGCAGCACAGCCCGCGATCTGAGCCAGGTACGCACCTCGATCCGAGATCAACTCCGCAACCGAGTTCTGCGCGCGCGCAACTGAATCAACGCCCAGGGCCAGGCAAAGCGGCCCTAACACGCAGGCCACAGCCAAGAGTAGTGGTAGGCGTTGATTCACTTACCTGCTTCCATCGCGGCCAGGAGGAACAGAACTACACGCCTCACACAGGCCATAGAACTCAACAAGGTGGCCGATAAGTCGAACGTCGTATCGTCCCTGGAGAACATCAGTGAGGCCGTCAACGTAGCAATCATCAACTTCAATGACGCGATTGCAGTGGGTGCAGATAATGTGGGAGTGATGCCCAGTGGGGGCCATCAGTATGTAACTGGGCGTGATAGGGGTCAGAAAAGTGGGGCGGACAATAGCCAGGCTGGTCAGCAGATCAAGGGTGCGAAAGATGCTAGCTCGACCAATAGAGGGGTCTTGTGCCTCGACGCGCTCAATGATCTCGGCGGAGGTGAGATGACCGCTACTTTCACTCAACACGGTCAGGATCACAAGGCGAGCATGGGTGATCCTATGGCCAGCAGCTTGAAGCTTCTGCAAAGCCGACTCAAGGCTTGGCAGGATAGGAGTTTGTGGAGTCATCTTTTAGGCCAAACACCTAATGTAGCGCACGAAGGGGAAGCCAGCAACCACAAACTCCCAGCGCTAACAGTTGCTGGCTCTTAATCTCTAGGCTCACCAGGCTACCGACCAATATGCATTGGCATGATAACGTGAGTGAAGCTATCGTCCCCAACAGCTTTGATAACACCCGGCTTTTCCGCGCTGGAGGTTCCGATCATGACGCGGTCATGGTGAACTACATTCAGCACCTCGATCAGGTAGCGCACATTGAAGGCAATCTCCAATGCCTCCCCCTCAATGCTCGCATCAAGGATAACCTCATTCTCGCCCGTTTCTGAAGCTTGCGCGCTGACCCGGAGCACACCTGCCATACCATCCTGCGGTTCAATGCTAAGGCGAACGGTGTGATTTGCCTCACGGGCAAAGATATCGGCACGGCGGCAAGCTTGCAGCAGGCTGAGTGTGTCAACAACTGTCCGGGTAGGATTGTCGCGCGGAATGATCTGACGGTAATCGGGGAATGCACCATCGATGAGCGTTGTCACCACCTGGGCGTTCGGCATATGAAAGATGGCCTGAGAGCGTTCCTGAGGCAGCACTAGCTTAACAGTCTCATCTTCATCGCCAATGATGCGAGCAAGCTCCTGCATAGCCCTGGCCGGAACCACCAACGAGAAGCTGCCATAGTAGTCCGTCTCAACCGCGCACTCCCGTACGGAGAGGCGGAATCCATCAGCGGCAGCCATGGTGAGCAGCCCATCCTGGAAATTCACCAGCACACCTGTCAAAACGGGGCGACTATCATCACGGGCGGCAGCAAAGGCGACCATGCCAATCATGTCTCGCAACTCACCCGCCGGAATCAGCAGGCTGTCATCTTCCTCACCGGCTTCGGGGATGATGGGGAACTCCTGTGCGTCGATGCCTCTGATGTTGGCAGTGGTTGCTCCACAGGTCAGATGCAGGGAAGTGGTCCGCACAGCTACATCCATGTCAACTCGCTCAGGCGAAAGCATATTAACGAGGTCGTTGAGCGTGCGTGCCGGGACCGTGATCGCTCCATCCTCCTCCACCGAGGCTCCGATCCAGGATACAATACTCAGATCAAGATTTGTCGCTGCCAACCGTAACCGGCCATTGTCCGTGGCAATGAGGACGTTGGAAAGCACCGGCAGTGTGCTGCGCACACCTACTGCCCGGCTGACGATGTTCAGACCGCGCGCAAGATTATCCTGCAGGCAGGATACACGCATGCCCATACTGACACCTCCGCATATACAACGGATATTTTGATGACAGTATACAACACATGTTGTACGAGTCAAGCAAATAGCTGGGGCCTGTGTAGTTGGTTAACATGAAGACGTAGAATCGGGCAACAGGGTAGGCTATGGGAGGGTAGGAGGGGGCCTCGGTCACGCGGCTCCACGGCTCGTCTTGACAAGCTGATTCAAGCCTTCTCAAGGCAGCAGGGAGTGGCAGTTTTGATTCGGCGCGGCCTGATGGAACAGCTTATTCCGCGAATATCTCTACTCGTTCGTTGTCCTCTTCGTCGGTTATGTCAACGACCTTTCCGCGCACGCCCTGGCTGATCAGATCCATTAGCTCAGCAAAATCTAGCCCCTCCATCTCCGGGGCAAACTTCGCCCCGATTCGAACAGCGACATGAAGCAGGCTAACCGGGATGTTGATGTTGACTTTTACCTTGCCGGAGCGGCTGTCGGAGACACGCACACGCAGATAGCGCGCCGCGCCACCTGCTTCCGCGGAGGCTGCTGATCCGCGCCGTTCTGAGCTGCGCAAGGCATTGAGCAGTTGCGCGCCTTCCTGAGCCGTGATTTTGCCTTCTGAGACCATGTTGAGGATTTTCAGACGTTCTTCGACATTTGACATAGTGAGTGCCCTTTAAGGGGTGGTTATCAAGCGTTCAAGGTAATGCGCATCTGAACTAGCGAGCGTGCTCTCTGGAAGTGTAACGCTTCCAGCAACTCTTCGACTGGCTTATCATCAGCAACAGTCTCAATACGCAGGTGGCGGCCTTCGAGATCAGGAGAGCTAAGCACATGCCTTAGTAGGGCCTGTCGTGTTGCCGGATTGTTTACAGCAGGATCAAGAAACAGACTGAGGCGGGAACGGCCCCACCCGGCTGTCTCGATCCAGATCGCGCCGCCTAGCCAGCCAGGCCGCAGCGGATCGAACAACACCCAACGTTCAAGCCAGGGCCCGGAGAACCATCCCCCCAGCAGACTCCCTCGAACCTCGCCGTGTTCGAGGGGCTGGGTCCACGCCATCGCGCCCTGGCGTGCTCGCCTGTAGATCAGCTCGACCTCTGCAGCAGCATCGGCACGGCAGCGCTTGCGTATTGTGGATTCTGTTGCCGTTCGCCCCACCGATGGCTGGATGGTGACCCGCTCATTCTCCCATTGGGTCAGCGTCTCAAAAGCCTGGAAGCCTAGGCCCTGGTAAAGCATAAAGGCAGGTACGTTGTCTGCTTCCACTTGAAGCGCGACCCACCCTCCTCCAAGCCGCTTTGCTAGGTTGAGAGTCGCTTGCATAAGCTGACGGGCGATCCCGCGCCGGCGATAGTCGGGGTGCACTGCCACATTGGCAACCAGCCAGCCTCGCCCTAACCAGGGATGCAATCCACCTGGGTACAAACTAGCGTTCCCGACCACTCGCCTGCCGACGCGCCACACATATCCATGCCCGAATCCAAGCCCCAACAGGTCAAACGGGGCCAGAATCCACAGTAACGGCCCTAACTGACCTATGGTTTTCATCTCCCCTACTGCGGCCCGCCCATTGGCATCCAGCCGCGAGGCAAAGCACAACTCGATTAGCTCTGCAACTTGATAGAGGTCGCGGGCCGGGCTGATGGGATATATTGCCCCTTCCTGATCTGCACTGATATGACAGTGCGCCAACAGCGCAGCCACAGGATCAGCTCCTTCCTTCCAGAGCGGCTAGCAGTTGCTCCGCCTCTTGAACGGTGATCTTTCCTTCTTCGAGCATTTGGAGCACGGCCAGCCGTTCCTGTTCGGAGACAGGCTCCGCGCCGCCCAGGCCGCCGGCCAATCCAAGATTAACAGAGGCAAAATGGATGTTTGAATCCCCTACGTCACGCGCGGCACTGCGCACAGCTTCCTCGACACGGCGCTGCGCGTCCTCCATACGGCGGCGGGCCTTATCCAGCTTGCGCGCAACGCGGCTACGGACTTGGTCAGGCAGTCCATGAAGCGTCGGTTCGATGGTGCTAAATTGCGCGTCAATCTGGGCAAACACATCGTCTAGGTGGGCACTGAAATCGTCGAAAGTAAATGGATACTCCTGGTTGCTCGTGTAGAAATTCCAGCGTTTGAGGTGGACATTTCCGCCCGACTTAACGTACACTGACGCGGAGCCATCGCCAAAGATAATGGTGCGCTGCCCAGCGCTCACTGATAGGGCGGGGTCTTTATCGACCCCAATGCGCCCTCCTGCCTCAATGGTAAACCGGACGTTCGCATCGTCAGGCACGCTGAAATCAGCATTGCCTTCAACCTTCAGTTCATACACGGACTCCGGGTCAAAGTCCGTACGAAGGGCGAGGTTACCAGCTAGGTGGTCAATGCGCATCCCGGATGGGATATTGTGCCCGTAGAAGTGCCCATCTATACGCTCGGCGGTTACTGGCCCTGAAACGTCCCGCAGGCTAAAGTGACCGTTAACGTGCCCCACAGCGAGGGAGCCTTGCACATCCCGCACCCGTAGCTCCCCTTGTACCCACTCAATCCTCAGCGGCCCGACCCGACGCAACGAGCACGAACCTTCAACCTGCCCGACACTAACCACCCCGTTCACATCTTTCAACCGGCAGTTGCCAGCTACGCGACCGATGGTAAGCGAACTGCCCTCAGGTACACGGAGGGTGCAGCTTGCATCGGGGCTCACGATCAGCACATCGCCTTCGCGAGTGTCCACCTCAAAATTGGGGCTAGTGCTTTCCAGCACGGCGTTTTCCCGGGCGGAACCGCGTATCTCAAGGTGACCACCGCAGGCGGATATGTCAATATGGGGAGTTGGCCCCAGAGTTAGACGATGCGTGGGCATCTTCCCATCTCCTATATCTCCCCGCGCAATAATGCCAGGGCTTCTTCTGAGGATATCTCACCCCGATCCAGCCGGTCGAGGATATGGCCCCGTTCCGCATCGCTCAACCGTCCAGGCTGCTCGACATAGTCACTGACGACTTCAAATCCCATCGCCCGGATTGCATCTTCCAAGCGAGCGCGAACGGTAGGGTAGGAGATTCCCAGCTCCTTTTCGACGCGCTTCAATGTTCCTTCGCAGCGCAGGAAGGTCTCGACAAAATGAAGTTGGTCGGCATTCAGCCGGGAGAGTCGCCCCAGGGTGAAGCGCCCCTCAATTGCGGTGTCACAGTTGGCGCAATGCAGACGTGTTACTGTGAGAGTATCACCACACACCGGGCAGTTTCCTGGCATCGGATACATACGTTTAACCTCTTCATGAAGAATTCACAATCGAAGTAGTCGCACAATCAAGGGCAATGTCAATATTATAAATACGGTAGTTGATTTAGTCAAATACGAGGTTAATATAGTTAATTGCGGACCGCTTGGCGCTCAAACATGCATATTGTCAACCCGGTCATTTGTGGATTATGATGGAGTCATCGTGTATCGTTGAATTATTTATTCTCGTGAGAGGGCAGGCTTATGTTATTGATCCCTCAGGGCGAGAAGGGACAGGGGCTGGTTGAATATGCACTCATCTTAGTTCTCGTCTCTCTCGTCGCAATCATTATCTTGGTTTTGTTCGGGCAGGACATTGGCAATGTCTACTCGAACATCGTCAGCTCCCTCTGATAGGGCGCATGATTGAATAAGGCCCGGGATCGCCCGGGCCTTATTCTTTGCTTGGCAGTGAATGTGAACGGGGATTGAACGATTCTCCCCCGCGTGTGATCTGGCGTATTCTCCGTTCTAGCCTGCTGCGCGGTAGCAGGACCAGCCGACCACAAGCTCTGCATTTAAGGCCAATATCCGCTCCCAGGCGGTAAACCTGCCAGGCATTCTCCCCACAAGCATGTGGCTTCTTGAGAGTAAGTATGTCCCCAACTTGAAGAAGGATAGGCATCACAGGTTCAGGGCTTCACAGGCGTAGCGGGTTGTAATCGACCGCATTATCGTCCAGATCGAGTGACTCGCCAATATAGTTGCTAGTTGTCTGAGGGCTGGCGTGGCCAAGCATTAGCTGCACCTGTTCGATACTGGCGCCACCTCGCCGGGCCAGCAACGCCGCAGTCCGGCGTAGATCGTGGGGCTTGACGGGCGGCAGGCCCGCCAGCTTCGTATAGTGGCCGATGAGCTTGTAGATCGCATGGGGACTGATCCCCCACCGCTTGTTGAGCACTCTGCCATCCTTAGTGACTGGGACGAAGATGCGCCGCTGTGGGTCTGAGGTGTCCAGACCGGCTTCCTCTCCCCACTCCACCAGCAGGCGCCACAGCCAGACGGGTAGTTTGAGGGTTCGAATACGCCCGTGTTTGCCCTTGAGGTTGGCAATAACCTTGTGGCCCTCCATCTCTGTGATGTGACCCCAAGTCAGGTTACACACCTCGGAGCGCCGCAAGCCAAGCGCCAGCAGAAGCCCCAGAATAGCAGTATCACGCTTTCCCTTCAGCGTGCCTGTCCCTGGCGTGGCAAGCAGGTGCTTGGCCTGTTGGGCAGTCAGGCGCTTTCCCTGCACTTCGCCACGAACCGCCGGCGCCTTAACCAGTTGAAGTTGTGGCAGCCCTGCTGCAAGGCCAGGCTCCAGCGCGGCAGCGGTCTTGAGCATCCCTTTGATCGTATTGACGTGGGCTTGCACGGAGCGCGGCGCAAGACCTTGCTCGTTGAGGAGGTAGCCCACATATCGCTTGAGCAGCGCTACAAAGGGGACGGCCTCTTGACTGGCTCGCCATTTGAGGAAAGCGTGCAGACGGCTGCTATAGGATCGCTGGGTGTTGGGAGCCATCCCAGCAATGTAAGTCACGATGGCCTGCCGAAAGAGGGCGGCCAGATCATCCATCGCCGCAGGGACGGGGACGATCTCGAGTACCTCTTCGCTCCCGTCGGCTAGTTCGGTATTATCGATTTTGGTGGCCACAAGCCGTCTCCAGGTTAGGCGATGCACGGTGGATGGGATTATAGAGCGCCTAGCAGGGGAAAGTCAAATAAGTCCCTATATGAGACAATATCGTTACCTATGTCGGCGGTATGACTAATGAGGCGCAAGTACATCGTGTAGCCTGGCTTGTGACCCCCTCCTCATGCCGCTATAATCCCCGTTGAACACCGTTTCTGCCTTCCATCTGTGCAATCTATGGACTTTCCCCTATGACCCTCATCGACCCCGCTACTATCCAGGAAGCCCCGCCGCCGCGCCGCCGCCCGGAGTGGATCAAAGTCCGCGCCCCTGGCGGTGAGACCTACGAGTGGTTGCGCGATCTGATGCGCGTCAAGACGCTGCACACGGTCTGTGAGGAGGCCATGTGCCCCAATCTTGGGGAGTGCTGGGGCAAGGGCACAGCCACCTTCCTGCTGATGGGTGATACCTGCACCCGCTCGTGCGGCTTCTGCGATATCAAGACCGGGCGGCCCGCCCCGCTCGACTGGCAGGAGCCGTTCCGTGTGGCCGAAGCCGTGCGGGCGATGAACCTCCAGCATGTCGTCATCACCTCGGTGAATCGAGATGAGCGCCCCGATGGTGGTGCGCCCATTTTTGCCATGGTCATCCGCCGCATCCGGCAGGTGCATCCCGGCTGCTCCATCGAGGTGCTGATCCCCGACTTCAAGGGCAGCTCCGACGCGCTTAAGATCGTCATGGATGCCCAGCCGGAGATTCTCAACCACAACGTCGAGACCGTGCCGCGACTGTTTAAGAAGGTGCAGCCACAGGATAACTACGAGTGGGCCATGACCACCCTCCGCAACGCCCGGCGCATGGATCCGCTGGTGCTCACCAAGAGCGGCATCATGGTCGGCCTAGGCGAGACGTTCGACGAGGTGGTGGAGGTCATGGCTGACCTGGCCGAGCAGCAGGTAGACATCCTGACTGTGGGCCAGTACCTCCAGCCGAGCAAGCAGCACCTCCCGATTGCCCGCTACTACACCCCGGAGGAGTTCGTCGAGCTGAAGCGCATCGGCCTTGACATGGGCTTCAAGTGGGTGGAGAGTGGGCCGCTGGTGCGGTCATCGTACCGGGCAGCGCAGCAGGTGCGCGCTTTGTCGAAGCTGGGATACGTTCGCCGCATCGCCGGCGCAGTGGAGGAATAGACCTCTCACCCCCCTGCCCCCTCAGCCACTAGCTGAGGGGAAATCCCGGCTCCGTAAGGCTTATCCCGCGTGCGCGACCGTCTGATCCGTGCCCTGCTGTTCGTGGTGGTGTCGTCGACGTATTACGCCACCGCCTCCGGCCTCACCTCCAGCAACGATGGCAGCCACTACGCCCTCCTCCGCGCGATGGTGGATGAGGGACGGTTCCGCATCGAGACATATACGCACTTCGCTGAAGGAAATGACCTCGCCATCCGGGACGGTGCGATCTACAGCGACCGCCCGCCGGGGACGGCGCTGCTGGCCGTGCCGTTCTACATCGCGGGGGGGGTTCTCCCTAGGCTGATCCGCGAACTGCCCACCCGCCACGATGAGGGCAATCCGCGCCTAGCATACCTAGTGATGCTTCCCGTCCTTGCAGGGGCGGCGACGGCAGCGATCCTGTACAGCCTGTTGCGAGGCTACGACCTGCCACCAATGGCAGCTCTTACGGCTGCGGTGGCATTTGCGTTCGGCTCGACAATGTGGAAGTACGGCAGCGTCTTATTCTCTCACGCGCCGTCGGCAGTGTTGGTGATTGGGGGGGTGGCGCTGGCGATCCACGTGGGGCGAGCGGGGCAGCTCCGACCGCTGACCGGGCTACTGCTAGGGCTGGCATTGGGGTTTTCAGTGGTGGTGGAGTATTCGAACGCCCTATTTGCAGGGCTTGTGCTAGCATATGTGGCGTGGTCGCTCCTCTGGGTCAAAGAAGACAAACCCGTCGCCGATGCGGGCTGGGGCGGGATCGCGCTGCTCGTCGCAGGGATGGGGCTGCCGGTGGCGTTCCTGCTATTCTACAACACGGTCAACTTCGGCGGGCCGTTGACCACCTCGTACCAGTACGCGATCAACTATCCCTGGGCGGCGAGCTTCGGCACGACGTTTGATGTGCCATGGCGGCAAGGCTTGCCGGGGATGCTGTGGTATGGCGTCGATGCGCGAGGGGAGGAGAATCAGGGGCTATTCCTGTTGATGCCCGTGATGCTGATCGGGTTGTTTGGTGTGTGGGCGTACGCCAAGCGGTGGGGACGCGAGGCGGTGCTCGTGCTGGGCCTGTTCGGGGTCTACCTGCTGCTGTTTGCGCGGCATCACACCTTCAGCGGCTTCACCGCCGATGGTCGCTACCTCGCCCCATTCCTGGCGCTGTGGTTTGTGCCGGTGGGTTTCACGCTGGCGGAACTGCACTCGATCAAGGACTCAGCGGGCAAGGCGGTACTGATACTCATCGCGTACGGGCTCCTATTCCTCTCCGTGCGGAACATGCTGGCCCACATTGCGTTTTCGTACAACTACCACCTCGATCCGGGGCTGGTGGCGCGCCGCGCCGCGACTCCGGCCAACTGGAGGTACATTCTGGGGAATATCTTTGTCAACTGGCAGAACCTCCCCCTTCTGTGGTTCGTCGAGGGAGGCATAACTGTCATCCTCCTTGCCGGGCGCGCCCTCTGGCATCGGGCAGCTAATCACCTGAATCCGGCTTTGCCGCCTGCGTCGGGGGCCGAATAGACCAAGCGCCCGCGCCCGTTGCTCTTACCACCAACACCGGGCGTGGAATCTCCTCCAAAATTTCGTCGGCCAGGTTCTCCTGAAGCATCGCCCTCAGTTCGCGCCAGGATCGATCCTCTGGAATCTGGTGCGCGCCGATCACTAACAGATCATAGTCACCCTCGCTCGCCTCACGCTTGATCTCGTCCAGCACCAGCCCGTGACGCACCCTGGCCCGGCGCCGCCCTTCTGGAACCCCGACTTCTTCCAGGATGTCCATCACCCGCCGGAAGTGAACCCCCTCCCGTGCCTCGCTTGCCATGAGCTGGTCGGCATCCTGCTCCAGATACTCGATCCGGGCATCAGGGGTGAGGGCCACCTGTGACATCACATGCAACACCACCACTTCTGCTCCGACCAGCGCCGCGACCAATCCGCCGGCCCGCGCATCGCGCTCACCCGACTCCTCCCCGCTGGTGCAAATCAGCACCCGGCGAATCTGCTGCCGATCCTCCCTGACCACCAGCAGTGAGGTGTTGAGTCGCTGTCCCAGGGACCGGGCTAGCCCGCTGGCAGTACCCGTAACCCACCGGCGCAAGCCACCGGGCCGCTGCGAACCAACCACCACCAAATCATAGGGATGTTCTTGGGTCTCGGCGAGGATTTGTTGCTCACTGTCGCCATGCCGCACCTTGACCTCGACCTGGCAGGCGCTATCCGCGTAGAGTTCATGTGCAAGTGCTTCCAAACGGCTACCCCAAGCAGGATCAGGATGGGGCCATCCCACGCCCAGCAGGGTAACGTGCGCAGCAGCAGGCCGTGCTAGCAGCGCAGCAAACCGCACGGCATGATTCGCTGCGGGCGAGTTATCCGTGGCGATCAAGATTCTCATGAGATTCCCTACCTCACAACCAACAATGCCAACGGGATAACGAGCAGCAGCCCGAAGAAAATAAGAGTTCGATCCTGTGCCCTGGTGAGCCATGCAGCGAACCGAAGCACAGCTCGCTCATAGGGGCGGAAGAAGAACAACAACACAATCGCCGACACGATCACAATGCTGGCCATCTCAGCTAGCACGATCCCTGCCGCCACTGGGTTCCGCAGTAAAAGCCCAGCCACTAAGGTATCGACGAAGGTCGAGATGTTGCAACCCATGATATAGGGTACCAGATTCTCGCGGCGAACGTAGCCGCGCACCGAAAGAGGAACCAGCAAGCCCAGCGACACCGATACGCTCATGGTGAGCATGGTGATGCCGAGACCTAGGGCAAAGGTCACCGCCGGGCGATACAACAGGCGCGGGATCGAGTCAAAAGCGCTCTGCGTGAGCTTCAGCTCCGGCAGCGCTCTATCGAACAGGTTGAAAGCCACGATGACCACACCTAACCCGGCAAGGAAGATCATCCAGTGGGGCAGCAGCCGCTCCGCCAGGGCGACTGGAGGACCGTAGATCACGTCAATAAAACTGGCAACGCCATTATTCGGGTCCAGGTTGGTGCGACTGAGGAAACCCGAAGAGAGCAGCGCCAGACCGATGGGCAGCGCAGGGATATAGATCGTGGCAGTTACAATTAGTGAAAGTAGACCGGTGGTCAGGCTGGCGACTTTCTCATGCCCGCGCAGCACGTAGATCATTCCCAGCACCAGCACGATCAGCGACGCGCCTAACCGGGAGCCAGTGATCATGGCAAAGGCCGTCGTCGCATCGACCGCCCCCGCATCGAAGAAGGTAAGTGAAGCAGCAGCGACAGGTGATCCGCTCATCACACCGTAGGCGAACAGCCAACCAAACCCCAGTCCGTTGACGGGGTTGGTAACCGTCAGCGTCTCGCGGATGAAGGGGGCGAGGCCGCGCGCCCCGGACTTCATCAGCTCCAACGCCAGGATGAACAGCAGCATACCGCCTGCGAAAATACCCACCTTGCGCCAGCTCACCCGGTTGAGCAGGCTCAGCCCCGGGACGTTCACCGCGTCCCCTCGACCTCGGCAGCCATCTCCTGGTAGAAGGCGACCATGAAGGCGTGGCGAGCCTCGGCGATGCGCCTGCCGCTGGCGGTATACAGGCGGTCCTTGATGTGCTTCAGCTTGACGTGGAACTCGTGCAGGGGGGTATGAGGCCCGTCGCTCTCTCCGGGGCGAGAGTCCTCGCTGAAGGATCCCCATAGCGGCCATCCTTGCGCCCCTGCATATGCAAAGGCCCGCGCCACACCAATCGCGCCGATAGCATCCAGCTTATCCGCATCAAACAGAATCTGAGCCTCCAGGGTACAAGGCTCGATGTTACCGCGGAATCGGTGCGCCTCAATAGCGTGGACAACCGCCTCTACAAAGTCCGGTGCTTCCCCTGCTAGGATGTGCCGCGCCTGCCGAGCGGCCATACCGGCATGGTTTTTGTCAGCTTCGGCGCTCATGGTGAGGCTTTTCGTGTGGTTAGCATCGGCGGGCCGAGCAATGTCATGAAGCAGGGCCGCCGCTCGAACGACTTCCACATCAGCCCCTTCCAATCGCGCCAAGTATTCAGCCATCTTCACGACACGCAATACATGATTGAAGTCGTGGGTGGGGTCAGCAGCCTGGTAATATGCCTGGGCTTGTTCTATGGTGAGCATTAAGGACTCCATCAAAGCCATTTTAAGGAAACATGTCGAGGAGTATACCATGCCTTGCCTTAGCTATCGCCAGGCGTAAATAGTAAGAATCCGGGTAGAGCATCCCTAATCGTCAAAACGGCCTTCTAACCATAATCTATTCTTATCGAAATAATGCTGCTGATTTTGTTTGAACCTAACCGAAATGAAACGGAATCTGGTACTGGCTTCATATTGACTAAAGTTAGAATCACCCCTTACAATGCGAACAAGTGAGCGTTAGATTTGTGTAGGTTATGGGAATCAACTGACTCTAGACATGGGTGCGGGATATCCTAAGGAGCGACAAGGTGAGGGGCTGCTGTCATGTATGTTGATACCGAAATCCTCTTCCCAAACAATGTGATTCCCCTCTTATGTGATCGTCGCGGTGAGGAGTGGCGCAAGCTCGTAAAACATGTCCTCACACTACCGGGGGATCACCCAGAGCTACTGGCCTTTGTGCTGATGATGATAAGGCTGAACGGCTGCATGGAGTGCGAGACAGATAGCTATCGCGCAATGCGGGGCTGCGCTGCGTGCGCCCTTCAAACGCTGCACCGCTACAAGGGGTCTGATCAGGAGTTGCTCCGCACTTATGCTAAAGCGCTCAGCGATGTAGAGCGCCATATGGCAGGTGAAGAGGAGGTGCGGCGTATTGCCTGACCTTGTGGCTAACCTCTTGCTTGGTTAGATTGAAGGCAGCCGCTGCACGGGCGACTCAACTGTGAGGCTGCACAGGGCAACGTTTCCAGCGTATGCTGAGACAATCTAAGACTTGCCACTTCAGCCCGGATGGGACAGAATCCGGGCTAGGTTTTTTTTTCATACCCCTGTGGCAGAGGAACCTTTATGTCCGCATCCCGTGATTCGCTGCGCCCGGTCCAATTTGGGCTGGCTGCTTTCTTAGGCACCTTCCTGTTCATTCCACTCTGGGACCTCTTTGCTCTGATTTACACACTAAGAATAGGCTGGCGCTCCAGTCGGGGTGAGCAAGACAAGGATCGGGCCAACAGGGCCCGGTCGATCTTGTTTCATCCGATCCGTGGCATCGCGTTGATGTTAATTGCCTATGCCATTGCGATCTTGGGTGTAGGAGCTTTGAAGGGTGTGATTGCTCAGCCCGGCCCATTCGGCTTTGTGGTGACTGGTGCACAACACTATGCCGAGCTTGCTCCGCCAGAGCAGCAATGTTGCGAATTTTCCACCACTATTGCCCCCGGACGACCGGTTAGTGCGATCATGGCCGAGCGCATCCCTAACACACTGCGATTGTTAGCAGGAGTATCAATCGCCGGCATGTTTCTCACTGCTGCTTTGGTGACGGTGGCCCTGCTAGTGCACCAGTTAGGGAAGCGGCGAGAGATGTGGGGCACAATTGTCTATAGCCTGCTGCGGTTACTGACGGTGCGGGCCATGGCTGCACCAACAGCAGGACTGACGCTGGTTGTGGTCATGTTTCTCGGCATTCGATACAGGCTTATTCCTATAGCAGGGGTGGTCAGTATGCGAACTGCAAATGCGGGAACGTGGGCCGATCGGCTATGGCACCTGATCGCACCCAGCATTCTGATCGCGCTGATCCCAGCCCTGATCGCCGCACAAGCGGGCGTGCGCGCCTGGCTCGACCGGGAAGAGCGTGGCCTGAGTAAACGGGGAAGTTGGGCCATTTTAGGAACAAGCGTGGCCCGAGCTTTCATTGAGCAGGCTGGCTGGATGCTGGGTTTGACGATGATTGTCGAGTCGCTGGTGGCCTATCCTGGGGTAGGCCGCACTTTGCTAGATGCCATTATCCGCCAGGATGCTCCGATGTTGGTTGCAGCACTGGCAACACTTCCCCTCTGGCTACTGATCGCCCGGCTGAGGGCGATCCTGACGGAAAGCGCCCAGCGGGCCTATTTGCTCAACGAAGAATCTGACAGGCACATAGCCGCGCTCCAGCCTGCCGCTAAGCCGGTGCGCCCAAGGACAATAGACCAGATATGGCTGGTCGTCACCCTGGCGCTGATCGCAGTTATGCTAGCGCCTGTAGTGCGTGGCCTGTTTGTGTCCCCACAGGCAGCACGTGATATGAGTTTCCAGGATGGGCAGCCCCTCGTCTACGCGGCTCCGTCTCCGGATCATCCCCTGGGCACGGATGGCCAGGGGCGCGATGTAGAGGCAAGGTTGTTGGAAGCCCGGCGAGTGACTCTGGGTATCACGGTAATAGGG
>Ga0209101_1000222_pt1 | contig 48809 bp, 39 predicted proteins | sample ConPoolayeCmetaG_FD_185481 | JGI IMG/M metagenome (GOLD analysis project Ga0209101, IMG submission 185481) | Hot spring microbial mat communities from California, USA to study Microbial Dark Matter (Phase II) - Cone Pool mat layer C metaG... ... | reverse complement strand
GTACGTGCACTATGAGTGGCAGACGCTTTCGTGCGGCCCAACGCCGGGCCCACCACAGTCCACCTGTGCCCCACACGTGCACTAGTTCGGGCCCGGTCGCGAAGCGCGTTCTCAGCAAGTGGGCCAGCGCCCGGGCGCGCCAGCCGTCCAGAGCGGGCTGGAAGACGGTATCTACCGGCGTGCCGGCAAAACGCGCCAGCAGAGTCTCATCATCGCTGACGAGCGAAATGCGCACTCCCGATGCGCACAGTCCCGGCAGCACCTGGGCCAACATGGGCGCAAAACGCAATCCCACCCGGCTGTCGGCGATGTGCAACGCGTAGCTTACCGGTGGCGGCGGTGCGATGACCTGGGGAGTTACGAGGTTGCTCATGAAGTTGCAGGCGAATCAGCGCCTCCAGAGCGGCCGCGCCGCTGTCAGCCGTCACCCACCGTTGGCACCAGGGCTCTTGGACGCAGCGGGCGGTTCGGCGGGCCCCCAGACACTACTACGTTTGCGCAGCACCAGCACGAAGCAAAAGCTCGTCAGGGCGACTACGAACCCGATCGATACGACCATGAACAGCCAACCTGCGACGGTCATGGGTTGTCCTCCGCAGCTATTTCGGCATGCTGACGCGGATCGCCCCAGCGTCGTCCGGCGATACTGGTCAGTATCAGCAAGAACACTGTGATGGCGCCGATCACTAGCAGCGACAATACGGCAACGGCGCTGCCGCTCAGGTCGCGCAGTCGTTGCGGCAGATTATTGGCACTCCACAAGACGAAGATGACCAGCAGGTAGGTGGGCGAAACGTACTTGATCACAAACTTCCAGATACGCGGTATGCGCAGCGCGGCCCCACGATGCGCTTCGGCGTAGCCGCGTTCGACGCCAAACACCCAGGCGAACAGAATCACTTCAATCGTGGCCAGGATGAAGATCAGCGCCGTCCCAGCCCAGAAGTCGAACGTGTCCAGCGCCACCAAGCCCCTGCTGAAGTAGATCACAAAGAACGAGCCCAGTGCGGTAATCAGGCCCAGCAGCACGACCGATACTCGGCGACCGATCCCCAATCCTTCTTCCAGAAAGGCGATGGCCGGCTGAAGCATGGACAGCGAGCTGGTGATTGCCGCCAGAAACAGCATGAAGAACCAGACGAAGCCGAAGAAGTTGCCCAGCGGCATGAACTTGAATACCACCGGCAGGGTATTGAACCCGAGCGCGAAGGTCGATCCGAGCGAGCCCTGAATGTCCGTCGCCCCGAGGAAAACGAATGCCGCCGGTACGGTTATCAAGCCACCCAGGCAGACCTCGAAGAACTCGTTGGTCGAGGCGGCGGTCAACCCGGACAACACGATATCATCGTTACGCCGCACATAGCTGGCGTAGTTCATGATGATGCCGAAGCCCACCGAAAGGCTGAAGAAAATCTGACCGGCGGCAGCCAGCCAAACGTCGAGGTTCGTCAAGCCAGCGACCCAAGTGCTGGCTGTCCCGACCGGTTTCGGGTTCCACATGTATCCCAAGCCGTTCAGCACGTTACGTTCCGGGTGGGCCGGATCGGGGGTGCCGAGGGTCAGCACGCGGACGAGCACGAGCAAGGCACAGACTGCCATAATCGGCATGGCCCGCACGCAAAAGGCCTCGATGCCCTTGGAAACCCCGCGGTAGATCAGAATGAAGTTCAGCGCAAAGACTATGATCCAAAATACGACACTGATTTGCAGGCCGCCGGCCAACGTTACGCCGTCCTGGTCTATGCCGACGAAGTGGCCGAAGAACTGGCCGGCACGCTCGGCATAGCGGGAAATGTCAGTGCCCAGGTCTATGCCCCCACGCAAATAAGACCAAGCGTAGCCCAGGCACCAGGCCTCGATCAGCACATAGTACATGTAGATCACAATCGGGATCAGGACGCCCAGCACACCCAAATAGCGCCAGGCCGAGTGTCGCCCCAGCACACCCATGATCGCGGGACAAGAGCCGAAACCGTAGCGACCGCCGTAGCGCCCCATTATCCACTCCGCCCAGCAAATGGGGATGCCGAGCAGGATCATGGAAACGAAGTACGGGATCATGAAGGCTCCGCCGCCGTTGAGGGCCGCCTGTCCGGGGAAACGCAGGAAGTTGCCCAGGCCGACCGCTGATCCCGCCACGGCCAGCACGACGCCCACACGTGTGGCCCATTGCTCACGCCCGCGCTGGAGGAGCCTGTTGTTATTGAAGGTGTTGTTCTTTGTTGGTCCTTCGCCCATATGCTTGCCCAGTGTGTCTGGAAATGGGTTGCGCCCGCCCGCGCCGCGCGTGTCGGCGGGGCGCATATCGAGTGCGAAGTGTAGCCGAGCGGGTAGCCGGCTCACAATGGCCAAACGAACAGGACCCCGGAGACGCCACGGCGTGTCCGGGATCCCGCCTTGAGGTAACCCAGCGTCAGTAGTCGGCTAGTACTGGTTAAACGGCTTGCCGGTCTCGTCGGCCATCGTGGTGTTTGGCAGGAATTCGCCGGTGTTGGGGTTGTAGACCCATCCCTGGCCGCCGGACGGATCCGGCACCGGCGGGCTGTTGCCCGCGTCTATGAGCACGTTGGCGGCAGTGGCCTTGCCGGCGTTTTCGCCCACCGGGCAGGGCGGAATACTCAGCAGGTAGGGACCATACTTGAAGACAGCCGTCTTGGTGTTGTTCACGTTGCCGTCGATGTCCGTGTACTTGGTGAGCTGATTGACGAAGTTCTCGGCGGTCGGGCCAGGGTATTTGTTCTTATGCTCGGCAGCGTAGATGGTCAGTGCCCCCCGCACGGTAGCCAAGTTGGCTGCCACGGCCGACTGGCTAGCCCCCGTCGCCCCACGGCTCAGCCGCGGAATAGCGATGGCCGCCAGAATCCCGATGATAACGATCACCACCACCAGCTCGACCAGCGAGAAGCCGGGGTTGCGGGCCTTACGCGGGGTCATTGAATCAGCTCCTGTTCGAGGTTGACAGTAGCAGCGCGCCGGCCTGGTAGCTCCTGAACACCGACGGCCGCGCTGCACGGGTAGCATCGGCAGGCGACCAATGGCCCTTTATTAAGATGGCGCTGGTCATCAAGGGTCTTTAGCGGGCTTCATTCCTGGACGCAGTTCGATTTCCAGCACAATCTGCGTTTGCGTCTGCGGCTCGACAAACACCACTTGATCGCGTGTTACACGGACCAGCCGATATCCCTCCAGTTCAGCCCCCAGCGGCAGCACGCGGTCGTCGATGGTGGCCAAGGGCAGGCTCCCGAGCATCACACCAAGCAGGCGGTGACGGGCGCGGAACTCGGCAGCCGGATCGACCACCGACTGCGTTTCCTCTCGCTCCGGGGCCGTCTGCAACGTCCCATAAGTGGCGTCGATCGCCGCGCTGGGGACGAAGAGGTCGCGCTCCAACCGTTGCAGCTCGGCGGCGACAGAAACATAGTTCTCTTGGACTCGTGCCAGTCGTGTCTCGACCTCTTGCCAACCCAGCGGCGCGGCAGCGGGCGCCGTTGTCCCAGGTTGGGCCTGAGCGGCAGCCGGCTGGGCCCGACCGGTAAACCGATCCAAGGCCAGGATCACTCCGGCAAGCAGGAGAGCGCCGAGCAACAGGCGCTGTCGGGCATTAAGTCGCCTCATCATCAGCCTCCGGTCCTTGTCACGGCGCGGTCCGGCAGCAGGTAGAGACGCAGCGCCCACACAAGTTCGCATAGCGGCTCTGTGCTGCCGACGGAGCGGGTGATCGAGCAGCTCACCAATGTCTGACCGGGCATGGTTTGGGCCAGCCGGTCCAAGTAGTCGATGAAATCGCGACTGCGGCCGCGGGCGGCAACTTCGATTTCGTTGACCAGGTACTTGCCTTCATGCGTGGTAGAATGCGGGGTCACGCTGAGTAGTTCCAGGTGGGACTGCTCGGCCAAATTGGTGAGCTGTCGCAGGAGACCGGCGATCGCACCGGCCCGGGGGGCTTGTGCAGCTTGGGCAGTCACCGCGGCCTGAATCTGCGCGACTCCGGCTTCGAACCGTTCCAGCTCGCGCTGCTGGTTTTCCAGGCGGGCTTCAAGCATGGCGCGCCGCGCGCTCAGATCGCGGTAGCGGTTCCAGGTCTGCTGCCAGGGATTCAGCACCAGCCACCAGAAGGCCGCAACTATCGCGCCCAGCGCGCCAAGGCCCATCAAGTCCACATCGAAAATGGTCCACGGGCGCCGACAGACGATCATGATCCATCCTCCACGGCCAGGCAGGATAGCTCGAACGCCACCGCCGAGCCGCTGCGGAACGGCTCGACTGTCGCACGAACCAAGTCGACCTGCTTCCACCCGGGCAAGGTTTGCAGCGTATTGAGAAGCTGAATCAGCGCCGCATGATCAGTCGCGTATCCCCGCAGACGTACCTGGCGGGCGGTACCCACTGGATCGGCGGCCAGCGGCCGTCGCTCCGCCGCCGCCCCCCGGCTCTCGGCACTGCCTGGCGGGGTGATGGTCAACCCGGTGAGGAAGACCTCGGGAGGCGCCAGTTGGCTCAGCGCCAACAGTCGCGCCGGCCACGGCTGTGGATGACGGATGGCAGCGTAGGTTTCGAACTCTTCCAGCGCGGCGGCGCGCTGCTGGGCGGCGGCGGTCAACCGACGTTGCAGTTCGGCGCCGCGGGTCTCACAGGTCCGCACCTGCGCAACCAGATGCGTCAGCACACTGCCAGCGCTGCGCTGTATCCCCCAGCCCACGGCCACCAGCAGCGCGCCGGCAGCGCACACCGCCAGCCATATTCGTTGACGCCGGCCTCGACAGCGTGCCAGCAGTCGTACGGTCGGAACCAGGTTCACACCGGCATGCGCGCGGATGTCAGCGTTCCCTGCGTCAGACGCCGTCTCCGGAGCAGCGGCTCCCAAGGCGGCTGCCAGATCGGGGCAGAGCCGGCCACCTGCGACAGTGTGGGCCGTCGCGGGCAGCGTTAGCTCCGCGCCGTCGTCTTCCGTGTTTGCGCCTGGTGGGCGCGATTCGTCACTTGGGCAGCCTGCGGTCAGCACCGCGACCGGTATGCCGAGTTCGGCGGACAGCAGCGGCGCCAGCCCCCGGAACCGAGCGCCACCTCCCGCCAGCAGCAATCCTTTGACAGCGTGTTCCGGGAAATTCTGCATCACGTACGAGAAGCAGCGGCCTGTCTCCTGCGCCAGGGTTCGCAGCGATTCGCGCAGCACGCTGGTCATGACGGCCGGCAAGTCGCTCAATTTGGCCGCGTCAGCCGGGGCATCGAGACGATGGCCGCGGGCGATCAACTGAAGGACCTGCGTGCGCTTAAGCTGCTCGGCAGCCGACCAGCCTACTTCAAAGGCTTCCGCCAGTTGCTGCGTCCACTGTCGAGAAGTCACTGAAAGCGAGCGGATGTAGGTGGGCGTCGTTCCGACTACCACCGTCAACGTCGAGTGACGCTGACCCAGGTCCAGCACCCCCCACAGCTCCGTCTGCTCCGGCAACCACCACTGGCTGGCGATGCGAACCAGCGCGCATGGCGACACGTCGATGCGCGCAAGGTGCAGTCCAACACGCTCGAGTTCTTGCGACCAACCCAAGGGCGTTTCCGTCGGCAGCGTGACCGCCATGATGTTCGGATATTGAGCGGCGGCGCTGGGCAGTCGCCAGTAGCGCACTTCGCGTTTCTCGGCTGGCGTGCGGCTCTCGCGCGACACTTCCCACCGCAAGGCCTGCTCCAGCCGCTCAGGCGGTTGTGACAGCGCTGCCTCCGGCAAACGCAGCGGGAAGAACTCCACCTCTGGCGACGACAGCACCAGGGCGACGTCCCGACCGAGGAACTTACCCTGTCCCACTAGGCGTTCGATTTGCCCGGCGTCCAAGCGCGGGGTGTCAGGCGCGTTGTCGCCGGTGGTGCGCTCAAAGGCCAAGATCTCCACGCGGCAATCGCCACGTGACGCCGGGACGAACTGCACGGCACGCACTCCGGCGGCGCCGATATCGAAAGTGATCGCCGATCGTCGGCAGCGCGGCACGGTCAACATGCGTAAGCACTCCCCTGAGGCCGAGATTCGAGCGGCCAGCCGAGCGGTAGTGGCGCGGCGCCCGCCGCGGGTTCGTCCGCCGGAGTCCATTTGCCGCCCCGTACGCGGCTAGCCGTGTTGTCCATTCCTCCGCGCCTCGCTTTCTCGCTCATCCGGCCATCGCCAGATCGAACAGCGGCAGAAACAGCGACATTGCCACGAACCCGACTACCACGCCCATCAGCGCCAACAGCAGCGGTTCGGCCAGCCGGGTGAGGCTTTGCACCGCGCTGGTGTTGTCGTCGTCCATCCAGCTCGATACGAAATCCACGGCCTCCACCAGCCGCCCATTTTCCTCGCCGGTCCGCAGAGCGGAGACGATGATCGGGTCCGCCAGATTGGTCGCCGCGATGGCCTGAGCCATGCGCCCCCCGGAGGAGACCGTCTCTTCCACTTGTGCAATCATGTTCAGAAAGGCCACGTTGCTGACGGCGTCGCGGGATTGACGAATGGCCTCCAGCAATGGCACGTGGCAGCGCAGCATGGCCGCCCACACACGAATCACGCGCGCCAGGATCAGACGGGCCGCCAGTTTGCCGATCACCGGCAGGCGCAGGGTCAGCGCATCCAGCCGAGCGCGCGTACCCGGCAGGCACCAGGCGATCACCCCCGCGGCCACCAGTGCGAATGCTCCTGCCAGCACGTAAGGCCAGCCGTTCTTGAGCCACGCCGACAGGTCGAACAAGAACCGGGTGCTGGCTGGCATTGGCGAGCGCAGGTTGCTGAACAGGACGCTGAAGCGCGGCACGACGAAAAACAGCAGCACACACATGACCCCGATAAGCAGGACCACCAGCACCGCCGGATATACCAGCGCAGCGATGATCATTTTGCGCACCTGCAACTGCTGTTGTGCCAAGTGGCTGAGGCGCCCAAAGACGTCCGGCAGGGACGCAGTGGCTTCGCCGGCGGCGATCATGCTGCGGAAGACCGGATCGAAAGCGGCTCCCTCGGCCTCCAGAGCGGCGGCCAGGCTGTCGCCCTCCTCGACAGCGCTGCGCAGCCGGGCCAACAAAGCTCGCATAGCCGGTTTGCTGGTTTGATTGCCGGCGGCCTCCAGGGCCGGCACCAACGGGGCGCCGGCTTCCAGCAGCATTTTCATTTGCCGTGTGAACAAGATCAGGTCGCGAGCCGACGGTTTGCCGCTGCGCAGCGGGAGACTGCCGGGCAGGACCGTGCGCGGCTGCGCGACCTCCTCCAGCCGCATCACGATCCAGCCCTTCTCGCGCAGCGTCTCGACGGCAGCGGCACGGTCCGCCGCCACCAGTCGCTCGGCGACTACCGTCCCATCGGGTCGCATGGCTTCGACGGCAAAGTGCATGGCCGGCTCTCAGTTTCGAGCTAGCGTTCCTCGGTTTTCGGTCCACAGTGCCGAGAGGTAGTCGACCTTACGATGCGCTGCCGCGTGTTGGTCAGGCGTGGGGGCCCCAGGAAGATGGCCGCCCCGCATTTCGCACTGCCTGCTTGGCGCACTTTCACACATTCACCAGCTCCGCACGCGTCCGCGCTTCGGTCTCGGCGTGCGTGACGCGCAGAACTTCCTCAAGAGTCGAACGATGTTCCTCCACCAGACGCAAGCCCTCTTCGCGCAAGGTGCGCCAGCCGTACTTTCTGGCCACCTGCTTGATTTCCTCTTCGTTGTCCGCCCGGTGGATGACCTGACGTACCTCGTCGGTCACCTCCAGTATTTCGAAGATGCCCATTCGTCCGCGAAAACCACTGTCGTGGCACTGCTTGCAGCCTTCGCCCTTGTAGAACACCCGGTCAGATTGTCCCAGCCACCCGGCATCCGCCAGGGCCGATTCGGGCGGATAGTAGGATGTCCGACAGTAGGGGCAGATAGTGCGGGCCAGACGCTGGGCCACCACTCCGTTGAAGGCCGAGGCCAGCAGATAGCGCTCGATACCCATGTCAACCAGGCGCACAAACGCACCCGGAGCGTTGTTGGTATGCAGCGTGGATAGAACCAGGTGGCCGGTCAGGGCGGCCTGGATGGCGACGCGCGCCGTCTCCGTATCGCGGATCTCGCCCACCATGATCACGTCCGGGTCCTGCCGCAGAATGGAGCGTAGCGCCCGAGCGAACGTGAGTCCGACGGCGTCGTTGACCTGAATCTGATTGATGCCATCGAGCTGGTACTCGACCGGATCCTCGATGGTCACGATGTTTCTCTCCGGCGAGTTGAGCAGGTCCAGGACCGAATACAGCGTGGTGGTTTTGCCGCTGCCGGTCGGGCCGGTCACCAACACGATGCCATGCGGACGGGAGAAGATGCGGCGGAACGTGCCCAGTTGCTGCGGGTTGACGCCCAATTTCTCCAGCGAGATGTTCAGATTGGATTTGTCCAGAATGCGCAGGACGACTTTTTCTCCCAGCAAGGTGGGCATGGTCGAGACACGCAGGTCGATTTCGCGCCCCTCGGCCACCACGTGCACACGCCCTTCTTGCGGCAAGCGGCGCTCGGCGATATCCATCTTCCCGATCACCTTGACACGTGAGACGATCGCCGCGTGCATGCTGACTGGGGCGCTCATCAACTCGCGCAGATTGCCGTCGATGCGGTAACGCAACACGGTGGCCCGCTTGGTCGGTTCGATATGAATGTCGCTGGCCTTGTCGCGGATGGCCGTCATGATCGCCAGATTCACCAGGTTGATGATCGGGCTGCCGTCGACCATCCGGCTGATTTCGTGCGGCGAGTCCTCGTCGACCGTCTCGCGTTCGACGACAGTCACCTCGCTCTCGGTCAGGTTGACCAGGAAGGAGTCGATATCCACCTGCTCGCCCAGGTATTTCTCCTGGAACTCGGCGATGTTGCTCTCCAGGGCCAAGACCGGGTTGATGCGACAGCCGGTCAGGGCGCTGAGCCGGTCGATGGTCGGCAACGACTGTGGCTCGGCCATGGCTACCGTGAGTACATCGCCGACCTTGAATAGCGGCAAAGCCTTCAGTCGAGCGGCTTCGTCGCGATCCAAGAGCCGGGCGACCGCCGGATCGATCAGACCGTGGCGCAGATGACAGCCTTTGACACCCAGTTGCTTGGCCAGGGCGCTGAGCATCGCCTTGGGCGAGAGTATGCCCAGTTCGATGAGGGTTTCGCCGAGACGCTTGTTGTCTTTGTGCTGGGCTTCCAGCGCACGGCGCAGGTCGGCCTCGCTGACGAGACCCTCTTGCAATAGCAATTGGCCGAGCTTGCTGGTCTGCTTGAGCTTCATCCTGTCGCGGTCGCCTCAAAGACGGACGTGACGAAATGGGTGGCCGGCGCCTGCGTCACCGCAACGCGGCCCGCCCGGTTCGCACTGTCTCCTTTGTGCCTCAGCATGTCTGTCGTGCTAGCTGCGCTGACAACTGCGCAGCGCGTTTTCCACCGTGTCGAAGACCTCCAGCTTGGGCAATACGTCCGTTAACTCCAACGCCTCCAGGCAGGTCTCGGACAGCGCCGCCAGCTTCGGCCGCTGGTGCGGCGCCAGCTTCAGGCTGCAAAGCTCCAGCAGCAGCTCGATGCCGGCGCTGTCCAAGTACGGCACGTCCGCCATGTCCAGCACCACACGCTTACTCTTGCTGGCCAGGGCCATGGTGATGGCTTGCCGAAAATCAGCCGCGTCCTCGGCCACCAAGGGGCCGTGCGGCGTGACGATCATGACTGTGCCGTGTGCCTGCGACTGTACCTTCATGACCCTCACCCGGCGGGCAGGTCGGTGGCCACCGGCACGTCGTCGCGCCGGGCCTGTTCGACCGTGCTGAAGGCCGTCACTAGCAGTTGCTCCAACGGCGGCTGACAAAGGCCACTGCCCGCCAACCCGACGCGCAGCCGAACGTGAGCGCGCACGTGCTTCAGTTCCTCCAGGACCTGGTCGCCGGCAGCCAGCAGCTTCTCGGCGATCAGTCGGCCCAGTCCGGTGTCCAAGCGGCGCAGCAGCACAACGAAGCGATCATCCGCGAAGCGTCCCACCAGATCATCGGAGCGCACACGCCGTGCAATGATCGGCCCGATCCGTTCGATCAACGCGTCACGCTGCTGCCACAAACCGGTGTCGTCCAGACGGCGCAGCCCTTCCAGCACCAGCACAGCCACCACCACCGGCTCACCGTCGCGATAGGATTCGGACAGCGCGTGCGTGGCCAGCTCGAAGAAATCATGCCGCGTCAATACGCCCGAAGCCTGGTCGGTGCGGCTGAGAATACGCAGTCGAACCAGGCAGCTCACGTGCAGCCAGCACAGCGACAATAGCTGACCGATCAGACGGCGATCAGCCGGCGGCAGGAACTCCGCGCCGGGCGTGCCGGCGACCGCCACTATTCCCACTACGGCGGCGCGCGGCGCCGGCGCGCTGGGCTCGCCGGAGAGCGGCAGTTGCCGGCGCACCGCCGGATCGCTGTTGGCCGGCGAACAAACCGGCCAGATCCAACTCCAGCGTTCCTCGCTGGCCGTCGCCAGGTGTTCCACCAGCGGCCCATGGGTGATGCCGCCGGCCACGTACTCCTGCCCGGTGGTGGCCACGTGTCCCAGTACCCCCGCGCGGATGCTTGGTCCTCTGGGCTGGCCGACCTGCCCCGCCTGGGCGATGGTCTGCAATGTCTCGCAGCCCGGATGGACGTGGTAACAGCGAACGCGCGTAGCGCCGGCATGTTCGGTGAGTAATTCGCGCACCAGTTGGTCGAACGCTACCCATAAGTCCGGCTGGTCATGGCAGTCGGCCAGCCATTCATGCAGGGCCGCACTGATGCGCTGGGCCGGCCCGCTGGGCGTCACCAGGTCAGAGAGCGGCCCGCGGCTGGCCGGTTCATCCGTGGCCCGGCGCAACTTGGCGCCGTCGGCGACCGTCGACTGAGGTTTGGTGGCACTGGCCCAAGGTTGCAGCGCTAGTGTATGCTCGGGCATCCCCGTCATCCCGCGCCGGCGTACCAGCCGCACGGCATATAACCCGAGCACGGCCGTGCCGGCCAAGGTCAGCAGCAATGTGAGGTCAATCGGTGGCATCGGTAGTGTCCCGCAGAGCCGCGAAACGGGCAGCGAAGTCATCCGGTTGCTCACGCCGGTAGCGCTCGAAGGCCCGGAAAAAGGCGTCGGCGCACACCGGGTCGATGCGTGTGCCCTTCTCGGCCGCGATGATCTCCATGGCCTGCGCGATGCTGAAAGCCTTGCGATAGGAACGTGTGGAAGTCAGCGCATCGAAAGTGTCGACAACATGGATGATGCGCGCCACCAGCGGAATTTGTTCCCCCCTCAGTCCCTCCGGATAGCCGCTGCCGTCGGGGTATTCGTGGTGATAGAGCACGCCGTCGAGAATCACGCCCAGGCTGGCAATGGGTTGGAGAATCTCATAGCCCATGCGCGGGTGCTGCTTGATGATCTCGAACTCCTCTTCCGTGAGCTTGCCGGGTTTGCACAGGATTTCCTCTGGTATACCGATCTTGCCGATGTCGTGCAGCAGACCGGCCCACTCCATGTTTTGCTGTTCCGCCGGCGGCACGCCCAGTTCCTGGGCGGTCAGTCGTGTCAAGAAGCCGCCCCGCTCGGAGTGGCCGCTGGTGTAGCGGTCTTTCTTGTCGATGGCGGCCACCAAGGCCCGCGTCACCTGCACTGACAACTGTCGCAGACGCTCGTGCAGCTCGCTGTTGCTGATGATCTGCCCGCCGAAGGTCAGCACCGACTCGAAAATCATCATGTCGCCGGACGTGAACGCCGGTCGCGTCGGTGGTCGCTGGGCCAAGACGACATCCACAGCGGCGTCCAATCGAAACAACGGACCGCCGAGCAGCGACCGTTCGCCGGCAACGGAGACGTGCACCTGGCGTGTGCGACGAACCATTTCCGCCAGGGCCCCCGCCTCCACGGGTAGCTCGGACGCCTGTGTAGCGCCACGGAGAGGTTTGAAAGAACGTGCCTGGCCAGTGGGGCCGATGATCCACAGATCTGCCACGCCCAGCAGGCCTCCGAGACGCTCCATCAGCACACGTTCGATCGCCGGGACGTCGGTGACCTGCGAAATCTGCTGAGTGAGGTCGAAAATCAGATTGAGCTGCTCGTAGCTGCGCAGCACTTCGTCCGCGAACCCGCTGTTCTCCTCCAAGAGTTGCCCGACGTGCTGCACCAGCCGACTCATGTCATCCAGGCGTCGCAGCAGCGGTGCTGTGCCGCCGGCGGACACCGTCGGCAGCGGGCCCTGCAATGTGACCAGCGTGGCCGGCGCGCCGCCCAGCACGGTGGCTTGGGCCGCGAACTCGAACCCCTGTGGACAACGCTGCGGCTTTTGATCGGGCGGACACTCATTCTTGGTCGCCGCGATCAGCAACGGACAGCCGCGGGTCTTGATGGCCGAGGCGTCTCCACCCAGACAGGCGTGCAGGCAGTGGGCCGGCGGCTGCGGTGAGTGCAGCGTACTTCCGACCAATCCGACCGACACGCCGGCTGCGGCGGCCGGGTCGGACAGCCCGGCCAGTAGCTCGCGCAGCAGCAGCTCGCTGCGCTGCGACTCACCGCTCGATAGGCTGCTGCTAACCTGCAAATTGCTGGTCACGTGCATCCATCCTCGCGGTTGACACCGCCAGCCCCGCAACTCCCCGCTTGGTTCTGTGTTACGTCGGCAGCCAGCGCGTCGACCAGCTCGGACAAGCGCGACGGACTAAACGGCTTCGGCAGAACCTCAACCTTCCAGCGCGCCAGTCGGTCGCGGATTTCGCCATGATCCCAACGGTTGGTCAGCACGATCACCCCACGCCGCACCCGCTGTTGGCGGACCACCGCTTCAACCAGGCCCAGACCGTCCAGACCGGGCATGTTCACATCAGTGATCAGCACATCGACCGGGTTCCCGGCGGACATGTCCAGTGCGACCAGACCGTTACGGGCTTCCAGCACTTCATGTCCCTGCCGCCGCAGCCACATGGAGATCAGCCGTAGAATGTGGGGATCATCTTCCGCTACCAGGATGCGACTCATGTGCCGGAAACCTCCGCCGATTGGACCGCCGGCAAGGGCAGCTCCACAGTGAAGGTCGAGCCTTTGCCAGGTGCACTTTGCAGCGTTATGTCGCCACCGTGCAGGCGCGCCACCTCGCGCGCGATCGCCAGCCCCAGGCCGGTACCGGGCACGTTCTGGACGCTTTCGTCGGCCGCCCTATAGAACTTCTCAAAGACGTGCGGCTGATCAGCCGGCGCGATGCCGATACCGGTGTCGCTGACCGCAATGGATAGGTTGTGCGGTCCCAGCTCCAGCTTGACCTGCACTTTGCCACCGGCCGGTGTGTACTTGATGGCGTTGCCGATCAGGTTGTTCAGCAGCACGCTGAGACGCTGCTTGTCGCCGCGAATCTTGGGCACCTTGGGCGGCAACACCAGGCTGAGGTCGATGCGCTTCTCGTCGGCAGCCCCCAAGTTGTCCTGGACCATCTGACGCAGCAGACGCTGCAAATCCACTTCGCCGATGTCCAGACGGGCCGTCCCCACTTCAAGCTGCGAGATGCTCAGTATGTTCTCGACCAGGCTCGACAGCCGCCGAGTCTCACTAACGATCACGTTGTAGCATTCCTTGCGCGTCTGCTCGTCATCGAAGTCCGGCTTGGTCAGCGTTTCTGCATAGGCATGGATATTGGTCAGCGGCGTGCGCAGCTCATGCGTGACGTGGTAAAGGAAGTTGTCACGGGCCCGTTGACCTTCGCGCAGCGGGGCAATGTCCTCGACGGTCACCAGTACGTCGCCGCCCGACTGGCGCGAAAGCGGCTGGATGCGGAAGCGCAACGCGGTTTCCTGTTCGCCCTCGCCGCGCACGTAGTCCACAGTCTGTCCGACCAGCAAGCCATCGCGCACCTGAGTCACGGCCCGCAAGACATGCTCGTCGGCCAGCACCTGCTCCAGCGGCTGGCCGCCAAGCTCCTCGGCGTTGCGTCCGAGCAGCGCCGCCGCGGTCGCGTTGGCATAGCCGACGCGCTGGTTTTCGCCCAGGCACAGCACACCCCAGGGCAGGCGATCGACTATGCGGCGGAAAAGCGTGCTTTCGAAGCGCTCCAGAACGCTGCTGGTCGCGCCGCCGTTCTGCGCGCTTTGCAGCCGTTGCTGCATGTCGGCCAGTTCAGACAACAGCCGGTTCCACCCCTGCGCCATGCTGCCCAGCGAATCACTCAGGCGCAGGGCCAGCAACTCACGCTCCAGTCCGCTGGCGTAGCTGTGCAGACTGCGTTCGATCGCCGCCACGGGCCGCAAATGTCGGCGCAGGCGACGGTAAACCACCGTGAACACCAGCAGGGTCACACCGCTCGCGATGCCCCAGTTCCATGTGAATGCGTTGTGGAAGCCGGTTCCATCCGGCTCGGACAGCGCGAGCTGCAACTGTCCGGCCGGGGTACCGCTGGGGCTGGTAACCGGCGCCTGACTGACCAGGGCTGACGGCGTGTGGCTTGTGACAGCGCCGGGAAGCGTGGAGCTGCCGACTGGCCAAACCAGTCGTGTGGAGCCGTCGGGGGCGCTCCAACGCAGATACACAAGCGGACCGGAGCGTCCCAGTTGGGCCGCCAGATCGGCCAGGCCGGCCGGTGCGCTCGCCGCCGCGCCGGCCGCCGCGTTGGCCCCCAGCTCTTCGGGCGATACTTCGGTCAGTCGCCCCAGCGTGGTCGCAAGGACTTGGCACAAGGTGTCGGCTTCGGCCTGGCGCACCTGGCGTGCCTGCTGCTGCCATCCGTGTGCGGCGATTAGGTACGCGCTGGCAAAGCCCGCAAATACGATCACTACGAAGCCCAGACCAAGCGCTTCTGGCAGCACGCCATCCGATAACAAGTGCCGCAGTCGTGATCGTTTACGGGACATCCGCTCATCCCCCGAGTTCGCGGGCGACGGTCTGGGCGTGTCCTCCCCGCCGCCGCGCCGAACCTCTGGTGCGGGTTGCACTTTCTCTGGCGACATTGTGCCCTCGGTCTGCCTCTGGACTGGCAGTACGAGGGGTGCATCGGTGACGCTGAACAGAGACTTGAAGAGCGAAGCCGCGGCTCGGCCGCGACGTAGGTCGGGATTAGAAGGCGACCATCACCGGCCCGATAAGTGTAGGCCGCCAAGTTTGGCGGTTGGCAAGCTGGAAACCGCGCACAATGCGGCGAGAGTCACGACGTTCTATCCCCGCGTCCGCCCTCGGCGGCACGGCTACCGGCGGCACCTTGACCGTCGGGCGGGACAGCGCCCTCATCCGTAACTAGCTCCTGCTGGAGCGCGTCCCATACCTCCGGGTGCTCATCCGGGTTGAGTTCCACTCGATCGCGGAAACTCGCACCCAAGGCATAGAAGTAGTCCTTCGGCGAGCCGGCCGCCGCCACACGCACAACTACGCCACGTGGATGTATCAGGATCAGCGTACCGTCGTCGAACGCCTCATCCAGGTGGTATTCCAGCGGCGGCCGCTGTTTGTTCTGCTCGTCGATGACGTAGGCTATCGGTTGCCCGTTCAGTTGTGCCGTTCCGCGCAAGTATTTGAACTCCGCGCCGCGGCGCTGATCGACCACCGGCGGTGGTTTGGTCGCCACCGTAGGGGAAGTTGGGGCGGCGGGCCTGGTCGTTTGCGTGACGACCGGCGGCTTCTCCTGGTACGGCATGAACAGGTTTTTTTCGAAAATGGCGTTGTAGGTAGCCAGGTCGGCTTCTGCCAGTCGCCCGTGATCCAGCTCTTCCGGCAACCCTTCCATCACCGGGTGAGCCACATCCGACAGCCGCGGTAAGGTCAGCGTGATGGCGGAAATGTTGACCTTCAGCTCCGGCCCATCGGGGCCGATCGCCACTTTGCGTCCGGCGCCACGCCGTCCGCTTGCGTTCGTATCCGCGACTACGTTCTGTTCAGTAGTCAGGCGCACCTTGTCCAGCCGCGCCAAACAATCCCGGCGATAGAAGTCGCGCAGGAAGCCGACCACCTGGTTAAGCGTGCCGGTCGCGTTGATGGTCAACGGAACAGCCACCGCCCCGTCCTTGTACTTGATGAAGGTTCCCGGAACGATCTTTGGATCGCGCAGGCCGTGACGTTCCAGCAGCCGGTGCAAGTCCTCACGGAACAGCCGTTCGGCCTGCTGCGGGTCAGCGGAGTCGGCGAAGGTGCGTCGCGTGAGGGCCTGCCACTGTTGTTCGACGTCCTGGAGCTTACGCAGGTTCGTCCGCAGCACGCTGGCGCGGCGTTGCTCCTTACGAATGGCATCCTTTAAGTCTTCGAAGGGCTGGATCACGGCGCGTTTCACCAGACCGATGAGCAGGGCTCCCGCCACCGCTCCGCCGACGCATGCCGCCAGCACTTTTTCGCGTCTGGTCATGGCTCAATCCCGCAGTACGACTCGGTCGATGTCACGCAGCCGGGCCTTGCGGGCCTTGGCGCGTTCGGCAGCCTGTTCGTTGAATTGCTGCAAGCGCAGCAACTGGATCCGAATGTCCACCTGACCGCGATACCGTTCGCCCGACGTGCGCGTCCATGTGCCCTGGGTGGCCACGTAGAGCGGCTGGTCGCCGACGCGCAAGGCATTCAAGGCATTGACGAAATCCGTGGGGACCTGCCAATCGGTGTGGTGCACACTGCCCAGCGTGATGCCAGGACTACGGCCGGTGATGTCCAGAGCTATTTCCCGCACGACCATTTTCTCGCCCGGCTGCGTACCTGGTGGAAAGGCGTGTTCGGTGATGTTCAGCAGCTCGTCCGGCCAGACGGCCTCCTTGGCCCACTCGGCGGCCTCCTCAATGCGGTTGCGCAGCTCGACCTTGCGGCGGGCCTGTTCGGCCAGCTTGTCGTTCTCGGTGCGCAGCTCCTTGTACTGACGGGCAAGCACGTAGTACTGGTGCCCCAGTACTACCCCCACTGCCAGCAGTACCACGGCAGCCGCCAAGGCTCCCAGGCGGGCGCGCCGCTGCAAGGTTTCGCGCGCCGATACGGGCCGTTTGGGGTTGAGGAAATCCAGTGCCAGGGTCCCTTCGCGCCCCAGTCCCCAGGCCAGCCCCAGCGCCGCCGAGAACGACCGAAGTTTGGGCGCCTCAGCCGTCTCGATCCCTAGGGCCTCAGTCGGATCAAAGAGCACGACCGGCAAGTTCAGACGCTGGCTCAGCCGGTCGGCCAAGAGCGTTTCTATTCCGGTACCGCCGGCTACAACGACCTCGTCCACCGTCGCGTCAGGCTGGGTCGCCCGATAGGCCTGGAGCGTGCGCAGCGTTTCGACCATCAGCTCGCCTATGGCCGTGTCCACGGCCGCCTCGCTGCCGCTCAGGTCGGCCAGCTCGGCCAACGGTATCACGCGCTCCTCTTCCGGCCCCGGTGGCTCCCAACTCGGAAGTGGTACGGTCACATTCGCCGAGCGTGCGAAGGCCAAGGCTTCACGGTGCATGATGTCGATTTCGGTGGCCGTCGGCCCGACGTCCAGGAACAGTACACGCCGCTCTTCGCCGCGGCGTGTGCGCCGCACGCTGATCAGGTTGGCGTATGGCCGCAGGCCGATACGTGTCGGGGTAAGTCCGGCCGCCTGACACGTCAGCCGCACGCGTTCCAGCGTCTCCAGCGTCACCGCCGCCAACAGCACTTCGGTTATCAGTCCGCTGTCGTCGCGTTCCATGACCACGAAGTCCACCGCCGCCGTGTCCAGTGGAAACGGCAACTCCTTCATGGCCTGGAAGCGCACCGCGGCGGGTACCTCAGCCAGCGGTGTCGGCGGCAGGCGCAGACGGTTGATGACCGCGCGCTCGCGTGGCACATCGACTACGGCGCTTCTGTGATGCAGGCGATGTCGCCGCAGCATCGCCCGGATGAACGCGCCCAGAGCTTCCGGGTCGTCGGCGTCGACCGTATTGGGCAGGCGGTGCGAATGGGCGTCCTCCAAGGCGGTGCGGCCGCGGCTGACCCGGGCCACCACGATCCGCAGCGAGCGCTTATCCCAGTCGAGGCAGAGCACTTTGCGACTAAGACGCAGCACCGTCAGCTCCTCTTATCGTTCCGTCGTCCCGGCACTGAGCACGAGCGTATCGTCGTCGATCGGCCAGGCAAGGCCCAGAGCCGTCAAATCGCGATGGTACAGCACCTGGGCCAACGCGCCACGCATCTCGATGATCCACTCGTAACGGCGCGCCAACCGCGTGTGGTCGCCGTAGCCCAGTATTTCCACGTGAAACTGTAGCGCCCGGGTGGTGATCTTGTCCTTGATCTGGTCATAAGTGGCCGGGTCGATGACAGCACGCACCCATTGCACGTCCTTCAACTGCTCACCGGATAGTTCGGCGCGCGCGGCGACGACAGCGGCGGCGACCTCAGCCGGCATGATGACTTGCAATACGCGTAGCGGGGCCGTGTTTACGTTGATCAGCCCTTCCTTGACCTGCGCTTGCCCTTGACCTTGGGCCGATCCGGACTGCTGCGGCTCGTGCGACCAAACCGTCAGGTACGGCGCCACGCCCACGTCGAGCTTGTTGTCGCGGTTGTCGTAGTAGGGAAAGGAGGCGTCTCCGTCGTTCTCGTTCAGATCCAACAGACCATTGCGGTTGGTGTCTTCGCCGTACAGGGTCGCCGCTGTCCATCCTTTGACAAGCAGCAACTCGTCCAATGTATTCAGCTTGCCGTTCTTGGGGTAGTAACCCGGCTCCAGCCGGGTGTAATACTCGCTTTCCGCCCCGCCGGGACGCACTTCATCGTCTTCGTCGCGCCAGTCGAGCAGGCAGGCCACCAGCTCGGCGGCGTTCTCCAGACCCAAGTCGCCCAGTAGCGGCAGCAGCAAGGCTGCGATCTCTTCATCGCTGGCTGCGTTCAGATTCAGCTTGCTTGCCTCGGGCGTGATTCCGTAACGAAAAGTCTCTGTCGGCCCATCCAGGTTGGGGGCCACGATGCTGTAACGCCATGCCGTCGGTGGGCTGATCTGTTCCAGAATCTCCTTGCGCGAACCCAACTTGCGCACCGGATCGTTCTCGCGGTCGAAGCTCGGTGACCAGACCAGAGCATTGCGGAAGCGCTCCGGCACATTCCACCAGGCCGTCGGATCTTCCGGCGACTCGCGCAGCACGATGATCAGCTCCTGCAAGCCCGACTCGGCCGCCAAGCGTGCCTGGGTCGCGTCCTGCTGGGCCCGCGCGCCGGCCACTTCGGCACGCACGAAGAACAGGAAGCCGGCCATGACCAGCGACAGCAGGCCGATGACCACCAGCACGACCGGCAGAATCATCGCCCGCCGCAGCATCAGGGCTTCTCCTGTCCGCTACCGTCGCGCGGCCCCTCCTCCGCCTCCGCAGCGGCAGGGGCGCCGCCGGTGATGAAGAGCTGCTCGACCTCCTGTCCCAGGCGATAAGCCCGGGCAGTGAACATCTGGTCGGCGGCTGGCAGACGAACGATCAGGCTGTAGCGATTGGGGTTGGACGTCGGCGGACCGAGCGGATAACGGTCCGGCGGGTAAGTTTGAAGATCTTGATCTTCAAGCTGGTCGCGTGTGATCGAGTCATAGCCAACCGTGATCTGTACCAGATGCGGCAACGGGTTGCCCCGCGTCACCTGCCACTGCGTCGTCCATTCGGCTCCGTCGAAGTAGCGGAACTCCAGATAACCCAACTCCGGCGACCACAGGTCATGACGCAGATACAGCAGGTCCTCATCTTCTGCGGCCTGCTCTTCGGCGATGAACGGCCTGATAGCCCGCCGCTCAGTGCGGATTATCCCACCGACCAGCGGATCGCCTTCGTCGGTGGTCTGCTCCGGGTCGATCCACAGCTCGTAGGTAACCTCGCGCAGGTCGTGGCGCGGCGCCGGCTGGTCGGGCAGTTCGGACTCGCGATAGAAAGCGTACGAGTGCGAGGGCGGTAACGGCGTGGTCAGAAACGTCAACTTGCGCCGCTCGCCGACGAACCTCTGAACGGGAAAGTCCACCTGGTCCAGTCCCACAGCGGCCTGCAACTCAGCCGCCATGCGCAATAGCACTTGTTGCGCAATTTGTGTGCGGTCGGCGTTCTTGGCCGCCTGGTCCCGGATCGCCAGCGTTTGCCAGAAGAACGTCAGCAGCGTGCCCAGCAACATGGCAATCAGCGCGATGGCGATCACCACTTCGAACAGCGTCAGTGCCCGTACTGTGGCGTGGCGCGGCCTCATAATCCCCCCTGCTCCTGTTGCGCCCGCTCGTAAGCGTCACGCAGGCGCATCAGGTCTTCCAGTGTATATTCCCCATTCGGACCGGAGCCGCGCCCAATGTCGATCACTGGTGGACCGCTGGGCGCCGGTCGCGGCGGCGCGATATCGCCAGTCTCGTCCTGCCGGCCAAAACCGCCGTCCGGTAAACCCGGAGGTCTGCGCGGCGGCGGTCCGGACGGTGGTGGCGTGGTCTGCGGCATCTGGCCGGCAGCCTCCACCGCGGCCCGAATCAGAGCCTCCAGCTCCGCCGCGTTCACATCGCCCGCCTGCGTTTCGTCTGGCAACCCCTCAGCTCCGCCACCACGCCGACCAAATTGTCCACCCGGGCCGAGCTGGTCGCCGAGCCCGGCCATACCAGCCGGCAATCTGCCGCCGGCGAGTCGGCCCAGCAGCGGCTGCAACAGTGGCATGAGCAGCGCCAGCGTGTCGCGATCCAGCGCCGCCATGAGCTCCTGGAAATCCACCGCGTGTGGGTCGAAGCCCCCAAGCGGAATCGCCGACTGCAACTGCGCCGCGGCGTCTTCGCTCAGTCCCGCCTCGGCGACAAGGTTGACTGTGGCCGGCGCAGCCCGCAGAAACGCCAGTTCGCGAACCACCTCGGCGTCCCCTTTGCTAGCTAAGCTCGCATCTTCCCTCTGACGCAACACCTGAATGCGCACCAGCCGCAACTTATCCTGTTCCTCCCGATTCACCGGCTCGTGCCGCACACGCCAGAAGTATCCCGGCATATCGGCCAGCGGGTAGCCGAGCGGATTCTCATCCGTGAACTCGAACTCGAACTCCTCGCTTTCGTTCATCAGGCGTTTGAGCGCCGGATCGAGCTGCACCAGCGCCAGCACGCGATCGGCGAGCAGCCCGGCGCGGAACTGTCGCTCGGCGTAGTCGGTCATGTTCAGACCGTTCACCAGTTGCGCCGCCAGCAAACCCATGGCCGTTACCAGGATCGTCAACGCCACCAGCACTTCCAGCAGCAACGCCGCCCGCCCCCCTCGCTTCAGGGCTGCGGCACCGGCAATGGCCGCCGAACCCTGGGACCGAGTCGTCGGTGCGTGTGCTCGCAGCTTCATTCAAAATCCTCCGGGCGATATTCATCTTCTGCGTCCGCGTCGGGCGGCAGCGGGTCGGGGCGCTCCAGATCGTCGGGAGCGGCTGCCGGCCAGCCGGCCAGCGTCACGCGCCCCACCCGACCGTCCAAGGTTACCAAGAGCCCCTGTCCGCCTCGGTGGCGCAAGACGAAACGCAGCGAATTGCAGGTCCCATCGGGCTCGAATTCTATCTCCACCGGACGCTCCAGCTCCTGCACCGGTGTCGCGTCGATTTCCGTCTCCGGGAAAACCAGGCGTTCATCAATGATACGGATGGGTGGCGGTCCCTCGGGCAGCAGTTGTACCGCCTCGATCCAAACATCGGCTTGCAGAAACGGTCCGCGCGCCCAGGCCGCGCGCGGCGTAATGTACAAGTGCGGCGCCTTCAACGGATCGGCCTGCCGCCGCACGCGCAAGCTGCCGTCCTGTCGAATCAGCACGCGATGGCGGCAAGTGCCGCTCATGGCCTCGGCCCGGCACATGCCCACCAAAGCCCGGATGCGACGGGCCGACTCATGCAGGGTTTCGCCGGTAGTGGCAGAATCGAAGCTCGGAATGGCGAAAGCGGCCACGATGGCCAACAGCGTGATGACCAGCACTAGCTCGAGCAACGTGAACCCGGTCTGACGCTGCCGGGCCATCGCACATCCACTCCTGCACAAAGGGCGGCCGCGAGCGACTTGGGCGCCGACTCGGACTAAGGACGGCAGCCTGCGAGGGGCTAGCGCACCTTTTCCCAGTTGGTGATGTCGTCGGCCGTACCTTCCTCACCGTCCGGGCCGACGCTGGCCAGGTCGTAGCCGTTCTCATTGACCTCGCCGGGGTAGCGGTAGATCAGGTCGTGCCCCCAGGCATCCTTGAGGTCCTTGGCTTTCTTGATATATGGACCGTGCCAGTTGGCAGCCGCTTCTTCGTCGTCCGGCTTTTCCAGCAACAAGTTGAGTCCACCCTTGTCAGAGGGCGGGAAGGTGCCCATGTGCGCCCGATACAGGTCAAGCGCACCGTTGAGCCCCGAGTCGACCAGGGCTTTGGTGAGGTCTTTCTTGGCCTTGTCGCCGGCGCCGAAGAAGTTCGGCACCACGAAGGCCGCCAGCAGGCCGATGATCACCACGACCATCAGCACTTCCAGCAGTGTAAAGGCCCGTGCCCGCGACCGTCCGGTTCGTCTACTCTTGCTCATCGTCGTCTCCGCTTTCCAGCCTGCCACCATTGCGGACCGGTCCATCGGCTACCGCATGGCGGCGGTCGACATCCGCAGAATCGGTACCAGCAGGGCGATGGCGATGAACGCGATCGTCACGCCCATGAACAGCAGCAGCAGCGGCTCCAGGAGTCGCATGGTAAGGTCGATCTGCCGCGCTGTCCGCTCCTCTTGCGTATTGGCGATCTGCACCAGGACCTTGTCGAGCGTGTTGCTCTCCTCGGCGACCGCGATCATATCGACAATCGCCGGTGGAAACACCCCGCTGGCGGCCAGGGGGCGAGCGAGGGCCTCGCCGGCGCGGACGTTTTCCGCCGCCTCATCAATCGCTTCAGCCAAGATCCTGTTGCCGGTCGAGTCTTTAGCGATCTTGAGCGATTGCAGGATTGGAATGCCGTTCGCCAGCATCGTGCCGAGCACACGACAGAAGCGGCAGATGGCCACCATCGTGTATATCTTCCCCAACCCGATCATGCGCAGTTCCAGTCGCGACCACAGTTCGCGTCCCAATGCGCTGCGCAGATAAAGGGAAATGCCGGTCCCCACCACTACGATCGCCAACAGCAGCCACAGACCATAGGCCTGAAGGAGGTCGCTCACTCCGAAAACGATCCGCGTCGGCAGTGGCAAGCTCTGCCCTTCCAGCACCGCGCGGATCTTGGGTACCACGTAAGTCATAATGAACGTTACCGCGGCCAGCGCTCCCACCAGTAGCACGCACGGGTAGATCAGCGCCCCGACGAAGCGATTCTTCAAGGCGTCCTGCCGGGCCACGAACTCGCTGAGCCGGGAGAGCACATCCTCCAAGAAACCGCCCTTCTCTCCAGCATGCACCATCGCCGCATGCAGATCCGGAAAAGCGTGCGGATGCCGACGCATGGCGTCGGCCAGTGTCTGGCCGCCAGACACGTCATCGCGCACTTCTCGCAAAATGCGTCCCAGCGCCGGCGATGACGCCTGTTGCGCCAGCACTTCCAAGGCCCGCAGAATCGGCACCCCGGCGCGCAGCAGATCGGCCAACTGCTCATACATCTGGCCGATTTTCGAGAGGCTCACACGTCGGGCGCGCCCGGTAAGGATCGACCGCTCCCGAGCGGCCTGCTCCTCTACCTCGACCGGCAGCAGTTCCCGTTCATCCAGCATCCGGGCGGCTGCCTGAGCGCTGTCGGCCAGCAACGTTCCACGGACTTCCTCGCCAGCGGCATTTCGCGCTCGATAGACGAACGTCGCCATAGACCACACTCGCAGACCGACCGGCGCAAGCTCACCTGGTGCCACAGCTTATACCGCCGAGCACCTGTCAAGATGCACCTGCCCGGCAGGCAAGCCGCCATGGCCGGTCGCAGGCGCGGGAGTTTTCTTCGCCGCCTCGCCTTCAACTTGTGCCATCGACTCCCCAAGACTATACATTATGGAGCAATGTTATTGTATCGGAGCTTCGTTGAATTATCGGACTATTTTATCGCCCCAACGCGAGCTGCCGGTCCATCACCGACCCTAGGATGCCAATGTCAGCGCCAGACACCTCAGTCGAACCGAGCCAGCCCTCCCCTGCCCAGGCCTCTTGGGAGGACCTCGGCCTCGAGCCGGAGCTTCTGGAGGCGGTCGGTCATGTCGGGTTCCAACAGCCGACAGAAATTCAAGCTGTGCTCATCCCACACGCCCTCCGCGGACGCGATTGTCTCGGGCAAGCTCGAACCGGCACCGGCAAGACTGCCGCCTTCACTCTGCCGATGCTGCAACTAATCGACCCTGCCGGTGGCTTGCAGGCTCTCGTACTGGTTCCAACGCGCGAGCTGGCAATTCAGGTCGATGATCACGTGCGACTATTGTCCGGCAAGTTACCCTACCGCACCGTGGCGATCTTGGGCGGCCGACAGATCAAGCAGCAGGCCGAGGGTCTCAAACGCAACCCCCAGATCGCCATCGGCACGCCTGGTCGCGTGCTCGACCTGCTCAACCGTAAGCTGCTCAGCCTGGCCCAGATCCGCTTCGTAGTACTCGATGAAGTCGATCGTATGCTGGACATCGGGTTCCGCGACGACATCCGCCGCATACTCCGGCAGATCGAAAACCCGCATCAGACTGTCTTCGTCTCGGCCACGATCGACGAGGAGATCCAAAAGCTGGCGCGTACCTTCATGCGTGATCCCGTCGAGGTCAACGTCTCGCGCGACATGTTGACGGTCGAGAATGTCATGCAGGGTTTTGTGACCGTGCCGGCGACGGACAAGTTCAATACGCTCGTCGGGCTTCTCAAGCATGAAGCCCCCACTCTGGCGATCGTCTTCACCAATACAAAACACAAGGTGCGCCGCATCGCCCAGGGGCTCAAACGCGAGGGCATAGACTGTCGCGAAATCCACGGCGACTTGATGCAGTCGCGACGCGAGCGCGTCATGAAGTCCTTCCGGCAGCAGAAAACCCAGGTACTGGTAGCGACCGATCTGGCATCGCGCGGACTGGACGTCACCGATGTATCCCACATTATCAATTACGACATTCCCGAAGATCCCAGCATTTACGTGCACCGTATCGGGCGCACCGCCCGCATGGGCAAAGCCGGCGTGGCCTATACATTCGTCACTCCTGAGGAAGGGAAATTCCTTACCGAGGTCGAGAAGTTGATCAATAAGGAGCTGCCGCAGTTCACCCCGCCATGGCTCGTGCGCCGCACGCCCCTGCTGTCCGCAGTTGCCCCTCCGCCGCCCCCTGCGGAAGACCAGCCGGCCGTGATCGTTCCCGCTCGGTACCGTGAGGCCCGGCGGCGTGATCCGCTCTTGGAGAGCTTGGGGCTGCGTCCGCTGAAACGCACTCTCGGCAGTCGCTTTCGCAGCCCCCGGCGCTTCCGCCGCTGAGCCAAGACGTGCTGGCATTGCGGAGCTTGTGCTTGAAGAAGCGTCGCTGTCACCCGATGACCACGGCCGGTGGCGTCTTTGCGATCTCCGGTCACCACGGCGCTGGCCCAACTGTAGCGCCGGACCTGCAAGTCCGGCCTGGCGCGAGTGTGGCGCTCCAGAAGCAACTCGCAGCACACGCCAACGTCAACCCACGCACCGGCCGGACCGTCCTGCTGAACCACGCTCCCATTAGTAGCGTTTGGCGGAGTGTCGATGCCTTGGCTGGCAACCGGTAGTGGCTCAGCAGAAGCTTGGCCCTCGCGCGGCACGCTGGGCTTGCGCCCCGTCTCGGCGTCACTAGGGCGCGCTGGTTGTCCGACTGCCGCCGCCTGTCTATGCTACAGGAGCGGGCGTGAGGAACCGGGCGCTCCCGCCGAGCAGCATCTGGGAGTTGCGCCACGAACGGCTCAGTGCTGCCGCCGCAGTCGCATGAGGGAGCGCAGGCTGGCGCGAGAGAGCCTGCGCAGGGGCCGCAGAGGAGTCCACTGATGCCCGGTTTTCAGCGAATCGGCCTCGTACTTGCATTTGCGTCCCCGTTGCTGACACCCGCGGCCGCGGTCGGCGAGATCGTTTCCGTAGCCGGATCCGTGAACGCGACGATACGAGCGCTCGATGCGAGCGGCGTCAGCGAGGAGAAAACGGACGGTAGCGCGCTACCCGACAGCAACCAGGGTTTCCCGCTCCAAGCTGTCGCGCGACTTGTGGCAGCAGAGCGGGCAGCCGCCGGCGCCGTCGCGGCCCAACTGGCTGACCCACGCACCAGCAGCGGCCTGAGCCCTGAAGAATTCGCGTTCAGTCTGACGCTGAATAGTCTGTCGTCGACAGTCTATTACTCGGCCGAGGCAACTGCGAACGAGGTACGGCAGGTTCGACTGCTCTTCGGCGACGTCGGGCTGCTGCCTCCAGGGGCGCGTGTGACTCTGCGTGGGCGATTGTATCTGGATGGGGCCTTGGCCCTGTTCGCGGTCCCGGCCGCGCGCGACCTGAGCGGGGCCGAGTTGAAACTGCATGTAAGCATCACGCAGCGCCTGGAGGATGAGCAGCCGCAGACCGTCCTCGAAGGAGAGCTACATATTGCGGGTGGTCCTGACCAAACTGTGACGGTGACGACCAGCGGGGACTTTCCGACGCGCGGCGTGTTCGATGCCGATCTGGCGGCGTTGGACGAGGAGCTGGGTGTATTGCGTGTGTTATCCTTTCCCGATTTGATGCTCGAGTACCCGTACGCGGCTGTCATCGGCGGGATGGTCGAGCTGCGCGCCCGGCTGGAAGTGCGAGCTGCCAATCTGCCCGGCGGCGTCGGTGTGGCTGCTATCCTTGGCACGCCGCTGGACACGTTGCCGGAGATCATAGCCTTGACGCGCGACGAACGAGCGGCCAAGCAAATGGCGACTGCGATCGAGCGACAGCGTACAGATCCCGGCGGGGATTCGCTGGAGTCCCCGGACCGGATTCATCCGACCGGCATGCCGCTGTGCGGCGCGCTGGGCATCGAAGGTCTGCTTGGTCTGTGCGTCCTGGTGGGCAATTGCCGCTGGAGAATCGGGCAGGCCGCGCTTGCCAGGCGCGGTGTTGCTCAGATTGGCCGGTACCACGAATCGCGTTGCACCGGCTCGTAGCCAGCCTCGCGGATCAGCCGACGAATCTGCTCAACCGTCAGCTCCTGATGGTTTGTGCCGCGCCCTTCGCGTTTGGTGATGTCGTACCAGACTACGGTACCATCGAAGTCGTCGACGCCCCAGCTTAGTGCCACCTGGGCCAGTTTGGGCGAATGCATGACCCAGAAGGCCTTCAGGTGCGGGATGTTATCCAATAGCAAGCGGGCGGTGGCCAAGGTCCGCAGGTCATCCAATCCGGTCGGGCCGGGCAGGTGACTGAATGCGCTGCCGTCCGGGATGAACGCCAGCGGCACGAAGCACTGGAACGCGGCGTGACATGCTGGCGACGCTGCCGGCGCGTCGCCGGCGGGGCTACGGTTGGCCCCAGGCGCGGTGGCGGAATCTCTGGAGCAGCATGCCGGGCACGCGTTCAGGCGCGCCAGGGCGGCATCCTGATGTTCCCGCAGCTTCAGCATGTGCCGCACGCGGTCTTCCGCCGATTCGATGTGGCCGTACAACATGGTAGCGTTGGTCGGGATACCCAACTCGTGGGCGGTGCGATGCACGTCGAACCAATGCTGCTCACCCACCTTGTGGCGAAATGCCTCGTCGTGCACGCGATCGTCGAAGATTTCCGCGCCGCCACCGGGTAAGCTGTCCAAACCAGCTTCGCGCAGGGCGCGGAGCACCTCCGCGATGCTTCGCCGTGGTCGGCTGATGCGCGTGAAATGCACGATCTCGATGGCAGTGAAGGCTTTAATGTGCAACGTAGGGCAGCGGCTGCGGATAGCCCGACAGAGGTCGAGATAGTAGGAGAATGGCAAGGTGGGATGCAGTCCGCCGACAATGTGCACTTCGGTTGCCCCCCGCTCGTAGGCCTCGGCGGCCAGCGTCACGATCTGCTCGATGGAGCGCTCGTAGGCGTCCGGCGCCAGCCCTCCCTCGCGTGCCGGCGACCGGTAGAAGGAGCAGAACTTGCAGCGCAGCACGCAAATGTTGGTGTAGTTGATGTGTCGGTTGATGACATAGTACGCCCGACGCCCGTGCAGTCGCCAACGAACCAGGTCGGCAAGCTCGCCGATGGTGAACAAGTCACGCGTTCGCAACAGGGCCAGTCCGTCGGCGAAATCCAGGCGTTGACCGGCTTCGACCTTCTCGCGGATGGCGGCCAAAGCCGGATCGGCAAGAGTCGGAACTGCGACCTTCATTAGCCCGTCCGCCTGTCAGCACGCTTTTGCGCCGCCGGCTCGACAACCGGCGTTGGTCGGAAATAATTCTATCGCGGCAAACGAATTCCGGCGCAGCCGTGCAGGCGTTCGGGCTGCGGTGGTCTAGCATGGCGTCAGAGGAGCAAGGCAGTGAAGAACATATGGCTGGGTCTGTTGGTGCTGGCCTTGGCAGGTTACGTCTACCTGTATTTCAGTGGCGCTCTCGGAACGCGTTGAGGCGTCCCGCCCCAACCGCCCGGTCCGGGCGGCACTTCCGCCGGCGGTCAGGTCGCGGCCGCCTTTCAGGCCGAGACGCTGAGCGGTCGCAAGATAGATTTTCCGGCTGATTTTCGCGGCCGGCTGGTGCTGCTGGAGTTCTGGGCCACCTGGTGTCCGCCCTGTCGGGCCGAGATTCCGCATCTGCGCAATGCGTTCGAGCGCTATCGCAGTCACGGGTTGGAAATCTTGGGTGTTTCCCTGGACCGCGGGGCCAGTGCCAAGGTACGCGCCTTCGCCGCTGAGCAGAAAATGGACTGGGAGCAGATCGTTGCAGGAGCCGAGGCGATTGCGGACAAGTACGGCGTGACCGGCATTCCGGAGCCGTTCCTCATCGACGCCAGCACGGGCAAGATTCTGGTCCGTGGCAATGACCTGCGCGGGTCTGCGCTTCTGGCAACGATCGAGAAACACCTGAAATCAGGCCGGTAACCACGCCCATCCCAGCAGCGTGTCGGTGCGAGTGTTGGCAGCTCTTCAGACCAAGACCTAGCCGCGGAAGAATACCAGCGTCAGAACGATGAACAACGGGATCAGGATGCCGCAAGAATACAGCATGTAGCCGAAGAAGCTGGGCATCCTGACGCCGGACTGTTCGGCGATGGCCTTGACCATGAAATTCGGCCCATTGCCGATGTATGTGTTGGCGCCCATGAACACGGCGCCGCAACTGATGGCGACCAACAGGCTGAAGGGCAGGTTGCGCCCATCGGGCAGGTGCAGAAGGCTGATCTGCTGCGCAACCAGCGCTGCCTCATCGAACTTGAGCGACACCGCTGTTTCGAAATAGACGACGTAGGTGGGGGCGTTGTCCAGAAAACTACTGAGAACACCAGTAGCCCAGAAGAAGTGCCAGGGCTTGCTCAGACCGAGTTCGTCGCCCTTGGTGTTGAGGATCTCGATCGGCACCTGCATGGTGATGAAAATGCCGATGAACAGACAGGCCACCTCCCCGATGGCGGCGAAGTTGAACTGGTTCTCTTTGCGTAGCGCCAGCGCCGTGGTGACCCATGACAACAAAGCCATGAGAAGCTGCGCGCACTCGCGGATGTAAACGAATTCGAATCCGCCCAGATGCAGCACCGGCTTCCAATTCGTGCCGGGGACTGGCTTGGAGGGATCCAGTGTTGCCACGGCCGCCACCACGCCCAACAGCCAGAGCATGTTGATCAAACCCGCGATACGCAGCGGTTGCCGCTCGGCTTCGTCTCGGCGCAGCGCCTCCGCGGGCTCGTGGCGGTAGGCCCAGGTGTCCCAGAAGAAGTAGATCAGCAGCACCGCCCCGAGAGTGCACACCCACTGCGGCCACAAGTGCAACGTCCAAAAGAAGGGTACGCCGCGCAGGTACCCGAGAAACAGCGGTGGGTCTCCGATCGGCAGCAGGCAACCGCCGATATTCGCCGCCGTGAAGATGAAGAAGATGACCGTGTGCGCTTTGCGTACCCGCTCCGAGTTGGTCTTGAGCAGGAAGCGGATCAGGAGCATAGCCGCCCCGGTCGTACCGATGAAGCTCGCCAGCAAACCGCCAATCGCCAATATCAACGTGTTCACCAGTGGCGTGGCGCGGACATCGCCGCGGACCACTATGCCGCCCGCGATTACGTACAAACTGAACAACAACACTATGAAGGGGATGTATTCCTTGAGAACGGCATGATCCAGCACCGTCAGTACGGTCGCCAAGCCGGGAGCCGTCCGGTGTTCGTGATGCTCGGCGGCAGCGTGTTCTCCAGTGATGGCTCCGCCCTCGTGCGAAGTCGGCGACGTGTGCGGTGCGATGGCGGCGTGTTCCTCTTCGCCGCCGGCCCCCGCCTGCGCTGCTAGAGTGGCCGGGGGCCCACCCTGCTCCGTCGCCTCTGCGTGCTTGACCACTCCCATGCCGCGGAAACCGTAATACAGCAGCGTAACGGCAGCCAGCACCAAGGCGACCGTCAGCTTGTTGCGGTTCTCCTCCCACCAGTGATGGGTCCGGTGTAGCAGCGGCAGAATGGCGATCGCCAAGAGAATGGCGATGAACGGCCAGACCCAGAAAAGGTGCGGGCAGTACTCGTTTGCTTCGGCCAACAGCAGTATCATGCGTCGCGTCCTCGGTAGCGCGAGTGGAACCGGCAGCAAGGCGCACCGCCGCGCCGGTGTGCCCCGCTGAAGATGTTATCGGTACTTCCGGTCGCCCAGGTTTAACCGGGGCACTTGCGTGCACCGGCAGAAAAACCCATTCTGGGGCCGTTCGGCGGTAGTGTACCGCAACGGTTTGGAGCACGCGAGATCTCGATTCGGTAGCCGGCCAGGCCCAACCCATGTGGTTGACACACTGCTTTCTGCTAATCGGGGGACTGGGCCTGCTGGGGGCTGGCGGTGAGATGCTGGTTCGTGGGGCCGCTCGACTGGCACGCTCACTCGGCCTTTCCACGTTGGTCATCGGGTTAACGATCGTGGCGTTCGGCACATCCAGTCCGGAGGCCGCGGTCACCATTCTGGCGGCAGCGCAGGGCCAGTCCGACATCGCCGTCGGCAATGTGGTCGGCAGCAACATCGCCAACATTCTGCTGATCGCCGGCATGGCGGCACTGTTACGTCCGTTGGCCGTAGCTTCCACCGTGCTGCGGTTCGACGGACCGGTCATGGTAATGACTGGCGCCTTGCTGGTAGCTATCACCTTCGGCGCCAGCCAGATCGGACGCCTGGCTGGCGTGATCTTCCTTCTCGGGCTGGTGCTTTACACGGTGATCACCGTGCGCTGGTTCGGCGGGCCGCTCGCTGGCGAGGTCGTCAGCGAGTTTCCTCGGGGAATCGCCAGACGCTGGTGGTACAACCTCGCGCTGGTTCTGGCCGGTATCGGCGGCCTGCTAGCTGGTGCCCGGCTGATCGTCACGGGAGCGGTCGGGCTGGCGGAAATGCTCGGTGTGCCGGCGCATATCGTCGGTCTGACGGTCGTGGCCGTCGGGACCAGTCTGCCCGAACTGGCGACATCGGTCGCCGCCGCTCGGCAAGGCCAGACGCACATCGCTCTAGGCAACGTTATCGGCAGCAATACCTTCAATGTGTTGTTTGTGACAGGGGCGGCTGCGATGGTCCGCCCACTGGTCGTTCCCGGAGATGTCTCCGGACTGGATATGCCGCTGATGCTGGCGATAAGCGTCGTTTTCTACGTCATGCTGGTCACTGGGCGACGCCTGTCGCGTGCGGAAGGCGCCGTCCTGCTGGCGCTGTATGTCGGCTACCTGACTTGGCTGGTCAAACGAACCGCCTGATGGCCGCCGGCGATCATGGCCGGGCGCGTGGCCTGCGAACTGGGACGCCGGTATTGACCGTTTGACTGACAGCGGCTATCGAAAAGCTTGTTCAGGCCGGCGAGTGTCGTCGCCTGATAGTCCAGCGTGGCTGACGTGGTGCAGGAAGATCCAGCAGGGTCTGGCTGCCACCAGGAGAGTCTGATCGTGGCAAAACCAAGAGTTGGCGTCGTGGGCGGCGGTGTGGTCGGCGGGGCGATGGTCAAGTTGTGCGGGCCCGAAACCATCGTGTACGATCCCTATCACCCTGAACACGCACAAAACAAGGACAAGATCAACACCTGCGATGTAGTGTTCATCTGCGTCCCGACCCCGATGAACGACGACGGGAGCTGCAACACGTCGATCGTCGAGGAAACGGTGGCGTGGGTCAATGTCCCGCTGATCATCATCCGTTCGACGGTCGCTCCCGGCACCACCGATCGGCTGCGTCAGAAGTACAACAAGCACATTGTCTTCCAGCCGGAGTACCTGGGTGAGACAGTGGCGCACGTCTTCGGCAATATGGCCGAGCGCTCGTTCCTGGTGCTCGGGGGGACGCTGGAGGACGTCTCCAAGGCCGCCGATTTCTACAAGAACTACTATAACTCCTACGTGCACATGTACTTCGCCGATGCACTGACGGCCGAACTGTGCAAGTACATGGAAAACGCTTTTTACGCCGTCAAAGTCACGTTTGTGAATGAGTTCTACGACATCGCCAAGGCCCACGGCGTGGACTTCAACCTGCTGCGCGAACTCTGGCTGGCAGATACACGCATCAGCCGCGACCACACCTTCGTGTATCCGGACAATCGCGGGTTTTCCGGCAAGTGTCTGCCGAAGGACTGCAATGCGATCGTGTATTCGTCACGTCAGCGCGGGTACGAGCCGGAATTCATGGTGGCCTGCCTGAGGGTAAACGAGAAGTTCCGGGCCTTGACTGCCCGCAACTGCTGACCGGCGTCGCCTGCGTCCACCTTCGATGAACTCACGGGGGGCTGCGCCGGCCCAATCGTCAGGGGCTGGAGTGGTGCAGGACCTGCATCAGCCAGGCTTCCAGCTCACGACCGCGATAGACAATCACCAGCACCGCCACCCCCCACACCACCATCGCAGCCTGGAAAGGCCGGTCGCGCAACATCACGGCGGTCGGTCCGTCCACGCGGCCGTGCTCTACCAGTAGTGCGAAGCGAAAGATGGCGTAAACTACGACCGGCAGCGTGTAAACCAGGTAATTCGTGCCGAACACCGCCAAGGTACGCTTATCCGTCGCATACAACATGAAGCTGACGACGGCGATGCCGGCGGCCAGCGTGGTCATGTGGTTGAGCAGCTCGGGGGTGTAGACGACCAATGTCCGTCGGTGACGCGCCACATCGGTACGCGTGCTCTCGGCCAGCGCGTTCAGTTCGCAGCGCCGCTTGCTGAAACCCAGGAAAAGGCACAGGGTAAACGTACACAGCACCAGCCAGTGCGAAATCTCGACATGCACCAGTACGGCCCCAGCTATGGCGCGCAGCACGAATCCCAGTCCGATCACTATGACATCCAGCAAGGCGACATGCTTCAACAGGTACGTGTAGGCCGCCTGGAGTAAGATATAGGCCAGCAAGACCAAACCGAATCCTCGGTCGAGCAGCGCCGCTCCGACCAGGGCGACGGCAAGCAACAGGCCGGCCAGCGGGGCCGCTCGGCCGATACCGATGATCCCGGAAGCGATCGGTCTATTGCGCTTGGTGGGATGCAGGCGATCTTCGGCCCGGTCCTGGATGTCGTTGAGAATGTACACGCCGCTGCTGGCCAGGCAGAAGCAGACGAACCCCAGGATAGCGGCGAGGACGCTGGGGGGGTCGGTCAGCTTCAACCCGAACACCAGCCCGGCGAAAACGAACAGGTTCTTGGTCCACTGCCCCGGACGCAGTAACCACAGGTATGCCATACCCGCTCCCGCTCAGCCTGTGCGCTCCCGCACAGGAACGTTTGGTCCGCGCGCACGGCAGGTTGCCGCTCGACGCTCCCGGGCGGCTCGAATTGTGCGTCGGGCACGCACCGCGGTCAACGGAATCGGCCGGTCCCCTTGCCCGACGTTGCTGCTCGGCAGGCTCACTACCGGGTCGTCGGAGATCAGCCCCTCGATTCCAGCTCGATGCGAGCGGTATCCTCCTGGAAACGACGTTCATTGAACGACAGCGCGAATATGAGGGCCGCCAACACAGTAACGGCAATCGGCACCAGAAAGAACTTCGGCCACGCATGCGGGACGCCGGCGGCGACGAAGAGGTCGTAGAGTCGGCCGCTGATCAGATTGCCGATGAGCATGCCCACGCCGTTGGTCGCGAAAACCATCAGCCCCTGGGCACTGGCACGGATGTCCTTCTGGCAGAGACGTTCGACGGCGATCATGCCGGCAACAAAGAAGAACGAATAGCAGATGCCGTGCAAGCATTGGGCGGCGACGACCAACCACCAAGGTTTTCCGAGCGCGAAGATGGCGTAGCGCACCGGCCAAGCAAGAATACCCAGCACCACCGTGTTGCGCATTCCCAGGTTTCGCAGTGCGGGGGCCAACAGCAGCATCAGGACGATTTCGGCCACTTGCCCCAGGCTCATGGCCCCTAGCGCCCAGTCCGGCGTAAGACCGACACCCTGCTTGGTATCGGTGAGGAAGATATTGGTGAAGCTGTAGTAGAACGGCAACTCGATGGCCACGATGAAAGAAATCACCAGCAACACGGCGAAGTTGCGGTTGTTGGTCAGCTTGAAGGCTTCCAAGAAGGCGTAGGGGTTCTGGGCCTGCTTGGCCGGCGGCGTGTTCGGAAGCGTCAGGCAATATACGCCCAGTATGGCTGAGAGGATGCCAGCCGCTGCCAGTACGTCTCCCACGCGCCAGGCCTCAGCCGCATGCCGACGCCACAGGAAGAGGTATAGTGTCAGCGCCCAGTTGATCGCGATCCAGCCGATCGTCCCCCAGACGCGGATGTTGCCGAATTTCTTGCTGTCCTTCATGTGATAGAAAGCGATGGCGTTGGTCAAGGCGATGGTCGGCATGTACAGAACGGCGTAGATCAGCAGGGTGACAAACATCGGCCCGAACTCGTGCTGCCGCCAGGCAGCCAACAGCAAAGCGGCGCCGATCAGGTGCACGAAGCCGGTAAATATCTGGTTGGGCAGAAAACGGTCGGCGATCCAGCCGGCGATCAGCGGCGACAGCATCGCCCCTAGAGCGGTCGTGAGGTACACCAGGCTGATCTGCTGACCGCTGAAGCCCAGGTGTTCCATGTGTTTGCCGAGCATTACGGACCAGGCTCCCCAGACGGCAAACTCCAGGAACATCATGGCTGACAGTCGCAAGTACAAGCTGTGTGAACGCGAGGACGTGTCGGCGACCGGTGTGACAACGCTGGCCGGTGTCTTGCTCATAGTCTTGTGTCCCACATGAATCGCAAGGTTTTGCGCGCCAATCAAACGGATGTTAACGTGGTGGCCGCCGGCCGTCACGTCGCAGAGCACCGAGAAGCCGCGAAAGAAGCCGGGGCGTGGCGATCATGGGCATGCCGTTTCGAGTTCGACACCGGCTGATATACTGAGATATATGGACCTGTTCGCCGAAAAGCGCCAGGCCGCCCTGCGTCGCGTGCAGCCGCTGGCGGTCCGAATGCGGCCGCGAAGTCTGGACGAGTTCGTCGGGCAGGAGCATTTCGTCGGGTCGGGACGATTGCTGCGCCGACTGCTCGAAGCCGACCGGCTGACCAGCGCCGTACTATACGGACCGCCCGGAACCGGCAAGACGACGCTGGCGCGGCTGATCGCCAGTTATACGCAGGCCGAGTTCGTCAGCTTGCACGCCGCCGAAGCCGGCGTGAAAGAGGTCCGGGCGGTGATCGAGGCGGCCCACGAGCGACTGGTGGGCCGCGGTCAACGAACGGTGTTGTTCCTGGACGAGATTCACCGCTTCAACCGCGCTCAGCAGGACGTGCTGTTGAAAGATGTCGAAGAGGGCACGCTCACACTCGTCGGCGCGACGACTGAGAATCCGTTCTTCGCCCTGACCGGACCGTTACTGTCGCGCAGTCACATTTTCGAGTTTCGCCCGTTGTCGCCCGAGCAGATCGAGACACTGCTGCGCCGCGCGCTGGCTGATACGGAACGCGGTTTGGGCCAGTTGGGAGTGACGGTCACTGATGAAGCCCTGCGCTTCATCGCTCTCCGGGCCGACGGGGACGCCCGCCGGGCTCTGGCCGCGCTGGAGGTCGCCGCCCTGTCCGTGGTCCATGCCCGGGGCCAGCCGCCTTCTGCTGACCAGCATCTGCTGGTCACGCTGGCGGTGGCCGAAGAATCGATGCAGCAGAAGACGATCCCATACGACGCCACCGGAGATCTGCACTACGACGTCGCCTCGGCATTCATCAAGAGCATGCGCGGCAGTGACCCGGATGCCGCTTTGTACTGGCTGGCCCGAATGCTGGAGGGAGGCGAGGACCCGCGCTTCGTTGCACGCCGCATCGCCATCTGCGCCTCGGAAGACGTTGGCAATGCCGACCCACAAGCGGCGGTGCTGGCAGCCGCGGCCATCCAGATAACCCAGGCCGTCGGCCTGCCGGAGTGTCAGTTCGCGCTGGCCCAGGCGGCGGTGTACGTGGCCTGCGCGCCCAAGTCGAACGCCGTCACGGTGGCCATTGAAGCGGCCCGGAAGGACGTGCGTGAGGGGTTGACGCTTCCTGTACCTGAGCACCTGCGCGACGCCAGCTACCGCGGAGCCGCCCGGTTGGGACACGGGGTCGGTTATCAGTACCCGCACGACGACCAGCGCGGCTATCTGCCGCAGGACTACCTCGGCGCCGCCAAAACCTATTACAATCCCACAGACCACGGACAGGAAGGTCGGTTGGCAGAGATGCTGCGCAAGTTACGCGCTGCCGGGACCGGCCCGTTCGCTGCCGACGGCGACAAGAGCTGATCGTGGACAAGAAAACTCTGCGCCAGGAACTGCGCGCCAAACTTGCCGCCATCCCACCGCAAGAACTCCAGCGGCGGAGTGCCGCCGCCTGCCAATTGCTGTGCCGACAGGAGGAGTACGCGCGAGCACAAACGATAATGATCTTCTTGTCGACGCCGCACGAAGTGGACACGCAGACGCTAGCACTACAGGCCTGGGCCGACCAAAAGACGGTGTTAGCGCCACGAGTGGCGTGGGACCAGCGCCGCATGCTGCCGGTCGAGATCCATTCTTTGGTGGGCGGGCTGGAAGAGGGGTACTTGGGAATTCGCCAGCCTGTAAAGGGCCTGCCCGTACCGGTCGCCGACATCGACCTGCTGGTCGTGCCAGGGCTGGGTTTCGACGAGCAAGGCAACCGGCTGGGGCGCGGGCGCGGTTTCTATGACCGGTTTCTGTCACACGCGGACTTCCGCGGCGTAGCTTGCGCACTGGCACTGGAGGTGCAGGTGGTACCGGCAATACCGGTCGGGCCATCCGACGTGGGGGTGGACATGCTGGTGACGGACGCGAAGGTCCGCCGCTTCGTGCGCGGCAGGTAGGATCCGATGAGCAGCAGTATCGCGCGCCGCCGCTACCTCACCAATTTCGAGCACCATCGGGTGCCACATTTGTTTACCGATGTGCTTGTGCTGGGCTCAGGGATCGCGGGTTTGAAGGCGGCTTTGGAAGCTGCGAAGGCCGCCGATGTGGTCATTGTGACCAAAGACCGGGCGGACCAGTCGGCTACCGCATGGGCGCAGGGCGGGATCGCGGCCGCTTTGGGGCCAGGCGATAGCCCGGATCAGCATGCCCGCGACACGTTGGAGGTGGCCTGCGGCCTGGGGCACGAGTCGGTCATCCGGGAGGTCGCCGCCGAGGCTCCGGCGCTGATCCATGACCTCGAACACATGGGGGCGCATTTTGATCGGACGGGGGGTGGATTGTCGCCCGGCCACGAGGGCGGCCACACCGTGCCGCGAATCGTGCATGCACGCGACGCGACCGGCCGCGAAATTCTGCGCGTATTGCTGGCCCAGGCCCAGGCCCACCCGCGCATCCGCATCTTCGAACAGTGTTTTGCCATCGACCTGCTGACCTGCGATGGGCATGTGGTCGGCGTGGTGACGTATCACCAGAAATACCGCTACCAGATGTTCTGGGCCACGACGACCATTCTGGCCACGGGCGGGTGCGGGCGTGTCTACCGCGAGACCACCAACCCACCGACGGCCACTGGTGACGGACTGGCCATGGCTTTTCGGGCCGGCGCCCGGTTGCGCGACATGGAGATGATCCAGTTTCACCCCACCACGTTGTACGTGGCGGGTGCGGCGCGCGAGCTGATTACCGAGGCGGTCCGCGGGGACGGAGCTTATCTGGTCAATCGCGATGGGCGGCGTTTCATGCTCGACTATGATCCGCGCGGGGAGCTGGCACCACGCGATATCGTAAGCCGAGCCATTGCCGCCGAGATGAAGCGCACGCACTCCGCCTGCGTCTATCTGGATGTGCGACACTTCGCCCCGGGCCACTTCGCGACGCGCTTCCCGAACCTGAATCAACTGTGCCACAACTTCGACATTGACCCGCAGCGCGACCTGATACCCGTGCGGCCGAGCGCCCACTACGCGGTCGGCGGCGTGGTCATCGATGACAACGGCCGGACGAACCTGCCTGGTCTGTTGGCGTGCGGCGAGGTGACGTCCAGCGGGTTACACGGGGCCAATCGCCTGGCCAGCAATTCGCTGCTGGAGGGACTGTTTTTCGGGCGTCGGGCCGGTCGGCTGGCGGCTGAGCGCGCTGGCGCCAACGGTCGCATCACTACGCCCTTGCCGCTGAGTCATCTGCTACCACCCTCAACGCGCACTGAGCTGGACCTGGTGGACGTGCTTAATAGCCTGACGAGTCTGATGTCGCGGAACGTGGCCGTGGAGCGCAGCGGCGAGCGCCTGGCCGAGACGCTGGAGATCATCGCCTTCTGGGCGCGCTACGTCATGGACAAAGTGTTCGACGAGCCGCGGGCCTGGGAAACGCAGAACATGCTCACTGTGGCCTTGGCGATCGCTACCGGGGCGGCCACACGCTGCGAGTCGCGGGGAGTGCATTACCGCACGGATTTCCCCGAGAGCGATCCGCGCTGGCATTGTCACATCGACCTGCAACGCGCCGATGATAGTGTACAGGTGTCCACCAGTCCGGTTCCGCGGCACTAGCGCAAGCGGAACTTCACCCGCCGCTGATCGCCGGTCGGCTCTTCGATCAGCAGCGTGACCTCGCCGCCGTCGGGCACGCTCGCCAGAACACGGATTAGGTCGGATGCCGTCCGCACGGGGTGATCATTGCAAGACACGATCAGGTCGAGCTGTTCCAGGTCCCGCGGAGCCGGCCAATCGGAGCGCAATCGCCAAATAAGCACTCCGCGAGCCGTGTCGGGGTAGGCCAGTCGGTACTGACTTTTCAGGGCAGGTCGGAAGGTGCGGACGGCAAAGCCGAGTCGCTCGATTTCGCGCGCGTCGGTAGCAGGTGTGCGCAGGGCGCTGATAAGCGCGTCCGGCTGGGTACCCAGTCGTACCTTCAGTTCCAGCGCTTTGCGGTCGCGAATGACACGCAGACGGGCGACATCGCCGGGGGTGAGATCGGCGATCAGGCTTTGCAATTGTTGGGAGCGCTCGACCACGGCTCCCTCGACCTCAACGATGACGTCCTCGACTTGAAGGCCGGCGGCCTCTGCCGGCGACCCCGTCAGAATGCGCTCGACGATGATGCCGCCGGGACGTGGCAGGCCGAATACGTCGGCGTCGTACGCGTCGGCCTGGGTCAGGCTGATGCCCAGCCAGCCCCGTCGGACCGTTCCGGTAGCCTTGAGCTGGCGTGCGATGCGCGCCGCCCGATTGGATGGGATGGTGAACGCGACGCCGGCGTTCTGAGCTTCGCCCAAGGTGGCGATGGCGGTGTTCACGCCGACCACCTCGCCGCGCAAATTGAGCAGCGGGCCGCCGGAGTTGCCCGGGTTGATGGCCGCGTCGGTCTGAATGAAGTCCTGGTACTCCAACTCCACGCCGGGAATGCGCGTGCGCCCCTTGGCGCTGACGATCCCATGCGTGACCGTCTGTTCCAGTCCGAAGGGCGAGCCGACCGCCAATACCCAGTCGCCGACTTCCAAGGCGTCAGAGTCGCCGAAGTTCAGCGCCTGCAAGTCGGGAGCGTCGATCTTCAGTACCGCCAGGTCGCTTTTCGGGTCACTGCCGACCACACGTGCCTCGTACTCCCGCTCGTCATGCAGCACGACACGGATACGCTCGCGACCGACGACGACGTGATGGTTGGTCAAGATGTATCCCTCAGCGTCGAAGATGATGCCGCTGCCAGTGCCTGGCGGAATGGGCAGGCGGTGTAGCCAGCGTTGAAGCTGCTCGCGCTGCTCGTTCATCCGTTGTCGCGTCTGCCGATCGAGCTGCTCCAACTGTTGCTCGTCCAGCAAGTCCTTGAGTTGCTCGCGGATGCGGCGATCCTGCTCGTCATCGGGTGGCCTAGGCTGGGTGGCCGGCGGTGGCCGATCAGGCATCGCGTCCTCGCCCTCGCTCTGTGGCTCCTTGAGCCGCTCTTGCAGGTGCTCGCGGATGTACTGGCGTATCTCATCTTCTGAGAGCCGGGACGATTCCCCGCCGGCAACTCGAATATGAACTACGCCGGGGCGAGCCAATTTGGCCACCAGCTTGAAGGCCCGGCTCGTGGCCGCCAACTCAGGGAGCTGCTTGAAGAGTTCCTCGCGCTCTGCGGGCGTGAGTTGGCCGGCTGGATCGGCGGCGCGCGCCGGTTGGAGAATCAGGGCAATCAGGCAGAACCCGCCAAATATCCAGGCTGCTATGGCCACGTTCAGTCTGGCAATCCCGGCACTAGCTCGTCTGTTGGTCACGTCGCGCTCTCCTGTGCACCAGCCCCGCCGGCGCTTCCTTCATATAAGTGTACGCCGGAGCGGCCCAAAGGACGCGAACGCTCGGCAGAGACCATCCGCGCCGACGATCGCCCGCCGGTAACCAAGTGGCAATCGACTGGCGGTCTGGTTGTAAACTGATTGACGGTCGTGGTACAAGTGATGCCATGAAGGCAGATGGCCTGCCGCCTTCGGGCACGGCGGCAGGTGAGAAAATTGGGAGCAGCAAACGAGTCTATCCATGGCCTATTCACGCATCCACCGGCTGCTGCGCATCATTACGTTGATCCAAGGTGGTGGCCACTGGACCGCCGCACGACTCGCCGAGGAATGCGGTACGTCACGGCGGAACGTTTACCGCGACATGCAGATGCTCGAGGGAGCTGGCGTCCCCTTCTATTTCGACCGCCAGGAAGGCTGCTACCGGGTACGCGGCGAGTTTTTTATGCCGCCGGTCGAGCTCACGCTGGAGGAGGCGTTAGCGCTGGTCTGCTTGGGGGAAAAAGTCGGCCGGGAGGGCCAGATCCCGCTGCTGGACGGGGCGTGGCGCGCCGTGGCGAAGGTGCGCTCGCAACTGCCGTTGCGTCTGCGCGATCAACTCACCCGCCTGGAGCCGCACGTCGAACTACGTCTGGCGGCTAGCGGTACCGGGCCGAACGTGCGCGAGACGTACCAGATCATCCAAAGCGCGATTGCATCGCGCAAAGCGGTAATGTGCACGTACGAGGCAGCCTCGCGCGTCGCCAGAAGAGCGCAGCCAGGCGCGCTGCGACTGGAGTCGTCCGGGCGGGAATCGCTCCGGCAGGCGCGCGATGACGCCCGGGAGCCGTTTCTGTTCTATCCGTACTGCCTGTTCTTCAACCAACGGGCTTGGTACACCATTGGTTATCACTGTCGCCGGGGAGCGCTGCGTTGCTTGAAACTCAACCGCTTCACGGCTGTACGCGTGGCTCAGACTTCCTTTGAGGTACCGAAATCATTCTCACTCAAATCGTATCTGGGCAATGCTTGGCGAATGATTCCGGGCGACCGGGACTACTCGGTCGAGCTCTATTTCGACGCTGCCTTCGCCCCGACCATCGCTGACACACAGTGGCACGAGACGCAGCAGATCGAGCGCCTCGACGACGGGGCCATCCTGTTTCGCTGCCAAGTCTCCGGCCTCGACGAGATCGTCTGGTGGGTGTTGAGCATGGGGCCGCACTGTGTGGTCCGCAAGCCGCGCGAGCTGGCCGACCGCGTGGTCGCGCTAGCAGCCGCCACGGTGGCCGCCTACCGGCTGCCCGCGCTGGCGGTGGCCCGCCCGGGGGCGCGAAAAAAACTGCTGGCTAGAAAAATCTTGGCGCGCCACTGACATACAGTCGTCACCGGGGGCTGGTATTTTCCAGACGTAATCCATGGCCCGAAGGTCGCACCAGCAGTGCTCGGGCCGCAACGCGCGTTGCTGGCTGGCGGACCGGGGTGGTCGTCACGGGGTGGCCAACCCCAAGGTCGGGGTTGGTGCCGAAGCCATGTTGGCCCGGGGAGACGGCTGCTCCGTCCGCTGGCCACGCTCTGAAGCCCTCGCCGGGCGTGAGCTCGACAGCCGGTGACCGGCCCCAGCTCGGACAGGGCCGCGGGTTCGCAAAGTGGCATCTGGGCCGTGCCGAGTGGGCAGGCCACATCGCAGCGCGTGGAGTGGTCTGCTTTGGGAATGGCACGAACATGTTTCTTGTGCACATCAAAGAAGGAGAATGGGTATGGCAGCGCGATGGTTGATTGTTGGTTTGCTAATGCTTTTCAGCCTCGGATGCTCGTCCGTTGCACCAGTACCGGTCGAACCCTCCGACACTAACCCCGGCACAGACGAGACTGGACAGTCGTCACCAGAAGGCAGCAGTGGCCTACTGACATCGAAGTGGTTCACCGGCACGGGTGGCCCGGATGCAAAACTCGGCGAAAATGGCGACCTCTATCTTGACACAAAAGGCGGCGATGTTTATGTGAAGATGGATCAACGTTGGACGCTCGTCACCAACCTGCGCGGTCCGGAAGGGCCGGCCGGGCCGGCTGGCGAGCAGGGACCGGAAGGGCCGCAGGGACCAGCGGGACCGGCCGGACCAGCGGGGCCGCGAGGACCAGCTGGTCCACGTGGGTTGCCGGGGCCAGCGGGACCGCAGGGACCGGCGGGGCCGAGTGATATCATATTTTGGGGCGATTTTGGGGCCGTCAGTGGCAAGTTGTCCGTTTTCGACACCGGCGGGAAAGTGGCACTTCTTGACTACTGGCGCGTCAGCCCCGGTGTTTACCGGATCATGCTGGACTATCCAGAAGATCCGGTACGCGGCTTAGCTATTATTGCGTCGGGCACTGGTTTTGGGTTAACGTGGGGAGTCAATTCAACAGTAATTGTCTCTACCAATCAGGTGTTCAGCGTCCCTGGCGACCGAGTTGTCATAGAAGTTGTAACAGTAAACATCACCTTCGATCCGATCTTCGGCTATGTCGTTTTTTCTGAGGGAGATGCGATGTTTTCCATTATGGTATTCGACAATCAGGAGAGCTGAGGAATACGTATCGACTGAGTTCCGGTAGTTCACCAGGCGGTAGCCTGAACCGGCAGAGCCGCTGTCCCATCGGCGGGTCGCAGCTCTACCGATTGTGTCCGGCCAGCGCCGAGTATACCTGAACTCGCGGCTCCGGCCGTCAACACGAAGCCGCGAAGGGTATGCCCGGCGTCCAAGGCCGGTGCCGCCGTTGCAGCGACTTAGCGCCGCGCCGGGCCGCCACGTCTCCTGTACCGCGTGGGACGCCGGGCACCGCACTTTCCAAGCAGAGCGAGGGAGCCGTGCTGAGTGAGAGTGACTTCGACAGCGTGTTTCAGGCGCTGACCGGGCACACGCCGCTGGCCTGGCAGCGGCGACTGTTCAAACACTTCGCGGCGCGCCACGTACCGGCGCATGTTACGCTGCCCACAGGGTTGGGCAAGACGTCAGTCATTCCCGTCTGGCTGATTGCGCTGGCCCAGTCGGCGTCAGAGCACGCAGACGGGCAGCAGTTGCCGCGGCGACTGGTGTACATCGTCAACCGGCGGACGGTGGTGGATCAGGCTACGGACATCGTGGTGAAGATGCGCGAGCGGCTGCTTGCCCCCGACGACGCGGGATGGCGGGCGCACGCAGGCGCTCTGCACGCCCTCGCCGAAGCCCTGCGCCGACTGGCGGGTGCGGACTGCAACGAGGCGCCGCTGGCCGTCAGCACGCTGCGCGGCGAGCTGGCCGACAACGAGGAGTGGAAGGTCAACCCCGCGCGTCCGGCGATCATCATCGGCACGATCGACATGGTCGGCAGCAAACTACTCTTTTCCGGGTACGGCGATGGGCGATACAGACGGGCGCACCACGCGGGACTGATCGGGCAGGATGCGCTCATTGTGCACGATGAAGCCCACCTCACACCGGCATTCGGCGCACTGCTGAAGGCGATAGAGACGGAGCAGCAGCGCGAGCAGGCGCGAAACGGCAGACCGGCACAGGTGAGCCGCCCGATCAGGGTCGTGGAGCTGTCCGCGACGACTCGATCGGACGGCGGCAGCGGCGGCGGCGAGGCGTCCCAGGCATTCGGCGTCGAAGACGAGGACAACGCAGATTCCGTCATTCAGCAGCGACTGAGGGCCACGAAGCTGTTGTCGTTAGCCGAGGTTGACGCGCACGATGCCCTTGTCAGCGCCATCGTCGAAGCATCGCTCAGGCATGACGACAAAGCCTGCCGGGTGCTTATTTACGTCCGATCGCCGGAGACGGCGACTGAAGTCGTCGACGGAATCAAGAAGAAGCTCGCGGCGAACAGCGGAAGTCCGCAACGAGGGCGCCGCGGGGCCGCTGATCGAAGCTGCGGTGTTGAGAGAGCGGGCGAAGGGGCGGGCGTCACCGGCGCAGACCCACTTACTGACCGGCGCGGCTCAGATTCTGATGGGCGCGGCGAAGCTCGTGTCGGCCTGCTCACTGGCACGATCCGCGGCTACGAGCGCGACCTTCTTGCCGAAAGCGACTTGTTCAAAGCATTCAAGGCCGATGCCCAGCGGCCGGCGCAACTGGAACGGACGCTCTATCTGGTCTCGACTGCCGCCGGCGAAGTCGGCGTCGACCTGGATGCGGACCATCTGGTCTGCGACCTGACCACGCTGGACAGCATGATCCAGCGGTTCGGCCGGGTGAATCGCCTGGGAGGCGGGGGACGTTCCGCCGAAATCAGTCTCATCGTCGAGAAGCCGGCGCAGCGCGCCGAAGGCAAGGCCGACAAGAAGTCGAAGACGGCAAGCCCCCTCGATGCCGCGATCGCGAAAACGGGCGAGATACTGCGGGGCATCGCTGACAACGGCGGCGACGTGTCGCCCGCCGCGCTGGGCAAGGTACTTGACGGACTGTCTGCTGAAGAAAAACGGGCCGCCTTCTCACCCGCGCCGACAATCCTGCTGGCGACTGACATCCTGTTCGACGCCTGGTCGCTGACATCTGTGGCCGGCGAAATGCCGGGGCGGCCGCAGGTGGCCGAGTACCTGCACGGCGTGGCGGAGTGGGAGCCGCCGGAGACATTCGTCGCATGGCGGGCAGAGGTACGTCAGCTTGCGGACGCGAGGGTCGATTCGGAGACGCTGGCTGAGTGGTTCGAGGCGTGTCCGGTTCTGGCGCATGAGCGAGTGCGCGATCGTACAGACCGAGTGCGCGCGGCTTTTGATAAGCTGCTCAAGAACCGCCGCAAGAAAACCGAGGACGCCAACTTCGATGTGCCCGTGGTACTGCTGAATGAGCGCGGCGAAGCGCGATTCATGCCGCTTTCGGAACTGACCGGTAAGCCAAATGGGCGCGATCCGTTGGCGTATGCCACCGTGGTCTTGCCGATCGAAGTCGGCGGCCTGAATGAAAGCGGAATGCTGGATGAGACGGCCGAGTTGCGCGAGCGTATTGATGTGGCGGAGGAAACGCCGGGGCACGCGGCGGGCCGCGGTGGCCCGCGCCGGCGCGAGCGCTGGCTGTGCGTGCGTGACGCCGACGGCGAGCGCTGGAAGCACCTGCTGAGCGATCAGGAAACCGAAGGACCGCGTAGTCATTTGCGCGAGCGGGCGCGTGTAACGCTGAAGGAGCCGCCGGAAGGCACGGGGGATGAAGGCTCGACGGAAGAACTGGTTCTGCTGTCCGAGCGGGCGGAGGTCGCCGCCGAGAATGCTGAGCACGCGCGGTTCGCCGAAGCTTTGACCGCTCATTCTGAGCGGGTTGCCGCGTATGCCGGAAGAATGGCAACTGCGCTCAACCTGCCCCAGGCCGTGCGCGAGGCCGTGAACCTCGCGGCCCGCTGGCACGATCGGGGCAAGGAACGGCCGGTCTGGCAGCGGTATGCGCGCAACCGGAACTTTGCCGACCCGTTGGCGAAGTCGGAGAAGTACGGCCACCCGCATGAGCTCGGCGGGTACCGGCATGAGTTCGGTTCGCTGTTGGAGGCTGCGGCGGATGCGGAGATTCAGAACCACCCCGAACGCGAGCTGATTCTGCATCTTATTGCGGCCCATCATGGTTGGGCGCGACCGCACTTTGAGTCGGCGGCCCAGGATAATGAGGGGCCTGTCGATTCGGTAACGGGCCAGCGCCGCCGGCCGACGACGCGCGAGAACGAAGCCGTTGCGATCGAAGCGATGCAGCGTTTCGGACGCTTGCAACTGCGTTTCGGCCGCTGGGGTCTGGCGTGGCTGGAGTCGCTGCTGCGCTGCGCGGACGCGCTGGCCTCGGGAGCTCCGCAGACGCCGAGCGTGGCGAATGAGGCCGCCGACGTGAATTGCATCACTGCCGCGCAGGACAGTACCCCATTCGCGGGCACGGGCGGTACTGCCTGAGACCGACAGGAAGGGGCGTTTATGAGTGAAGCGATGTCAACAATCACCGTCAACGTCGATGTGACCAACCCCGGCCAGTTCTTCGCCTGCTGCGGGTTGCTGGAACTGGCGGACCGCCTGTGGCCCGGCGCGGAGGCATGGTTTGACCTGCGTGACGGTCAGTTTGCGTTACGTGTCGCTGCTGGTCACAGCGCAGTGCAACAGTTGATTGAGGAAACGGTCCGATGCCCAATCCAGGGGCTGACGGCAGACGAGAGACAGGAGCTGGACGAGCTGGAACGACGGAAGCGCGAGCTGAGGAAGGTCGGTCGTGCGCTGACGGAAGCGGAAGAGAACCGCCGGTCAGAGCTGGGGCGCCTGACTAGAGAAGGCCATCTGATCCTGGAGCGTTTCCAGCTTACCCTCGACTGGTGGCAGGAGGATGGTGCGCCCGCCACTTGGGCTGGGAAGCAGGAAATACACAAGATTGCCCGCGCGGCACAAGATGGCATTGCGCAATGCATGGCCGAAGGGCGCCCACTTAAAGACATGCTGGACTGGCAGCTCGTGTTACGGACGCCGTCGGAATACCGGTCCGAAAAGGGAATTGACAAGAAGGTAGAACCCTTTTACTTCGATGCCCGGAGGTACGCGCACCCTCTGGACGAAGGTTTCTCCCTCGACGTCCAGGGTGCCGACACAGTGGCTAACCCGGCTACCGAATTTCTGTGCCTGGTCGGACTTCAGCGTTTCCGGCCCCAGCGGAACGGGGACTCGAAATGGACGCTCCAGTACTGCGCCTGGGGGCCTGCGCTGGGCGTCGCGCAAGCGGCGCCGGTGGCCAGCGGTCTAGTCCGCGTGCCGGCGATGCGCCGGTTGTGCTTCAGTCTTCAGTTTCGCGACGATCAAAAGCGCTACAAGGCATTCGGATTTGCCAGACCCATGGGAGGTAGCTAATGAACAGCGTGAGCGACGGACTTCAACGGTTCGATCAATGGCTCGTCGACGACAGCGACATAGCGGCACTCGTCATGCGCCAGACCCTGGTGCCAGTGGAGGGCCGCGATGCCGTCGTGTTCCCGCCGACCTACGCCAAGCCGGAGCGCATGCGCGACGAGGACTGGACGGGGTACAACATCGATCGTTTCGAAGATGGTGGCAGCGTCTGTCTAATCGACAGCGTTGGCTCACAAGCCAACCGAATGGAGCCGATATTTCTCCGCGACGGTTACCAGAAGCTGGTGCCGCAGATTACCATCGCGCTGCGGGCAGGCAATCAGGACAAAGTAGTCAATCTGCTTGAAGCCGGCCACCGGGCAGCGGATGCAATCGTGCGGTTCTCAAGTCTGAGCAGCGAACTCAGCAAGGCCTTCGCCAGCATCCGAGACACTGGCAACGCAGAACCGCTGGCCAAAATCGCGCCTACTTCCCTGGTCTTCGGCGCCTGGGACTCGCGCGATACGCAGGTCAAGTTGCCGCGCATCGTGCGGTCGGTGATCCGCGCCTATGACGTGCAGCCCCTGCATCGGTCGGCTCAGTACGTTCCTCCGGTCGATTATGCGCAGGAGGGTATCCTTGACATACCGGAAAACCAGAAAGAGCAGGCTTCCGAGCTTGGCCTGCGCCACGCCCCGGCGCCGTGGACGCACGGCGGCGTACAGGTGAAGCGCCAGATCCGCCGGGATGCGTGCCTGAACCTGGCTGCCTTGCGTATGCTGCGGGCCGGCAAGGAAACGGATCCTCTGCCGATGCGGCGCTACATTTTGGGTCTGTCACTGGTGGCATTCACGGCGCCTCAGGAAACCTTCTTGCGAGAAGGCTGTCAGCTTGTGCCCGACCCGGAGAGTCCGGCCCAGTGGAGACTGGTCTTTCACGACGGTCGATCTGAGGCGCTGTCAATCGAGCATGCAATCGCGCGCGCGTATGCAGAGCAGGCCGCGGAAGCTTTCGGCGTGGGTGAGTCCAGGCAGGCGGTTTTTGACCCCAGAGCAGCGAGCGATGCTTTGTCGAAGACCAAGGAAGAGCGCAAGAGAGCGAAGCGACAGAGCGCCGAGTAAGGAGTGGATGGCATGCCGCGCTACTTGTGCATTTCCGTCACGCTCCTCGATGAACTGTTCCACGGTTGTCGGGATGACGACGAGCCGGAATGGCCGCCGTCGCCTATGCGCCTGTTTCAGGCGTTGCTGGCGGGCTCGAAGCTGGCCAGCCGCAACGGCAACTGGAACGGCGAAAAGGCCGCTGCCTTCCGCTGGCTGGAACGCCTCAAGCCACCGCTGGTCATCGCGCCGCCGTCGCGGCCGGCTGCGGTTTACACGCTGTATGTGCCGAACAACGACGCGGATCAGAAGTTTGAACGGCAGGACCGCCTGACGTCCAAGAT
>Ga0209101_1000221_pt1 | contig 48819 bp, 39 predicted proteins | sample ConPoolayeCmetaG_FD_185481 | JGI IMG/M metagenome (GOLD analysis project Ga0209101, IMG submission 185481) | Hot spring microbial mat communities from California, USA to study Microbial Dark Matter (Phase II) - Cone Pool mat layer C metaG... ... | reverse complement strand
TCGTATCTCTTTGCATTGATTCAAGCACTACTTGTGTCTTGAATGATGCATCGTAACTGTTCCGACTTTTCATCTTAATCCTCTTTTAACAAGTAAAAATATGTACTAAATTGTACCTTATTTACTTGTCTAAAATATCAGGGACGGAACAGGACAAGAAAAAGGATTAGGCGGCGCGCCAGTTTCATTGGCACGAAATTCGGCGGCGGAAAAATCGGAATCGGAAAGCGAGGGCGGGCAAAAATTCATTCCCCCCAAACCCTTTCCTTTTTGCCCGCCCGAGCGTTCAGTTTGGCGCGCAAAGCGCGGCAATCAGGGATTTTGTTCAAAAAAGGTTCGAGCGGCGTTCAATAATTGCGATTTTTGTAGCTACGATTATCATTTTTATAATTTTATTTATTCTCTCTCTAGCAACACACTATTTAATCCTCTACACTCAGCGTGTAGTCAAGATCCTTGATTATCAATTCTATAAGTTTTATTGCATCCCGTCTTGCTTCTGCAAACATATCTTTATCCTCAGAAACAACCTGAATAGCATCATTTATGAGTTGCTTAAGTGCTTGATTATGATCTTCATTCGGATCATTTTCTAAAAAAAATCGTAAAATTCCTTTAGACGAACTAACTTTGATATCGCCAAATTGACTAGCATCAAGTATAGACGCCTCAGGCAACTTAATTTTTATCTTTCTGTTTATCTGGTCTATCTCGATATCTTCTTCTTTCAGATCTCCTAGATCCACGCCTATATCTAGTCTAATCATGCCACTAGCCTCTATCTTCTGTCCCCACCATAAATTTGACCAGGTTGATCCTTCGTCAACAATAATAGTACTCTCCTGGTCAATTAAAAGTGTTTTGGTAACTACAAAATATTCTGACGTAATCCTTTGAAGCAATGTTGTCGAGCTTACCTGGGTCTTCTCAACAGGCTGATTCATCCTATTTATAAGGAAAATACCAAGGATAAGAAGTAAAAATATACTAAAACATGTAAATGCTATAATTGTAAGCGTCTTGCGTAATTCTTTCATAATTTATTAAATTATAAATAAAAAATTTATTTTTCTTTTTGAACCTTCTTCTTTGTAACATAATATTCCAAATAATCACCAAATAGTAGTCTAGTATGAGCTTCTAGTCCAGGTACAATTGTAAGAAAAAAGCCGGTAAATGGCTGTACTATCCATTCTATAATTCTAATTATTTTTTTCCACCATGAATTTTTAGCTGGTCTTGGCTTGAGAAAAAAGTCAATAAAAATAACAATTACCATAAATATAATAGTAAGTTGAATTATACTCGAAGATACTCCTGGCAATCTAACACCAAAAACGGTATTCCTAAACTCTAGATTCAATAATGGAGGAATATTGCCACCAATCAGTACCACTAAAGCTCCTATAGATCCACTTATGTGATCCCAAATTACATGAAATCCAATATATTTTACTCTAAGTGATAATTTTTTCCATTTTAACAATATATTTTTTAGAATCCATCCATCGTCAGAAATACCCCATGCCCACCTACGTTCCTGCATATAATTATTCTTAAATGTCTCCCAATGAGTGCTCCCTTCTGCTGCATCAGACATGATTTTTAGATATAATGGTATAGTTTCTACGTAATTGTTAAATTTAAAAAGCGATTTAAAAAATATATGGAAATCTTCTGGCGTTATCCATGGCGTCCAATATCCTATTTTGTCAACTAACCAGAACGAGGTTGAATAAGTAGAAAATGGAACCAGTTTATCAGTTCTTACCTGCCTTCCAACATTATAAATCGTAGACATTGAATTTTTGATCCTAGCATAAAAAGGCAGTCTCCAGATATTATTATAAAGTACCATAGCTCCATTAAAGAATTTATATTTCGCATCTTCTATTGTTAAATATTTGTAAGTCAAATAAGCGAAATAATGTACAGGTAATTTTGAATCAGCATCACAGCTTGTCACTGTAGTCTTGGCCAGATCCCAGCCTAACCTAATTATTTCTCGACTAACTGCCTTACCTGCCCAAGCCATGTTAGAAGATTTCCCTACGATTTCATCTTGCCCCAATACATGGTTCGTAATCCAAATATGATTAAAATATTTATTAAATTCTTCTTTTAACTTTCTAGAAATTTTTACGCCATCTGGATCCACAGCTTCAGCTGCCAAGACTATACTTATTTGCTTTGTAGGAAAAGTTTGACATGCTAAATGTCTCAGGGTCTCTTTCAGTAATAAATAAGGCTCCTTTACATGCGGTATAATAACAATATGCTGAATTTCACTTGGTTTAATAATTTTTTTCTCCATAAGCGTTTCTAAAAATTTAATCTCATCCCGAAGAAACCTTATTGTTTTTTGTTTAGTTATAGTAAATAATAATTTTTGGAATAATTTTGGTAATCTTATATTTGAAAATAATAGTTTATCTGGTGTATATAAACTCTGTGGGACAGTATTTAAATCATGAGTACTATAATTACATTTTTGTATAAAACTTTTTTGTTTTTTGAGTTGAATTATCTCATTTGGGATATCTTCTAGTCCCTTAACTTTTTCCAACCAGTTAATCTGGTCATGATGTCTAATTCTAATCATGGCTAAACCAAATTGAAGTGTATAAGTTATTGATTTATAAAGAAAATATACATCTATCACAATGATCTGAATAGCTGCTATCTCAGGGAGTATATAACTAAAAAAAATAATACTAAATAGTATAAAAAATCCAGTAAATGGAGGAATTTTTTCCAGAAGCTTATCCAAACTTGATTTTTGTTTTCCTGTTCTTTTTCTTTCTATCATTATTTAGTCGTATTTTAGTTATATTAAAGTAAGTGATAAACAAATTATAGAGTCTTTAGATATTCATGAGCACTTAAGCCGCTCTCATGAATTTTTTTCGCTATATCTACACCAAAAAATCTCAAATGCCATAATTCCTGATCAATTTTATCTATACTATTCATATATGTACATATAAACCCATATTCATATGAATGATTAATCAACCATTGATATAGTTTTGTTACTTGTCCTGGCTTTGGAAGGCGAAAGTTTGTTTCTGCATTCACTACATCAACTGCCAAACCTAGCTGATGTTCACTATATCCAGGTATTTCGGCTCTTCGCATAGCAGTTTCCTTTCCTTCATAATGGCTAATATATTGATATGTATATAATTGACTTTGAAAAGACCTATATGCCGAAGTTATTTCAATATTTATACCAGATTTCAATAACTCATCCTGCATATTTTTGAAATTAATTGCAGCATCATGTCTCAAGTAACCTCCATAAATATTATGTATACCTAAACTTTCAATATCTACTAGATCTGGTGGGACATAAGCTGCGGATAGTCGAAAACTGTCATTTATAATTGTGGTAAGCTCATCTGGATTAGCAACAATTGTAGAATCTTTATTACCAGGTATATAATTACTCTCTATGTTTGGATCAAATAATTTTACCTTTTTCAGAATTATTTTGTAATTATTTACATTCTGATTTCTATCAGAATAATCAAATGATATTTCGTTATTTCCAAGATTATAGAATCTTGAAGTAACTTCATAATAATATTCATTTTTATTACTACTTTTGTAAATATATTCGTCTGCATTTATATTCAATTCTTCATGACTCTTTAACACAAGAACAGCATCATTTATAAAAAATTCCTCTGATATCGGAAATATAGAAACATTAGGAGATACTTTATCTACCAAAAATTCTAAATTATCTCTACTCATTTCTTTTACTGGCGTATAAACTACCCCTGCTTCAGATAGAACACGCTTAACATCCTCAGAATAATTGACTATATTACATATAGTTAAACTTGCAGCTAATATTATAAAAAAAGTAACAAGCGGAATATCTTTTTTCATCAATATACGAAAACTTTTAATTAATATTTTGCTATAATACATTTTATCAGAAATCATAATACATACTTAAAATAAATTAAAATATTTTATTTGTTAAAACTTTCTTATGCAAAGTGAAAAAAAAGGTAGTTCGAAAATACCATTGTTGATTATTATATTGATGTTTATATTCATTCTAATAATATGTTGCGTATTATCTATTGTTTTAATGATAAGCTTATTTAATACCATAGACAAATCATATTATGAAGAAGTGATTAATCCCGGTAATATTAATGAAATAATTGCTATAATCCCCATAACAGGAGAAATTACTTCTCAACCACTCACAGGACTATTTAATTCAGAGGAAGTCGATATGACCACGAAAGTCTTAAATAAGTTGGATAAAGCCATAGAAAATAATTATGTAAAAGCCATAATACTCGACATAAACTCACCAGGCGGAGAAGTTTATGCCACTGAGTTAATAACAAATAAAGTGAAAGAAGCAAAAACATATGGAAAAGTGGTAATAGCTTTACTGAGAGACATGGGTGCTTCTGGTGGCTATTATATTGCATCTGCTGCAGATAAAATAGTCGCATCCGAAAGCACTATTACAGGAAGCATTGGAGTTATATTGCAAACCCAGGACTTAAGCGGCCTGTATGAAAAATTAGGGATAAAAACTTATCTTATCACTAATTCTAAAGGTGATTTCAAAGTGATAAAAGGTGATCTAGACGATACAGAAAGTGATGCTTATAAATTAATTCAGAGAATAGCAGATGATACCTATGATATGTTTATCGAGAATGTAGCAGAAGGCCGTTCAATGACAAAAGACGAAGTAATTGCAATAGCTGATGGCCGAATATACAGCGGCAAACAAGCACTTAATTTAAATCTAATAGATAAAACTGGATACTTAAATGATGCTATAGATCTCGCATCAGAAAAAGCTAATCTATCTAATCCTAAAGTTATAGAATATAAAAATATTGATTATTCCTGGAGTTCACTTAATGTTAAATTGGCTAAAGCTTTTGGCGTATTTTCTCAGCTAAATAATACTGATTACTCAACTCTTAAAGTTCTCTATCAAGTACCATTCTAAAGATGTTAATCACAAAAATTTATAAGCTGGATAATGTGATTACTTTAAAAATAGATAATTCTAGGGTAGTCAAGCTTTATAATAATAAAACACTTCTAGACGCGGATCTCTATGTTGGAAAGAAGTTATCAGATAAAGAGATAAAAAATATCTTAATTCTTGATTTGAAAAATTATGCTATAGAGAAAACTATCACTTATCTATCAACTAGACTAAAAAGTTCTTATGATGTTAATAAATATATAAAGAAGCATATAAACAACAATCTAAAATATTATAAAGAACTGCAACTATCAGATAATGAGGCCAAGCAATTATCACTTGAGATTTTTGCTTATTTAGAAAGAAAAAAATATATAGATGATTATAAATTTGCTAAAGCATGGATTAAAGATAAAAAATCTCAAGCGCCAGTCGGTAAAAATTTGATACTACTTAAACTCAAAGCGAAAAAAATAAATAAGAAAATCATTGATGATTTATTTGTCCATATCACAGATGACAAAGAAATAGCAGATGCGAAAATTCTTGCTCGCAAAAAATTAGCTTTAATTCACGAACAGAATCCCATAAAAAGAAAATTTAAATTGCAAAATTATCTTATCAGAAGAGGTTTTGATTACAGTATTGTATACAAAGTTATAAAGGATATTTTGTGAAAATTTAAAGTCTAAGAAGATTGATGCTACCTACTATGATTCAAATCTCCTGATCAGTACTTTACGAAACATCTTTAAGGAAATTGAGATTTTTCTGCCGATCGCAGATACTGCGGAATCTCAGTCCTGATAAATTGTCAGCAATAAACTATAAAATTTAGTTTTTACAACGTTTTGAACACACATGCAATACCCAACCTATTTAATAAATAGAGATGGATAAATTAACAACAAAAATTCAATTACAGCTTACACTTCGATTATATTTCGTATACTCACGATCTTTTGATTTAAACAATTATGCATAATCTAATATCTATGAAATTTTAAGCTCTTTTTTTATAAAGATATTTGGCATAATAGCTCACCGTCTGCTAAAATAATATATATTAATTTATTATTCATAACACAGCTATAAGTACGAAGCTGATAGCTGTTATCTATACATGTCAAAACGTGATTATTACGAAATTCTAAATGTTGATAGAAAAGCCTCAAAACAAGAGATAAAAAAAGCATATAGAAAATTAGCAAAACAGTATCACCCTGACAGAAACAAAGCTCCTGATGCAGAAGAAAAATTTAAGGAAATTCAGGAAGCTTATGAAATTCTATCTGATGATCAAAAAAGATCTGCTTATGATCAATATGGTCATGCAGGTACACAAGGATTTAATGGTTACTCTGGCGGGGCTAATGATTTTGGTGGTTTTAGTGACTTCGAGGATATGAGTGGATTTGGTGGGCTAAATGACATATTTGAACAATTTTTTGGCAGTGGATTTGGAGGTTTTTCAACAGGTCCTAGAAATACCGGAGCGGTAAGAGGAGCTGATATAGAAGCAACGATCCAGATTTCTTTCCACGATGCTGTTTTTGGTACATCAAAAACTATTCAATACTCAAGAAAGACAGTTTGTTCTAACTGTAATGGCTCTGGCGCCAAAGCCGGCACTACAAAACGCACCTGTCCTGATTGTAACGGTTCTGGACAAATAACTAGAATTCAACATACATTTTTAGGAACAGTACAAACTAGATCTGTATGTCCCACTTGTAGAGGGACAGGCGAAGTAATAAAGGAAAAATGCCAAACTTGTAAAGGTGAAGGTCGAGAGGAAAAAATAGAAAAATTCGAAATTAAAATTCCTCCAGGAATACCAGATGGTGTAACTTTGAGATTTAAAAATAGAGGTAATGCAGGTCAGAGAGGAGGACATTTTGGTGATCTATTTATCACTATTGAGGTTATCCCACATGAAAGGTTAGAAAGACGTGGTGATGATATTTACCTTGACCAGGAAATCGATGTAGTTACTGCAGTTCTTGGTGGAGAAATACAAGTACCAACTGTTCTAAATAATATAACAATAAAGATTCCAGCAGGTAGTCAACATGGAAAAGTAATAAAACTAACTGGTAAAGCTGGGCCAAAGTTTAGAGGCAGTGGAAGAGGAGATCAGTATATAAGAATAAAAGTAAATATACCAAAAAAACTAACTCGCGAGCAAAAAGAGCTTTGGACAAAATTGGCAGAACTAAATAATAAAGAACCTGGCTTCTTTGAGAAAATGTTTCAGTAGAAAAAATAGACAGCAGTAAATAGAAAACAAATACTTGTTATTATAAAGTTATAAAATATAAAGCAGCAGGATAAGTAGTCTAAGATTTATAATCAGGATTGTCATAAACTTCTTCTCCAAACACAATGCTCGAAAAATATTGGTGATTGCCTCATTCACAGTACTGCCCCAACTACCATATCAAAGAACAAGAGACAAAATAAGTAACAATTTTTAATTTTCAAACTTTCCATCCTGTTCTATAATAGTAGTTGTAATACCGATGTAAAAACAAAATGTCGTATTTGTGCACTTAGTCTCAAATACTCATTTGTTTTCCATTGAATATATAGCAACCTCTAAAACTAAATTGTTAAAAAAATTATATTTAAACTAGCAATTTTGTTTTGAGTAGATATAAATTTGTATTTTAAAAACATGTCCTATCTAAATGCATTATTTAACCCAAGAACTATTGCAGTTGTTGGGGTTTCAGAAAATTCTGCAAAGCTTGGCTCAGTTATTTTCAATAATATAATAAATTCTGGATTTCTAGGCAAAGCTTTTCCAGTAAACCCCAAATATAAAGAGTTGTATGGCTATAAAGCCTATAAATCCATACTAGACATCAGAGAAAATCTAGACCTTGTAGTAATTGTTATACCAGGAGACGTTGTTGAAGGTATAATAAAAGAATGTGTGAAGAAAAAAGTAAAATCCGTAATCATTATTTCAGCTGGTTTTAAGGAAATTGGTAAAAAAGGAGAAGAATTAGAAAATAGAATAAAATTAATTGTACACAAATCAGAACTAAAACTTCTTGGTCCGAATTGTCTAGGTGTTATTAATCCTCTAAACAAACTCAATGCATCATTTGCTGCATTAAATGCTACACCAGGTAATGTGGCTTTCGCATCTCAGTCAGGAGCACTATGTACTATGATATTAGATCTCGCTGCAGAAAAGAATTTAGGTTTTGCAAATTTTGTTTCACTTGGAAATAAAGCTGATATAAATGAATTGGAACTGCTCGAATACTGGGAAAAGAATAAAAATGTTAAAGTCATCGGTTTGTATTTAGAAGAAATTGAGAATGGTGATATGTTTTATAGACTTTTAGAAAGAAGTAAAAAGCCGATAATAATACTTGCACCTGGTAAATCAGAAGAGGCAAAAAAAGCAATTAATTCTCATACAGGCTCACTTGCCAGTTCAGCATCTACTATTAACACTGTTACAAAACAAGCAGGTGCGATAAGTGTTGATACGATAGAAGAATTATTCAATGATATGATGGCACTCAGTTGGAGTCACCTACCAAAAGGTAACAAAGTGGCTATTCTAACAAATGCTGGTGGGCCAGGAGTGCTTGCCACAGATTTAGTAATTGAGAATGGCCTCGAACTTTCTGAACTATCTGATAAGTCAAAAAAAATTCTAGAAAAATTCTTGCCAAAGGAAACCTCTATCAAAAATCCGATTGATGTACTAGGTACGGCCTTAGCAGCATCCTATAAATTACCTTTAGAAGTTTTGATAAAGGATGAAAATGTTGACGGTATTATAGTTATCGTTACTCCTCAACTCATAACACAAATAGAGGAAACAGCGAAAATAATTGTTAATGCTTCAGCTATATCAAACAAGCCGATCTTTACTGCATTTTTGGGCGGGAAGTATGCTCAAACTGGACTACAAAGGCTTTATGACAATAAATTGCCAGGATTTAAATACTTAGGTGACGCTATAAAAACTATGTCACATCTGTATCAATATACATTAAGTAGAACAAAAGATAGATATGATAATTTAAAAAGAATAAGAAGTTTAAAAGGAAAATACATAAATAAAATTAAACCTTATTTATCAAAAATAGAGGTGGCACTTCCTACGAAATTAGTAGATAAGATGGCAAAAGAAGCTAATATAGACCTGCCGAATCAACAAGTTGTTTATGATGAAGATGACTGTTTAAGTTTTATCTATAAATATGGATTTCCAGTTGTTTTAAAAGCAGAGGCCCAAGAGATAGTGCACAAAACAGAATTTAAGGGACTTTATCTGCACATAAATGATGAAAAATCATTATTAAATAAATTTAATAAACTTATCAAAAATATTCAAAAACATACTATTCGAAAAGAAATTGGATGCTTGATCCAAGAACAAATAAATGAAGGTGAAGAAATAATAATTGGTTTACATAGAGATGGAAATTCAAAAGTTTATGAAAATAATATGCCTGGTTTTGGACATATGCTGTTATTTGGAAAAGGCGGTATTTTTACAGAACTTTATAAAGATATATCAACACGTTTAATACCAATAAACAAAGAAGAAATTAAAAAGATGATTTCAGAAACAAAAATTTATCAAATTCTACTAGGTTATCGAGGCTCAAAAAATCTAGGAATAGATAAACTCATCGATACAATTTATTCTCTACAAGAACTTGCACTGAAATATCCTGAAATTAGTTCTTTAGATATAAATCCTGCTTTTTTGACAAAAGACCGATGTATCGCAGTAGATATAAAGGCGTTTGTGAAAGAATAAAGTAAATAAATAAATATTAAATTTTATATTTAACAGTTGATTCGCTGATCTACTGCGAACCAATTCTATACTACACTCTCAGATTCTATTCCTTATCCCAAAAGCAAATCCAAAAACATATTTATAGAGGCTGCAATTTGATTATAAAGAGGTTGATGTTGACAAATACTATCGTATTGCTCAAATGTATCCATGGGAGAAATTCTAGTTATTTCTGGGACATTTCTATACTTCGGATTTTTGACTATCTCCGCCCTGGCATTTTTTCTAATACAAAAATATGCCATTCCTTTGTCTCTGAGCGTAGAATAATCAGCAATACCTTTTTGGCTATAAGCACGCGCAAATATTACTGGAGCACTACTTATATTGATGAAAGTATAATAATAGCCCTTCTGTATTACTGCCTTTTGGCCTTCTTCTAATTCTACATATAAACCTTGTTCTACTTGCAGTTCTGAAGTATAGTTATTAAAGTCTCCATTTTTTTGAAGGATAATACACAGTTTACCGAGCAAGACCTCAACTAAACAACTAATTTGCCCTGCCGTATCTGCTCCTGAATAGAATATGTGTGACTTAATATATTCTATACCAAGTAAACCTTCGGGAAGTAAGATTAAATCATATTCTAAATCATCTCCAATAAGTCCATCATGATTGCTAAGTCTAACATTTTGGGATTCTTCATAAACCTCAACTGGATAAACAAGTGATTTATTTAATAATGCTGGTCTTAGATTAGTAAGATAGATTGTGTTATCTAGGTCATGCAATACATTGTCGCCAAAAACGATTTTAGAGTCTTTATCATTGAAATATATAGGTAGGGAACAGAGGTCTATTAGATCGATCATTGTCAATTGAATAACAAAAAATTGGAGTTCAAACTATTATATTGTCTTAGTTTCTATTATGTCAAATTTTGCATATTCTAATAGAAGTTCTTTCTTACCCAGCTTGCCAAAATCAATTTTTACAATTGATTCATCAAATTCTAAGATAGTACCTATTCCAAAAATATTATGTCTAACTTTTAACCCATTAGCGAGTTTATATGGCTGAGTTTTAATGGCTGTTTCTTTATCTTCATTTAATTCTTCAAAGCCATCTGACTCGTCTTCATCCAATGCAAAATCATCAAAATTTCTAAACTCTATTAATTCTTCTGGAATATCTCTTATAAATCTAGAAACTGTATTTTTTTGAAGTGCACCAAAAAACAATCTTTTAGTGGCGTAACTTAGAAATAAACGCTCTTTTGCTCTAGTGAAAGCAACATAAGCCAATCTGCGTTCTTCTTCCATATCAGATATATCAGAATATGCTCGCGAGTGAGGAAATATTCCCTCCTCCATTCCTATTACAAAAACATATCTATACTCAAGACCTTTTGCAGCATGTATTGTCATGAGTGTAATTTTTGATTCATCCTTCTTTTTCATTTCATCTTGGTCTTTATACAAGGAAGCACGTTCCAGAAATGCCTCTAAACCTTCTCTTGGCGGAAGGTCTTTAAATTCTTCTGCAATAGTTAAAAGTTCTTTTAAATTTTCAATTCTTCCAAGGTTTTGTTCTCGATCTTGTTCTAACCACTTATTATAACCTGTTTTGTCTATAACTAATTTTATAAGTTCTTGAATATTTAGTTCCTCTGATGCTTTTGTCAGATCAATCATATCATCAATAAAATTTTTCAAAATATCCTTAAGTTCCTTTTGATTGTCTATCATATATTTGAAAATACTTAGTCCTTTTTTGCTAGCAGATATTTCTAGAGAGTCAAAAGTCTTTTCACCAATTCCACGAGGTGGTGTATTTATTATTCTTTTTAAACAAATATTATCAAATGGGTTATACATTATCATTAGAAAAGACAAAATATCTTTTATTTCTTTTCTATCATAAAACCGAACTCCTCCTATAATGCGATAAGGAAGACCATGCTCTAAAAGAGTTTCTTCAACGATTCTTGATTGCGCATTTATTCTATAAAGCACAACAATTTCTTCTGGCGAAATATTTTGTTTTAATATTTCTTCAATTTTTTCTGCAATAAAATCTGCTTCATCTTTTTCATTTATCGATTTATAAACGAGAATTTTTTCACCTTTTGCATTTGTTGTCCAAAGTTCTTTCTCCTTTCTATTTTTATTTTGTTTAATGATGCTATTACTTGCCTTTAGGATTATTTTCGTAGAACGATAATTCTGTTCCAATTTGAAAATTTTAGTGTTAGAAAAATCTTTTTCAAATGAAAGTATATTTTTGATATTAGCCCCCCTCCAGCTATAGATACTTTGATCATCATCACCAACCACACAGATATTATTATTTTTATTTGCTAAAAGTTTTATAAAAACATATTGTGCATGATTCGTATCTTGGTATTCATCTACATGAATATACTGAAATAGATTCTGATACTTATCCAAAACTCTTGGCGATTTTTTGAGAAGTACCACGGCTTTTTGTAAAATATCATCAAAATCAAGTGCTTGATTTTCTAACAAGAATTTCTGATATTCTTTATAAATAATAGCTACTTGCTCTTGAAAATAACCTTTAGCTAATGATTTATAGGCCTCCTCTGTAACAAGCTCATTTTTTGCACTAGATATATGAGAAAGAACAATATTTGGATTCAAACTTCTCGTATCAATCTTTAGCTTTTTCATAGACTCTTTTATTGCCGCAAGTTGATCAGTCTCATCATAAATAGTAAAGTTGGGATTTATTCCAATCTCATATCCATCTTTTCGAAGCATTCGTACACAGATGGAATGAAACGTTCCAACCCATGGCACATGAACACTTGGTTCTACCAAACTTCTAATTCTTTCTTTCATTTCTGAGCTTGCCTTATTCGTAAAAGTAACAGAGAGAATCTCTTCTGGATATGCAAATTTTCTTTTTAGAATATATGCTATACGATAAGTAAGCACGCGTGTTTTCCCACTGCCAGCCCCAGCCAAAATCAATACTGGACCGTCTGTAGCTAAAACGGCGTCTTTTTGTTGATTATTTAGATCATTAAGGAATTGTAGCATAAGGATATTGTAACACAGTTTATCACGCAAGAATTTAATTGTATAAGCGATTAAGAATATAAATTTTTCCTTTTCAATGCTTCGTCAATCAATTTATCGAGAAATGCTGTAAAATTCATATCAGCCGCTTTTGCCGCTTGTGGTGCTAAGGAAGTGGCTGTCATACCCGGGATTGTGTTTATTTCCAAAAAATAAATCTTGTCACTTACCTCGTCCCACATAAAGTCAGTTCTAGCTAGATCACTACAACCTATGGCCTTGAATATTTTTTCAGAATATCTTTTTGTGCGCCTTTCTATATTTTTGGGAATATCAGCAGGACAAATTTCTTCACTTCCACCTTTCTTGTATTTAGCATTATAGTCAAAAAATTCTGATATTTTCGGAATTATTTCAATGACCGGCAAGGCTTTTGGGGGGTTGTTACCTATAACCGCCACAGTTAGTTCGCGACCTTTTAAATATTTTTCAATCAGAACTTCAGATCCATATTCGAAAGCTTTTTCTAACGCGCCAATAATTTTTTTTCGAGTTCTAACAATAGAAATACCTACTGATGAGCCCATTTCGTTTGGTTTCACTACAACCGGCAAGCCAAGTTTTGAAATAATAGCATCCTCATTATATTTTTGCCCTTTTATAATTAAAATATCATCTAGTACATCAAGTCCAGAATGTTTGGCGATCAATTTTGTTTTATATTTATTCATGGCCAAAGCACTAGCTAAGTGGCCTGAGAAAACATAATGAATACCAAGTAGATCAAGCATTCCCTGGATTCTACCGTCTTCCATATTAGTCCCATGACCAATTGGCAATACAAGATCAATTTTTTCAGAACCCCATTCGGTGAAGTTGATTATGTCACGTTCTATAGGTTTTATTGTAATTAATTTTTTTGTTATTTCATTTATAATGCCATCTTCTTTATCAGTTACACATTGATCTATTTCCAGATATTTTTCGCCTTTGTCGCCTATCAACCATTTTCCTGATTTTGTTATAGCGATTGGGATTATATTATACTTTTCTTTATTCAAAGAATTTATAACCTGCCTTGCAGAATTCACTGAAACTTCATGTTCCGAAGAAGCTCCACCAAAGACAACCGCGATGTTTAGTTTGAGCATGAAGTAATAATAAATTAATAAATTTATAAAAGTTATAAATTTAAGGTCGGTATATTAAATTAAAACAAAGTGCAAAATAAAATTGACAAAAGTTAAGTTCTATTTTATGTCTGAGAAAACTCTTGTTTGTCTTAAAATCTTATAAACTTAAAGTTTTGGTCAGATAAAAAAATACATTCTAGTTTATTCAAAATAAGCCTAGTTAATATCTAAAATCTCATTAATAACTTCAGTATACATAGGACCTTCTAGCAAAACAATGGCATTGGCTTTTACCATTTTATTATAACCTTTAATAAAACTTCCTATATCTTTCGCTACATATATATTAAAATCTTTCTTGACTTTCTTTATCTGCTCAATCAACTTATGATCAGAAGTGATGATGCCATCGCATATATTTACGATTTTTTTTGCTATTTTTTTATAAACTTTTTCTTTTTCCCAGCCAAGTTCGATAATTCCTTTTGTCATGATTAATTTTCGATTATTGTTAATTTTTTTCAGTTCATCTAGCGCAGCCAAAAAACCAGTTGAATTTATATTGTATCCATCATCAAGAATTATTGTACTATGTAAACCATTTTTTCTATTTAAATAAGGTAATTTAAATTTAGTATTATTTATAGTTTTAACTATATCATTCATCTCAAGGTTTAAGGCTAAGCAGCAAGCTATAGCAGCAAGTAAATTCAATACATTAAAGGAGCCTTGTATATTAGTTTCTAATTTATATTTCTTATCTAAAAAATGGAGATTAAATTTTATTCCTCTATTTGTCTCTTTTATGCTAGATGCAAAAATTGATGTATCTCTAGGGAATTTGTATATATCTCTTCTTACAACTCCATTTGTCGTAACAACTTTACTATCATCTGAAACAGTAAAATAGATTAGTTTCTCTCTATCTGTCATGCCAGCTATTCTTATACAATACTCATTGTCACCATTCAAAATCACTTTTGTATTTTTTTTAGCATTTCTGATTATTTCAAATTTTGCTTTTATAATATTATCAATAGATCCAAACAGTGTCAGATGCTGATTATCTATTCCTGTAATTATTGATATATCAGGTTTGACAATATCAGTTGACTTTTTCACTTCAACTTTGTCATATGCTCCCATTTCAGCGATAAAAACTTGAGTATTTATCTTTATTTCTTTTAAAACTGCTTTTGCTATACCTACGGCAGAATTATAATTCTGTAATGTCTGTGCTACTCTAAAATACTTTTTAAGCAATTGATAAAGCATTTCTTTTGTGACTGTTTTACCAAAACTCCCAGTAATCCCAACAATCTTTAAATTTTTTAACTGGGCTACTTTGGCTTTTGCTTTTCTGATTAGGAAATATCGTTTAATAAAAGCAAAAGGTTCTGTTGCAAATACATAAATAGAAACAATAATGGGTGTAACAAGATCAGTAACTAGCATAAAAATGGTAGAGAAAAGTAAAGCTATCGTAATAGAGGGGAATACTATAATATCACCTACTTCTCTGGGTAGTAGATTTATTGTATTTCCCATCTCGATTGCAATAAAAGAATTTGAGCCAATATATAAATAAATCGAAGTTTGAAAATAAAGAATAACTGACAAAGGTATAAGAATCGTGATAAATGATAAGGATAGTACTAATAAACTTCTAACGCTAATTTCAGGTAATATGAGCCTTTTACCGATAGACAATTGTAAATTTATAAGAAATTCTACAATATAAACAATAAAGACTATAACTATACATACAAGCAAAAAATTCTGCCTTAAATCTAATAAATAAAGTAACAATAAAATCAAACTTATTACTTTTATAATGTATATAGGAGTACTATACTTTGGATCTTCTTCTTGGAAGAGAAGATGCGAAATCATTTTATTTATTCTGTATTCCTTTATCTGCCAAAGATAAAGATCCCAGAGTATATTTCGCCAAACAACAACTATGGCCGGAAGCCAGAATAGCGATATAAGTATTATAATTTCTAGCATGTTTTAGATTAAATATAATCTTATTATAAAAGTAATACAGATAAAATTCAAAGAAATTTGAATGGACAATATTATTTGAATATTGTAGTATTTAGGCCGAAAGTTAAATTATTATTGTACTCAAAATGCATAAAGCTAAAGCATGTGTTCTTATTTGTATGGATTTTAGATTCCAAAAACAAATTCAGAAATGGTTAGAAAAGTCTGGTTATCTGGGAGTATGTGATGAGATAATAGTTGCCGGTGCTTCTAGGGATTTAGTGAAACCAATAGAAACTTTTCATAAAGATGCATTACTTCGCCAGATAGAACTTTCTGTTAAACTGCACGATCCTGATGAAATTCTAATTATAGATCACCAGGATTGTGGAGGTTATGCACAGGACAAGACAATTCCATCTGGTCTTTCTGAAGAAAAAGATAGACGAGAACATATTAAATTTGCTATTCAAGCAAAAAATCTTCTTTCATCAAAATTTCCAGAAAAAATTATTAAGAATTATTATGCGAAACTGGACGGAAGTATAGAAAAGTTAGTCTAATTGACAGTTTCAGTTACTATGTGATCTTCTCAAATTGATAACTAATCACTTTACGTTATGATTTAGTTACAATTTAAACTTTTTTAGCTTTTTCAACAGTATGTTATAATTTATGTAAATCTTGTTAGTATATATAATGAGAATAGACATAATCACAATTTTCCCAAAAATTTTTGATTCTTATTTTAATGAAAGTATTATTAAACGTGCAAAACAAAAAGGATTAATACAGATTAATATTATTAACCTAAGGGATTTTACAAATGACCTTCATAAAACAGTTGATGATAAGCCATTCGGAGACAGTACTGGAATGGTCATGAAAATAGAACCAATTTATAAAGCACTAATAAAACTAAAAACAAAGGATTCTACAGTAATTGTGACTACAGCAAAAGGCGAAATTTATAAACAGTCAAAGGCAAAAAAATTTGCAAAACTCAAACATTTGATTATTATTTGTGGCCGTTATGAAGGTATAGATCAGAGAGTTCTTGATTATTTAGCTGATGAAAATATTTCTATAGGACAATATATCTTAACTGGAGGGGAAATCCCTGCCATGATAATCGTTGATAGTATAACTAGATTATTGCCAGGTGCTATAGGCAACAAAAATTCACTGATTACTAACTCTTTTTATAAAAATGATAAAATAATACAGTATCCAATTTATACTCGTCCTAGGGTATTTAGTGTTAATAATAAAAATTTTGAAGTTCCTGATATTCTTGTTTCTGGAGATCATGCTAAAATAAAAAAATGGCAAAAGGATCATACGAAGATTATTGAGTGATTTTATATTTTCTACTAAAATAAATTTCTATATGCAAAAAATCGGTATTTTAGTTATAAGTACAACAATCATCACTATACTTATTACAGGTACGCTATTTGTATTAAGCAGGATACATGGTGAGCAAATAAATTCGGAGGATAATACAGATGATAATTCAAATAGAAAGAATAATGATAATGGCCTTATCATAAATAAGCCAATCAATCAATTAACTCAGGGAGCATGGATACCAAATTGGGGAGTTCGCAGTGGCTATGAAAGTCTCAGAAGAAATAAAGAAAAATTTGATAATATAAGTCCTGTTTTATATACACCAAATAAAGATGGTACGCTAAAAAATTTAGAGCAAAGTGGCCATAAAGAATTATTAGATTTTCTCAGAAATAATAATATAACAATTATACCATCAATAAACCTGACAGATACATCAGCCGCTGATACACTTAGCCAGATTTTAAATAATAATGTAAGCCTCCAAACTCATATAGACTCAATTGTAGCTGAGGTAGTGAACAAAAATTTTGATGGGATTGATATTGACTATGAATCAATATACCTTGATGACAAAAATAAATTTTTAGACTTTCTAAAAAACTTGGCAGAAGTTTTAGATACTAAGGATAAATTTTTGTCTGTGACTGTACTGGCAAAATGGGGAGATGATATACAATATACATTTGCACCACAAACTCACGCAGTAGAAGATTATAGAGAAATTTCTGAAATTGTAGACGAGCTAAGGATCATGGCTTATGATTATACATTTAGAAATTCTTCAATACCAGGACCGCTTGCCCCTATTAGTTGGGTTGAAGAAATAGCGAGATACGCTGTAAAAAATGCTGATAGAAATAAAGTGATCTTAGCAGCAAGACTTTATGCTTATGATTGGCAATATGACCCAGCAAATTTTGTGAAAATGCTTCCTATTGACGAATATAAACCTACTGATAACCCTACTACAAAAGCTTATACATATGAAGAGGTCCTGCAAATTAAACAAAAATTCACAGGCCAAGACGAATATGATACTGATATAGACGAAAATATATTTAAATATAAAGACGGAGAAAATTATAGAATTATTTTTTATCCTGATACTCGCTCAATTAATGCACATAAAAATATTGCTGCAAAATATGGACTTAAAGGCGTAATGTACTGGAGATTAGGGGGAGATAACGGTATAGATTTTTAGAAAAATTCTTTGATTTTGTTTTTGATGGAAAGTCTTTGATAAAAGAAGTAGATAAAAGATGAAGTAGAATAGTTAGAAGGATTAATACAAGTAAATGTTTTAATAATATTATCTAGATACTGTATAAGCAATCTCTTCCTAGCAAGGTACATCATTTGATCCCAAAAAAGCGTATCTATAGATTGTATATTAGAACTTATTAATACAATTTTATCTTCTGTACTTTTAATAATTGTGTACATTAATAAACTGTTTAATTTAATCAGTAGTATTATATGAGAATTATATAAGAATAACAACTATTTACCTTATTTGTAAATGATTACAAATATTTTTCACATATTAATATATATACTATATGTAAAATATCACAAAAATGTTTAATTGTCATTGGCATGCAGCGCAAATTTTATGAGAAAATTATTATTTTATGTCTTAAAATGATAATTTAAGCAAATAAACAAGAGGTACGTATAAAACATGGACATAATTCTGATAGGTAAGAAGTATATAACCTAAAGGACAAGGCAACTAGCTTGTTTAGACTTTAGGTTGATATATAAGAAGCTTCAAAATAAAAATAAGAATAAATAGCATTCAGAGAAGATAGTGTTATAGGATAAATTGACCATGAGGTACTTCTCTGACTTTGTCACAAATAAAAATTGATTAAAAATTAAGAATTACAAATTTTAAAATTCTATTAAATTTTTATTTATTTCACCCTATCTAGATACTTCTGAGCAATTTTATCTGCTTCTGGTTTTAACTTTTTCCACCACCACTCATTCTCTTTATACCATTTCACTGTTTCCTCGAGTCGTTGTTCAAAAGGTTTTTCTGGCTCGAAACCTAATTCTCCTTTAGCTTTAGAAAAGTCAATTGCATAACGCCTATCATGACCCTTACGATCAGGAACAAAAGTTATTAGAGAATCAGGTTTTTCTAAAATATCCAAAATATTTTCAACAACATCAATATTGGCACGTTCACCATTTCCTCCAAGTAGATAAGTTTGTCCGATCTCGCCTTTTTTTATTATTAGATCTATACCACGACAATGATCAGAAACAAAAATCCAGTCACGAATATTCTCACCATCACCATATACTGGTATTTTTTCATTATTCAAAGCCCTTGTGATAACTAGAGGGATGAGCTTTTCTGGATGCTCAAAGGGCCCATAATTATTTGAACAATTTGAAATTGTTATCGGAAGTTTGTGCGTTTCATAGTAAGCTCTCACCATATGATCTGCGCCAGCTTTTGAAGCAGAATATGGACTCCTAGGATCATAAGGCGTTGCTTCAAAAAATTTCTCTTCACTATCAAGATCTAAAGATCCAAATACTTCATCTGTTGAAACATGATGAAATCTGATATTTCCATTCTGCCTCGCTGCTTCTAACAAAACCGTTGTACCTTCTACATTCGTTCTCACGAACTCGAAAGGGCCTTCAATACTTCTATCCACATGAGTTTCCGCAGCAAAGTGAACAATGAGATCAATATTTTTTGTTAATTCTTTTATTAAATCGAAATTAAGAATATCGCTTTTTATAAATTTATAATTTGGTTTATCAGCAATATCTTTTAAGCTTAGAAGATTTCCAGCGTAAGTTAATTTATCGAGATTAATAATTTCATCATCTGGATATTTTGAAAGCCAATAATGGATAAAATTCGAGCCTATAAATCCGGCACCACCTGTAACGAGAATTTTCATTTAAGAATTTGTTAATATTTAGAATTAAATTAAGGTTAGAGATTAAAACGAGATTAAAATTAAGGTTCAATGTATGAGCATTGAACCCCATTCAGAATATTCAATATTCTTACCATTTAGCGGGTTCAAATCTCCCGGTTTGAACTTAAATTCCTCAATATTCAAATACGTCAGCTAATTTTCATATTGGTCCAAAACAGCTATGAATCACGCTGTAAAGGTCTGGATATTCAATATTTATTCTCTTTTTGATTATAACAGAAATATTTATATATAATAAATCCTAAATCCGAATTTTGAAGTTCTAAATAAATCTAAATGATCTAAATTCTAATTACCTAAACTATGTCACTATGTTGTAATGTCTTGAGAATTTGAAAATTAGAATATTGTTTGAGATTTCGATATTTGCTTATTTTTTATCATGGAAGATTAAACCAACAATTAGATCACACAAACTAGTATTTTTTGTTTAGATTCAAAGCAGGAGTTTTGAATCCGCTACCAGTTTCTCAAACAATTTTCAAATCACCAAAATTTCAAATAAATTAAATTATATTTTAAATAGTAAGTTATAAACATGTTCCCCAATTTTATTTCTAACAATATCAAAAGTATTTTTCCATTTTATCTTGTATAACATTTTAGGCATTGGCTGGTTGATAAATTCTTTATTATCAAAGATTTCCTTTAGTGACTTATAACTATTGAAACTATCTTCTAGATAATGTTTTTCAAAAATATATATTTAATAATGTTTACAAATCAATAACTTTTTTGTTAATAAAGTATAAATCAATTATATCTTTTTGCTATATCTTCCTTGTAAAGCAAGTAGTTTCATTAGTCCAATATCAATCGGACTGGCAACACGAATTTTATCAATGATTAATATTTCTTCATGTCTTGGGTAGGTAAAATAAAAGAAAAATAATTTTGTATTATTTACTATGACCTCGATAGAGATAGAGTTATCATATTTTGTGATGTATTTTTTTGATAATTAAAGTTATCAAGTAAATTTGATTTAAATTCGTGATTTGAAAAAAAATCAAGATCTACTGACTTTCTATGACCAATTAATAGAGATAACTCCGTTCCTCCAACAAGATAAAAATTCTTAAATAAAGAATTTGTCGATATAATTTGTAACAATTCAAAACCATCACTGTCTATCACTGTTTATTAATGTTATCTTTTTTCATTGATAAGTTTCTTCCAGAGATTTTTGGCCTAGATAGAAAGGTTCCGAGAATTTTCTACAACATAAATAATCAAATTAGATGAATATGTTCTCAATATCCATTTCACTTCATGAAAAGTTCCTTTCTCTAGAATTCTTTCTATAATAAAAGGACCATATCTTTTGATATCAAGCTTACTTATATCATAATTCCAAAATAAATATTGAATTTTCGCTGGTAATAGGTGCATAAGCTATTTTAAATTCTTATCTATGTTAAATTTGGTGTAAATTGATTTAGGTTTAAATAATGAGCTCTGGACTCGCAATTAATGGTATTGTTTTGTCAAATAATTAGTAGTATTAGGTGTTATTATTCTACCAAAATTTATTAATATAATTTTATGACTTTAAAAAGAGAATCGCTAGAAGCAGGTATCGTAAAAGGGAATTTATGGCATTATATTTATCGAACAGAAGCTCTAAATACTGTCTGAGTAAGATAGTTGAAGAAGTCGTAGCAAAAAATTCACAAAAACCTCAAAACTGAAATCATGGGCTAGTGATATACGTCCTATCATATGGTACATATACAACAACTCATCAATCTTTACAATCATCATCTAAACAAAGATCGCAATAAATTTTTCATCCTTTTGAAATTTATGTTAATCAATGTCGATAAACCTTATAATTGATTTTTAGTGCTTATCACATAATCCTTCACCATCTCTTGCCATGTTCTCATTTTGGGCAATTTTGTATTTACCAGAAATGAATAATGTGGGATTTTTGCTTTTCTATTGAACCTTTTCAAAGTTGTTGGCCTAACTTCTATATTGATTTTCGCCCATGTAAGAATCGCTTTTGCAAATTCAAATCTAGAACAATGACCTCTTCCTGTAACATGATAGATCCCAGACTCAGGCCTCTCTTTCACTATATTAATTGTTTTTTTAGCTAGATCTTTCACATAAGTTGGAGAACTTACCTCATCAGTCACAACTTCAAGGTATTCACGATTTTTTGCGAGTTCTAAAATTTTTGAAATAAAATTCTTGCTACCTGTGCCAAAAAGCCAGGAGGTCCTTATGATATAGAACTTTTGGCTATGAGCTATAACATCCATAGAATGGTTCGCCTTTGACGGAAACTTTGAATTAGAATTTATTCTCATAATTTTTGTGACTTCCTGTTCACCAAGCAACTTAGTTTCACCATATTTATTTAAAGGCTTAAACCTATCATAATCTTCTGAATAACCATCCTCTTTGTTATCTCCAAAAACATAATCAGTTGAGTAGTGGACAAAATCGACATTATATTCTTTACAATATTTAGCGAGTTTTCCTGGTCCATAGCCATTTACAGCTTTTGCTATTTCAAATCCTTTTAATTCTTCTGCTCCCTCAACATCTGTATAGGCAGCACAATTTATAGCAACATCTGGTCTATATTTTTTAAAAAATTTATTTATAGAATTTTCTTTCGTGATATCAATACCCCATGGATCAGATTTATCAGAAGTGATTATGTGCCAATTCTTTACGAGCTTAGCTTGTCTAACCATCTCATGGCCAAGGAGCCCATTGGAACCGATGATGAGAACAGTTTTATTATCAAAAATTTGATGACTCATATCGAGCTATATACAATTATTTAGCACTAGTAAATATATAAAACTCCAAGTTCTAATTTTCAATTTTGGCAATAATTTTCCATTTTCAATCTATTCCGTTCCTTCTTCCCAGCTTTGTAAATATTTTTTCTGTTCTGGTGTTATTTTATCTATATTTTAATTCCTAGAGATCTTAATTTCAAACTTGCAATTTCCATATTAATTTTTTCCGGAATAACGTAAACTGCATTTTTTAATTTATCATGATTTTTCAATACATACTCTACAGAAAGTGCTTGATTTGCAAAACTCATATCCATAACTGAAGCAGGATGACCCTCAGCACTAGCAATATTTACTAACCTTCCTTCAGCTAACAAATAAATTCTTTTATCCCCCAAATCATATTCATCAACTAGGTGTCTGATACTTCGTTTCTTTTTAGAAATTTTTGTAAGGCCAGGAATATTTATCTCAACATTAAAATGTCCTGATTGAACCATGATTAATCCATCTTTTGCTTTCTTTATATGTTTAATATCAATTATATTTTTTCCACCTATTGAAGAAACTACAAAATCAGCATTTTGAATTGCATTCTCTAATTTATCAACTTTGTATCCATCAAACAATGCTTCCAAAGCTCTTACTGGATTTACTTCTATAACTGTAACATTTGCGCCCATGCCGTGCGCCCTTTTTGCGATTCCTTTACCACAGAAACCATATCCGCAAACCACAAAATTTGATCCGACCAGCAGCCTATTTGTCAGTCTCAGTATCGCGTCAATTGTACTTTGGCCAGTACCGTAATGATTATCAAAAAAAAAAAAAAAAAAAAAAAATGTTTGGTCATAACATCATTCACAGTAATAACTGGGAACAAAAGCTTTTTCGCTTTCACCATAGCCTTTAATCTGATTACTCTTATCGTGGTTTCTTCTGAACCTCCACACACATAAACTATTTGATTCTTTCGCTTTTTGTGCAATTCAGAAATTAAATCAGCACCATCATCCATTGTCAATTGGGGCTTTGCATTAAGAACAGAATTTATATGACTATAATAATTTAAAGTGTTATATATTATCAATCTAGACCAACAGCTTTTCTCACCTTTGCGATAGTTTCTTTAGCTATTTGTCTAGCTTCTTGATTATTTTTTTGTATCATTTCATTTATCTCATCTTTTCTTGTTTCATACTCTTTTCTTCGTTTCCTCATCTGAGAGAAGAAATCTAGATAGAATGAGTAAAAATCTTTCTTTATCTCGACATCACCAACTGTACCATTTTTGTAACCTTCTTCAAACTTAGCTAATTTTTCTCTATCAAAATTCATGAATCGCATATAAGAAAAAATTACATTTCTTTTTGGATCGCCAGGATCGCTAAGGTGAATTCTTTTCTGGTCAGTAGTTATAGAGAAAATCTGCTCTTTGATTATAGATTCATCAGAAAATACAGAAATATAATTACCTAAAGATTTACTCATCTTTCTTTCACCATCAGTTCCAAGTATTCTGCCTGTTTCTTTTTTCACAAAAACTTCTGGTACTGTTAAAATTGTGCCATAACGATTATTAAACTTTTTAGCTATATTTCTAGTGATCTCAACATGTTGGACTTGATCTTCTCCTACTGGTATTATCTCTGCATTAAAAATTAATATATCAGCTGCCATTAGAACTGGATAATTAAACAAACCATGATTGATAGACTCAACTTTTCTTCCCTTTTCTAATTTATCCTTAAATGCATGCATCTTGTTTAATTCTGACATGCTAACTAAATTATTTAAAATAATGTTGAGTTCACAGATTTCTGGGATACTGCTCTGGATATAAAAAAGTACATTATCTCTTGTTGGCTCCAAGCCAAAAGCTAAATAGTCTAAATAAGTATTAAATACATTTGATCGAAGTTGTTCTGGGTCAAAAATTGTATTCAGGGCGTGATAATCAGCGATAAAATAATATGCTCGAAAAGATTCGTATTGCATCTCAACATGTTGTTTGACAGCGCCTAAATAATTTCCTAAATGAAGCCCTTTACTAGAACTTGGATTGATACCACTTAAAACTATTTGTTTTGACAATTTTGTAGAGTTATTCATGAATTATTTATTTTTCTTACCGAGAATTTCATCTACTAAATTATTTGGCACTTTATCATAATGGCTAAATTCCATCACCGAATTAGCTTTTCCTTTTGTCATTGACCTTAAATCATTTATCCATCCAAACATATTGCCTATTGGCACTTCAGCTACGATTTCTTGGATTTTAGCTTTTGATTCCATTTTAATTATTTTTCCACGTTTAGAACTCAGTGCACCAGTTACGTCTCCGGCAAATTCATCTGGGACAGTTACCACAACTTTCATAATTGGCTCAAGTAAAATCGGACTTGCTTTCTTCATTGCTTCTTTAAAAGCTTTACTTGCACAAATTCTAAATGTATCAGTATTTGAGTCAACCTCATGATAAGAACCATCAACTACTTCAACCTTAAAATCAATGACAGGATATCCTCCAAGTACGCCATTTGGTATTGACTGTCGGATACCTTTATCTATAGAAGGAATAAATTCTCTTGGTATAGCGCCACCTTTAATTGAATTAATAAATTCATATCCTTTACCTCTTTCGTTTGGCGACATTATTAAAACTATATCTGCAAACTGTCCAGCTCCTCCGGTTTGTTTTTTCAAAATTTCTTGATGTCTCACTTCTGCTTCAATTGTCTCTTTGTACGCGACTTGTGGCTTACCTGTTATGACATCTATACCATATTCTCGTTTCATGATATCAACTTTTATTTCTAAATGTAATTCTCCCATTCCTGAAATAATAGTTTGCCCAGTTTCTTTGTCAGTTGATGATTTAAAAGTTGGATCCTCTCGCATCAACTTTCTTATCACCTCTCCCATTTTCTCTTGATCTGATTTAGTTTTTGGTTCAATTGCCAATGTTACAACTGGCTCTGGGAATTCTATACTTTCTAAAGCTATTGGTTGTCCTTCATCACAAAGAGTATTACCAGTAAATGCATCTTTTAATCCAATTACAGCTATAATATCGCCAGCCCTTACGCTAGCAACATCTTCTCTATGGTTCGCATGCATTAGAAGAATTCTCCCAACTCTCTCTTTTTTATTTGTTGTTGAATTCAAAACATAACTACCAGCTCTTAGAGTACCTGAATAAACTCTAACGAAATTTAGCGTGCCAACATGAGGATCAACCATGATTTTAAATACAAGACCAGAAAAAGCCTCATCATCAACTAATCTCCTATGGAGAATTTCATCAGTATCTGGGCTTATACCTACTACCTCTCCTTTGAAGGTTTGTATTTCATCTTTTTCTTTATCTACAAATGTATAAATTTTCTCAACAGGCGATGGTAAATATCTACATACTGCATTGAGAATAAATTTAGTGTCAGCTTTTCTAGCATCTCCTCCTAATACTGGAAATATTTTTCTAGCTAATGTATTTATCCTAATTGCTTCATACATTTCATCTATCGTTAAAATACCATCCGCTAAATATTTTTCTAATAATCTATCACTTGCATCAGCGATTTTTTCGAGAAGCTCATTATGTAAATTTTCTGCTTTTGATAACAATTCAGATGGAATTGGAACCTGCTCAAACTCCATACCTTCTTCATCTTTATATACATAAGCTTTCATTTCAACTATATCAATTACTCCTCTTAAATCATGCTCTGAACCAATGGGGTATTGAATAGCTACAGCATTCTCATTTAATTCTTTTTTTATTGAAGCCAGACTCATATCAAAGTCACCACCAATCAGATTAAGTTTGTTTACAAAACAAAGACGAGGTACATTATATTTATCAGCTTGTCCCCAAACTTTACTTGATTGTGGTTCTACACCCATTTTGCCATCAAATATAACAACAGCGCCATCAAGTACTCGAAGTGATCTTTCTACCTCTGCAGTGAAGTCAACATGACCTGGTGTATCTATTATATTTATTCTATACAAAGAATCATCGACTTTCCAAAAACAGGTTGTTGCAGCTGATGTTATAGTAATTCCTCTTTCTTTTTCTTGAATCATAAAGTCCATCTCCGCTTCACCTTCATTCACTTCTCCAATTTTATGTTTTTTACCTGTAAAATATAGAATACGCTCAGTTGTTGTAGTTTTTCCAGCATCTACATGTGCAATAATACCTATATTTCTATAGTATTTCACATCCTTTACTGCTGAATAATCAGTAGCCATAATATTAAATTAAAAGTTAAAATCAAAAAGCCAAAAAGTTTTAAAAACTGCTTGCCACAATAGGCACGTAAGCAGAAAAATTTCAAAGAATAAACTAAAATCTTTTTCTCAGGGATAATTATACAATATATCACAAGATGATTAGTATTATACAGAATTTTAAAAAAGATGCAAAATATAAAAATTTCTTTTGCCCCAATCTACTACCATAAAGAAATACTATCTCTCGATCCTTATTACATAAAATAAAGTAGAGTCGCAAATCCAAAAAGCCGAAGTATAATTAAATCGATTACTTGATTGCTATCTCGACCAACTTATTTAACCAGAAATCTACAAACAAAAAAGAATGAACTATTTGATGAAAAATTAAAGTTGGAGGAGAAAAAATCTCAAATTTCTAAAAACAGAACTGTTTAGCTCGAACCTATGAGAGAATTCGTAAATTACGCCTTACAGGTACAAAAAGTCGCGCGCAAAAAATAATTGCGATGAGTTAAAACTCATCGCCAAAAAAGTCGGCTCGAACTTCTTTTTAATGAACCGGCGGCTCTCGGCAAATTTGAATTCTACCTTTAGGGCGCTCGCAGCGGGCAGGGGCGTTGAGAGCGCCCCACCTTGCAAATCCTCAATTTTCAAAATAGTGAGCTGCCGGGGACTTGAACCCCGAACCTGCCGGTTAAGAGCCGGATGCTCTACCATTGAGCTAGCAGCCCAGTTTAATAAAATAATATCTTTTTTAAAAAACTTTTAAAACTAAGTTAGATAGGTTTGTTTATATATCAAATAAAATCTAGGCTCAAGTAATTTGCGATTACTAAATTACAAAAATTTGAGTGTATTTCTGACGTGTTTTTGTTTGACGAAATCCGAACCTTTTTTAAACAGAACTGATTGCATACTTCATACGACAAAATCCGGTGACAAGATTCCTGAAAGTCAAATTCTGGTGCGCCTGAAGGGAATCGAACCCCCAACCCCCTGTTCCGAAGACAGGTGCTCTATCCAATTGAGCTACAGGCGCAGAGTACAAATTTAAAACGCAAATTTCAAAACTGTAACTTTCCTCTATGAGTGTTTCTTTTCTATATATATTATCAAGCAATTAACGTAAATTACGAATTAAATATTGGAAAGTCTCAGTTGCAATATTTGTTTTGACATTTAAAAAATAAAATCTTTCAGTTAATTAAGTAATTTTATCATAGCATTGTATTAATTGCAGCAATCCGGAATTAGGTAAGTAGACCATAGGACCTATAGTGCAGATTATAAACAAATCATCTAATTTTTCAAATCTTTTAAACAATTGGTGCGCCGCTCTAGCTACAAATCATTATAGTTAATTCAATTCCTTAGAATTAAACTTTAGCTTAATTGCAAAAAATAAAGGTTTAATAGTGGCGATTGAACAAACTATTGTGATTTGATGATTTTAAAATTTTTTATATCCCATATTTTTTATTAGCAGAAGATTTATACTAACGGTGGAGATAAATCACATTGCTCTATGCCCTACGCCATGATTTTTTTAACCTTAATTAATTCTACAAAACCAATTATTTCCCATCTAAAAGAAATTGGGGTGGTGATAAGTGTTACTGGCAATAATTTTTTGTTTTTTGTTTGGAGATAATAATTTTTAGTCTCAACAATAAAAGATTCTCCAATTTGTTTAACATCTTTGCCTTTCGTAAGTAAGAATGGTTTTAATCTAGGTTTATTAGAGACTTTTACTCCATTTTCATCCCTGAGTGGTAATAATTCAGTTACTTTTTTTCCTAATATTTCGTGCATTTTCCAACCTAGTATATCCTCGAAAGCTTTATTAATTAAGGTAATTTTACCTTCATTATCCATTACTATCAATCCTTCGCCTATTGCAAGTAGTATAGCTTTACTTTTAGCTGATTCTTCTTCGAGCTTCATATTTGTATTAAGTATTTCCTGATTTATATATTTCAGTTGCATTTCATGCTCCTTTCGTTCAGTTATATCTCTGCCAATACATACTATTCCCAATAATTCTTTATTTTTATTGCGTACTAATGCACAGGAAAGGGAGATAGGTATACTAGATCCTTCTTTTGATATAAATCTTGTCTCAGCATCAGAAAGTATGCCATTCTCTTTCAATTTTTTTTCATATGGACCGCTTAGAGTAGCCAGGTCATCTTTTTTATTTAAAAATAAAATATCCATATTTTTCCCAACAAGATCGATTTTTGAATATTTGAGCATATGTAATAGAGCATCATTTACTCCGACAATTGTTTTTTCTCGGTTAACTAAAATTAGTACATCAGACATTGTTGAGATAATACCTTCGGCAGCAGTAAAGGGATTTAATGCAAATAAGTCGTATTTCCATATTGCATAAGCAGTAAAAATAAGGTGTAGTGAAATTGGAGAGATAGGAAAATCCAAATAATTCGTAGTGAAACTAGGAATGAACAATACCATAAGACTTCCAACTATTGGAAAAATTAATGTGCCAAATAATAATACTACTACTTGTTTTCGTTCTATTATATTTTTTGTTTTAAAGAAAAATTTGACTAAGAATAATACACCTATTAAACCAGACAAATAATCCCATATAGTTGCAATATTGACCATAAAATTGTCTGAATATTCATAGATCCATCCATACCCAGCTCTAAAATCTGCACTACCGGTATAATAACTCGTGAATATATGAACAAATGTAAATATGATTGGTGGACCATATATTACAAGATATATAAATTTTTTCTTTAACAATTCTTCCTCTCTACTTATCAAAAGCATAAGATGTAATATAAAGGATGATGGGAAAAACCCAATTATATAAACTTTTTGCCAGAATTCTATAATAGAGTAGTCACGTGCTTGTATAATATTATAATCTACAAAAAGCCAGAGTCCATTAGAAGTAGCAAATAGAAAATAAATAAAGTTAGTATTCCTTCGTGGATTTTTATACAGAGCTATAATTCCTAGAATAAAACAGAGTAAAGTATTGATTATTGTAATAATGGCATAGGATGTCATACTTAGAAAAATACAATAAATTTAATATAATCTTACCTTATTTATTGTTGTTAATAAAGAACTATTCTGTAAACTTTAAACTATTACATGACGCGTCACCTCAATTTTAAAATTTTATAAAAACATCACTTATTACTTTTGCATAAATTTCTGGGTATTTACTTTTTTACATACTGTATACTACTTACCATTTTTGCATTTGTCACCAAAAATTTCCTAACCCTGAAAATGCCATACAAACTCGACAAAATCATTCATTTTTAATATTTATCTAATTTTGATATAATATATCTCTGGAAGTTTTTAGCTAGGTGATGAGGGGGTTATTTTACTCCCTTTTTTATTAAATTTACTTATTAATTTAGAACAATGACAATGCAAACAGATTTCAAATTAGTAGTCAATCAAATTGCTGCAGAAAGAAATATTAGTTCAGATGACGTGTTAGATGCGATAAAACAAGCTATTCGCTCTGGCTTCAAAAAATACTATACAGAAGAGCAAGGGGCATTGCTTAATATAGATATTGATTCTGAAAAAGGTAATATCTCAGTATATGCTGATAAAAAAGTGGTTGATAAAGTGACAAATCCGGCAACTCAGATTTCTCTAAAGGAAGCTAAAAAGTTAGAGCCTAAATTGACAATAGGCGATCACATTGAAATAGATATAACCCCAGAGGGCGATTTTGGTAGAGTAGCAGCCCAAACTGCAAAACAAGTTATATTACAAAAGATTAGAGAAGCAGAAAAAGAAGCTACAATTAAAGAATTTGAAGATAGAATTGGAGAATTAGAAACGGCTGTTGTACAGCGCTTAGATGGTGACGACGTGCTTTGGGAAGTTAGAAAAGCAACTGGTATTATGCCATCTTCAGAAAGAATTCCTTCAGAATTTTATAAGAGAGCCAGTAGGCACAAGGTTTTGATAAAACGGATTGAAAAGAATCTTAGAGGTAAACAATTAATTATATCCCGTTCTGACCCAGAATTTTTAATAGCATTATTTAAGCTAGAAATCCCAGAGCTCGTTTCTGGTTCGATAGAGATAAAAGCAATTGCTCGTGAAGCTGGCAGTAGGTCAAAAGTAGCTGTAGCCACAAATACTGAAGGGGTAGACCCGATCGGATCATGTGTTGGGCAAAAGGGTGTTAGAATTAATTCAATAATGAACGAACTTAAAGTTGGAAATAGTGAAGAAAAGATAGATATCATACTTTGGGATGATGAAATAACTCAATTTATAGCCAATGCCTTGAGTCCCGCAGAAGTTATCAATGTCAAAATAGTCGATCAAACAGAAAAAATCGCACAAATAATTGTGCCGGACGAACAATTATCTTTAGCCATAGGCAAAGAAGGACAAAATGTAAGGCTCGCCGCGAAACTGACTGGATGGAAAATAGATATACAGGGGGAAACAATAAAGGTAGATGAGAGTCATGAAGAAAAAACAAAAAAGACAGAAAAAAAATCAAAGAAGAAATCCGCCACGAAGTCAGATTTTGAATCTCTTGGTCTATCAGATAGAATAATTAAGTCTCTCGCAAAAGTGGAAATTGATACTGTAAAGCAATTAAAACAAAAAATTGCAAAAGGGGAAAAAATCGCTGGTATTGGCATAAAATCATTAGAAAAAATTAAACAAGTTTTAGATGAAAAAAAATAAAATTATACACAAAAAAAATTTACCACTTAGAACTTGTATTGTAACAAGAGTCAAGAAGCCTAAATCAGAATTGATAAGAATAGTGAAAACTAAAGGAGATGTTGTAAAAGTTGACTCAACGGGAAAGGAACGTGGAAGAGGTGCTAGTATAGATATGCAGTATGAACTACTCGATAAAGCCTTAAACAAAAGAATTCTACAAAGAGCTTTAAGATTACAAAGGAATTTATCTGAGAATGAAATCAAGAATTTGCATGTAGATTTCAAAAATGTAATAGAATTAAGGAATTTTAGGCAAGGAAAAAAGAAAGTGAAAATAAGAGTGAAAAAAGAGGAGCTGGAAAGGATTAACAAATAATCATCCTACTGGTGACAATCTATAAATTTTACTTTATAAGCAGTAAAAAGGAGGAGTGATGTTATGTTTGATGTATGAGTAGATATAAAGAAACGGATGTTAATGTAAAATAATAGGCTTGGTAAAATCCACTAAGGCAAGAAAAATCTTAATATTTTAGTATATGAGAAAAGTTATGACGCCAAGAGAGAAGTAGAAGTTAGTAAAAGAGAGATGTAGATAAAAAGAAAGTTGAAGATAAAAGAATAAATAATAAAATAGAATGAAGGCCCTATCGTCTAACGGCTAGGACGGCAGATTCTCAATCTGTAAATCCGGGTTCGATCCCCGGTGGGGTCACCATTTGGGAAATTGGTGAATATTTTCGAAAAAATTCGAACTGACTCCAGCCGACCACTCGCCGCGCTATCTTCGCCCGCCTGCCCGCCTCTCGCGGGGCCTTCGGCCTCGTAATATTTTAAAAAGTCGGCTCGAACAAGACAAAATCTATTCAGATTTTGTCATTAAAGAAAAACGCAAAATTTTAAAGAACTTTTATAACTTAAATGGCGCAACCGGTGGACTCAACAGAAATTGTCTTCCTATTGTCCGATTGCGCCACTAAAAAAGACAATTCACAATTTCCGGATCCATTTATAAATATAGCAAACACAACAAGTTAATTGCAACTACTGGCAGTTGCAAAAAAACCTATAATGTGTTATACTACTCGTTAGTAAATTGATAAATGAATGCAATATGCTGTGCTTCATTTATTGTTTATTACCTATATTTCTTGCACTTTAACAATTTACGGAAAGTAGAGCCTTTCAATCTGAATGGGTAGCTTTTTGGACATTAGCCGATAGTGTTCAAGAAGCTATCCATTCGGAATAGCAAACAATATCTATTCAATTCAAGTTTGCAAAAGGAGGCAAACGATGTACGCGTTAGACAAGACTACTTTAGAGCTCACAGAGTTATACAACAACTGGATCTATCAACCACCGACTTCAATGCCCAATCTCAGCGAAGGTGAAGTTGTGGTCTGTAGCTACAACACAGGTCTGCATACACTCATGATTGTGTGCGAAAACCCAGCAGACATCAGGGAACTCTGCGATTCATACAACAATGGTGACGCCGTGTGCATTCGCTGGTATGTAGGAAAGATAAGGAGTATCCAAGTGATTACTTTGTCTCCAGATGAAGAGCTCGTTGAAATAGTCATCGAGCAATACGCTCCCAATGCGCCAGCAGAGGTGAAAGAAGCCATCAAAAACTACTCTATGGGTATTGTTGGTGTTGCAGAAGTTCTCGCTAAGCATGCGCATACGGAACATTTTCAATCGGCGAGGCAAGTCGAAAATTTCGTCGGATGGTCGCTGAACGAGCATTCTCGTGAACGCGCTAGCGACATCTGGATACGTTTCAGCGATGAGTATCAATGAACCTGTATGGGGCGCGCAAGCGACGGATGACTCTGTTATAAGTCAAACTTTCCGTAAATCGTAAATCCACTAACGTGGATTTGGCCACAGAGCCAAGAAGTGCAGAAACGCCTGAAGTCAGTGAAGAATTGAAAAAAAGTGATTGCAGCAATGCTTTCACCCGTAACTTGAGCACTCGCTCATGTTTACTACTCAACTTCTTCACTTATAAAATCTTCAGGCTTTTTTTTGTTGAAGATTTATAGTAAAATAACAAGTAAATAAGATTTCTTAATTGATCGGCGGTAGCCGAGCAAAAATCGCGCGCTCAAAAAAAATAAAAAATATGAGCGCGGCCGAAGGCCGAGCGAAGATGGCGCGGCAAGTGGCCGGCCACACTCGCCGTGCCTACCTTTTATTTTTGAAATTGGTTCGAATTTTTTCGAAAACGCTTACTATCTTGGAATTACGGATTTACAAGGTAAAGCACTCGCAACGCCCCCGCCCGTTGTAAACACCCCACCGTGCGAATCCACAATTTCCAAAATGGTGAACGTTTTCATTCTTCAACTCTACATCATCTATATATTCTAACTGTACTAAACAAAAATAATATTAAGAAACAAAAATACAAAACACTTTGATAATTCGTTGATCTATTAAAGATAATCAATTATGAAAGTATATACTCGCTGTGGGTGCAAAAAATTGATACATAATTTCGCGTTATGAATTACGTTGTACTAACTGTGGTACTAGTAAGAAAATACTTACATACTGAAGGCGGTTAACTTTATAGATGTCGATCAATATACATGGCTCGAATTGGGTCTATAGGATGGGAAGTAATGTAAAATAGAGTAAAACAACTAAATTTCCAAGAAAATTTAGATTTAGAATCGATATGGCAATTTTTCTGTTGAAAAATTCATTGGGGTTTATCAGGCGACAGTCCCATACTGAAATAGTTCCAGAATTTCTGCATACTAGAAAGGCAGGTTAATTGATTACTTCTCCTTAGGTGTACCAATATATTGTCTAAAATTCAATATACCTTATTTCAATAAAGTATCAATCGCTTCTACATGAATCTTAGAGAGTTAATTTATCTGGATATTTTAAAAGACCTGGTAAAACTCCAATGACAACTAGAAATGGAAGAAACAATTGTTGGTAGTAGAGACCTAGTAAACGTGGGATGGAGAGCAACCGGTAAATAAATAATGTTTGGTATATACAAGACGAACTGTAAAGTACTTACATTCGATATACCAGACAGGAAATCTAGAACTTTGATTCCCTTGATGGCTAAATACATTAAAGCTAGTAGTCTCTACTATACAGATGATTGGTTTGCTTATACTTATCTGGATATGCATGGTAATCATGTAGTAATTAAGGAAAGTAAAGGACAATAAAAGAGAAGAGATCACGTTAATTGTATAGAAGGAAATTGGTCTTATGTTAAACACTGGTTGTATCAATACATAGGTGTACACAAAGATTATTTTCATCTATAAAAGAGACGGAGTGGCGATTTAACCACCGAAATGATAATCTTATACCTTTAATTCGTAAATTATTGGATCAACAAATTGTCAAAGAGCTCGCTACTAATGTTTAACTATCTCTGATTTTTCAGTTAACAATTACCAAAAATTTATATACTTCGCCTGTATATAGTTATACATTGAAACAAGTACTGAAACCAAACAAATTAGTTTTAGTTAAAAATAAACCTCTCAAACTCAAAACCAATTGGAAATATCACTCAATGGGTAATTACATTTTGCCATTTTATAAGGGAAATTATAAAATAGCCGTAAGTCTATGTATGAAAAGACTGATCTCCTAAAGTCCGCAGTCAGACTAGTTATCCTTTCTTGATAACATAAGACTATGAGTGATACTAAATCATTATAAAAATAATTCTAAAGTTCCTATGCCTTACGCCCTACGGCCTATGCCCTATTTATCCCATGTCAAATGCCGATCAACCTTTGACTGATACTTATCTACTGATATACTAACTTATCTAAAACTTCTACCTCTATATTGTCTTACAGATAAAAATGATATAGATTAGTAAGGTATGCTTTTATTTTCAATTTATGTATGAATATGTTTTTCTAATTTGTATAACATTTATGTTTGGCACAGTACTAGGGAGTTTTGCTAATTCTATTGCGTATAGAATTAAATACAATAAACCAATAGCACTTGACAGATCTGAATGCCCGAAATGTCATAACAAAATCGCTTTTTACGATTTAATCCCTATTGTTTCATTCTTTATTTTGCGAGGTAAGTGCAGACATTGTAAACAAAAAATTTCATGGCATTATCCATTGATAGAATTCTTATCTGGAATCTATCTAACTATAATTTGTATTTTGTACACCAATGGAGATTTCGATAGTTGGGAATTATTAATTTACATAGCATTTGGTATAACATTATTCATCATAATTGTCAGTGATATATTGTACCTAGAAATACCAAATTCTATGCAAATAATAATAATACTTATAGCCATATCACGTATTTTCATAGATAAAGAAAACGCTATACCTTTTTTTGTGAGCGCAATATTTGCCGCTGGATTATTTTATTTTGTATTCAAAATAACAGGATCAAACAAAATGGGACTTGGTGATGTAAAGCTAGCTTTCGGATTAGGTTTATTTTTCGGTTTTTTTCAATTTATTTGGATAGTTGTTATTAGCAGTTTGGCTGGAATTTTATTAGGTATAGCAATATCTCAGTTAAATAAATTAGAAATACGTAAAGTGAAAGTTCCATATGGCAGCGTCATAACTTTAACATCCCTTTTATTTTTTATCGCATCGTTTTCACCCTCTATTTCCAATTATTTAAATTATAATTATTTTACGTTACTAAAGATTCTATTCTAAATGTACAAAAGAAATTTCAATACAACAACCACTTTAAATATTTCTGACCGTTCAATCGAAATGGTTGAAATGAAAAGACTACACAATGGACTAAAATTATTAGGTACTGTACGAGTAATATTACCAAGTGGAACTATCAGAAACGGTAAAATTATAGATAACAAGGAATTTGACAGCGAATTTAATAATCTGCTTGATAAAGCAGAAACTAAAGGATTTTCTTTTGACAATTTTATCCTTTCTCTTCCTGAAGAATTTATAGAGCATCACGTAGTCTCTATTGACAATGTAACAACTGGGGAAAATATAGAAAAACTTGTATTAGATAAATTAAATAACAAATATACTAAATATTCAGATAAATGGCGATACGAAATATATGAAATTACTATAAATGGAGAAAAGAAATATCTATTTTTCGGAATAGAAGAAGATTTGCTTTATAAATATGTGAAAAGAATCGCCGAATTCGGACTCAATATTATGGTCACAGAACCTGAAAGTAGCGCCCTTATTAGACATTTACCGCAAACAGAATCTGCTAATTGGCTAATAGATTTTGGTACATATAGTACTTTTCTTTATCTAGAATTGAATGGTTTGGTACACAAAAGAAGAATAATACAATTTGGTGCGTATGATATTATTACTACACTTTCCAAAAATTCCAAGTTATCTTTTGATAAAGAAGAAAAATTTTTCGAACGGATAGGCTATGGTAACAGGGCAAGCCATGCTCAAAAAAATATTATAGAAAAATATTTCCAAAAATTTATAGACGAATTAAATAACCATTTAGATAATATTTCAAAAGAATTTGGAATTAGTAAACCTCAGCGCATATATATTACTGGCGGGTTATCAAACATGACAGGTATTTCGAAATTGTTTCCTCATTTGAAATTAACAAGACTACAAGCACAAATATCCGACCCTCAATTGATCGATAAATTTTTTATAAATCCAATCGGTAGCTCTTTTCGTCTTCTTTACGACGATTTGATCACAAGCGATATTAATTTTTTGACAAAAGAGATAAAAAAGAAAATCAAAAAAGAAATTGACGATGAACTCAATGCCCAAAAGGAGAATCTCACCAAAACTCAGATAGCACAAAAGAATAATATAAAAACAAAGGAAAAACTGAAAAAAATTTTTTTAGAAAAATGGGGAGAACAAGAAACAAGTACCGGGAAATGGAGACTTTCTTTTAAGAAAACTAAATTTTCTCAGATCTTTTGCTTTATTATTTTTGGTCTTGTTATATTATCATTCTTAGTTTCAAATTTAGCTAGTCAACAAGTTGAATATACCCAAAAAGAGAATCAGTTTGCCTACAATACGGCCTTACGAGATTATTTTACTTATTCTTTTCCGATAGTAGTTTCAAGTGGTATAGATACAACTGTAACAAATGCAGCAATAATCATTGGTAGATTCGAAAATTACGTGGTTGAGGTTACAGATACTTTTTTTATAGATAATGATACCAACACTTTAACGCAAGAGGACGTAGAGCTAGCCAGATCAAAGCTAGAAGCTAGAATTAGAAAAGGAGAAAAATATGAAGAATATATATCACTGGATGGAAGTGAATTCTTTATACCAGAAGCCGTAACGTATGAAGAATCTTTAGCCGCACCTGACAAAGCAGTCGGCATGAATACTGTCAATTTTAAAATGACTGTCAAGGCTAAAGTGAAATTTGCGATTACTTCAACACAGAAATTGAATATTATAATTAAACAGAATTTACTGAAATATATAAGACCGTCAGAAGAAAAAAATCAAGATAAGTATAAATTAAAGCCAGTGGCATTTCAATTAATAAGTAATTCTATAACAAATGACGATGTATACCAATTTAATCTTTATATAGAAGCAGAATTATGAAATTATTTATAGATAGAAAATTGAAAATAATTTACTTCTTTGAAGTAATCTCCATGATCACCATTATTGTGCTTATTGTACTATCTATAGTTCTGTATATAAACCCTGAATATATAGAAAAAACAAATAGAGACAAAACAAGAGAAAATGATTTGAATGCAATAGCAAATGCTATAGAGAACTATTATCACCAAGATTTTGGAGCTCATAATTTTCTAATGAATATTAAGTATTGTGGTTTTGGATGGAGCGATATAGGAATAGAAGAAGAATCAATTAATCTAGAGTCAGTATTGGTCCCTACATTTATAGATTCTCTGCCCAAAGATCCATTACAGAGTAATTATAGAATATGCAGGAACTCAATTGGAGATAGATTTGTATTGCAGGCAACAGAAGCTGAGACAAAAATAGTAGAGGTTATGAAAAAATTGTAAATATACTACATCAAACTTCGTTATAAATATATAAGAGTGAGAAATATCAATCAAAATTTCATTTCAATGCCATGCATATAAAATCATTTGCCTACTTGCAGGGCTGGAGGGATCTACAAGTCCTCACAAAAGATGGTGAGAAAAAGTATACAAAGGAAGATATTGTATATACTCAAATCAAATGTGAGGAATGTGGGACAAAGGTATGCCTAGCCCACGGAAAATTATTTTGCCCACACTGTGGATTCTCACCTGGAACCAATAGGTAATTAACGCAAATTATAAAGCTGATTTTTGTTTTAGATCTCTTGCATAATTTAAACTTTCTCAGTAATATAATGAGAATTAATCCTATTTCATTTTATGAAGGAAGGCTATTTAATTGTGCTGGAGGGAGCCGATGGTACTGGCAAAGGTACCCAGTTTTCAAAGTTACAAGAAACCTTTAGCGAAAACAAAATCCCCTTTACAGTATTTGATTTCCCTAGGTATTATACAAATTTTTGGGGAAAAATGGTTGGCAGATATCTAAATAGAGAATTTGGTGATATGGATAATATTTCTCCTTATCTAAGAACTATGTTTTTTATACTAGACCAAGCAGATGCCAAAGAAGAAATTAGAAAAGCGAAAAAAAAAGGTAACATAGTACTTTGCAATAGATATGTAACGTCACAGATATTTCAAGCTGGTACAATGAAAAAAATTTCTGATAAAGATAAATATTGGAGATGGCTAGAAAAAGCTTTTTACAAACATCTTGGCGGCGAAAAGCCTGATCTGGTTATTGGACTTTATGCTACTCCAAAAGTTGCTTTCGAGAATATAGAGAAAAAACAAGAAAGAAAATATTCTAAAGGTAAAAAGAGAGACATGAATGAAGAAAATTTCGATTTACAAAAGGCAGCAGCACGAGAATTGGTAAGACAATGTAATAAAAGAAAAGATTGGATATTAATCAAAGTCACAGAGAATAATAGAATGAAATCTGTAGAAACAGTCACTAGCGAGATAATTAGTATTCTAAAGCAAAAATTACAAATAAAAATAATTTAATCAAAGAAAGTATTGACAATAAATTACTTTTTGATTAAAAATATTTTTATTATATAATCCATGTAATTTATGAAGTATGAAAAAAACAGATAAACCAACTAATAAAAATAATAAGGGAAATAATAATAGTAGCAATCCGAACAATATTGCTAATGATGATGATAATAATAATATTAATGTCACAGATGAACCAATTACAGATGATTTAAGTGACCTATTATTAGAAGAAGGAACCGATGATTCTTATTACACGGGAGCAGAATATGTTGATCCTGATGCTGATCCTGAAGATTTCGAGCCACCATCTGACATTGCAGATCTTGATTTAGATAATGATAATCCAGACGAAATTCCTATAGAAGAATAGTAAAAATTGCTTTCATTCAGTATGATAAAAAATTTTAGCCGCCCCAAAAAATATTTTATAACTCTTTATTCCACTTTCTGATATAATAATAAGCATTTATTTAACCCATTAATATTTATATGGACAATGGCTATACTTATGAAATAATAAAAAATGGAAAAACTACAATAACCATAAATGTATCTATCCTACCGAATAAATTTGATGCAGAAAAAGAAAGGCAATACGCAAGGTTATCTAAGAAAGTTGAAATTAAGGGTTTTAGGGTAGGCAAAGCTCCAAAAAATATGATTGAAACTAAGCTTGGTACCACGTTATATGAAGAAACAATCAGATCTTTAGTCAAGCAAGTCACTCATCAAATATTGATAAAAGAAAACTTTAGACTATTTGGCGATATAATGTATGATATACTAAAGTACGAGCCTAAAAAAAATTTGGAATACAAAATTAAATTTAACACATATCCACAATTTGATCTACCAGATTTCAAAAAATTGAATGTAGCAAAAGAAAAAGTACAAGTAACTAGCGAAGAGATTAATAATTTTATAAACGAACTTGAAAAAAATATACAAAAAGATAGTAAACATGTTAAAAAGATACAAAATATCACAGATGAATGGGTAAAGTCACAAAAAATTCCTAATGTTAATAATGTAAAAGAATTTAAAGATTTTGCAAAAAAGTTCATCTTACAACAAAAAGAGCGACAGAATGAACAAAAATTTATAAAAGATATCATAAACGCATCTATAAAATTAGTAAATATAGAGATACCATCAAGTATTATTGAAAAGGAATTAGAATATAGAAGCAAACATCACAAAGAACGGTTAGCAAATTTAGGCATAAAATGGGAACAATGGCTTAAATTGCAGAAAACTGATGAAGAAAAATTACGAAAAAGTTGGCAAGATGAGATCACAAGGGACCTAAAAATATTTTTTTTATTATCAGCTGTTATAGAAAAAAATAATATTACTACTAGTATAGAAGAAATAGATACTTATTTAGGCGTAGATAAAAATACGTTGGATCCTAACAAACTCAATGAGAAGAGATCACAGATTACAGAATTATTACTTGAGAAAAAGGCTATTGACTGGATAATAGAAAAGGTAGAGAAAAAATAATAAATAATCTCCCTTCTAAAAATCCACTATAAGGGGACAAACCATAAAGTTATGTATTTGAAAAATATATCAATAAAAAATTTCAAGAATCTCGACTGTCATATAGAATTTTCAGATAAAATAAATTTAATTATCGCACCAAACGGGAGTGGTAAAACCAATCTACTAGAGACGATTTATCTGCTTGGACATGGGAGTTCATTTAGAAATTATCCTGAGGTTAATTTGATTAATTTTCAAAATAATTTTGCAAAGATTAATGGTGAGACAGATAGTAATAAATTAGAAATTCTGATATCACGATTTGGGGAAAATTCTCAAAAATATCTGAAAATCAATGAAAAAATAAGAAAGAATTCAACATTTACTAAATATTTAAATTCGATACTTTTTTCACCAAATACAATTGATTTAGTTGACGGTACACCTGATATTAGACGTAAAGATCTGGATGATTTTATCTCGACATTTGATATTGTATATTCTAAAAAAATAGGTATCTATAAAAAGGTAATTAAAAATAGAAATAAAATTCTCTTAAAGCTAAAAAATAGTATGGGCTCACTCGAAGAATTAGACTTCTGGAATGATAAATTGATCACACTAGGTGGACAATTAGTAAGTAGTAGACTTACTTTTCTTAGTTCTATCAGAAAATATCTCGATACTACAGCAAAAATGTTGTTAGAAAAAAAAGAATCAACGCTAAAAATAAATTATTATTCTAAAATAATCTATGACGATAAAGAACCCTCTAAAGCTCTAAAGAAGAAAATTCTATCAAATCTAGATAAAGAAATTATGGCAGAAGCATCACTATATGGCCCACATAGAGATGATATAGAATTCATTATCGATGAAAAGAATTTGAAATTAACAGGATCAAGGGCTCAACAAAGATTAGCCGTACTAATATACAAAATTGCTTCGTGGAAATATTTAGAAAATATTTTACAGATTCGACCTTTATTCTTACTCGACGATGTTATGTCTGAATTAGACAATATTCATAGACATAACTTAGAGAATTATTTATTACACAAACTACACACACAAGTATTAATAACCTCAAGTGAGAAAACTATATTCAGCAAAAATTTTATAGATAGAACAAACCTTATTGAATTAAATAAAATCAATAAAAAATACAGCTATACATAAATCAGTATAGATAAATACTTTTTGTCTATTTTATGTTTATGCTATGCTCTAAAGTACAATGGTACTTGCGTTAATTACGCAATAATTTCGAAAGAAATTCTGGAAATTTTAACTTATCAGTCTGTTCAAAAATGCTGATTGCTTCATCTTTAGTTGTAGAGGATTTACCTGCAAATCTGGACATTTCGTCAGAAGTATATAAATCTAAATTTAACGGCATCCTACTTGCCCCTACCATACCCTGTATTGGACTTACTACATTTAGCATATAAGTAGTACCACACTTAGGGCATTTGAGATGAAGCAATGTATTGATAGAAGTAGATCGCATAACCTTAAAATCTGTTGATTCATATTTATTGCCGCAGTTCTCACAATGCTTAGGAGCTATTTCCATTATACTTTTTATTATATTCTGTTCTTTTGCCTGCTTATCATTCATAACTATATAATTATAGCACCATAATTTTTGTTGGGTCAAATAATATTTTATATATATCCACCCAAGAATTTTCGTCTTCTGGATCAATCCTAACTAATCGATCTTCATAATACTTTATGAACTTCTGCATTTCTACTGTCGGTTTATTGCCAATTTCTCTATATGGATAGACTATTTTCACAACATAAATATCTTTCCCAGCAATTAAACTTGACTTCGAATCCTCAATCTTGTCTATAAATTCTACATCATCATAATAATCATTATTAAATGGTTCCATTAAATAAATGAAATCGTCCATCTCTCCTATTACAAAAGATCCTTCTGGAATATATTCTTGAATTTCTTTCATCACATTGTATCTACCGACAAGGAACTGATTATTATGTATATAGCCAATGAAAAATGCTGTTATTGCAAAAATAAAAATTAGAAATATTATTACTACTTTAAAGTATGAATATATGTGCAATAATTCATCTATTTTATGTGCAGCAAGTATCATAATCAGCGGAACTACAACCAACAAATAACGGATACCAAAAATCAAATCAAGAATTCTACCTTCCCATATATACAAATCAAACATAGAATAGAAAATCAAAGCAGCAAAGACTGGAAATAATAATAACCATTTTGGTTTCATACGTGAAAATAGAGAGAATAATATCATACCAGGATAGATGGCCCCTAATATTATGACAAATCTAAAAAAATTTTTCGAAATTATCGAAATGTTAAATATCAAATCATTTTGGCTTATTGTATAACCTGTTTTAAACGGGCTACCATATAAATTGGTGTTAATTATTAATATTAGGATTATAAATAGAATTATACCTATATTTAGCGATAAAAAATTCATCAAAAAATTTTTTAAATCGTTTTTGTGTCTATATATTTTTATCGAGTTAATAAAAAATATAAGGCAGATTATGCCAACTGGAATAATCTGTGTATATCTAGTTAAAATACTTAGGCCCCAAAATAGACCAGCAACGACATAACCTCTCGTTCTATTTTGTATCAAGAAATATATTCCAGCAAGAAATGCTGTCAATGTATATTGTTCCGAAAAAAGAGTTCTAGAATAGTAAACAAAAGCAGGGAAAAAAGCATAAAAAAACGTAAAGATTGTACTTATTTCTAGCTTTTTTAGGATCTTATGAAAAATAATTACTCCTAAAATATACATAAAAAAAGTAGCAACGAATCCGCCTTGCCAACCGAGAATCGTAAAAGTAGACATTATGATACTTGAGCCAATCATACAAATTGGTGCGTAACCATTTCCATAATCTATTGATTTCAAACCTTCGCCGAAATCTTCATAAATTATGCCTTTACGAGGTAAATTCCAAGCAGTTCGAAGGTAACAATGCTCGTCATTTGTACCGTAGAACAATGGGAAAAAAATCACAAAACAAATTGTCATCAGAACAATAGAAAGGATTAGACTATTTTTTTCAAAAAAAGAAAAAAGGATATTAATATTAAAATGTTTTTCAAAAATTTTCATAAAAATAACTTGTAATTTACACTTTGAAACTTAGAACCTAGAACTTTTTACTAATATCGCTTTTAGTTTACTATCAGTCACTTCATCAATCAGACTTTTTGTAAATGCTTCGATCAGGACTTTTTCAGCATAAATTCTAGATAATCCACGCGACATTAAATAGGTAATTTGATCTTCATCAAGTTTTTTAATTGTGGCGGCATGGCTTGCATTCACATCATTTTCTTTAATTTCCATGCTTGGAATAACCCTCGCTTTTGCATTCTCTGAAAGTAGTAAAGTATCAATTCTTAAACATGTATCTATAAATCTAGCTCCCTTTTCAATAATAACTTTTGCTTCTAAATCAAGTTCTGATTCATCAAGCAGAATAAATTTTAAACTCACTTTTATTTTTAAATTTGGCTTTTTATGTATAAATTCTGTAAGTCCAGTTATTTTTTCTTTATTTCGAAGTACAAATAAACCAACTAATTTCTGGTCTTTATTTAATGTATAAATGTTTTTTTTTAAGTTTATTAATTGTTGATCCATAAATTAGGTATTAGCGATTAAATTCTAGCTTTCAGTTTTACTCAAAAACATATCCTAATCCATATTCAAACCGCATATTTCAAATGCCGATCACCCTTTCTTGCTACCTACTGAATAACTACTACCTAGCTACTTGCTAATTTTTATCCTACGCCTCCTTCCATACTCATATCAATTAAAGCATTCAGTTCCACAGCGTATTCCATTGGTAGTTCTTTGATAACTGGTTCAAGAAATCCTGAAGCAATAAGAGCATTTGACTGTCCTTCTGACAACCCTTTAGACATTAGATATATCAGCTGTTCTTTACCAATTTTCGATACATATGCTTCATGTTCAACTTGAGATTGCTTTTCACTAACATCATTGTACGGATAAGTATTAGCTTCTGACTTATTATCAAGAATTAAAGAATCACATCTTACTTTTGACTTAGAATTTTTAGCTCCCTTATTAATTTTTACTAAACCACGATAAGTGGTTTTACCTCCGTTCTTGCAAATAGATTTTGATGTTATCAAACTGCTTGTATTTGGAACTAAGTGAATAACTTTTGCACCAGTATCTTGGTGTTGGCCACCTTCTGCAATGTTTGCTGACATTACTTCACCATACGCTCTCTCGCCTGCTAAAATGATCGCTGGATATTTCATTGTCACTTTAGATCCGATATTTGCATCAACCCAAATGAGAGAGCCATTCTCCTTCACCAGACCTCGTTGAGTCGTAAGATTATAAACGTTAGTTGACCAGTTTTGAATAGTTGTATATTTTACTCTTGCATTTTTCGCAACAAAAATTTCTACAATAGCTGAGTGAAGCGACTGTTTTGAATACTTAGGCGCAGAACAATTATGCGATATTACACCTTCACATACATATGATTCATGGTCTTTTACAGCAAAATTATATACTTTTGTATTCACTTTCTGTTTAATAATTGACTTTATTCGCACATACATATATTTTTCATCGAGAGCCAAGTATGGCCATTCCATTATGCCGTCTTTGGCTTGTATATCAACTAGCTTCCCAAATAAATTATTATTCTGAGTAGAAATCATTACTGTATAAATACCTTCCCCTGAAGGTATTCTGCTCTGTTTATTTATTGAAGCTATTATACCTAGTTTTAATAAAATATCTCGTAATCCATAAGCTAATGATCTAGAGATTGAAGAGAATCTAAAAGATACTCTTTTTCTATCGAAACTACCATTTCCCCTCCACATGCCTTTAATTAATTCTGATAAACAATCATTAGAAATGTTAAAAATCCAGAAAGGTATTTTCTTTTGATATACAGTTGCACCAAAAATTTTTGCAAATGCTCTAGCATATTTTGTTGAGTAAACCGCTAATATTTGACCGTTCTGTCTATGATTATTTTTAACTGGAATTTGTTGAAAATATTTTTTAGATAAATTTTCTACATCTTTTATATAATCTGTTTTTTCTTGGCGAAATGAAAAACTTATGTAATGTTCATTATCAATATAGCCTTCTGAGAGGTAATAACCTAATAATCTAAAAAATTCTGGCTTAAAAGGAAAATCTACCCGCATGAATTCCTGCCTGTTTTGCTTTCTAATTTTTATTTTAACCTGAAAGTTATCTCTTTTTACAGTTTTCTTTATTGGTATGACTAAATAATCGTCATCTTCTAAATTTTTTGCTGAAATCCATTGCTTTTTAAATTCAATATTCCTATATTCATTACTTTTTCTTTTTGCTACCAATAATGGATGATCTTCTGTAACATTCAACTCAGAGCTACTATCTCCCCAGTAAGTAATTTTATAAATAAATCCCTTGTACATTCGTTTCATTATTTTGTATACAGGTTTGAATATACCCTTATGAGTCAGTACTTTATCTCGAATAACTACATCTTCTATATTCTTTTCGCCATATAATGTAGTTACTTTCGCTCCTTTCATAAAACAACCTTCTACATAGTGGACCGAACTCCCCTCCTCTGCAATTATCAAGGTTCTCTCAAACTGCCCCAAGTTTGCAGCATTTATCCAAAAATACGCTTGAAGTGGAATATCAATCTTAACACCCTTTGGTACATAAACAAATGACCCTCCACTCCAAACTGCAGTGTTCAATGCGGCAAATTTGTTATCATTTACTGGAATAATTTTTCCAAAATATTTTTTAAAAATTGCTGGATATTCTCTCAAACCAGAATCACAATCAGTGTAAATAACACCAAGACTATTCCATCTCTTTTTTAATTTATTATAAACAACTTCTGACTCATACTGAGTAGCAACTCCAGCAAGAAATTTCCTCTCAGCCTGTGGGATACCTAGTCTATCAAAAGTTTTTAAAATTTTTTCTGGCACATCTTTCCAGTTGCTTTGCTTACCAACATCATGCGAAGAATAATATGTTATATTCTGAAAATCAATGGAAGAAAGGTCAACACCCCAGTTAGGCAGTGATTTTTTTTGAAAATAACGTAAAGCCCGAAGTCTAGTCTCTAACATCCAATCTGGCTCATTTTTAATTTTTGAGATTCTTCTCACCGTGTCGTAAGAAAGACCTTTGAGGAGCTTCATATGTATTATGTATAATAAACAAATTAGCCCTGATCTGTTTTGTCAGTTATTAAACTTGTTGCAGAATAAGCGAATTTGCCTTTACCTAATAATGCTTTTTGAATAAAAATAAATCATAATATAATAAATTAAAAATTTTTCAATACTTCTGTTACATAAAGGTTAGTTATTTCGCAACGACTCTATTATAGCTCTCAAGCTTTCAGTTACCTGTCTGAGTGACGATTCAGGCAGGTTTGCTATCTACCTTCTGATTAAGTAAGACCAGTATAACCCTTTTCCCCAATGATTTTTATCATTTCAGCACCACCTGATTTTATAATTTTTCCATTTTCTAGAACATGCACTCTATCTGCTGGAAGATACTTTAAGATTCGATTATAATGAGTAATAATGAGAAAACTCAAACTTGGTTTTTCTCGTTTTATCTTCGCGATTACCCTAAACACTTCTTTCACGGCATCTATATCGAGTCCAGAATCAACCTCATCAAGTATCACAAAGCTTGGATTTAAAACTATCATTTGAAGAATTTCGCACTTTTTTTTCTCACCACCAGAAAAACCTTCATTTAAATTTCTATCTAAGAATTCCTTCTGAATATTTAGCGTTTCTAAAACTGAATATAAATATTTCCTAAATTTGAAAACACTAAGCTGCTTTTCTTTTGGATATTTAGAATTGTAGGCAACTCTTAAGAAATTAAATAAATTCACTCCTGGAATTTCAATTGGATATTGATAAGCAAGATAAATTCCGAGACGGGCACGTTTGTCGATTTCTAGTTTTGTGATATTTTTGCTACCATAAAATATTTTTCCTTTGATAACTTTGTAGTCAGAGTGGCCCATAATAACTTCTGCTAGACTGCTTTTACCAGCTGCATTTTTACCCATTATATAATGAATCTCTCCCGCCTTTATTGAAAGATTAATACCATTTAGAATTTTTCTTCCATGAATTGTTGCATGAAGATTTTTTATCTCTAAGATTGCAGATGAAGCTATCACTTTTTTACGATGAAAATATAATATAATAATGATAACA
>Ga0209101_1000220_pt1 | contig 49363 bp, 35 predicted proteins | sample ConPoolayeCmetaG_FD_185481 | JGI IMG/M metagenome (GOLD analysis project Ga0209101, IMG submission 185481) | Hot spring microbial mat communities from California, USA to study Microbial Dark Matter (Phase II) - Cone Pool mat layer C metaG... ... | reverse complement strand
GAGACAATCCTTGCCCGCCCCGCCCGACAGCACATTCGCCCCGCCGTCGCCGATCAGCGTGTCGTTGTGGGCCGAGCCGATGACGTTCTCGATACCGGTCAGCGTGTCATTGCCGGCCGCCCCCGTCGCTTGACCCATCGCTAGGTTCACGTTGACCGCCCCACCGGCCGCGGCATAGGTGACCGTATCCGTCCCCGCCCCGCCGTCCAGCACGTCATCCCCCAGACCGCCGTCGAGCGTATCCTGGCCCGCGCCGCCCGCGAGAACGTTGGCATCGGCGTTGCCGACGAGCGTGTCGTTGTGCTGCGAGCCCGTGACGTTCTCGATGCCGATCAGTGTATCGTTGCCGGCCCCGCCGGTGGCTTGTCCGGTCGCGAGGTTCACATTCACCGCGCTGCCGGCCGAGGCATACGACGCCGTGTCGGTGCCCGCCCCGCCGTCCAGCACGTCGTTGCCTGAGCCGCCGTCCAGCAGATCGTCGCCGGCGCCACCGAGTAGGGTGTCGTTGCCGGCCCCGCCGAAGATGGAATCGTTCCCCGCCCCGCCCGACAGCACATTCGCCCCGCCGTCGCCGATCAGCGTGTCGTTGTGGGCCGAGCCGATGACGTTCTCGATACCGATCAGCGTGTCGTTGCCGGCCCCGCCCGTGGCCTGTCCAGTCGCCAGGTTCACGTTCACCGCGCTGCCGGCCGAGGCATACGACGCCGTGTCGGTGCCCGCCCCGCCGTCCAGCACGTCGTTGCCCGCGCCGCCGTCCAGCAGATCGTCGCCGGCGCCGCCGAACAACTGGTCCGCCCCAGCGCCGCCCGAGAGCGTGTCATTTCCCGCGCCGCCGCTCAGGATGTCGTGACCCGGCCCGCCGATCAGCACGTCGGCCCCGTCCGAGCCGGTCAGCGTCATCCCCGGATCCGCGGGCTGCGCCGACGCATCGTCGGCTTCGCCGTCCACCCAGCTCGCGGAGAGCAGGATCCGCGGCTCCAGCGCCTCCAGCTCGCCGCGCGCCTTCTGCGGTGGCGAAGCGGGCGGCGCCGCCGCCTTGGGGTTCGACGACTTCGGCGAGGGTGTCGGGTTGGGCGACGACGGTCGATCCATGTTGATCCCTGCTTGCGAAAGTCCGATCAGCAACCGCTCGTGCCATGCGTTCCACAAGCGAGTCGACTCGAGCGTTGCTGCGCCCCTTCATCGATCCCGGAGCCGGGCGACTGCATTTTCGCGGGGCGAGAAACTACCGGGATGCCGGTAGCCTCAGCGGGAGCATGCCCGGCCGAAAAAATCGGCCTTGCAGAGCCGCCGGCGGGCTCAGTACCCCGCCGGCCGTGCCGGCTGTCGACTGGACCGCGCCGCCCGGCCGATCGGCGTTGTCCGATTACTCGCCGGATGATGCCCGGAGTCGGCCGCCGTTGCCGAATCGCACGGGGCCATGACGATGACCGCGTCATGCCCGCTGGCGCGCCCGCGGCCATTCAATGTTCATCATGACGAAGGGAGTTCGGGAGCCCGCTGCCCGCGCCGGGAGTAGTTCGGAACGTCGCATGAGGCACGCCGCCGCGGCCCAGCGGCCCGGCCGGACCGCGCTTGCGGTCGAGCGTTGACCGGCGCCGCCGGCTGGCCGGGGCCGCGCTCAGTGCAGCCCGCCGCCGCCGAGCTGCCGGGTGAGGTCGCCGATCACGGCCCTCGCGTCGCCGAAGAGCATGAACGTCTTGTCGAGGAAGTAGAGGTCGTTGTCGATGCCGGCGAAGCCGGGGTTCTTGCTGCGCTTGATCGCGAAGACCGTGCGGGCCTTGTCCGCGTCGATGATCGGCATGCCGTAGATCGGACTGCCCCGGTCTGTGCGCGCGGCCGGGTTCACGACGTCGTTGGCCCCGACCACCAGGCACACGTCGCACTGCGGCATGTCGCCGTTGATCGCGTCCATCTCCACCAGGTCGTCGTAGGGAATCTCCGCCTCCGCCAGCAGCACGTTCATGTGCCCCGGCATGCGGCCGGCCACCGGGTGGATGGCGAACTTCACGGTGATGCCGCGCTTTTTGAGGAGGTCGTAGAGCTCCCGCACCTTGTGCTGGGCCTGCGCGACGGCCATGCCGTAGCCCGGCACGATTACGACCAAGTTGGCCTGCTCCAGAATCTGCGCTGCGCCCTCGATCGTCTCGGCCTTGTAGACCTTCTGCTCGCCCCCGGTCTGCGTCGCGCGGACCGTCCCGAACGCGCCGAACAGCACGTTCGTGAACGAGCGGTTCATCGCCCGGCACATGATGATCGAGAGGATCAGACCGCTCGAACCGTCCAGTGCCCCGGCGGTGATGAGCAGCTTGTTGTCCAGCACGAAGCCCATCGCCACCGCCGAAAGCCCCGCGTAGCTGTTCAGGATGCTGATCACCGTCGGCATGTCCGCGCCGCCGATCGGCATCACGAGCATCCAGCCGAAATTCAGCGCCAGGACGATCACGACGCAGAACAGGATCGGATAGAGCACGCTCTCCGCGTTCCGCGGACCGGCCATCACCAGGATCACGCCCAGGAGCACCGCCAGCCCGAACGCGCCCAGATTGACGAAGATTTGCCCGCGGTACGTCCACGGCCGCTGCGGAATCCAACGAATTTCCTGGAGCTTGCCCGCCGCGACCAGGCTGCCGGTGAACGTGAGGAAGCCGAGGATGACCTCCGCGACGATCGCCGTCATCCGGAAGGGGGTGAGCATCTCCGACTCGTACCCGACCCAGTAAAAGTACTTGGCCGTCCCGACCAACCCGGCGGCCAGACCGCCGAACGCGTGCGACAGCGCCGTCCGCTGCGGGACGGCCGTGAGCGGCACGAGCGACAGCCAGATGCCGGGTACGAAGGCGAGTAGAACCGGGATGGTGATCCACCAGTGATGCAGGATCTGCGGCTTGGCCCAGGTCGCCGCAACGCCCAGCAGCATCGCCGCGACGCCGGCGAACACGCCCCGGCGGGCGGTTTTCGGGTCGCTCATCCAGTGCAGCGACAGGATGAACAGCGCCGTCGCGACGAGATAGGCCAGCTCGATGACGTAGGGGCTCATGACGCGCCCCCCGGCCGGCTCTTGAACATCTTGAGCATGCGGTCGGTGATCAGAAACCCGCTGATGATGTTCGTCATCGAGGCGAACACCGCGATCGCGCCGAGCGTCCGGATCCACACCGGATATTGCCGGTCCGCGCCGGTCGGCTCCATGCCCGCCACGATGATCGCCCCGACCACCGCGATGGCCGAGATCGCGTTCGTCAGCGACATCAGCGGCGTGTGCAGCAGTCGCGATACCCGCCGGATCACGCCGATGCCGATGAACGTCGCGAGCACAAACACGAACACCATCGACATGTAGTCGAGCGGGACATGCTCCACGCCGGCACGGGCCGCGGACGCCTCGGACACGGCGCCGGCCGCCACTGCGGCCGCCTTCTCGTCCGTCACCCGCTCCGCAGCCGGCATCGTCACCGCAGCCGGCATCGTCACCGCCGGCGGCATCGACTCGGTCGGCGGCGGCGGAATCTCCTGCGCGGCAGCGAGCCCGGCCACGGCGGCACTCGCGATCAGTCCCCAAAGCCCGAGATGGAAGCGCATCAGCATCACCCGAGTCTCCTGGCGGCTTCCCGCGATGGGGCGCCGCGGTCCGCGACCCTCCGTCATCCGGCGGCGGCCGCGAGGGCCCGCTGGGTCGGCTCGTGGACGACCGCGCCGTCGTGTGTGATCAACGCCGCCCGTTGAATGTCGTCGTTCAGGTCGAGATGGAAAGCCTTGTCCTGCGTGAACGTCGTCACGAAGTTCGTCAGGTTTCGGGAGAACAACACGCTGGCGTGCGTGGGCATCGTCGCGGGCAGATTCAGCGGCGCGACGATCTTGACCCCGTTGTCGGTCACGATCGTCCGACCGGGCTGCGACAGCTCGCAGTTGCCGCCGCCGTCCGCCGCCAGGTCCACGATCACCGACCCAGGCCGCATCCGCGCGACGATCCCGGCCGATATGAGCTTCGGGGCCAGCACGCCGCCGATCAGCGCCGTGCTGATCACGACGTCCGACTGGGCACACTGTTCCGCCAGCAACTCCCGCTGCCGGGCCTTGTCCTCCTCCGACAGCTCCTTCGCGTATCCGCCTCCGGCCGCGGCGCTATGCTTCAGCTCGATGCCGACGTAACGCCCCCCGACGCTCTCGATCTGCTCCTTGACCTCCGGACGCACGTCCGTGGCGGTGACCTTCGCGCCCAGCCGGCGCGCGGTGGCGATTGCCTGAAGACCGGCGACGCCCGCCCCGATCACAAACACGTTGGCCGGCAGGACCGTGCCGGCCGCGGTCATGAACATCGGAAAGTACTTGCCCAGCTCGAGCGCTCCGATCAGCACGCCCTTGTAGCCGATGATGTTGGCCATGGACGAGAGGGTGTCCATCGCCTGGGCCCGGGTGGTCCGCGGAATCGCGTCGGTCGAAAACGCCGTGACCCCCTGGGCCGCCAGCGCCCGCACCGTGTCGAGATGCCGGGTCGGCATCAGGCTGGCCAGCAGCAGCGCGCCGCGCCGCAGCCGGGCGACTTCATCAACCGGCGTCACCTGCGGCGCCGTCACCTTCAGCACGAGGTCGCCCTCGCCCCACAGTCTCGCCGCGTCCGGCACCAGCCGCGCGCCGACCTCCGCGTACAACGCGTCGGGAAAACCCGCCGCCGCGCCGGCGCCCGCCTCGACCAGCACCTCGTAGCCCGCCTGCGCGAGCTTTTTGCACGATTCCGGCACGAGAGCCACGCGGCACTCGCCCGGCCGCGTCTCCTTCGGAACGGCGATCTTCATACGGACCTCTGCCCCGCGCTTAGACCGGTGAGCCGACGCACCACCGGCGCGGACTGCCGACACGCAAACGGGGCTGCATTGTAGCCGCGGCTTGCCGGGCGTAAAGCACACCCGCCGCCGTCAGGCGCCACGGTACAGCCCGTGCGCCGCAATGTACGCGCGGACCGACTCCGGCACGAGATACCGGATGCTCCGACCGGCTCGCACCCGCGCCCGGATCTCGCGCGCCGCGATGTCGATCGCAGGACTGGGCAGGATGTTCGTCAGCAGACGCGCGACCTGCTCCGGCGCGAAGTGCTGCGCCAGCGCCGCCGCCGGCGGCAGCTCGGTGCCCGGCCGGGCCACCGTCACGATGGTGCAAGCGTCCACTAGCTCGGCCGCCCGGTACCAAGTGCCGAGTTCCACGAGGCTGTCCATGCCGATCAGCCAGCAGACCTCGGTCCCGGCTCCGCTGCGCGCGCGGAAGTGTTCCACGGTGTGGATCGTGTAATTCGGCCCCGGCTGCGACAGCTCCCAGTCACTCACCTCGAACTGCGGATCGTTGGCCGTCGCGGCCCGGCACATTGCGAGGCGGTCCGGCGCCGGCGCCAGCCGCTGCGCGGACTTGTGGGGCGGCGCCGCGCTCGGTAGCAACACGATCCGCGGCACGCCAAGCGTCTCGGCCGCGTGCCGGGCCACGATCAGGTGCCCGTGATGAATCGGGTCGAACGACCCGCCGAACAGAAGGACGCGCGCCACGGTTTGCCGTCCGGCGGCGGCTCAGCCGGCGTCCGAGCGCGGCCGCACGCGGGCTTCGAGTTCGTCGATCAGTTCTTGGACGCCTTCGAGGCGCGGATAAATACGCACCGCGCGCCGGTAATTGTGGAGCGCGTCGGGCAGCCTGCCCAGTTCGACCTCGGCGTGTCCCAGCGACGCGGCCGCGGCGAAGTGGTAAGGGTTGAACTCGAGGGCCCGCCGATAAGCGCTGGCGGCCAGCTCCGGCTGGTCCAGCAGGGCCCGCGCGACCCCAAGTTGAAACCAGGCCTCCGCGAACTCGGGCTCCAGGCGGGTCAGACGCTCGAGCAGGGCCGCGGCGTAAACCACCCGGTTGTCGCGGATCGCCGCCACCGCCTCGGCAAGCGAGCGGTTGCCTTCCTCCGAGCCCGCTCGCATCCACAGGCCCCACAGGCAGTGTTCCGCCAGTCGCGCCACCCCCTCGTCCGGATGTCGCAGGCACAGGGCCAGTACTGGCCCGTCCTGCATCGTTCCGCACACGCCCAGGTACACGACGGCCGCCCGGGCCTCTGACGGCGACGCCCCTGATAACATCGTAAGGATCCGCTCCGGCGTGGGGGGGCTCGCCAGCAACCCCGCTACCAGCTCCCGGTCCACGTATATCGCGGGTGCGACGGACCGAAGAACTCGTTCAACCGTCGCGTTCGGCACCACGCAGCACGACTCCAGCGGGACCGCGCCCGTTCCCAATGGCCCACGGAGCTGACAACACGGGTAACTTGCGGCCGCGAAGTCATTGGATCGCGGCCGCTCGGCGGCGAGGGTATCCTCGCGCTGAATGCTAGGCCGTTTCGAAAAAGGGGTCAAACCGATCGGCCCCGCTCCGTATTGTTCGTGCGCGGTTCCAATACCAGGCTCCCCTAATAACGACGGGCGGGCGGGCCGGTGCCGTTGGACGGCTCGCCCCGGCCAAGCACAGTGGTGACGGTCGGATGGGCGATGTCCTGTAACGTGGGAGGCGCGGGGGAGCTGCTGGTCCGGCCGCCGCCGGTACCGGTGAGTCAGCCGGCGAGCACCGCCGGGACGGACTCTGCGGAGCGGCGGCTCCGGGCCGGGGTGGCGGGATCAGCCGGCGAGGATGGCGTTCTCCAAAGCGGAACGCAGCTTCAGCAAGGCCTTGTTCTGAATCTGGCGCACGCGCTCTTTGGTGACGCCGATCATCTCGCCGACCTGCTCAAGCGTCTTGGCACGTCGCTCGAGTGCCGGGGCGGTGTCGTCGAGCGCAAAGCGGGCGCGAATGACCGCCTGCTCGACGTCGGTCAGTTGGGCAGCGTTCCTCTCCATGATGCTCCTCAACTCTCCCAGGCAATCGGCCTCGAGCGAGGTCCGACGCTCCTCCTCGGCCTCTCCCCTGTCCCTCGTCGGGTCGAACTCGGTCGGGAAGTGCCCGCGATGGCGTGCCGAGCGGGTCGCGATCCTTGAAAAGCTCTTCAGAATCGCGCGGCAGGCGTAGGTGCTGAACTTGTAGCCGCGCGCGACGTCGAACTTGAAAACCGCCCGGAGCAGGGCCAGGTTGCCCTCGCTGATGAGGTCCGTGACGTCGATGCCGACGATCCGCGTCCGCTTGGCCATCGCCAGCACGAGCGGCATGTTCATACGCACGATTTCGTTACGTGCCTCCAACGCCGCCCGCTCCCAGTGCAGGAGCTCTTGGAGATCCGCGGCGGTGAGCCGCGTCACGCCACGGGCCCGGAGCAGCTCCACAACCCGTCTACGGCAGTAGTTGAGCCGCAGAAACATCCGGGTCTCGGGGTCGGTCCCGTCAGACGCGGACGCGTCGAGCCGGTAAACGCCGCTGTCGTCCTGTACCGCTACAGGCCGGTCGAACAGCCGCGCCTGCGCGTCGCGTCGGTCGAAAAGCTCGTTGGGGATGTAGCCCACGACGCCGCTGAGCAGGTTGCGGATGATCTTTTGATCGTCCGGGCTCAAAGCACGCAAGAGCGTGGCAGCCGGAAGCTTGCCCCGCGGATCAAACTCGTTGGCCCTCACCGCCGCTTCGCTGGTCTGGCTCGAACGCATCGCTTCTCCCATCCGGTTGCGCCGGCCTGCGAAGCACGACCGCCGCCGTGCACCGCCAAGGTTCGGTCAGACTGCGCCGAGGCGCAGCATGCCCGCGCTACGAAATCACCAATGGGCCGACTGTCCGACAGGGGGAGCCGTTCATCGTCGGACACGGCATTTTGGGGAGCCGAAAGAAGTATACCGGTTGTGAGGAACCCGGGCAAGTGTCAACTGAAGAACTTCGGGCTTGACTTCAGCCGGCGCAGATTGATTTCTCCAAGTCGTTGCCGCGAAGCTACCTGGGAATCTCTTTCCGGGCGCTCGGAGCGGCCCCGGAACCGGCGCGGGGCGGATAACCGGTCGATTCGTCTCACCGATCGAGGCGCCTGCGTCCCACGCGCTCCGAATCATCCCTGCGGCGGCGACGCACCCTCGCCAGGCCCCGGCGGGGTCCGCCCATCGGGGGCGGGCTGGGGCGCGGGAGCCGTGGCCGGCGCCGGCATGACGATCTGAACGGGGATGATCAGCGTCCGGTACTGCGGATCGCGCGACGTGGTCTCGATCTCGATCTGCGGCGCGACGCCGTCCGGAATCCGGTCGCCCGGCGGCAGCGTCACGACGATGTCGTGCTGCGAGCGCGTCGCCTGGGTCGTGCCCGGCGGCGCGGGGCGTACCTCCGCGCGGATCGACTCGACGTTGCTCCGCACGCTCCGGATCTCGATGGGCTCATCCGGCGCGTAGGTGACCTTCACGACGCGCCGAATGTCGAGCACCGAATTCTTCGGCAGTCGCAGCGTCGCAGGCTGCACCGACACCGGCGGCTGCACGAAGCCGTACACGTTCACGCGGATCTCGGGCAGCATGCTCAGATTGGTTTCCAACAGGACCGGCACCTGCAATGTGCCGACCGGCAGCGGCGGCCGCGTGGTGGCGGTCAGCTCGTAACGACGTCCGGCCTCGAGCTCCCGAAGTTCGATGCTGTATGGGCCCAGCTCTTGCTGCGGCTTGAGCTTCAGAAGCAGCGGCTCTTTGTACATACTCGTGAGCTCCACTTTCCGGGTTTCATTCGACTTCTGGAAGAGCTGGCCGAACGCGATGCCGCCCTCCGGATGAAGCTTGTACAGCGGGGACACATTTCCGGTGATGCCGATGCTCACCACCGGCGTCACGGGGTCGTTGCAAGTGATGGTGACCGACTGGTTCGCCTTCCCCAACTTGTTCCGGCTGTCGTACGAGATCTTCATGCGGTCCTGGCCGCCCGGCTCCAATGGCGAGCGGGGCTTGCTGGCAACCGCGCAGCCGCAGGAGGACTTGACGTCGAGCGTCAGGAAATCGTCGCCGAGGTTCCGGATGGTCACCTCGAACTCGAGCGGCTGCCCCTGCCAGACGTCACCGAAGTTCCACTCGTGAGCGCTCAGATCGATGCGCGGGACCAGGGCCGGCTTCGGCCGCGGCGGGACGACCTCGGGCGGCGGCAGCTCGACCGGCTGCGCTCCCGCCCTGATGCAAGCCATGATCGCCACAAGCGTTGCGCGAACAAAGTTCCATGTCGTCCGCGGCATCGTCCTCGCTCCAGATTCCCGGCCGCGTTGGCATCGGCGGCCAACTTCCTCCAACCTCGGTCCCGGGAGACGTCTGAATATCTGACTGTTCACCTTGCCGGGCGGCCAACCTCCTCCATCCCCGGTCCGGGCACACCGTGAACCCGCCGCTGAAACTCGGCCAAGTCTTTCGTGACAAGCACTGTCACTGTTGGAACCTGCGGGTCGTTCGTCTGAAACTCGAGCGTCAGCCCTTCCTGGGGCAGAGACCTCGCCGGCGGCAAGTCGACCATCGCGTACGTGTAGTACGTCGGTCGGGGGTCCAGTTGAGCCATGCCGCCGGTCGGAGGCTGGGCCGGGTTCAGCTTGAACCGCACGTCCGGGTGCGAGCAGTTCGCGCCGGTGATCTCGAACCGCTCGTTCCCATAATAGCGGAATGTGATGGTCCGTTTCTCCGGCTTATCGGACGTCCTTGGGTCGTCGGGTTTGAGGTAGATCGCCGGCGGCTGCGCCTCGACGAGGTTGAGAATCACCACCTGAAACGGAACCGTCACGGTCGGATCACGCGGCGAGTTCGTGCGGAGCTGAATGTTGCCCCGATAGGTGCCCGGCGCGAGTGCCCGGGTGGTGCGCCCGACCAGGTCCCAGGCGAGGCCGGGGGCCGTCTCCACCAGCTCCACGTCGAGGAACGTGCCATCCCTCGACAGCAGGCCGATTTCCAGCGGCTGACTGAGCTGGTTCTCGAGCCGGCACCGGCCGGTCACGCCCGGCTTCTGCTCCAACGACCGCAGGACCAGGCCGCCGATCGGCGTGGTGAACAGCGTTCGCTTCACGTGGCCCTTGATATCGAACTCGACTTCGGCACGGGCCGGGTCGTTGCTGCGGATGATGACCTTCGATCCCACGTCGCCCTGCTTGCCGCTGGTGTCGAATACGACCGGGATCGTGGTCGACTCACCCGGCGGAATCCGCATGCGATCCGGCTGGGCCACGGTGCAGCCGCACGTGGACCGGACCTCGCTGAGCACCAGCTCCGCGTCGCCGTCGTTGCGCAGCGAGAGCCGGAGCGACGGCTTCTCGCCGTGCCAGACCTCTCCAAAGTGCCAGTGCGGCTGCGACAGGACCAGACGCGGCGCCGCAGCCTGAACGGGCGCGGTCCCCGCGAGTCCCGCGGCGGCGGCGATGGCGAGGCGGAGCCAACAGCGTTTCACGATGCGTCTCCCAGCGAGGAGCGCCCTCGCACGCGCTCATGGCGATTATACCAGCGCGGGGGCCGCGGAAGTCCGGCGGCCCGGCGGGCGGAGCGTTTAGCGGGCCAGCGCCGGATTTTCCCGCAGCGCCCGCAGCGTGTTAATGACGGCGGGGCCGCCCAGGACCGCGAAGAGGGCCGGAAAGATGAACAGGATCAGCGGCACAAGCAGTTTGACAGCGGTCTTTTGGGCCTGCTCTTCGGCCCTTTGGCGGCGACGCGTGCGCATGGCCTGGGCCTGGTTGCGCAGCGCCCGCGCGACGCTCGTGCCGAACTTCTCGGCCTGAGTGATGACCGACACGAGGCCGCGGACCTCGTCCAGCCCGGTCCGCCGGGCCATGTTGCCCAGGGCCTCCGCGCGAGGCAGTCCCATCTGGGTTTCCATCGTGGCGATTTGCAGCTCCTCAGCCAGTTCGGGGTGCACGGGGGCCATCTCGTCGCCGACGCGCTTGAGGGCGGCATCGAGGCCCAGGCCCGCCTCCACCGAGACCACCAGCAGGTCGAGGCTGTCCGGCAGGGCGTGCCGCAGCTTTTGCTGCCGCGACTTGATGACGCTCGAGAGCCAGATGTTCGGCAGCATGAGCCCCAGGCCCGCGCCGCCGGCCGCAGCGCCGAGAATGGTCAACAGCCCGGCCCCGAGGGCGACACCGCCCGCGGTGGCCAGGAGGAGGCCGACCAAGGCGCAAATCGACTTGCTGGCGAGGAACATGGTCTGGGCTTGCGGCTGGCGAAAGCCGGCGCTGGCGAGGCGCTGCCGGACATTGGTCTGTTCCTGGTCGCTGGCGGGCAGCGTGATGCGCCGCAGGAGCTGCTGATTGCGGTTGACGAACTCCGCCGCGGCCGAGGCCCTGGCTCGGGCGCGGATCTCGGCCGCGTCGTCGACGCCGCGCTGGCCGCCGAGCCGCCGGCGGACGGCGTCGCGGTCGTCACGTTTGCGCGGCCACAGGCCGTAGCCGATCAGCCCGAGAGCCAAGAGGCTGAGGAGGACCAGCAGGGTCGGACTCGCGGACATGGCGGACTCCCGAAGCGGCGCCCCGGCGGGGGCCTCACACCTTGATGTTCACGATCTTCTTGATCATGGCCCACCCCATCAGTTGCATGACGCCAGCGACCGTCAGCAGGGTCTTGCCCATCGGGTCGGTGAACAGCGTCCGGCCGTAGTCGGGGTTGAGCCCCTGCATCGCCAGCAGGCAGACCAGCGGCAGGGCCAGGAGGACGTATCCCGAAAGCCGCCCCTCCGCGGTCAGCACCTGGACCATCCCGTGCAGCTCGATCCGCTCGCGGATCAGCGCGCCGATCTTGTCGAGCACCTCGGCGAGGTCGCCGCCCACCTGGCGCTGGATGAGCACGGCGGTCACGAACAGCCGCACGTCGAGCAGGTCGACGCGCTCCGCCAGGTTGCGGAGCGCCTCGTCGATCTTCAGGCCGAGGTTCTGCTCGTGGAACACGCGGGCGAACTCGGTCCCCGCGGGGTCGGGCACCTCGCGCGCGATGAGCTGCATGGCGCTGGCCAGCGAGTGCCCCGCGCGCAACGCCTGACTGAGGAGTTCGAACACGTCCGGGAGCTGGGCCACCAGGCGGTTGAGCCGCTTCTTGCGTCGCCGGTAGAAGTACAGGATCGGCCCCACGAACGTGGCCAACGCGGCTCCCACGGCCGCGATCGGACCGAAGCCCAGCAGCAGCAGGACCGCCAGCAGCACGGCGGCGATGGCGGTCAGGTTGACGAGCGTCTGGGGGGCGGACCAGGCCAGATTGGCCTGCTCGAGCGTCCGCTGGAAGTGGCTGGTGAAGCTGAAGCGCGTCAGCCAGCGGGCCAGCAAGCCGGTGGCGGCGCGGGTCTGCTTGCGAAAATCCTCCAGGCTGAGCGTCTCGCTGGCGGCGGCCCGCCGCGGGCCCCCGCCCCGCAGGCGCTCCCGCACGCGTTGCCGGTCGCTCTTGCGCAGGTCGAACACGACGTTGTACACGCCGTAGGCGAGCAGGATCGACCCGAGCAACGGCAGGGCGATCAGGAGTACGCCCGATACGGCGGCGGTGCTGCTGGCGAGCATGGCCGACAACCTCGCTTCAATCGTCAATGACCAGATCCCGCGCCACGAACCATTGCGGATCGATCACCGCGCCCGACGCCACCAGCCGGTCGATGAAACCGGGCCGCACGCCGGTCGACACGATGCGGCCGAACGCCCGGCCGTTGGCGTTGACGCCGTCCTGCTCGAACCGGAACAGGTCCTGCATGGTGACGACGTCCCCCTCCATGCCCTGCACCTCGGTGACCGCGACGATCTTGCGCGGCCCGCCGGTGAGGCGCGCCGCCTGGACGATCAGGTTGATGGCCGAGGCGAACTGCTGGCGGATGGCCTTGGTCGGCAGCTCGAAGCCCGACATCATGACCATGGTCTCGACCCGCTGCACCGCGTCGCGGGTGCTGTTCGCGTGAATGGTGGTCATCGAGCCCTCGTGGCCGGTGTTCATGGCCTGGAGCATGTCCAGCGTCTCGCCGCCGCGGCACTCGCCCACCACGATGCGGTCGGGCCGCATCCGCAGGGCGTTGATCAGCAAATCGCGGATCGTGATGCGGCCCTTGCCCTCGATGTTCGCCGGGCGGGTCTCGAGCCGGACGACATGCGGCTGGCGGAGCTGGAGCTCGGCCGCGTCCTCGATCGTCACGATGCGCTCGTCGTCGGGGATGAAGCTTGAGAGGTTGTTGAGCAGGGTGGTCTTGCCCGAACCCGTGCCGCCCACGATCAGGATGTTCAGGCCGGCGTGCACGCAGGCCTTGAGAAACTCCACGATCTCCGGCGCCGTCGACTTGAAACGGATATAGTCGTCCCAGGTGATCGGGTCGGCGCCGAAGCGGCGGATCGACATCGACGGACCGTCGATCGCCAGCGGCGGGATGATGGCGTTCACGCGGCTGCCGTCCTTGAGCCGCGCATCGACCATCGGGCACACCTCGTCGCAGCGCCGCCCCAGCGGCGAGACGATCTTGTCGATCACGTGCAGCAGGTGCGCGTTGTCCTTGAACTTCACATCCGTCAGCTCCAGGCGGCCGCCGCGCTCGACGTACACCTGGTGGGGCCCGTTGATCAGGATGTCCGAGATGCTCGGGTCCGCCAGCAGCGCCTCGAGCGGGCCGAGCCCGAACGTCTCGTCGAGAATCTCCTGCGCGAGCCGCTGTCGCTCGGTGAAGTTGAGCAGCGCGTCCGCCTCCTCGCACAGCGCGAGGATGATCTGCCGCACCTGCTCCCGGACCTCCTCCGTCGCATCGCGCGACAGCTTCGTCATATCGAGCTGGTCCACCAGCTTGCGGTGGATCTCCGACTTCAGCTCGTTCATCCGCGCCGTCCGCTCATCGACCAGCCGGTCCGGCCGGGCCTTGACGGCGGCCGGCGGCGGACTCGCTTTCGCCGGCGGCGGCGGCTTGCCCGGCACGCCGGCCGCCGGGCGCGCCGACGACGGGGCGGCGGACGCGTCGGGGGCTGCGGGGCGGGCGCCGTCCGCCCGCGGCGGCGGCGCCGGTTTCTGCGTGAACAAACCCATGACTCACTCCCTGCGGCCCGCAGACCCCGCGCGGGGCGCGGCCGCTGACGTATTGCGCGGCGCGAATAGCGACGACAGCAGGCCTTTGCGGCCGTCGCCGTTGCGCTTCTCGGACCCGCCGTCCGGCCCGGTCACGGCCTTGTCCGGCCCGGCCAGGTCCGCGGCCATCTGCTGGATTGCGATCCGCAGCTTCGATTTCGGGGCGTAGGTGGCCAGCGGCGCGCCGACGTTCACGGCGCTGCTGGCGATCTTCCAGTCTTCGGGCATGATCCAGTTGAGCGGCCGGCGCAGCGTGGCTTCGACATCGGCCTGTTCCAGGAACCCCGAGTCGCGGTTGAAGCGGTTGCAAACCAACCGCACCTGCTCGAGGTTGTACCCGTTGCGCCCCAGCTCGTGGATCAGCCGGTCCGCGTTGCGGACCGCGGGCACGAGCAGTTGCAGCACGACCAGGTACACGTCGGCCATGTCGAAGACCGCCCGGGCCGAGCCGTCGAAGCGAACCGGGCCGTCGACGACCACGTAGTCGTAGTGTTCGAGCAGGGCGGCCAGGACGCCCGCCGTCTGGGCGGCACTGATCCGGCCGGCCTGCTCCAGGTCGTCCGGGTGCGCGAGGACGTGCACGCCGGAGGGGTGCTTGACGACCACGCGCTCGATCATCTGGGGCTCGATGTGCTCCGGCGAATCGCACAGTTCGGCGATCGTGTACGTGGCCTGCGCGTCGAGGAACATCGCGACCTGGCCGAACCGGAAATCCAGATCCACGACCGCCACGCGGGCCCGTTCCGCGCCGGCCGCCGGGAGCTGAGCCAGCTCGACCGCCAGGTTCGTCGCGATGGTCGTGGCGCCCACGCCGCCGCAGGCCCCGACGACCGGCACGAGCCGGCCGACGCGGCGGGCGCCGGAGGCCGCCTGCTGGCCCAACTTGGTCAGCAGCTCGGTCAGGCGTTCCGGGGGGAACGGCTTCCAGAGGAACTCGCGCATCCCGGCCCGCATGGCCTGGATGACCAGTTCCGCGTCGCGGTCCTCGGTCATGCCGATCGTGACGAGGCTGTCCTTCCGCTCCGCGATCAGCGGCGCCGCGATCTCCATGATCGCGGCCGGAGTCGGATCGAGGTGCACCAGCAGCACCTCGGCCGGAAACTGCTGGAGCGCCTGCGCCAGCATCGCCGGCTCGTCGACTTCGGCCACGATCTTGACCCCCGGGACGCTCAGCAGCAGCGCGCGCAGGTCCGCGGACGCTTCCGCGTCCGTGTTGACGATGATCACGCGTACCATCAGACCCACTGCTGCCGGTCTCCCGGCGCCGGGGCCCGGTCGCCCGTGCCGGGCGGGGTCGGGGCCCGGTCGCCGCCCCGGGGAACGCGGACGCGGCGGTCCGCGCCCCGGAGCGTTCCTGCCACCGCCTACTCGATGAGCGACACGGGGCGTCGCCCGCCGAGCGAGCGGAAAATCATCTCGAGCTGGGCCGTGTACTCCTCCGGGTTGCCGCCGGCGAAGAACTCCTGCCCGCCGCCGATGGCCGCGATCTGCTGCATGAGCGGCCGGTCGGCCAGCACACCCACGCTCACCGTGTAGACGCGCATGCCGCGGTCGGCCGCCTCCTGCGCTTTTCGGATGGCATACCCGATGGCGCCGGGGGCCCCGTCGCCCACGAAGTTGCCGTTCTCGTCGACGTTCGGCACGCCGTCCGACATCAGCAGAATGACCTTCCGGGCCGCCGGACGGGCCCGGGCCGAGGTCAGCTCGTTGATCGCCCGCATGAGGCCGCCGCCGATGTTCGTCGTGCCGTCGTAGTGCGCGGCCTGGCGCTGATACAGCACGTTTGCCACCGCCTGGAGGTTGTCCGTCAGGTCGAGCTCGTGCCGCGAGCCGGTCGCGAAGACCTCGAGCGACATGCGGTCGAGGCTGTCGAGGCTCTCAATCGTGTCGACCAAGGTCTGCACGGCATCCTTTACGGCCTGGAGCGGCTGTTGCGGCGTGGCCCACAGGATGTTCGTCTGGTTGAACTGTCGCTTCGACTCGATCAGGAAGTCCGTGAAGGTCTTCAGCCCGTAGCGGTACCGGAAGGCCGAGTGCGTCGTGCCGTTCTGCACGTAGTCCACGTACTCTCGCCAGTGCCAGTTGGCCCGGAAAGAGGGGTACGGGATCCAGACCATCTCGTAATCGTCCAGCCGGTTGTCGCCGTTGCCGCCGCCCCGGCCGCCCGGCTTCCCGCTGTTCCAGGTCGCCAGTCCCAGCAGCGCCGCGCAGCGGTTCCGCCAGTGCGAAGTCGTGCCGTCCAGACTGCCCGAAACCAGCGCCGACCGCTCGGCGACGTTGTAGCCGGCCCCGATCAGCAGGGTGTTGATCTGCGGAACGTTGGTGTTTTGCGACCGGCGGATGTACCACAGCCCGGGGTCCGACGAAGCCGAATACTGACCCGGCAGCAGCGGATGGCCCCACTGGGTCATCCAACCGATCGTCGGCCCGCTGTCGCCGGCGTATTCGCTCTCCAGTTCGCAGGTCGGCAGATACGGCCGCGACGGCGGGGGCCCGTTCAGCGCCGCCCAGATATCCCGCAGGTTGCTGTACCCGCCGTCCCCGCGGTCGTAGCACCGCAACTGGCTGTCATACGTCATCGAGCCCGACAGGTCGATCACCAGCGCGATGTCGCGCGGCAGCAGCACGGCCGCGGCCCGCGCGCGCAGCTCCGTCTCGCGAATGCCGAAAATGTTGGCGAACCACAACGGCACACCACCGTTGGGCGAGTCCACCGTCCGCCGCACCGTCACACGCACCGCGTCGAACCCGCTGGCCGCCGGAGCAAACTCGAAACGATTCGTCGACGGATTGAGCACCGAGCGGCCGAATTCGACGTCCGCCGTCGTCAGCAGCGGCGATGCGTTACGCACCCGGTTGCGGGCCGCGAAGTCGGCCGCCGCCGCCCGGGCCGCCGCGTCCGGGGGGCCGCCGTCGGTGCCGATGAGCTCGCCCGCCGCCGCTAGCGCAGCGGCATCGGCCGCCACCTGGAGTTCGCTCTGCACCGTGTAAATGGCGCCCACGTCGACCGCCAGCGCCCCGATCCCGAGAATCAGGGTGGACATGACGGCCACCTGGACCGCGACGGCGGCCCGTCGCGTGTAGCGCCGCGCTCTGAAAACACGCCCGTCTGCCTGCATCTCACACCTCCGGAACACCTCTTCCGTTGTACAGCCTGCGCGCAACCAATCCGCTCGGAAGCCGTCCGAGGTCCTCCAGAGGCGCATCGCAGCGCCGGGACCGGCCGGACCCGCGGCGCGCGACGCGCGCCGGGCTGCCGCCCCGCCGCCCCGCGACGCGCGCCGCATCCGGCCTGTGTCGCCGCACCCTCATTTCCGCTTCTCAGACTCCTTCGTCGGCGCCGGCCGGTCCGACCGGGCCGCGCAGTCGCAAGCTCATCGTCGGCCCCGCGGGGCCCGCCGGCGGCGGCGCGGCCGGATCCGGCGGCGCCGTCGGCCGCGCTTGCCCCTCCAGTTGCCCCAGCGCGAACAGCTCCCAGTCGTTGGGGGGCCGATGCCGTCCGCCCGGGACGGCCGCGACCTGACCGGGGTCCAGCGGGGCGACGAGCTCGGGGGTCACGAGGATCACCAGCTCGGTCTCGCTGGACTGGTAGCGCACGGAGCTGAACAGCGCCCCGAGCACCGGGATGTCGCCCAGCGCCGGAACCTTCTGGCTCGTCGCCCGGGTGCGTTCGCTGAGCAACCCGCCGATCGCGAAGGTCTGGCCGGGGCCCAGCTCGACGACCGTCTCGACGCGGCGCTGAATGAGCCCCGGCACCGTGTAGCCGGCGATCTGCACCGCCGAGGCATAGTCCGGCTCGCTCACCTCGGGCGCGACCCTCAACCGGATGGCGCTGTCGCTCAGCACGGTGGGCGTGAAGCGGAGCCGCACGCCGAACTCGCGGAACTCGACCGTCACCGAGTCGCGCTGCGCGACCGGAATGGGAAACTCGCCCCCCGCCAGGAAGGTCGCTTCCTGCCCGCTGAGCGTTACCAGGTTGGGCTCCGCCAGGACGTTCAGCAGGCCGTTCTCGCGCAGGGCCTGAATGAAGATCTGCATCTGCACGCGCGGGAACCCGAAGCTCAACGTCGGCGCCGGCCCCACCGGGATGCCCTCGCTGTTCACCGCGAACGGGATCCGCCGGTCCGCCAGCGCCCCGCCCACCGCGCCGATGCTGGACGGGTTGATCGCCCCGATGTTGCTCAGTGTGAACATGTCGCGCACGTTGTCGCCCGCCAGCCACCCGTTGAAACCGAGCTGCCGCGTGGCCTGGCGATTGACCTCGGCCACCGTCACCTGGAGGAGCACCTGCTGCGTGCCCGCGACGCGCATGTGGTTGACAATCTTGGACGAATAGATCTTGGTCACCTGGAGAATTCGGTCCGCGGACTCGAGGTCCGGCACGGTGCCGGTCAGAACGACCGAGTCGAGCAGCGCCTGGGCCTCCACCCTGGCCCGCGGGACTGTGGCCCGGATGCTGGCCTGCAACCGCTCGAGGTCCGGGTCGACCACGACCGTAAAGACCCGCTGCTGCCCGCCGTCCACGACGGCCAGCAGTTGCGTCGTGCCGCAGGTCTTGCCGGTCAGCAGGAGTTGCTGGGGGGCGGTCACGTCCACGTCTGCGATCTCGGCGTTCGCCACCCGCACCTCGCGCAGCGGCACGCTGAAGTCCACCAGCACGCCCTGGTCCTTGGGCACGCTGATGAGCGGGCCGCGCACCGAGGCCTTGGTGACCGTGAACTCGATGTCCGCCGGCGCCGTGGTCGGCGCCTGCGCTGCCAGTCGGGGGACGACAGCCAGTAGTAGGACGCCGGCCGTCAGGGCCCGCGGGGGCCGAGGACGGCGCGTGGCAGCGACGGCGAGGCAGGTCTGTGGGGTCATCCTGGAGACTCCTGGGGCTCGGGCTCAACTTCCGTCTGAAGTTGCGGAACCGGCGGGCAGGTCGGCGCATCCGCGGCAGCGGGCGGCGCCGGAGGCGACGTCGGGACGGCGGTGAGCCGCTCGCGCGACGCGCGGTTCTTGAAGACGACCTCCGAACGCTTGTCCCCCTTGAACAGCGGCACGACCCAGGGCGGGTCCGCCGGCGGCGGGTTCGCGGCGCGGGCGGGCCGTTGCAGCCCGGCGACCAGCGTGTTCAACAGTGCGCCGACTGCGGCCCACTGTTCCGCCGCGCGCTGCGCGGCCGCGCGGGCCGCGACGTCCGCCTCCGTCTCGGGGGCCAGCCCGCGCTCGTTCTCGTTGCGCAGGCTCAGCTTGATCTTGCCCTCCTGCTCCGCCAGCAGCAGCTTCTGCACATCTTCCGGCCGCACACTGAGCGTCACGGCCCGGACCGTGTTGCGGCCGGCGCTTTTGTCCTTCTCATCCGCCGCCTTGCCGGTCTGTGGCGTGATCCGCGGGCCGACCGCGAGGACCTCAACGTTCTCGAGGATTGTGCGGGCCTCCAGCTCGGTGCGGTGGTTGCGGCGGACGCGGACCGTCGCGCTCACGTCCACATAGCAGCCCGGCTCGAGGTGCCCGTCGACGCTGGAACTCTCATCCACCTTGACGGCCACGGCGCGGAACCCGGGCTTGGGCACCACACGGACGCGCTCGCCCGGCGGCAGGAGCATCGACTCGAGAATTGGCAGCCCGGCGACCGCATCGAGGTCGACGACCCGGCCGACGATCTGCTGTTTGTCGCGCACGACGCCCGCCGGCAGCATCTCCAGCGGGTAGCGCTGGACGCGGAGCTTCTCCGCCAGCACTTCGGTGCCGCGGGGAATGTTCTCGGTGGGGACCCACACCTCGACCGCTGTGGCCGCGCGGGGCGCGGCCTGGGCGCGCTTGAGCGTGTCCATCCCCATCTTGAGGGCGAGTCCGCCGATGCCGAGACCGGCGATTAGCGGGACCAGGGCCTTGGCATTCATGCGTCATCCTCGTTCCGGGCCACCAAAACGGCACGCCGCCGGCGGGGTCGGCCCCCGTCCGCCGGTTGCGCTAGTCCAACGCCTCCTTCCTCATCGAACACGTCGCCTCCAGGTTGAAGTCCGTGTTCGTAAAGAAGCCGCCGATCAGCGTCACCTGGGCGTACGGCACCGCGACGCGGACGGTCTCCGCGTTCCCGTTGTCCGGTGTCGCCCGCGTCAGCTCGAACAGGAAGGAGGTCAACCCCAGCGGGTTGAGATACAACCGCACCCGATCCTCGACGTCGGCCGGCGTCGACCCCGGCAGCGCCGCGACCCGTGCGCCCTCGCGCGCGGCCGTCACCAGGCCCTGCCGCACCGTGAACAGCCAGCCGAACTCGATGATGCCCAGGAGCATGAGCATCAGAAACGGCGTCACCGCGGCCATCTCGACCGCGGCCGCTCCGCGTCGTTGCGTACCGTTGCGTTTGCGCAGCCTGCGAATCACGAGAGCCATCCTCCGCAGTAGTAGGTCAGCAGCACGCCGATCGTGCCCGCCGTGAGCGGCACGCCGTACGGCAGCAATTGGCTCGTCTGTCCGAACGTGCGCGCGCCGCCGAACTCGCTGAAGGCCGTTTCGAGGCGCCGCATCTTGGTCACGATCGTCTGGAGATTGGTCAGGGCGTGGACCGTGCGGCCCGACGTGTAGATCATCACCACGGCCGCGAGACCGCCGAGCACCGCCCCGACCGCGAAACTCACCAGCGTCAACCACGGACCGAGCCAGCAGCCGATCGCGGCCAGCAGCTTCACGTCGCCCGCGCCCATGCCGTGCATGAGCCAGGGCACGATCAGCACGCCGAACCCGACCAGCAACCCCAGCAATCCCCAGCCCACGCCGCCGACCCCGTGCTGGTACCAGCCGAAGTACGCGCCCTGCAGGGTCAGGCCGGCCGCGGCCAGCAGCGCGTTGAGCCAGTTCGGCACGCGGCGCTGCGCGTAATCGATCCACGCGGCATACAGGATGCCCGGCAGCAGGGCGATCAGCGTGATTTCCCAATACCCGATGTTCATCTTCTCGGCCTCGGCGTCGCACAGATATTCGCGGTCCCTGCTACGCCGGCGGACCGCGGTCCCCTCGTAACATCGGACGTTCCTGGGGGGCAGGCGAGAAAGACCGGCGGCGGTCCCGCCAGCCGCGGTCCCGCCGCCCGGTCGCCTTCGTCTTCGAGACCCGCGCTGCCGCGGTCCAGCCGCGTCATTACGACGGGTTAATGCCCTGCTCGACCTGCTCGAAGATGCCGCGCACCGTGTTGCCCAGGAGGCCGATCGCCACCAGGCACACGACGATAATCAGCGCCAGCATCACCGCGTATTCGGTCGCGGTCGGACCGTCCTCATTGATGAGGAACGCCTTGATTCGCGAAACCAGTGCCTTCATGACCGTTCCTTTCTTTGCCTGCGAAACCTCGGCGACCCGCGGCCGCCCGACTGTTCCCGCATCCCTGCGTCCCGCTGCGACTCCGTACGACCTCCGCTCCGGACGGACCCGGGCCTGCGGCCCATGCCCGGCCCTCGCTGAAACCCGTTTGAATGCCTCTTGGGCGTGCCCCCGACCGGCAATCGCCGGTCGTGTCGCGGCCTCAGGTCGAAGCCGAAACCGCGAACACCTGAAATGTGGGAAACGTCTTCCCGGGAGGCAAGTGAAAAAACACAAAAGACGCAGACTGCGCTGAGAACTCTGGTAAAAAAGGACGGCCCGCCCGTTTTATCAGCCCTCGCGCGGTAGCCCAACAACCCGTGGCAAGAAGATCTGCCGCGATGGCGCGTGCCGAGCCGAGCGAACGCTCCGGCGCGGCCGCTCGGTGTCGGGAACGCGTCCTATCCGGGACACCGCCCCGGCACACTTTTCTGTCTCCTTCGGGGCATCCGTGCCCCGCGCGCTCCTTCGGGGCTGGTGCCACCCGTGTCAACAACCCGCAGCCGATAACGTCGGGCCGTGTGTCCGTTGCCGCGCCGCACATCGGGCTGGGCGGCAACAACCCCGGCAGATGCAAGCTTCGCACCGGCATCCGCCGCTGTCAGCGTCATCCAGTGAGCGGCAAGCCGCACCGCGAGCAACCGCGCACAAAAGGCAAGCTGGGAAGCCACCGACGGCGACGGCGCACCCCTTGGCAAGCAGGCAACTCACCGACGGCCACCGGCGGCCCGCATCGCGACGTACCGCCGCAATGACCGCTAGAGGTCGGCGATCGCCGCCCGCATCGCCGCCAATGGGGCCGCGACCCCGTGCCACTGCACGAACTGCGCGGCCGCCTGCTGGATGAACATCTCGACACCATCCACGACGACGCACCCCCGCGCCCGCGCGGCGCGCAACAGGCGGGTTTCGCGCGGCCGATAAATGGTGTCCATGACGACCCCCCCGCACGGCAGGTCCTCATCGGCCAGCGGCGTCGCCTCGACATCCGGCCACAGCCCGACCGGTGTGCAGTTCACCACCACGTCGGCGGGCGCGCTGCGCGCCTCCCACGGCCGCGCTTCGCAGCCGAACTCGCGTGCCAGCGCCAGCGCACGGCCCATGGTGCGGTTGAAGACGGTCACGCGACAGCCGCGGTCCGTCAGCACGGCGACCACGGCGCGGGCGACGCCGCCGGCGCCGAGCACACTGGCCGTTCGACCCTGCAACGCGGCCACACCTTCCGAAAGGGACGCGGCCAGCGCCGCCTGCACACCTTGCGCGTCGGTGTTGTCGCCGCGCCACGTGCCGGCCGCAGGGTCGTGCCACACGGTGTTCACGGCCCGGCACCGGGCCGCGCTTGGGCTGCACACGCCCGCGCCGGCGGCAAGCCAGGCGTGCGCGTGCTCCTTGTGCGGCAGCGTCACGCTCAGGCCGCGAACGTCGAGCACCGGATCCTGCGCGAGGGCCATGAACGCCCGCCAGTGCGCAGCGTCCGGACCGACCGGCAACGGCACGTACACGCCGGCCCGGCCGCTGGCGGCCAGCGCCGCGTTGTGCACCCGCGGGCTGAGCGAGTGTGACACCGGCCAGCCGAGCACGCCGAACAGCGGCGTGTCGGGCCGCACGGCGTCCCAACGGTAGAGCGCGCGGAGGTCCGATAGCGTCGGTTGCCCGGGGGCGGATTCGGTTCCCGCCGCGAGGCTCGCAAACGTGAGGAACGCGCCGAACTTGCGAGCCAGGATCCGCGTCACCAGGCCAGCCTCCCCCATGGCCAGCACGATCAACCGCTCCGGATGCGGCGCCCGCGCCAGCGCCGCGGCCACGCGCAGCGCGTCGCACGCGTCGTGAGCTGTGAAGACCGCCTTGTGCACGTCCGCCGGAATCGCGCGGAGCGCGCGCAACGCGGCCGCGACCTCCGGCGGTGTCCCGTGCAGATCGTGTTGCGAGATGATCAGGCGCGGCGTTCCGTCGGCGCGGGTCGCGGCCCAACGGCGCACGGACTCCGCGGACCGCCACGTCGCGGCCTCCACATCGACGTAGTCCGGCGCCAGCGCGGCCAACCGCAGCAGCAGCGCAACCCGCTCGCGCTCCGTGCCGGTCCACGCGCCGCCCTCGGTCGCCGAGCGCACGGTCAGCAGGACCGGAAGGACCCGCGGGCCGCGGAGCGCGGCCTCGACCGCAGACACATCGCCGATGCGGTCGACCCGGAGTTCCACGAGGTCGGCGCCGGCGGCGGCCGCCGCGGCCATCTGCGTGACCAGCGGCGGCTGGGCCGACGTGAGCGGCACGGCGAGGCAGGTGCGGGACGGCTGCATGGCACTCCGGAGGCTACAGGTCGGCCAGGATCCGGTCGGGGGTGGTGTCCAGCGCGGCGCAGAGGCGGGCGAGCGTCCACGTGGACGTCGCGGTCTTCCCGAGCTCGATTTGCGAGACCTGCGCCGCCGTGAGACCGCAGTGCGCGGCCACCTGTTGAAGCGTGCGCTGCGCCTGAATGCGGACGGCCCGCACGCGGGCGCCGAGCCGACGGTTGTACTCGTCCTCGTTGCGGACGGTGGCGCCGAGCACGGCGAGTTGCCGGTGCAGCGCCTCGCGCAGGGCCGGCTCACGAACGGGCTTCTCCAGCAGATCAACGGCGCCGGCCCGCATGGCCGCGACGACCTGCGGCACGTCGGGGAACGCCGCCAGCGCGATGAGGCGCATGGCGGGGGCGATCTGCCGCAACTCGGCGATGACTTCGGCGCCGTCGCGGTCGGCCAGGCGCAGGTCGACGAGGCCGACACGGCACGGGGCCCGCGCGATGTGCGCGAGGGCCGCCGTCGGCTCGGCGAACGTCACCACGTCGAACGCGTCGGCGCGTAACCAGCCCCCGACCCGGCGGCACACCTCCGGGTCGTCGTCGATCAGCAGCACGCGCACCGAGAGGACGCGGACCATCGCGCGTATTCTGGCCGCGCCCGGCCGCATTTCCCAGCCGCCGGGCCGGCGGGGGCGCTGGGGATTCCCGCTGCGTGGGGCGGCGGCGATCACCGCTGCGCGCTCGCCGGGAGGCCGCGCCCCGCCGGCGGCTCGGGGAGCGGGTCGATCGCGTCCGGTGCCGCGCGGGTCGCCCGGAAGCCGCGCGCCGCCGACCGGGGGTCGCGGCCGCGGTGTGTGAACTTGTGCAACCGCGTCGGATCCGGTCAGACGGTACTGGACAGCGCGGCCGGGTATCATCAATGTCGATGTGGAAGGGACGGCGGCCGACGGCCGGAGGCCGCCGCCGTGGAGGTCTCAGCGTATGCGCGCCACCAGACGCACGTGGGCAACGGCACTGGCATCGGGGTTCATCCTGTTGGTCGCCGGGGTCGCCGTGGCGCAGCCGCGCGACGGGCGCGGGTCGGGCCGGGACGGCGAGGAGGTCTTCCTTTTCACGGATCGGATCATCGACCTGATGATCGATCGGATCTCGGACGACCTGGCGAAGCAGTACAAGTTCGACGAAGAGCAGCTTCTCAACACGCGCGACACGCTCAAATCCCGGTTTCCGCAATGGCTCCGGGAGAACCGCGCCGAGCTGATCGCGCTGGCCAATCAGTGGACCGAGACCATGTTCGCCGCCGACCCGCCGAGCGCGGAAGAGATGGCCGCCTGGTCGCAGCGGGCGTTGCCGCTGCTCCAGCAGTTCGACGAGCTCGTCAGGGAAACCACCGAGGAGATGCGGACGTACATGACCGACGAGCAACAGACGCAGCTCGACGGCGAGCTGGCCGCCTACGGCATGGCGATGGGGTATATGCATCGGCGCCTCAGCGAATGGAGCGCCGGCCACTACGACTGGGAAACGGAGTGGCCGCGGAGCGAGGCCTTCCGGCAGAACCAGCGCAAGCGGGATCAGGAGCTCCAGCGGAAGATGAACGAGGCCCGGCGGCAGGCCCTCGGCGCGGAAGCCGCCGCGCCGCCCGCGGTCCCCGGCGAGCCGGAAACGCCGCCGGCCCCGCTCGAGGCACCCCGCACGGCGACCGGAGCGGCCAAAGGGGGCACCACGGACGAATTTGAGGCGTACACGACCGGTTTCATCCAGCGTTACAAACTCGACGAGGCCCAGCAGGGGCAGGCGTGGAAGATTTGCCGCGCGCTTCAGGAAGCGCGCGACAAATACCTCAGCAAGAGTTTGGCGAAGATCAACGACCTGCAAGACCGGCTGGCCAAAGTCACGACAGACGAGGACCGCGAGAAGATTGCGGCCGAGTACCGTCGGCTCACGCAGCCCCTCGACCGCTACTTCAACCAGCTCAAGGAACGGCTGGACAAGATCCCCACCGGCAAGCAGCGGGCCGAGGCCGCCCGGGCGACGATGTCGGCCGAACTGAAACCGAAGGGCAAGCCGGCCACCGCGGAGTCGGCGCCCGCCACGGGACCGGGCAAGCCTTAGGGCCCCGCCCGTCCGGGAGGAACGGGCCGCACACCCGAGTTGAAAAACAAGAGAGGATCCGAGCTCGCCGTCACTCGGACCCTCCAAGCGGCTGTCCGCCCGATCGGGCGGAGACCCACAGCCTGCTCAGAGTATCGGCGGGGCTCTGCTGTGGTTGAGTACGATCGCGGCAGCCGTGCGGCGTGCGGCCGGCCCGCGCGGCGCGGGGGGCTTTCGGACCCACCGGCCGGCGCGGGGCCGATCACTGCCGGGGCCCGCTGCGGCGCAGACGGCGGGCGCGGCGGAAGCGGCCGGGCAGTCTGATAACCTCGCGGATTCGGCGCGGCTGGTTGACTTCCGAGCCGGCCGGCTCTACCTTCCGACTACCTGGCGCGGGTTTCGCGACGGCGACGGCCGTTCTTGGCGGTCCAGGGCGCGAGCGAGGCGGCTTCCGTTGCATCTGGCCATCGACATCTTTTGCCTCGTCTTATTTGTTCTACTCGTTGCGTTGCCGAGCCTGTACGGTTTCCACCTGTACGTGCTCACCTACCTGGCCCATCGGCGGCGCGGCGGGGTGCGGGCCGCGCAGCAAGCGGTCATGGTGCGTTACCAGCGCGAGACTCCCGAGCACGCCTGGCCGCGGGTGACGACGCAGATCCCGCTGTACAACGAGCTCTCCGTGGCGCGCCGCGTGATCGAGGCCGCGGCCCGCATGGACTACCCCGCGGGTCGGCACGAGGTGCAGGTGCTCGACGACAGCACGGACGCGACCCGGGCCGAGGTGGACCAGGTCGTGAGCGAGCTTCGGGCCCGCGGCTACGATGTGCGGGTCGTACGGCGGCCGCAGCGCACAGATTACAAAGCCGGGGCGCTAGCGCACGGGCTCCAGACCGCGCGGGGCGAGTTCATCGCCATCTTCGACGCGGACTTCGTGCCGGACCGCGGCTTCCTTCGCCGGCTGATCCCGCTGATCGCGACCCGCCCGGACGTGTGCGTCGTCCAGGGCCGTTGGACGCACCTGAACGCGGACGAGACGTGGGTGACGGAGGCGCTGTCGCTGGGCTTGGACCTGCATTTCGCCATCGAGCAGCCGGCCCGGAATTGGAACGGCCTGCTGATGAACTTCAATGGGACCGGCGGCATCTGGCGGCGGGCGGCGATCGAGGACCCGCGGGTCGGCGGCTGGAGCGGCGACACGATCACTGAGGATCTCGATTTGTCCTACCGCGCGCAACTGGCCGGCTGGAAGATGATCTACTGCCTCGACGTGGCCTGCCCGGCCGAGATTCCCAGCGACGTCAACGCGCTCAAGACGCAGCAACGGCGGTGGGCGACCGGGACCATCCAGACGGCGCGCAAAATCCTGCCGCGAGTCTGGCGCTCGAACCTCACGCTCGCCCAGAAAGTGCAGGCGGTCATCCACCTGACGCAGTACGCGATCTCGATCCCCATGGTGCTGGTGGCACTCTGCGGCCGGTGGCTGCCGCTGGTCCTGTCGGAGCAGACCTGGCCCGAGTGGCTCCAATGGATCTCCGGCGTCTTCCTGCTCGCGGCCCTGGCCCCGTGCGTGGCGTACATCTACGCCCGGCATGCGATCGGCGGCGGCATCCCCGGACCGGCGCGAATCATCAAGCTCATCCTGCTGGGCCTGGGACTGTGCGTGAACAACGCCACCGCCGTCCTGGCCGGACTCGTGCAGCGCGGCGGCGAGTTCGTTCGCACGCCCAAATCCGGCAGCACCGGGCGACGAATGCGACCGCCGACGTATTCCAGCATCCGGTCCAACCTCTGGATCGCCGAACTCATCCTGTCCGGCGTGTGTCTGGCGCAATGGTACGCCTTTCTGCCAATCGACGGCCTCTTCGGCGGACTGTTCCTGCTGCTGTACGCGGTCGGACTGTTCCTGATGGGCTGGGGCTCGCGGCCCCGTGGCGCGCCGCCGGCGATCCGCACGGCGGACCGCCGGGTGGTTCTGCCGGGCGGCCGCCCGACGGTGGCCCCCACCGCGCCCCGGCCGGAACCCCTGCACGCCTCCAGCCCGGCACTGGATTAGCGGCGCGGGTCCGCCCGGCGGCGACGCGTCGCCGCCGGGTCGGGCGCGTCCGGCCGGCGGTGCGCGGCCGTTCTTGACGCTTCCGACGCCGGCCGGTACGGTGCCGCATTCATTCCCGTTTTCGACAGCGAGAGCGGAGTTTCGAGCGTGTCGTACCACAGCGTCGTCTGCGTCAAGCAGGTCCCGGACACCGCGCACATCACGGGCGAGGCCATGAAGCCCGACGGCACGGTCAACCGCGCTGCGCTGCCGACCATCTTCAACCCCGAGGACCTGCACGCGCTGGAGGTCGCGCTCCAGGTCCGCGAGCGCTTCGGCGGCACGGTCACCGCGCTCACCATGGGCCCGCCGAAGGCCGCCGATGTGCTGCGCGACTGCCTGTTCCGCGGCGCCGACCGGGCCGTGCTGGTGACCGACCGTCGCGCCGCCGCCAGCGACACGCTCGCGACTAGCTATATCTTGAGCCGGGCCGTGCGGACCCTCGGGTCAGTTGACTTCGTATTCTGCGGGCGCCAGGCGATCGACGGCGACACCGCCCAGGTCGGCCCACAGCTCGCCGAGAAGCTTGGCTTTCCGCAGGTCACGTATCTCGAGCAGTTCATCGACTTGCGCGACCGCACCGCCCGCCTGCGCCGCAACGTCGGAAACGGCTGGGAAATCGTCGACGTGCGCCTGCCCGTGCTGATCACCGTGCTCGACACCGGCGGCCAGCCCCGCGCGCCGGCCGCGCGCCGCGTCATGCGGTACAAGCGGGCCCGCGTGCGGGCCGAGCTGGAGGCCGAGGTAAAGGCCGAGCGGCCCGGCGCCGCCGGGGCGGAGCTGACGGCCGAGGTCGAGCGCCGGGCCGAAGCGCTGCGGGCGCGGGGCCTGCTGCTGGAGCAGTGGAGCCTCGAGGACATTCAGGCGGATCTCACGTGGTGCGGCCTGGCCGGCTCGCCGACGAAGGTCCACCGCGTGCAGTCGATCGTGCTGACCAAGAGCGGCTACACGGAGATCCCGCCGACGGAGGAGGGCATCCGGCGGCTGATCCGTGAACTGGTCGTAGACCATACGCTGGGATGACGCGGGCCCCGGACCACGGCCGTGCCCGCAACGGCCCGCCGCGGCGCATGCGGCGGCGGCGCGGCCCGGAGGCCCCGGACCCCGCGTGGCGAGTGCTGGAGTGGAAATGATCCCGGTCAATCGCAACGGCGAGGTGTGGGTCTTCGCGGAGCAGGAAGACGGCGCGCTGCACGACATTGCGCTGGAACTGTGCGGCAAGGCCCGCGAGCTGGCCGACCGGCTCGGCGTGAGGGTCGGCGCGGTCCTGCCCGGCTGGAACGTGCGCGAGCTGGGCTACCGCCTCATCCCGCACGGCGCCGACCGCGTGTACCTGGTGCAGGACCGCCGGCTGGAGCATTACCAGACCCTGCCCTACGCCCGCGTGCTGAGCACCCTCGTCGAGCAGCACCGGCCCCAGGTCGTCCTGTTCGGGGCGACCCCCCTCGGCCGGGACCTCGCCCCGCGGGTCGCCTCGGCGCTGCGCTGCGGCCTGACTGCCGACTGCACCGACCTGGACGTGGGCGACGTCGAGGATCCGGCCGCGAAGGTCGTGCACCGGAACCTGCTGCTTCAGATCCGCCCCGCGTTCGGAGGCAACATCATCGCGACGATCATCAATCCGCAGCGCTGGCCGCAGATGGCCACGGTGCGGGAAGGCGTGATGCCGCTGCGCGAGCCGAACATGCAGCGCAAGGGCGAGATCGTCGAGACGGCGGTGCAGTTCGAGGAGGCCGATTTCGCGGTGCGGCTGGTCGAGCGGCACCGGGAGCCCCGCCGGGTGAATCTGAAGGGGGCGCGGACGATCGTGGCCGGTGGCGGGGGCGTCGGCAGCAAGGCGAATTTCAAGCTGATCCACGACCTGGCGGGCGCCCTGGGGGCGGCCGTCGGCGCGAGCCGGGCGGCCGTCGACGGCGGCTTCATCGGCAAGGAGCACCAGATCGGGCAGACGGGCACGACCGTCCGCCCGGCGCTGTACGTGGCCTGCGGGATCAGCGGGGCGATCCAGCACCGCGCCGGCATGGAGGAATCGGCCAAGATCGTGGCGATCAACTGGGACCGCGAAGCGCCCATCTTCAGCGTCGCACACTACGGCATCGTCGGCGACCTCAACCAGGTCATTCCCCTGATGATCAGGGCGCTCAAGGAGCGGCCGAAGGAGTGAGGCAGCCGGCACGCAGGCACGAGGGACGGGAAAGAGGGGGCGGAAGACTGAGGGGCTGAGGGATTGCGGGGCTGAGGGATTGAGGGATTGAGGCCACGCGGGCCGCGGAGGCGCACGTTTGGCGTTGGATAGCCGCAGGCTGAAACATGGGAACAACCGGCAGCGGTCCGAGCGCGTGCCGCTGCGCGCCGGGCGCAGAACGCCGGAGTGCTGAGCGCCGGCGGCGGAGAGCTGCGAGAGCTGTGTATGCCCAACTTCTTCACGGACAATGACGACATCCGGTTCCTCTTCGACCACCTCGACCTGGGCGAGCTCGCCCGGGTGCAGGAGCGCGATTTCGCCGACGCGCGCGCCGGAGTCGACTACGCCCCCGTCGACGAGGCCGACGCGGTCGACAACTACCGCCGCATCCTGGAGATCACCGGCGACCTCGCCGGACGCATCATCGCCCCGCGGGCCGCGACGGTCGACGCCGAGGGCAACACGCTCAACGCGGACGGCACCGTCACGCTGCACCCGCTGGTCGCGGATAACATCCGCCGCCTCGCGCAGGCCGACCTGATGGGCTTCACGCTGCCGCGCCGGTACGAGGGGCTCAACTGCCCGAACCTCGTCTACAGCATGGCCATCGAGATCGTCAGCCGCGCCGATGCGTCGCTGATGAACATCTTCGGCCTGCAGGGCATCGCCGAGACGATCCATGCCTTCGCGGACGAGGACCTCAAGCAGGAATACCTGCCGCGTTTCGCCCGCGGCGAGGTCACCGGCGCCATGGTCCTGACCGAGCCCGACGCCGGGAGCGACCTCCAGGCCGTCCGGCTGCGGGCCATCCAGGACCCCGACGGCCGCTGGTACCTGCGCGGCGTCAAACGCTTCATCACCAACGGGTGCGGCGAGGTCCTGCTCACGCTCGCCCGCAGCGAGCCGGACATCGCCGACGGCCGCGGCCTGTCCCTGTTCCTGTCGGAGCGCGGCCCGCGCATCCGTGTGCGCCATCTCGAGCACAAGCTCGGCATCCACGGCTCGCCGACCTGCGAGCTGGTTTACGACGACGCTCCGGCCCGGCTGATCGGCCAGCGGCAGCGGGGCCTGATCACCTACGTCATGGCCCTCATGAACGGGGCCCGCGTCGGCATCGCCGCCCAATCGCTGGGCATCGCCGAGGCCGCTTACCGCCTCGCCCGGGAGTACGCCCACGCCCGCAAACAGTTCGGCGGGCCGATCGAGCGGCTGCCGGCCGTGGCCGAGATGATCACGGACATGCGGATTCAGATCGAAGCGGCCCGGGCGCTGACCTACGAGACCAGCCGCATCTGCGACCTGGAGAACAACAACAACTGGGCTCTCGAGGCCGCTCCGCCGGCCAACCCCGACGAGCTCAAGGTCCGGAAGGAGCTCGCCCGCACGCTCAAGCGTCTCAACGGGCTGCTGACGCCCATGAGCAAGTACTACGCGTCGGAGATGTGCGTCCGCGTGGCCGACACCGCCCTTCAGGTGCTCGGCGGCTCGGGCTACATGACCGACTACCCTGCCGAACGGTACCTGCGCGACGCCCGCATCACGACGATCTACGAGGGCACGAGCCAGCTTCAGATTGTCGCGGCCGTCCGCGGCGTGTGCTCCGGCGCGCTGGAGCGTCGCCTGGCGGAGTTCGAGGAGCTTTCCTATCCGGACCCGGCCCTCGCACTCCTGCGCGACAAGCTGGTCGAGGGCCGGATGCAACTGCTCAGCGCGATCGCGTTCGTGAAGAGCCAAGCCGGCGACTACATGGATCTCGCCGGACGCCGCCTCGTGGACGCCGCTGCGGCGGTTTACATCGGCCACCTGCTGCTTCAGCAGGCCGCCGGGCTGCGCGTCACGCGGGTCGGCGGGCTGGGCATTCCGACCGGGCGACCGGTGGGGGCCGCCCCGCCCGGGCCGGCCAGCGGACTCACGGCGACCGAGCTGACGGCGCTGCGCGCCCGCAAACACCACGTCGCCCGCCGATTCATCACGACGGAAATGCCCCGCGTGCGCACGAACTGCGAGCTGATCATGACCGGCGACCGGGCGCCGTTGGAGGAGTTCGAGCTGCTGGCGGGGCCGGTGCCGGCCAAGGATTGACGCCCCGCCGTGCGTCCGGCGCGGAGAGGATGTCGATGCCCGTCAGCCACAGCGATATCCGGCAGGTCGGCGAGCTCGTGCGGGAGCACGGGCGGCTCTTCGAGCGCGTGCTGAGCGAGCTGCGGCGCGTCATCGTGGGGCAGGAAGGGTTGCTGCGGAAGATGCTGGCGGGCCTGCTGGCCGACGGTCATATCCTGCTCGAGGGCGTGCCGGGGCTGGCGAAGACGACGGCGGTGGCCTGCCTGGCGCGCACGATCCGGCTGACGTTCAAACGGATTCAGTTCACGCCGGACCTGCTGCCGGCGGACATTCTCGGGACGCTGATTTTCCAGGCGCGGGACGGCACCTTCGAGCTGCGGAAGGGGCCGATCTTCGCGCACATCATCCTCGCCGATGAGGTGAACCGCGCCCCGGCGAAAGTACAAAGTGCTCTGTTGGAGGTCATGCAGGAGCGGCACGTCACGATCGGCACCGAGACCCATCCCGTCCCGACGCCGTTCATGGTCCTGGCGACGCAGAACCCGATCGAACAGGAGGGCACTTACCCGCTTCCCGAGGCCCAGGTCGACCGGTTCATGCTTAAGCTCTTGGTGGACTATCCCACGGCGGCGGAGGAGCGGCAGATCCTCGACCGGATGGCCTCCCAGCGCGGGACGCCGCAGGTAGGCGCGGTGGTCGAACCGGAGGAGCTTCTGGCGGCTCGCCAGGTCCTCGACGAGATCTACATTGATGACAAGGTAAAAGAGTACATCGTCACGCTCGTGCAGGCGACACGCAATCCGACCGCGGCGGGACTCGAGATCGCGGCATGGATCGAGTACGGCGCGTCCCCGCGGGCCACGATCTACCTGGCCCGTGGCGCGCGGGCGATGGCGTTCCTGGCCGGGCGCGGCTACGTCACGCCGCAAGACGTGAAGGACATCGCACCCGACGTGCTTCGGCACCGCATCATCGTGAGCTACGAGGCGGAGGCGGAGCAGAAGACCAGCGACGACATCGTGCGGCACGTGCTGGACCGCGTGCCCGTGCCGTAAGTGGCGGTCCGAAAAGACTCCGCGACACGTCCTCTCGCCGCGGGAGCATGATAGACGGTGGAATCGGAGGATTGTGAGGCTAAGAAGCGCTTCCGAAACGCGCCCGCGGCTGAAAAAATGGCGGAGGGCAACCTATCGGCGACAGGCGCCCTTCCGCCGAGCGTAGCACCACGTCAGTGGGGAGCCAGGTGGTGCACTTTTGGCGAGGCGTGTCTAAGCGACACGCCTCGCCCCGCTTTTACGACCGACCCGCAATCCACTGGCAACACCGGTCGGACGCGGGCGAAGCCCTGAAGGCTTCCCCTCACTAAACGCTAGGCCGGGGCGGCCGCCCATTTCTACCACCGGTTGCGGAAATGACCCGGAAAATTATGTGTTTGGGACGCGCGGTCGGCCCGGCAACGAAAAAGGGCCCGCTCATAGCGGGCCCCCTTCGGAGGAGTTCTTAGGAGGGTCCTGTGCGACCCTCAGGAGGAGGAGTCGTCAGGTTCTAGGCCCACCACCCGAGCGAGGTCCAGAGCTGCGCTCGATTTTTCCGCCCGGCATGGCGCCGCCGACCGGCTGCGTGCGACTTGCGCTCTCGCGTAAAAAAAGAGAAGGACCGGTCTGGCCGAACCGGTCCTTCGACGACTATAAGCGTCCATTGCTTCGTTCCCGCCCTTCGGCTCCCATGAAGAGCAGAAACTTTGGACTCCACGAAACTATAGGGCCGACAAAGCGCGCCTTTCCAATTCGACCGAGAAAAAAAGCCGACTGGCCTTGTCGCCCGGTGATGGGACGCGAATCTTAATATTTGCAAGAGCAAAGCTTATGTTCAAAATGCCCAGTCGGACGTTGCCGCCGCCCGCGACCGGGAGATTTTTCACATGTCCGATAAAATAACGTTTTCGAGGCAGAAAAAGTTCTCGGCCGGCGGCCACGCCTCGCACGTCGCGAGACCCGAAAACGGTCGCGACCGGACTTGGTCGGTGACTTGGGACCGCTCCTCCGCCGAGAACGCCGGGCACGAGGCCACAGTTTTCTCACTCGCCAACGGGTACGTCGCTGTGCGAGGCACCCACCCGGAGGATGGGGATCTGGGGCTTCCCGGAACTTCGATCGCTGGAATCTACGCCGACGACCGGTTCGGATTTCGCACGCTGGTCACATGCGATCACTGGCTCGGCGTGAGCGTGCGCGCTGCCGGCCGCGCGTTGAGTCCGCGGGACGCCTACGTCAGCGCGTACAGCCGGTGCTTCGATCTTCGACGCGGGTGCGTGACGCGTGTGCTCACCTGGACGCCGACGCCCCGCGCGATGCTGGAGGTCGAAACCACCCATTTTGTTAGCCGCTCGCACCCCCGCCTCGCACTTCAACGTTACGTTGCTCGCAGCCTCCGCGCCGGGGTTGACGTGGCCTGCCGCGCAACCGTCAGCGCGCGGGTCCGCACGCGGGGCGAGTTCCTGCTGACCGGGCACCGCACGGTGCGAAACGGCGCCGGATGCACGACCGTCTCACGCACACGCGATGGAGGATACCGTGTTGCGCGCCACGCGATTCTGCACTGCAACGCCGTGCCGCTCGCCCCGCTCCTCGCACCCGCCGGGGCGAGCTGGACCGTCCGGCGTCGCCTGCGGCCCGGAGAGGCGCTCACGCTGGTCAAGTACGTCGGCTTCGCCACCACGCGGGACGGCGGGCCGGACTGGCAGGACCTCGCGGCCGACGCCGCGACGGCGGCCGCAGCGCGCGGCTTCGAGGCGACGTTGGCCGATCATGGGGCCGCCTGGCAGGCGCTGTGGCGCGAGGCCGATCTGGCGCTGGACGGCGACCCGGCACTTCAGCTTGCAACGCGCTACACCGTGGCGCAGCTCCTGAGTCATGCGCCGCCGGAGGACGACACGGTGAGCCTCGCGGCCAGGCCGCTGTCGGCCGAGAGCTACCGCGGTCATGTGTTCTGGGACACGGATCTGTTCATGGCGCCGGCGATCACGGCCCTGGCGCCCGAGCTCGGGCGCAATCTGATTAACTACCGTTACCACACACTCGACGGCGCCCGTCGCAACGCCCGGCGCCGGGGCTACCGCGGGGCGTGGTATCCGTGGGAAAGCGCCGACGACGGGACGGAGGTCACGCCGCGCTTCTGGCTGGGGGCCGATGGACGCCGCCGGCCGATCACGTGCTGGAAATACGAGATTCACTCGGTCTGCGGCGTGGCTTACGCGGCCTGGGATTACTACCTCGCGACGGGCGATGAGGAGTGGCTACTGACGCGGGGAGTCGAGATTCTGCTGGAGACGGCGCGGTTCTGGGCGTCGCGGGCCCGCTACGTGTCGCGCCACCGCCGCTACGAAATCCACGACGTTTGTGGCCCCGACGAGTGCCACGAGCGCGTGGACAAATCGGCTTACATCAACGTGCTGGCCCAATGGAACATCGCCCGGGCGCTCGACACGTTGGCGCGGCTGCGGCAGATGCGGCCGGCCGCGGCCCGCGAACTGTTGCGCCGGCTCAAGCTGAGCGCTGCCGAGCTGGCGACGGTGCGGCGGGTGGGGCGGCGACTGTACATCCCCCGCGACCGGGCGACCGGCTGGTACCGGCAGTTCGACGGCTACGAGCAGCTTCGCTTCATCGACCCCACGACCGCCCTGGAGCGCTTCGCCAGCCCGGTCGGCGTCGAGCGGACGCAGGTCGTCAAGCAGGCCGACGTGATCATGCTGCTCTACCTGCTGCGGGACCGCCACAGCCGCGCGGAGATGCTTGTCAACTGGGACTATTACCTGCCGCGGACCCAGCACAACACTTCGCTCTCCGCCGGCACGCACGCCGCGGTCGCCGCGCGGATCGGGCTGCTGAAGACGGCCGTGCGTTTTTTCACCGAGGCGGTGAATATGGACCTGCGGAACTGGCGCGGCGACAGCGACCGCGGGCTGCACGGGGCGGCGATGGGCGGCGCGCTGTGCGCGCTGTTGTTCGGGTTCGGCGGCCTGTACTTTCAGGAGGAGCAGCTCATCGTCGAGCCGACGCTGCCGCCGGGCTGGCGACGGCTGCGCCTGCCGTTTTGTTACCAGGGCCGGCGCCTGCGGCTGGATGTCACCCCCTCCGGCTACGCGCTTCGCTTCCGCGCTCGCGGCGGCGGCCCGGTTACCGTCGTCACGCGGGGTCGGCGACGGGTTCTACGGCCGGGCGGCGTGGTGCGGGGGCCGTTGCAGCCGCCCTGGCGGGAATAGCCGCTGCCGGGCTCGGGGCGGGTATCGGGCGCGACAGGCTCCGGTGCCGCGTGTGCTCGACCCGCGCCGGCGGAAAGCGCGGTGTGCCGCACTGAGTAAACAGGCCCACACCGTCGGGGAAGAGCACCGGCCGCCGAGCGCCGTGAGCGGCAGCCCGGCGGCCGGTGCTGATGACCGTCGCCTCAGGGAACCGTGAAGGCGGTTACCGGCGACGCCAGGCCAGCAGACCAAGGGCCAGCAGAACAAGGGTCTGCGGCTCCGGCACCACGCCGACGGCCACGAGGTCCGGGCCGTTGAAGCTGGTGCCGGCGCTCTCGACGCGGATGCCGATGACGTTCTGCCAGCTCGCGCCGACGCTGATGCCCACGCCGGTGACCTTCTGTGCCCCGTTGATCTCGAGCGTATCAAGTGTCCAGAGCTGGGGGCCCATCTGCGTGCGGCTCACGAACAGGAGCGGGGTGAGGATCGCGTTGCCCAGCGAGTCGTACCCCAGGATGCCGTACACGTTCATGTCGCTGTTGCCGCCGCGCTCGAGCAGCGCAACTTCGATGGTCGTCGCGTCGCCGTCGTCGCTGATCGTGAGGCCCGCCCCCAGGAGCAGGTCGACGTAGTACCGCGTCGCCACCTCCTCGCCGTCAAGGATCCAGCTCATGTTCTTGTAGCCGCCCAAGCCGGGACCGAAGACCTCGGCCAGAGTGCCCGTGCTACCGGACTCGCCCGCGAATAGCGACGCGCTGTCGGCCCGGTCCGGGTTGAAGGCGTAGACGTTGCCCGAGGAGTTCATGTCGCGCGGCTGCGGATCGTTCCAGCCGAACAGGGCGACGCCGGGCGTCTCCCGATACAGGTAGCCGTCGTCAAACCGCAGGAAGTCCGCGCCCGTGAAGACGGTCGAGCTGCCACCGAAAGACAGAGTCCCGAGCGCCCGATCTCCTGCCGAAAGCGTCGTTGTGGCACCGACCGCCGGGTAAAACGTCCCCGCGGCGGCGGCCGTCACCCACCAGCCGACCGACGCTGCCGCGACCCAGCCCGCTCGCCCAATGCTAAAGTTCATCGCTCTACTCCTCTAAGACCGAAGCATTCAAAATGGACCAGTTGTGCGCCAACTCGGCGCCATGTTCCAGTAAACGCCCGGCCGGCAAAGCCTGTCCGGTCACGTACCCGGGCCGCGCCGCTTATGGCGGCGCCCGAAACGGGTGCTGAAAACAGTCCCGCCTCGCGACGACTTACGCCGGATGTTCCTTTGGATGGGGTCCGCCGGCTTCCTGAGCAGCGCTCTGCACAGCCCGCAGTTGGCGAGCTGCGGAACGCTCCGGCGGGCCGGTCCTCCTGCCTACTCCCAGCCTTCACCGAAATAGTACCGTAATCGTTCCCGTTGGTCAATGGGAGCGGTCACGATTGCTTGCAAGAAGTCGGCTTTGTGCCCCGTTTCCGCTTTCCTCGGATCCCTCCCGCTTTGGGCCCGGAAATCCCGCGCCTCGACTTCTGAACCCGCAAGACTTTCCTGCCCCTGCCGCGCGGCCCTTTTCGTCCCGGCCGCTTCTGCGACACGTGGAGACGATAACTCTGAATTTCGGAACCATCCGCGGTACGGCCGCGCCGATAACATGCCCCGGCCCTCAGGCGGTGTGGGGCGTTCCGCAGCCGGTCGCCGGCCGCCGATGCCATCGCACGGCCGTCACACCGGTCGGACGCGCCACACGCTCCCGCTGCGACGCGGAATTAGGATCGTCAACGCCCCCGCGGGCTGCTGCTCCTGCTCCCCGCTCCAGAGGTCGGACACTTCAACTTGCGGACCGAGCGACAGCCCGCTCAACCAGACGCGCGTCCGCACATCGGTGGCATTCATGTTCACCGCGACGAGGAAATACGCGCCGGCTCGCTCAAAGATCGCCGTCTGCACGCCGCTTAGTTCGGCTTGCGCGTACAACGGCACACCCAGTCCGCGATGCAGCGCGCGAAAGAGCGAAGCCGTCGGCGGCAGCCCCAACACGACGAGCCGCCCGCGGCCGCGGGGTTCCACGTATCCGCATGACCACTGCCGTCCGATGTAGCTCGTCATCCACCGGTCGGCGTTCTCGACAGCCTGCTGCTGCCCGGCGACCTGCGTGCCGACCAGTGGTGTCCCGGGCGGATTGTCCCACACCCACACAGCGCCGGCGCTCAGGCCGGTGTGCCCGCCGATCGCGAGCGCGATTTGCTTGCCGAGGCGGGACAGGATCCGGTCGGGGGGCATCAGCTCCAGGCCGTTGTGCGGGCGGAAGTGCTCGTCGCGCTGCGGAAATCGTCCCTGGAAAAGGATCAGCGTCCCGCCGTCCGCGACCCACGCCGCCAGGCGCTTTTGCGTGGCACGCGGGAGCCAGTCGGCCGACGCGTAAAGCAACAACGGAGCGGAGCGTGCGCCGAGCTGGGGGTCGAAGATCTCATAGTCAATGTCCGCGGCGTAGAGGGCCTCGAGGATGGGGTTGTCGGTCAGGACGCGGTCAGTGCCGATGTGGACGGGGTCGAGCAGCACGGCGGTCTGCGTGAGTTTCGTCAGCGAGGGCGGGTCGCAAGCTTGCACGACACGGTGGATGCCGATGAAGACCTCGGCCAGCTCGGGGCGGAGGTCGCCCCGGGCATCGATCGGGCTGAAGTACCAGTTGTCGCGCTCGGCCAGCATGTACCAGTTGAAGCCCTGGAGGCCGGCGAGCAATGCGGAGCAGGCCGCCAGTCGATAGTGGTTGGGCGTGAGAACCCCGACATGGTGGTGAAAACCATGCCACACGCCGCACTCGAACTCGGTGGCGTGCGGCAGCGGCGAGTAGACCCGTTGCCAGCGGCAGGTGTCGAGGAATCGCTGGTGTTCGTCGTCGGCCGGCGCAGCGTCGGGCGCCGCTTGGCGAGCCGCGGCACCGACGACCGCGCGATCCGCCCCGAACTCGTGGCGCGGGTACCAGTCGATCCCGCAGAGGTCGACCACCCGCGCCACTTCGCGCCAGTTCTGGACATCGCCGCCGGGGTAGTAGTTGGCCAGAAGCGGCACATCGACGCCCAGAGCGCGGTACTGCTCGACGTGCCAGCGGAGCGCTTCCGCCGTTGCCCAGTGTTGAAAGCGCCAATAGTCCGCGTGGCGCGTTAGGGCGCCGGAGTCGAAAGCGTTGGGCCGCTCCGCCAGCGGCTGAGCGTCCTCGAGGCGGGCGTAGGCGGTGCCCCAGGCGGCGTTGAGCGTCGCCACGTCGCCGTAAGCCGATTTGACGAACTCCTGAAAGTAACCCGCCTGCCGGCCGCTCAACCCGCTGGGGTCCTCGAACCAGTGCGAGAACAGGTCCATCTCGTTGTCGGGTTGCCAGAGTACGATCCGCCCGCCGCGTGTCGCCAGATACGGTCGCAGCACGTCGGTCACGGCCCGCATCCACACGGCCGCCTCGCGGCGGTACTCCGCGCTGAGGCGCGGCAACGTGACGACGCGCTCGGGCACGCCGGCGTTGGTCCACTCGGCGTAGATGTACGGCCCCGGCCGGATGAAGATCCAGAAGCCTTCCCGCTGGAGCAGGTCGAGGTTGCGGGGCGGCTCGGTCGTGCCGTGGAAATCGAACTGCCCCGGCGCCAGCTCGTGGTATTGCCACGGCACGTACGTCGCGAGCAGGTTCAGCCCGAGCCGCCTCGCCGCAGCCAGCACGCGCGGCCACCGGGCCGGGTTGAGTCGCCAATAATGCACCTCGCCGGCGACCAGTGGTACGCGCTGCGCGCCCACCCGGATGGCGCCCCCGTCGATCCGTACGTCCGGCATGAGGGACTCCTTTTGCGCGGCGGCATTGTAGGGGCCCCCGCCCGCAGGGCCAGGGAGTGGAAAGCCCGCGGCCGCCGCCCTACAGTCTGCGGCGCGCGGCGCGGGCCGCGCCGCCGGCCGGTGAGAGCCCCATGCGGATCCGTCTCGCGCACAGCCCGGACCCCGACGACGCTTTCATGTTCTACGGTCTGGCCTGTGGCGCGGTGGATCCGGGCCCGTACCGCTTCGAGCACATTCTCGCGGACATCCAGACGCTCAACGAGCGTGCGCTGCGGGGCGAGTACGAGGTCACGGCCGTCAGTATCCACGCCTACCCTTACGTCCGCGATCGCTACGTACTGACGGCGTGCGGTGGCAGCATGGGGGACAACTACGGACCGATGGTCGTGGCCCGCCGGCCGCTGCGGCTGGCGGAGTTGCGCGGCGCGACGATCGCGGTGCCGGGGCTGATGACGACCGCGTACCTCGTCCTGCAACTGGCGCTCGGAAAAGACGCCTTCACGCCGCGCGTCACGATGTTCGACCGCATTCCCGAGGAGGTGGCGGCCGGCCGGGTCGACGCCGGTCTGCTCATTCACGAAGGGCAGCTCACGTACGAGCGGGCCGGGCTGAAACTCGTACTGGAGCTCGGGGTGTGGTGGCAGCAGCGGACGGGCCTCCCCTTGCCGCTGGGTGGCAACGCGGTGCGCCGCGATCTCGGGCCGCAGCACGGCGCCGCGCTCACCCGCGTCATTCGCGCGAGCATCCGCTACGGCCTGGAGCATCGCGACGCGGCCGTCCGCTACGCGCTCCAGTTCGGCCGCGGACTCGATGAGCCGCTGGCCGACCGCTTCGTCGGCATGTATGTGAATGAGTGGACGGTGGATTACGGGGAACGGGGTCGGGCGGCTGTGCGGCGCCTGCTGGCGGAGGGGGCCGCGGCCGGGCTGGTGCCCGAGGCGGGCGAGATCGACTTCCTCGGTTGAGCGGCGCGCGACGCGGCGCGGGCCGGACGGGTCCGGCGCAGCGTCGCGGCCCCGCACCCGAGCCAGTCGCGTCGATTCCCTGGGGGACCGAGTGCGCTGGTGCCGGCGCTTGGAAGCCGTGCCGCCCGCGCGCGGCGTCAGCGGGTGCGCGTCTCGGCCGGCGCTGTGGCGGTTGTCGGCGCGGTGGTCGCCGCGGGCCGCGCCACCTCGAAGAGCGTGGGGTGCAGGCCTTCGCTGACGGTCAGCAGGCTGCGGCCGTCGGCCGCGTAGGCCAACGCCTCGCCTTGGGCCTCCGCAGCCAGGACGAGCCGCGCCGGCGGGCGGTGGAAGATCCGCGCGAAGGCGTCGGTTGGGGCGTCCTCCGGCAGCCGCCATTCCCACCCGCCGGCGTAAGTCCGCAGCGCCAGCCGGCGGCCGTCCGGGGCGATGTCGGCCGCCGTGACCATGCCGGGCAGGCCGGTCGGAGCCGGCAGGTCTACGACGGCGACGCGGGGCAGGGTCGCGGACGCCAGCCACGGGGCGGCGGCCCTGTAGACGAACGTGCGCGCGTCACTGCGCTTGGTGAACAGCCAGGCATCCCCGGTGAGCGGATCGACGGCGAGGGCCTCGACGTCGGCGGGGCCGTCCGCATACCGCCAGCGAAAGGCCGTCGGAGTGACGGCGTGCGTGGCCGGCTCGGCGGTCGGGTCCGCATTGGGTGGCAGGTCGGGTTCAGGGAAGCGGTAGATCACGATTTCGCTGCGGCGGGCGAGGTTGTCGCCGCAATCCGCCACGCACACGTCGAAGGCGCCGGGGGCAACGCCGGGGGCCAGGGCGATGTCCTCGAAGTCGACGGCCGTCACGCCGGTCAGGACGATCGTGAGGCATGTCCAGCCGTCGCGGTCGATGAGGAAGACCCGCGCCGTGTCGCCGGAGTCGTTGTGCACGTAGTACCGGCCGGGGTGGCGGCGACTGGCCGCGAGGCCCGACGCCTCGGTGATGCGGTCGTCGCGCAGCTCGCAGACGGGGCGGGGCGGAGGGTCGCAGCCTGCGGACGGCGTGGCCGGCCCCGCGCCGGAAGCGACGAAGAGCGAGCCGATGACCCCAGCGCTGCGCAGCCAGCCGAGGGCGAACATGTCGGGAGTCCTCAACCGTGTCGCGGGCCGGCGGCGGCGAGCGGCCCTGACCGAGCACTTCAACCGCCGCGTAGGATGTCGCCGCTGTACAGCGCGTTCGGCACTACTTCGCACTCGGCCCAGCAGCCGGGGCAGCGGTCGACCCAGGCGCGGGCCGCCGCGGTGCGCGCATTGTGCCATAGCGTCGTGAGGGTGTCGTTGCGCAGATCGCCGACCACGGAGGTGTTGAACTGGCACACCGGCACGCGGCCGTCGGGCAGCAGGCGGATGTGGCTGCGGAGCGCGACGCAGGGCGGGCGCGGGCGCGGGGCCGCGGCGCTGCGCAGCCGATTGAGCAACCCGCGCAGGTAATAGGCCTTGCCCCAGCGGAGCAGCGGGCTGCGGTAGCGGCCCGCGCGGTGCAGCTCGCGGGCGACGAACGCGGTGGCCGCCGTAGGAGGAATGGCCGGGTGCAGCGGATAGCCGCGCGGCGGGACCAGGTGGTCGGCGGGGCCGCCGTGCAGGGTGAGGCCGTACATGGCCGAGTCCGCGTACGCCAGCACGGCATGCACCTCGACGCCGAGCGGGGCCAGCGTGCGGCGCAGTTCGTCATGGTCCGCCAGCGATTGGGCGGAAATCACGGTGTGATTCGCGGAGACCTCCAGGCCGAGGGCGCGCCGGGCGGCGGCCAGGAGGCGGGTCGTTTCCAGCGCGCGGGCGAACGTGACGGCCGGGCCGCGGTTGCGGTCGTGCTCGGGTGCGAGCCCGTCGAACGAGACCATGAAGCGCAGCCGGCGCGGCGCAGGGAAGTCCGCGATGAGCTGTTGCACGCGGTGCGGGAAGGATCCGTTGGTCGTGATGTGCAACACGCGCGGGCGGGCGGCGGCGTCGATCGCGCGCACAAGCTCCGCGAGGTCCCGGCGCAGGAACGGCTCGCCGCCGGTGATGCGCACGACGTCCAGAGGCCGAAGCTGCCGGAAAAGGGTCGCGGCCTGGGGCGGCGTCAGCTCGTCCTGCGGGGGTTGTTTCCAGGAGTCGCACATCCCGCAGCGGGCGTTGCAGCGGTAGGTGACGAGGTAGGTGCACCACGCGGGCCGCGGCACCGCGCCGCGCCGGTTGCACCAGACCGCCCGTAGCCAGCGTGCGAAACGGATGCTCACGCTGCGGCCCTCACGGCGCGGCCGCCATCGGGGTCGCGGCGGGCGGCCGCCGACCGGCCAGCTCGAACAGGAAGGTCTCCAGCGCCGCGACAGCCGCCTGCCGGCCGTCACGACGCCGGCGGGCGAGCCGAGCGCGGAACTCGCCCTCCCGGGCGAGAAACGCCCGCAACACGTCGACGCTGAAGCGGTCCGCGCGTACACATTGGCCCAGCCCGAGCCGCGCCAGCATCGCGCCGTTGAGCCGTTGCTCCACGGCACGCTCGGGCAACACCAGCAGCGGCTTGCCGAGGTATACCGCCTCACCCACGAGCTGGTTGCCGGCCGTGCTGACGACCGCCCGGCAGCCGGCCAGGTCCTCGACGAACGGCAGATTCGACAGCGGCCGGAAGTCCAGGAGCCCGTCGATGCCTTGCCGCCCGGTGCCGTACACGCGGGCCGGCAACCGGATGGCGCGCAGGGCCGCCTCGACCGCCGGCGTGAACTGGTGGGTGCCGCGATTGAAGTACACCAGCAGGTAGTCGCCGTGGACCGGGCGCTGCCGCAACACCTCGGCGCGCAGCAGCGGCGGGATGACCTGCACGCCGCGCGCCCGGGGCCGCGCCCGGTAGAAGCTCGACACCAGCACGCGCTCCGGCCGGCCCATCAGGCGGCGATAGACGAGCACGTCCCGCCAGCCGCGGATGCGGTCGTGCAGCGGCAACGGCGGCCGACAGTACACGAGGATGCCGAAGTGGTCGAACCCGATGCGCGGGATGCCGAGCCGGCGGCCCACGCGATGCAGCCACGGCTCGGCATCAGAGATGATGACGTCCGGGCGGAAATCGGCGACCGTTTCGCAGACCGCCTCGAACGCGGGACCTCGCAGCAACAGGTCCAGGACATGCCAGGCGTTCCGCCGCGCCGTGCGCCAGGCCGACAGGCGACCACCGGGGCCGTAGACATAGCCGAGCGTCGGAATGCGTGTGACGGGGTATTCCGGCGCAAGTTGGTCGTACGCGTCGCCGCCGGCGAAGATCTGGACCACGTGGCGGGCGCGCAAGGCCGGCAGGACGGCCGCGGCCCGGGTGGCGTGCCCGCGACCGTACCCGAAGACGCCATACGCGATGCGCAGCAAATCAGGCCTCCGGAGTCCAGTTCACCGGCCGATTGTGAGACTTTCGTGATGATTTCGTGTGGTTGCGGCCGACCGGAGCGTCAGCCGGGCGTGCGAACACCGCTCCCTGGCCAGGACCCGCGTCCCGGCGTACGCTTTCGACCGGGCCCACGGGCCCGCCGGAGCCCATGATGCGTCGCGAGAGTCAACGGAGTCGCGGCGGGATTTGCCGCCGCCCCCCGCGCCAGTGGCACCGCCTGCTCATTCTGTGCTGCCTGAGCGGCATCACCGCCGCAGCCTCCGCCCGTGCCGGCGGTGACGGGGGCATCGACGTGGTGCTCAACGGGATCGACGTGCTGGCGCGGGACGGTTTCCGACCGCTCCAGGGCCGCAAGGTCGGTCTGATCACGAACCACACCGGCATCGACCGGCAGGGCCGCTCGACGATCGAGCTGATCCGCCACGCGCCGGGCGTCGAGCTGCGGGTCCTGTTCAGCCCGGAGCACGGGCTGAAGGGCGAGCTGGACGAGCACGTGCCGGACACGACCGACCCGCGCAGCGGACTGAGGGTGTACAGTCTGTACGGCCAGACCAAGCGGCCGACGCCGGAGATGCTGGCCGGCCTCGACACGCTGGTCTTCGACATCCAGGATATCGGCACCCGGTTTTACACGTATCTGGCCACGCTCGGGTACGCGATGGAGGAGGCCGCGAAACTCGGCCTGCGCGTGGTGGTCCTCGACCGCCCGAACCCGATCACGGGCACGCGCGTGTTCGGACCGCTCAATGACCGGGACGGCCAGTTCACGGCGTACCACCCGGTGCCGCTGGTGCACGGCATGACGGTCGGCGAGCTGGCCCGGCTCTTCAACGCCGAGCGCGGCATCGACTGCGACCTGGTCGTGATCGCGATGGAGGGCTGGAAACGCGACATGTGGTTCGACGAGACCGGTCTGCCGTGGGTCAACCCCTCGCCGAACATGCGGTCGCTGACCCAGGCCACGCTCTATCCGGCCATCGGGCTGATCGAGGCCTGCGCCGTTTCGGTCGGCCGCGGTACGGACACGCCGTTCGAGCGCTTCGGCGCGCCGTGGATCGATGGGCGGCGGCTGGCCGCGCGGTTGAACGCGCTCGGTCTGGCCGGCGTGCGCTTCGTGCCGTTCGAGTTCACGCCGACCGCCAGCAAGTTCAAGGACCAGCGTTGCGGCGGCGTCCAGGTGCTGCTCGTGGATCGGACGCGCTTCGATCCGCTGGAGACCGGCCTGTCGATCGCCCGCGAGCTGGAGGCGCTCTTCGGCGACGACTTCGATCAGGAGAAGGTCGACAATCTGCTCTTCAACAAGGCCGTGCTCGACGCGGTGCAGCGTTCCAGCGGCCCGACGCGCTACACGCCGCTCTGGCAGCGCGAGCTAGACGAGTTTTTGAAGCTCCGTCAGCGGCATTTGATCTACCCCACGCGATCCTGACTGCGGCCGCGGCACTCCGCGCGTCCGGGCGATGAGCCAGCCGACCGGCGGGCGAGGCGCGGCGTCTGACGGGCGGTGTCCGACGTACCCCCGCGCCTCCGCCCGGCGCGGCGCGTCCGCCCGCCGGCGGCCAACCGCTAGCAGCTCCGCCGGTGCCGCGCTCTTCTGCCGGCTGGTCGTCGGCCGTATGATCCCGCGCGCCGGCTGGGGAGAGCGGGCGCTCCGTGCCTCTGTTCCGCCGGCGGCCGCATGGGAGAGCACGCATGCACCGGTTCCGTCTCACCGCTGTCGTTTTGTTGGCGTTCGCCTGGGCGGTCGCCGGGCTGGCCGCCGATCCGCCGCTGGTTTATCCCCCGACCCGCACGGTCGATCAGGTGGATGAGCTGCACGGGGTGAGGGTCGCCGACCCGTACCGCTGGCTCGAGGACCTCGACTCGGCCGAGACGGCCGCGTGGGTGCGGGCGCAGAACGAGGTGACGTTCGGTTATCTCGAGCAGATCCCCGCTCGGCGGAAGATTCACCGCCGCCTGACGCATCTGTGGAACTACGAGCGGTACGGGATTCCTTTCAAGGAGGGCGGTCGGTACTTCTTCAGCCGCAACGACGGACTCCAGCCGCAGGCGGTGTTCTACGTGGCCGACGCGCCGGATGCCGCGCCGCGCGTGCTGATCGACCCGAACACGCTGTCGGACGACGGCACGGTGGCTCTGGCGGGGCTGTATGTGCGCGAGGACGGCCGGCGGTTGGTGTACGCGCTGGCGACGGCGGGCTCGGACTGGGTGGAGTTCAAGGTCCGCGACATCGACACGGGGCAGGACCTGCCGGATCATTTGAAGTGGATCAAGTTTTCCGGCGCCTCTTGGACGAAGGACGGCGCGGGTTTCTACTACTCGCGTTTCGATGAACCGCAGGAGGGCAGGCTGTCCGAGGTAAACTACTTCCAGAAGCTGTACTACCACCGGCTTGGCACGCCGCAGAGTGAGGACCGGCTCGTGTATCACCGGCCGGACCAGAAGGAGTGGGGCTTCGACGGGACGGTGACGGAGGACGGCCGTTATCTGATCATCACCATCTCACAGGGCACGGAGCGCAAGAACCGGGTGTATTACCAGGATCTCCAGACGCCCGATGCGCCGATCACGCCGCTGCTGGACGAGTTCGACGCGCAGTATCTGTTTGTCAACAACGACGGGCCGGTGTTCTGGTTCTTCACGGATCGGGATGCGCCGCGCGGGCGGGTCATCGCGATCGACATTCGACAGCCGCAGCCGGCGCACTGGGCCGAGCTCATTCCGCAGGCCGCCGAGACGCTTCAGGGGGTCAGCGTCGTGGCCGACACGTTCGTCGCCACGTACCTCAAGGATGCGCACACGGTGGTGCGGCTGTTTGAGCTGAACGGCGAGCCGCTGCGCGAGCTGCCGCTGCCGGGGCTCGGGACCGCGGGCGGCTTCGGCGGGAAACGGCGCGACACGGAAACCTTCTACAGTTACGTGAGCTTCAACTCGCCGTCCACCATCTACCGCTACGACTTCCGGACCGGCGAATCCACCGTATTCCGCCGGCCCAAGGTGGACTTCAACCCCGACGAGTACGAGACGCGGCAGGTGTTTTACACCAGCAAGGACGGCACGCGGGTGCCGATGTTCATCACGCACCGCAAGGGGCTGCCGCTGGACGGCAAGAACCCGACCCTGCTGTACGGGTACGGCGGGTTCAATGCGGCGATCACGCCGCACTTTTCTGTGGCCCGGCTCGTCTGGATGGAGCTGGGCGGCGTGTACGCGGTCGCGAACATCCGCGGCGGCGGGGAGTACGGCAAAGAGTGGCACGACGCGGGCCGCTTGCACCGCAAGCAGAACTGCTTCGACGACTTCATCGCGGCGGCCGAGTGGCTGATCGAAAACAAGTACACCGCCCCCGCGAAGCTAGCCATCGAGGGGGCCAGCAACGGCGGGCTTCTGGTCGGGGCGTGCATCACGCAGCGGCCGGAACTGTTCGCGGCGGCACTGCCCGCCGTGGGCGTGTTCGATATGCTCCGTTTCCACAAGTTCACGATCGGCTGGGCGTGGACGTCGGACTACGGCTCGCCCGACGCCCCGGAGTTCTTCAAGACCCTTTACCGGTACAGCCCCCTGCACAACGTGAGGCCGGGGACCTGCTACCCGGCCACGCTCGTGACGACGGCCGACCACGACGACCGCGTCGTGCCGCTGCACAGCTTCAAGTTCATCGCAGCGCTTCAGGCCGCGCAGGGCTGCGCCAACCCGGTGCTGATCCGCATCGAAACACGCGCCGGCCACGGCGCCGGCAAGCCGACGCAAAAGATCATCGAGGAGGTCGGCGACGAGCAGGCGTTCCTGACCCGCGTCCTCCAGATGGACACCCGGGCGCTCGACACGCGCACGCTCGCGCCGGAGCCGGAACCCGAGGGCGAGGACAAATAACCACTCGCAGGCCGAGCAGACGCCCGATTCTCACGGCCGCCGCGTCGGCGGCTGTGCGGGTGCTTCAGCCCTCTCCGCATGCGCGGCGACGTGTCAACTGAGCGCCAGCGGCAGCGAGGGGCTCGAGCAACCCGGAGCTTGCGAAGAATGCGCACGAAGCGGTCAGCCGGCGGCGGCGGAACGGGTGAGGAGCCGGACGTGGTAGATCGCGACTTTGGCCGTAATCCAGAGGCGGACGCGCGGGAGCGTCCGTACCCAGGCGGGCAGCGGCGCCAGTCCGCCACCGAACGCTGAGAGTTGGCCGAAATAGCGTTCCACGGCCCGGCGCCGCCCATAGCAGGGTGGAACTCCGCCGGCCCACAGCTGGGCGGCCAGCAGTCGGGACCACGCTTGGTAGTGGTTTCCCCGGCCGGCGTTCGCAGGCAGCGGCGTGAACAGCAGGGCGCCGCGCGCGCTGACCGAGTCGTACAGCCGACTGTCATCGTAGTTCCCGTCGGCCAAGACCACACCGCCCAGCGTGGCGGCGGCCACCAGCTCCCGCGCGACGCCACTCTCGCCCGCGTTCAGCGGCGTGACGCGAATGTGCGGAAAACGCCCATCCTCCGTGACCAACGCGTGCAGCTTGTAGCCCCGCGCGAAGCCGCCGCTGCACCGCCCCGGCCGGGCATCGGCGTCCGTGGAGTCGGGACCCACGGGAAAGGCACGCCCATCCAGGAACATGAACGCGGTCGGGACATCACTTTGCGCCAGACGCTGTTGAACCGCCGCCACGAGGCTCGCGCACCGCGCGCCGCGCAGGCGGCGACAGAACTGCGAGCGGGACGGCAGACGCCGTGGTCGAAACACCGAACCGTAGTGCTCGCGCTGCGCGGCCCAACACAGCGGCCGATCATGCCACACTGTCCAGAAGTACATCGCGACGATGAGGACATCCGAGTACACCGTCCGACGCCCCGCCCGCGGGGTAGCCTTGTCGACCGCCTGGATGGTCGAGTAGTAACACTTCACCCGAGTGCAAAATGTTTTCAGATTTTTGCGATTTAGCCCTTGCGCCGGGAGCGCGCACGGACGTATACACTCGCCATGCGCAGCACCGCGACGCACGCCGACGCTATCGAAA
>Ga0209101_1000219_pt1 | contig 49398 bp, 38 predicted proteins | sample ConPoolayeCmetaG_FD_185481 | JGI IMG/M metagenome (GOLD analysis project Ga0209101, IMG submission 185481) | Hot spring microbial mat communities from California, USA to study Microbial Dark Matter (Phase II) - Cone Pool mat layer C metaG... ... | reverse complement strand
CCATCGCCTCGCCCAGTGCGCAACTGGCCTGACCGATCACCCGGTCGGCGCCGCCGTAATAGATCCACAGCTCGTCACCCACAACCAGCGTGGCACAGCTAAAGACCACGTTGGGCACGTCACCGACGATTTCCCACGGCTCTTCCGGCGCCATCACCCAGTCGGCGGGCCGGGCGAGGACGTGCGCCGGGTTTTCCGGGTCGAGCAAAGCCAGCCCTTGACGATACACGTTGCGCGCGTCGACGCCGTGATAAACCAGCAGCCAGCCCTCTGGTGTTTTGATCGGCGGGCCGCTGATGCCTACCTTGAGGCCGTCCCAGTGGTCTTCGCGCGGGCCAAAGACCAGTTGGTGGTCGTTCCAGTGAATCAGGTCGTCGGAATAGCACAGCCAGATGCTCGGCGGGCGGCGGTGAAACATACAATAACGGCCTTTGATTTTTTCTGGAAAAAGGGCATGGTCTTTGTTGTCTTCGTCCGGCAGAGCCACGCAGAGTTTTTTCCATTCGATCAGGTTGGTGCTCTGGGCAATGCTGGCCCGTGTGCCGTGCGGCGAGTAACCGGTGTAGGTCATATAAAAGATGCCGTCGATCTCGGTGATGCGCGGGTCTTCGACGCCGCGCGTTTCATACTCGCCGCCATAGCTCAGCACCGGCCGGTCGAGGCGCGACCAGTTCAAACCGTCTATGCTGACCGCATAGCCGATGGATGATTTGTAGTGGAGGCCTTGGGCGCGGTAGAGCATATGGAAAAGTCCATTGTGACAAATCACGGCACAGTTGAACACATTCAAGGCTTCCCACTCGTGCGCCGGGTTGGGAAGGAGAATGGGGTTACCGGAATAGCGTTTGAATTTCATCGAATATCCTCCCTTTTGTTATTGATTCATTTATCGTCGGCATAGCTCTTCGTAGACCTGGTTGTAATACAAGGCGTTTTCCACCGGCGTGTTGGCCGGGATATGGTTGCCGACGGCCATAAAAAAGCCGGGACAATTTTTGCCGATCTCCATACACCGTTGCACTTCGGCACGGATTTCCTCTCGGCTGCCGTAAAGTAGCACCCGCGTGTCGGCGTTGCCGATAAAGACGTGCGTTTTTCCGTAGCGTTGGGCAATGTAAGCCATATCTGTCCACGGTTCGAGCACAAAGCCGTGCACGCCGCATTCGGCCAGGTCGTCGATGAACATGGTATAATTGCCGTCGGAGGTGAACAAGACCTTTTTTCCTGTCTGGCGCAGCGGTGCAAAAAGCTTTTGGTAATTGGGAAAGACGTATTTTCGATACCACTTGGGCGAAATAAAAGGGCCGGCGCTCCACACAATGTCGTCGTGCACCATTACCACCGGCACATCGGCGGCGGCCAGCGCCTCATAATATTGCCCGATCCACGAGGCATAGCGGTTGGCCACCATGCCCAAGCCGTCGGGATCGGTGCCGGCAGCGAGGAGCAGCATTTCCCAGCCGAAAATGTCGATCAGGCCCGAAATGAGGGTCACATAAATGCCGGTCATCGTCACCTGTTCGGGCGTTTCCTCCCGTTGACGGCGATAGTGTGCCTCGAATCGGCGGGTGAGTTCGGCCTGATCGCGTGGGCCATAGACTTCCCAGGGGTCGAAAGCGAGCACCTGTTCGGGGCTTTCAAAGGGGCAGTAAACCGTGTCACGACGGTCAACCCCTCCGGCGGCATATTCGGCGTGGCCCATATCGGTGTGGCAGGCGGCCAATTCTTCACCGCCGATCAAGGTTGACCAACGCAGATCGAAATGCCATGCTTTCATCAAGGCCAGTGCGGCTGCATGTTTGAGTGCCGGGGGGCTGTCGATCTGAACCTCAATGCCGGTGACGGCCTTGATCAACTCCCAATGTTCGGTGACCGAATACTCGGTTCGCGGCACGCGGGGGGGCATATCCAGATTGAGCGCGGCCCAACCATCTGATTCAAACATCTTGTGCTCCTTCAAAATACACTCCACCGGCTTCCAAAGCCGCACGCAGGTCGGCATAGGCCAAATCACGTGTGCCGCAGTCATAGGCTGCACACAGAGCGGCCGCCGTACCTGCTGCCTGTCCCTGGCCCATACAACAGACCGTGTTGCGGGTAGACATGTGCGCCTCGTGGTCAGAGGTGATCAACATGCCGGCTGCCAGCAGGTTGTCGAGGCCGGCCACACGCAACGCGCGGTATGGAATGCCGTAGGTGCCGCCGTTTTGGATTTGCAGGCGTGGCGCGCTATCGTGAAAGCCGTAGGCCAGCACGTCATCCTCAAAATGGCGACCCTGCAACACGTCGTCGAGGGGTATGTCATAGTCACAGGCAATCCATCGTCCACGGCGGATGCACAGGGAAGGACTGCTGCGGGCGATGAATGCTTTTTCGCACCCCGGCACATATCGGCGCAGCAATTCGATGGCCTGCACTTGCCGGCGGCGCAATTCCAGTTCGGCCTCGGCAGCGGCATCGCGGTTGGTGGGGCTGGTTGGCATCCAATAGTTGAGTTTGAGAAACATGAAATAGTCGTCGTGCACGGTGGTGATCACCGGGGCCATACCGATTTCCCACGCCCGTTGAGCAAACTCGGGAGGCAGCTTGTTCAGATAGGCCATCAGGCGGACAATTTTGCCCTGTTCACCGCTGCGCCATCCTTCGCTGTATTCCTTGAGTGCGTCGTGGGCCTTGATGAATTCGTAGAATTTGTCCACGTTCACACCGCCCACACCGATGCTGTTGGCAACCGGGTAATCGTTCGGTTCGGTAAATGAAGCGCCGGCATACGCAGCCAGGTCACCATAGCCGGTGCAATCGACAAAGGCCCGGGCATAGATCGCCTCGCGCCCGCTGTGGCTCTCGGTGATCACTCCGTGTACGTGCCCTCCTTCGACGATGGCCCCGACAACCAGCGTGTTCAGACCCAGGTGTACCCCCGCTTCGTGGAGCATTTCAAGGGCAACCCATTTGTACATTTCGACATCTACCGCCGTACAGACCGAGTCATAATCGTAACCGACCAGCATCTCGGCATGGCCGGTGGTGCCGCCGACCGCTGCCAGCCGGTCGATGATCTCTTGCGGTATTCCTCTGATCACCTGTCGTTTTTCGACGCCCGGAAATGCCTTCCACAGGTTGTAAAAGCTGTGTAGTGCGGTGCCCCCTTCGACGACCAGCCCGCCGGGGTAGCCCTTGGCCTCAATCAAGATGGTTTTGGCCCCCTGCCGGGCCGCGGCCAGTGCAGCGACAACGCCTGCGGTGCCTCCCCCGGCGATCACCACATCAAATTCGCGGCCCGGCAATGTTTTGGCCGGTTCATGATAGCATTTCATAAGCCCTCCCCTTGTGCACAAGAATTTTGTCGGCCCTTTGTCGATACCCACTCCCCCTTACGTGGGCTGTTCTGGCCCGACGTATGTCCATTGTACTCGAGAGCACATTGAAGCACAACTTGCTTGACTTTTCGACTCAACCTCGTTACACTATAGGCAAAGGCATCTGTTCAGGCCGATTGAACTCCTCCCTTTGGGACGTCCTACACCGGGCACCGACGCAGGCCTCAAAGGATGTACGGGTGAGGCGTGTTGCGCTCCTGCAGTCACCGCCTGATCTGTATCCGGAAGTGGAGTCGAGGCTTGAGCCGGATTTTAACCCCTCCTCGATGTGGACCGACCGAAGCCTCAACTTGGCCAAACGCAAGATAAAGTGAGATGAAAAATGAGTTTGCATCGAATTCCTTCTTTTTCTTCCGTTTACGAGATCGGCGTCAGCGATTTTTTCAACGCTCGCCATGCGGTGAGTGGCGGTTCACCCCACGCCCACTCGTGGAAAGTTGAAGCGCGTGTGCGGCGGCCGCGCTACCTGGGCGAACAGACTTTGATCGGCTTTGCCGAGGTCCGCGACCGGCTGCGCGCTCTGCTGGCCCGTTTTGAAAGACCGTTTCCTGAACGATATCCCCCCTTTACCTTTCAAGAGCCGACCGTCGAAAATCTGGCCGCTTATTTGTTCGAAGAACTGGATAAAGAGTTTCGTGGCCGTGAGGCCACCCTGTATGCGCTGACGATTTGGGATTCACCTACCACTTATGTGACCTTTGGGCGGCTGAATGAATGAATCGGGTGATTCTCACCATACCGGGGGCAAAACAGACAGTGCCTGGCTCCAGGCCCAATTGGGCGCCCATCCGTGGATCGGCGTGGGGCTTGCGGCGGCGCTTTTGGTCCTGGCTACGTTGATCGTTTACCGCCCGCTGCTCTTCGGCCCGACGGTGCGATCGAATTACCCCTGGGCCTCGGACACGCTGGGGCACGTGCTCAAGGCCGAGTATTTGCTCGCTCAACTCCGGCAAGGATGCCTCTATCCCGATCTGTTTCCCGATTGGTATATGGGTGTGCAGATGCTGCGCTATTACCCTCCGTTGCCCTATTACCTGTTGGTGGGTTTGACCCTGTTGATGGGCAATTCGGTGTGGGCAGCCAGCGTGTTTATTGTCTTGTGTGCCTTGATCGGTGGACTGGCTTGGCTGCCCTATCGCCGCTGGATCGGCCTGCCGGCAGCAACCGTCGGCGGGATGCTCTATCTCTTTATGCCCGACAACGTGCGGGTGGCCCTGGCCGAAGGCAATTTGCCTCGCGTGATGGCGACGGCCTTGCTGCCCCTGACGGTTTACCTGCTCTTGCGCGCATTGGAAGAGGACGGGACGCGCCGACATCGTCTGGGTCTCTCGCTCTGCTTTGCCCTGATCGTGCTGTGTCACGCTATGATGGCGGCCATTTATGCCGCATGTTGCGCTCTGTTGACCATGTTCTGCCTGGTTGTTCGGGCGACAACCGTTCGTCGTGGCACACTGGCCCTGGTTGGTGTGGCGCTGGGGGTGTTGCTCTCCGGCTGGTGGTTTTTGCCCAGCCTGACCGGCGGAATCACCGAACTGGACGCGGCAGCGATGACCGAGGCGCTGGCCGTTTTTCCGTTGACCACTTATCTGAACCCCTTTTTGCGCCTGACCGATCCGGAAATCGTCTACCCCGGTGCAGTTCTCTTGCTGGCGGCCTTTGCCTTGCTCTGGCTGCCCCGTGGACGCACTCCAACCGCTATTGCTCTGATCTTGACCGGCCTTTTTGGGGTGTTGATCAGCACGCCGGGGTTCAATGCCCTCTTTAATGCCCTGCCGATGTCCAACCTCTTTTGGCCGTTACGCTTCCTCGGCATTGCCGGTTTTGCTTTATTATTGGGCACATTGTGGTCGTTGCGCATCTGGGCGCGCCGCTTGCCGCTCGTCGTTGCCCTGATCGCTGTGCTGCTCGCTGCCGATGGGTTGCTTTCAACTCGCCTGATCTATTTGCGCCCAGCCCATACTGACCTGCTGATGGCGGTTGAGCAGGTGAGGACGTTGTCGGGGTGGCGAGAGGCTACGCTGGATCACAGCAAGCTGGGATCGGCAGCCTCTTATTTTTTCACCGCCCGCAGCGGACGTGAGCAGCTTTACGGCTGGGCCTATCAAGGCGCGCGCACGGCGCGAAATGTCGCGGCGATCAATGAAGGCTTGCAGCGCGGTTATACCCCTTATGTGCTTGACCGTCTGAGCCTCTACGGCGCAGATGATGTGGTGCTGTTGCACAGCCCCGAAATCGATCCGGCCTTGCCTGACGCTTTGCTGCGAGCCGGGTTTCAGGTCGCTTATCGTGGCGATACGTTGACCCTTTATCACCGTTCCGGTGCCCCGCGCGCCTTTCGAGCGCGTTGGCCGGCCATCGGCATCGGACGCGGTGCTCAAAATGCGGCTTATCTCTTTCCACAGATGATCATCGGTTCACGCCCTTATCTGGACGACTATACAGCCGACGAATTGATCGCTTATCGCACCCTTTTTCTTTCCGGTTTTGAATGGCGAAATCGCGCACGGGCAGAAGCTTTGATCGCCCAGGTTGCTCAGGCGGGAGTGCAGGTGGTGGTTGACCTGACCCAGGTGCCATCCGACCCGCTGGCCCGTGAGCCGCATTTTATGGGCGTGTGGGGTGAGGCAATCATCTTGCCGCGCGGGGCAATCCGCATCTACGGCGCAGGCGAGCGGGCGTATCCGCTGTCAAGTTTTGATGTGCAGGCCGAGACATGGCAGACCTATACCCCACAGGGTCTTGAGGTGGAGGTGCTCTGGCACAATTACCTGGGTGTAAAAAGCACTGTTTTGGGGTATAATGAGGTTGGCACAGGCAAAGTGTGGTTTATCGGCCTGAACCTCGCCTATCATGCGGCGCTAACCCAGGATCCGGCAGCGGTAGCCTTGCTGGCCGAGTTGTTCAATTTACCACCGGGCGGGCGGCTGGATCATCAGGGGGTGCCGCTGCGCAATTATGTGCCCTCGCAGGCCGGTTATGATTTTGCTTATACCTTGGACACGACCGAGACCTTGTTGGTGCCGGTGGCCTATCACGAAGGAACCGAGGTGCAGATTGATGGCAAATTGGTGCGCGCGTTCCCTCTGGAAAACCTGGTTGCATTCGACGCACCGGCCGGCGAACATCGAGTGCGGATTCGCCTCCGGCAAACGAACATCTATCTCCTGGGGCATGTTGCCAGCGGATTGGCGTTGATCGGCGTGATTGGATTGTGGTTTATTGGGGGGAAAAGGAGAAATTTAGATGAATCGGCGCAAATGGACGTTTAATTTGATGCTGATCCTGACACTTGTTCTCGAGGTGACTGCTCCGGTTTCGGCACAGACGCTGGTTGTTGACGGACAATTTGACGACTGGGTTGGCCAGCCGCACATTCAAGATACGGTCGGCGATGGTCGGACGCCCAATGTTGACATACTCACCTTTTACTGGGGCAACAACCCCAACGATGAACACATTTACTGGATGATGGAACGCGCGCCAACATCGAGTGGCAACCCCAAAGTCTATTATTTTGTCTTTATCGACACCAACAATAACGGCAGCTATACCGACTCTGCCGACCGACTGGTGACGGTAATGTATGACCCCCAAAAGAATCAAGGTAAAGTTGAGGTAGAGGTAGTCACCGGCAACGGCACACCGATCAACCGATACAGCGGCAACTGGGGTGAAACCATCTCCCAGGGAGGGAGCAAGGCCGAATGGCGCGTTTCTTTTGCCGATTTGGGCATCGATGCCCATCAGACCATCCATATGTACGCGGCGGCAAGCCAGAACGCCAATCCAGGCAACGCCGATCGTGTGCCGGACACCGGTGATATCACCTGGGCGCCGATCCCGGTCCTGGGATGGCCGTGGCTGATCCTGGCTTTTGTCGTGGTGGTGGGCGTTGTTTGGTGGACACGGGGGCGTCGGCATTGGAAAAGCTGATCGGCTTTGCGGTTGTGGGGGTGGTTTGGGCCGTCGCGCTGCTCTTTTTCCGTCACTATCGCATCTGGCTCTTTTATTACGTCGTTGCGGCGGTCGGGCTGGCTTTTTTGCTGATCTGGGCCGGCACGCGACTGATTCCGCTGGAACGCTGGCTGGAAATGGGCACCGCTTACAGTGCCCATATGCTGAGCCGGATGGTCGGCATCCCCACTCGTGTCTTTGAAGCGGCACCGGGCAATATCTTGGTTTGGGTAGTGGTGCAAAAACCGGGCTGGACGGTGGTCCGGGTTGATCTGGAGTGCTCCGGCCTGTTGGAAATGGCCGTGTTGAGCGGCCTGTTGCTCTTTTACCCGGCTTGGACGATCTGGCAGCGGCTGGGATTGGTTCTCTTTGGCTGGGCAGCGACTTTTGTCAGCAACATTATCCGTGTGTTGAGTATCATTGCCATTTTGCACCTGCTGGGCAAGCGTTCGATCTTTGTCGCCCACACCGTGGCCGGACGCCTGATCTTTTTCGCGTTGGTGATGGGATTTTATTGGGTCGTATTAACGCGCGGCACATTGCGCATTTTGAATCGTCAGTTACAGGAGCGGTTGAAAAGGTGAGTGAGCGCGTGTGGGGGCTGGCAATTTATTGGGGGGTGTGGTTGATTCTGCCCGTGCTCGTTGACGGCCTGACCACGTTGGTGCAACTCGTTCTGGTGGTCTTGCGGCGATGGCAGGCACGCCGACAAGGGCCGTTGCCGACCGATGTGGCTTACCGGGGCATTTCGATCGTCATACCGGTGTATAACGGTGAAGCCACCCTGGGAGGCTGCCTGGAGAGCTTGCGCCAACAGCGTTATCCGCAGGAATTGCTCCAGGTGATCGTGGTCGATAATGGCAGCACCGACCGCACGCGCGATGTCTTTGAGGCGCAGCGTCAAAAGCCCTTTCGTGGCCAGATGCATTGGATTTCAATTGCCGGACGGGGCAAGGCTTATGCCCTCAATGCCGGCTTTCATCTGGCCGGCTATCCTTATCTGTGTAACATCGATGCCGACACGGTGATCCACCCTGATGCGCTGTACGAGATGGTACGTCACTTTGAGGCCAATCCACGTCTCGGTGCGGCTACGGGAGCCATTGAAGTATTGCCCGCCGACCCGAACGCCGGGACGCAGGCCTTTTTGATCGCCGAATGCGAGTTTCAAGAGTATCTGGTGGCCTTTTGGCTGGGCCGCCAGGGACAAACATTGAACGACAGCCTGTTCACGTTGGCCGGCGCCTTTTCCTTTTTCCGCCGCGACGTGCTGCTCAAAACAGAACTGTATGATAAACAAACCGTTTCTGAGGATACCGACGTTACATTTGATGTGCGCAAGCGTTTTGGCGGCGAGCGATTGGCTTGTATTCCGGAAGCCATTGTCTATGTGACGCCTACCCCTTCCTGGCGCGCCCTCTATGCTCAGCGCGTGCGCTGGCAACGCGGCCAGATCGAGGTCGCCGCCGTTCACCAAGACCTGCTCGATACCTCCTTGTTCCGTTGGCGTGGGCTGGCGCTGGGACGCACTTTGTTGATCGATCACACCTTTTTGTTCCCGCGATTGACCTGGAGCTTTTTGTTCCCGGCGTTGATCGCATTGGGCTACCCGCTCAGCCTGGTGGTCGGCGCCATGTTGATCATCTATCTCTTTTACGTGCTCATTGCTGCCGTCTCGACGGTAGCCGTTTATCTGATCGCAACCGACGAGATTCGCCGACGGCTGCGCGCCAACTGGTGGATCACCTTGCTGATGCCGGCCTATCGGATGTTGATCTTTGTCTACCGCCTGGCCGGATCGATCGTCGCGTTGGCCGAGCCGGCCGAGTGGCGGGTGCGTGACCCATGGAGTGAAACTGTGAACGCGCTGGGCTCGTTCTGGCGGACAGCGGTGCGAAATCTGCCTTTCAGGAGGGCACGCTAATGGCCTATGAAATGTTCAAAATACTGCTGGTCGATGACGATCCGGTGGTCATTCGGCTGTACCAAAAACTTTTGGCCGAGCACCATTACCAGGTTGTTGTGGCCCGAGATGGCGAAGAAGCTCTGGCGGTCGCTTTTGCCGAACAACCGGACATCGTTATTCTCGACATCATGTTGCCCAAGCTGAACGGCTACCAGGTGTGCAAGCGCCTGCGCGTGGCACCGGCCACGGGAGATATCCCGATTATGATGTTGACCGCCCTGGACGGCACTGCGGCCCGGCAAAAGTCCTACGAAATTGGCGCCGATGACTTTGTGACCAAAGGCGAACCGATGGAAGGACTCGACGGGCGGATCAAGATGCTGATCAAGCAACGTATTTTGCGCCATACCACCAGTTGGCTGGCCGGGTTGGGTGGCAGCGTGGCGATGCAAAATGCCTACCGCGCGCATATCGCCACCCACCAACCTTTAGCCGTGTGCTATCTCGACCTGAACGGCTTGAACGCTTTCAATGAATGGGCCGGCATAGAACAGGGCGACCGTGTGCTGTGGAAATTGGCACATATTCTCAAGGAGGAGGTGGCTCAACAAGGAGCAGGTGATTTCATTGCCTACATCGGCGCCGACGATTTTCGCCTGCTGGCTGCGCCCGAACACGTCGAGGTGTTGATCGGGCGGGTGGTCGAACGTTTTGATGCCTCTATGCGTGAGTGGAATGGTGGGGTAGACGAAGGACACTTTCCAACGCTGGCGGTGGGGATTGTGATTGTCCGAGATTTGGAAAACACTCACCCGGCCAGAGTTAATGGCACAGGTATGGCCTTGCTGCGCGAAGCCAAAAAAGCGTCGGGCAGCGCCGTGCGTGTTGCCAAACTTTAAGTAATTGCTTAGCCTGAACCAGGACACGAATCAGCACGGATTGAACGGATGAATATGGAAAAAATCCGTGTCCCATTTGTATCCACACCAACAGCGACAAGCGTCGATCTGATCACGGCCGTTTGTAAACCGTCCTGGGTGGTTGGTGTTTATTTTGAAGCCGCGCGGGCCAGCGCACGCCCCAAGGCCCGACATTTTTCCAGCGTTTCTGCGTTTGGATACCCTCGCGACCCGACCGGCTCTCCGATCAGCGTGCCTACGTGCCTGAACACTGCGCGCATGGCTTCGATCACTCGCCCGCCACCGCCATGTGAGTAAAAAAGGGCGTAGGGCTTGTTTTTGATGTTGGTCATCCCCTGGCGCGTGTCGGCGATATAATGATCGTCCATAAACTGCTTCAGATTGCCGGCCATATAGCTATAGTAATCGGGCGAACCAAAAGCGGCGCAATCATACTGAGCAAAGTGGGCAACCTCAAAACGGCCCTCGTTGGTGTTAAACAAGTCTACGTCAGCGCCGGCCTCACGCAATCCTTCGGCAACGGCCTGTGCCATCGCAGCCGTGTTGCCATGTTCTTGTGAGTGATACAGAACCAATGCTTTCATCTTTTTTCTCCACTTGTTTATCTTGGTCAACGTGCCTGTGGGGTGGCTCAAAGGGGATCGAAAAAGCCGCGCCCCAAGGCGCGGCTCAAGCCATCCTGGGGACTTGAACCCCAAACCCGACGCTTACGAAGCGTCTGCTCTGCCGATTGAGCTAGGATGGCGTGTTTCAGTGACTTGATCGGCGAGTATTATACTCCAGGCGTCGAAATTTGCAAATTGAACGGCTTGTGCCAAAAAGACCTGCTGCTACTGCCGGTCTCCGACCGTGGCTGGCCGGGCCGGCCCAAACTAAGAGGCTATCCGAAAAAACCGTACAAGCGGCATCTCTATGCTTATGCCGACGCATAGGGATGCGTCGGCTACGTTTTTTCGGATAGGCCCTAAATACCAGGAGGTTAAAAATGTCCCGCATTCCGATTGCCCTGCAACTCTATTCGGTTCGCCACAATTGCGAACAAGACTTGCCCGGCACGCTCCGCGCCATCGCCGCGATGGGCTATGAGGGGGTTGAGTTTGCCGGCTATTATGGCTATGAGGCGCGCACCCTGCGTGCCATGCTCGACGATTTGGGCTTGCGCGTGGCCGGCACGCACCTCGGACTGGATGCCCTGCTTGGTGACCGGTTGGACCGCACGATCGAATTCAACCGTATTTTGGGCAACAAATTTCTCATTGTCCCCGGCCTGCCACTTGAGCGACACAATTCACGGCAGGCCTGGCTGGAAACGGCCGGGCTGTTCAACGAGATCGCGGCACAGCTTGCGCCAGAAGGGATGTATGTCGGCTACCACAACCACGCCGTCGAATTCACACCGCTGGATGGCGAACTGCCGTGGGACACCTTTTTCGGCAATACCCGTCACGATGTGGTGATGCAGATCGACCTGGGCAATGCCTTGCACGGCGGCGGTAACCCGATTCCGTTTTTGACCAAATATTCCGGCCGCGCGTTGACGGTGCACCTCAAAGAGTATTCCTCTACCAACGACAAAGCCCTGATCGGCGAAGGAGAGGTCGACTGGCCGCAGGTCTTCGAACTCTGCGAATCGGTTGGTGGCACCGAATGGTACATTGTCGAGCAAGAAAGCTATGCCTTTGAGCCGCTGGTGTGCGTGGATAAATGTCTTCAAGCCCTCAAAGGGATGGGCAGGTAGGAAGGCAGAAGCGGCATCCCCATGCCGCTTATCCCAATGCCGCAGAAGGCAGAAGCGGCATCCCCATGCCGCTTGGTCAAAGGAAAAGGAGCGGACAAATGAAAAGGTTGACCGATTCGCTGATTGTTGGTTTCGGCGTTGTCCTGATCGCCGTCATTTTGTTTTACGTTCTTTTGCCTGCCGGGTCATCCTCAATGGAGGCGTCGTCATCCTCCGGAAGTGTGGGCATTCAAGTGGTCGGCACCTCGACGCCGTGTGCCATTCGGGTGGGGGGAAACGTTCAAGTGGTCTATCCCGGCTCGATCAACGTGCGCCTTTCGCCGGGCTATACCAACAAAACCGAAGCCGATCTGCTGTGCGGCGGCACGCGCACCGGCGAGCAATTTACCGTGGTCGACGGGCCGCAGGTAGCCGACAACCTGACCTGGTGGAAGGTGTCCAATGCCCGGTGCACCGGCTGGGTGGCCGAGCGGACGCAGCAAGGGGTATTGATCTTGCGCGATCCATAGCGAGCATATGCTGCTGTCACCTGATCGGCACATCCTCCATTGCCGCGCGGATGGCCAACCCGGCGGTGACACTGTTGAACACATCGGCCTGAACGACCCGCTGCGGAAAGTGCCGCTTCAGCATCTCGACAAACAGCGGAATTTGTGCCGAACCGCCGGTGCGCACCACCGCGTCGATCTCGTTCACGCTCAGACCAGAAGCCGTCAACGTCTCCAGCAGACAATTTTCGACCCGCCGCGTTTCTTCGGCGATCAAGGCTTCAAACTGCCCGCGCGTGATCGGCTGCCAGATGTCGAGATCATCTCCGCGCAACCGGATCAACTCGAAAAAGGATGACGAAAGGGCGATCTTGGCCCGCTCGACCTCATCAAAAAGGCGCATCGCATAGTTGTTAACCACCAATGAAAGCAACGCGCGGATGCGTGCCGGGTGGTTGCTGGTCAGCATAGCGTTGTTCAAAAAACGCAGCGTTTCGGGACGGTTAAGGTCGACAACCGTCTGCCAGCCGGTCAGCGCGTCGGTGTATTGGTCGGGAAAGGGTGAGACGGCCTGATCGACATCCATGTGCACGGTCGAGCCGCGCCCAAAGTGCTCCAGCATGACCCCTTCGATGATTCGCCGGTCAAACATATCGCCGGCAATGCCCACTCCACCGGTGGCATACACGTGCCGCTTTTTGCCTCCCACCCGCATTACGGTGATGTCCAGCGTGCCGCCGCCAAAATCAAAAACAATGATATTTTGTGGTTTTTTAACGTTCAATTCATAGCTCAACGCGGCGGCAATCGGCTCCAGCTCGAATTCGACATGCGCGTATCCCGCCAGTTCGGCAGCACGACAAAGCCGTTTCTGAGCATATTCGTTATATCCCGCCTCGCCGACAAAGTTGACCGGCCGTCCCAGCACCACGTGTGTGATCCGCTCGCCGGTCAGCGCCTCGGCTCGTTCACGGAGTATGCGCAGGTAAATGGCGATCAGCTCTTCTAACGTGTAATAGCGGTCGAAAATTTGAGTGCCATCATACAAAGAGGCCAGGCCGCTTTTGAGCGAGCGCAGCATGCGGCCGGGCAACAGTTCGTCAACCAACACGTACACATCGCGCACGTAATACAACTCGGCCGCTTCAACCTCGATCTCACCGACCCATTTACGGGCCATGCGACTGGCCCGACCGATGTTTTGCGCATAATATCGATCAATTGCTTCTTTGCCGATCAGCGTTTCGCCCTCACGGGTGATATAGAGCACCGAGCGGATCACGGTGGGGTTGGCGCCGGCCGGGTCAAGGGGCAAAAGGTGAACCGTCTGACCGTCGAACCAGGCCGCGCCCGAATTGGTGGTGCCAAAATCAATGCCGATGCGCATGCCCGGTTCCTCTATAGCCAGTCTGCCGGAATCAGCGTTGCCGCCACCGGCAAGTCACGTCCGATTCCCGGCAGTGCATCGCCGGCTCCGGCACGGGCAAGCAGTGCGATTTCGGCGGTGGGCACCATGTGTAATTTGCCGCTGTTGGTTATGTAAAGCAAATGGGTGTCCGGCAAACATGGAAGCATCGTCATCACGTCGCGGGCGAGAAAAATGCGACGGCTTTGGGCCCCCGGCCTGGCGATTGCCGGCAATTTGGCGGTGGCGTAGCGGGCCGCGCGGCCGGCCGCGGTCAAGATCAGCACTTCGCCGTCTTTGGGGAGGGCAAGAGCGGCCACAAAGCGGTCGTCGGGGTCAAGTTGGGTGGCGACAGACCCGGCGATGTCAATCGTGCTGAAAGCAAAGCGCACCGCCTCGCCCCAACGCGACAACAGCATCACCTCGCCGCGTGAGCCGTCGACGATGGCTACCGGCGGGTCGTTGGGGAAGGGGCTTTCAAAGAGCGTGCCCCCTTTTTCCACCGTTTGATCAAAGGCGACGCGCACGAAACGCTGTACATAACCACGCGCCGTGACCACCGTCCAAAAGCGGGGGGGCTCGCCGACGGCAGTGGCCACAGTCAACCGTTCACCTTTTTCGAGGGCCGTTCCGGTGGTTGCCGGCCATTGCGTTTCGTCGATCAGCGGAGCAGCGTTGGAAACAAGTTGCTTGAAACCGCGCGCCAAGTTGCTCAGCATCAACACTTCATCGTGCGGGCGCACCGTCAGCAGTCCGACCAGATCGAGCAAAATGCGTTTGTTGAGCAACGGTTGGCCCTGTCGCCGCAGGTCTTGGATGCGGGTCAGCGCCACACGCGCCACATGCATTTGCTCGGAGAGCAAGATGAGGGCGTTTTCGCTGCCCGACCGGGCGTCAACCATGCCTTTGAGCACGTCGATCTGGCGGCGCAGGCTTTGCACCTGTGCGCTGCTGCTTTCCGATGGTGGCTCCTGACGCTGCTGCAGGCGAACAAGCTGATCGCGCAGTCGTTCGTTTTCGGCGTCGAGTTCGCTCAGTCGTGCGACCAGCGCTTCGATGATCTGCGGCGCGGCTTCGGGATGCTTGCGCGCTTCCGTCAGCAGCCAGTTGATGTCACTTTTACGGAGCATCAAGGAACCTTTCCGGTTGCCCTGGCGAAGACGGGTTGTGCAGCGACTACAAGTTTTCGAGCAGTTCAAGGATCACGGCGATCTGCTCGCTCCCATCGACGTAAGCGTAACGTCCGCCGGTGTAATCGCCACGTTGCACCAGCGTCATGCCTTTTTCCTCCAGAATGGCGATTTGTTCATCCATCCCCTTGATTTGAAAGGCAATGTGGTGTACGCCCGGCCCATGGGTATCCAGAAATTCTTGCCATGTGCTCGGTCCGCCGACCGGCTCGATCAGTTCCAACGAAACCTGACCCAAATTGAAAAAGGCCAGTTTGGCCCGCGCTTCTGTGGGTTGTCCACGATAAACGGTGTGTGCCTTGTCGGCCGTGTCGGTGAGAAACCATTGCGGCACGTCGACGCCGAACAGGTCGGCATAAGCCCGAGACATGCGCTCGATGTCACGGACGATCAATCCGATCTGACAAACCACCCGGCTGCCGAGAGCTTGTGACATTGTTCTTCTCCTTTAGAGCCTATCCGAAAAACCGTATGGGCGGCATCCCTATGCCGCTTGTACCGAAAAACCGTATGGGCGGCATCCCTATGCCGCTTGTACCGAAAAACCGTATGGGCGGCATCCCTATGCCGCTTGTACCGACGCATAGGGATGCGTCGGCTGCGTTTTTCGGATAAGGGATGCGTCTTGTACCGAAAAACCGTATGGGCGGCATCCCTATGCCGCTTGTACCGACGCATAGGGATGCGTCGGCTGCGTTTTTCGGATAAGGGATGCGTCTTGTACTTGTACCAAAAAACCGTATGGGCGGCATCCCTATGCCGCTTGTACCGACGCATAGGGATGCGTCGGCTGCGTTTTTCGGATAAGGGATGCGTCTTGTACCGACGCATAGGGATGCGTCGGCTGCGTTTTTCGGATAGGCTCTTAATATGCGTTGATTTCTCTTAATCGATCGTCGTCGATGCCCAAGTGGTGGGCCACTTCGTGACGGACGACGCGAAAGACCAGTTCACGAATCTCCTGGAATGAAGTACAGCGCAGTTCGATGGGGCGTTGATAAATGCTGATCTTGTCGGGCAAGACAAGGCCATAATGATGGGTGCGTTGGCTTTGTGGTATGCCGTGATAAAAGCCGAGCAGCTCGCTGCGATGGCGTGCCCCGGCCATGCGCAACGTTTCGTCGTCGGGCCAGGTCTCGACGACGATTTCGACATTGTCCAGCCGTTCGCGAAAGACGGCCGGCAAAGCCGCGATCGCTTCATCGACCAGTTGTTCAAACGCTTCTTCTCTCATAGCGAGGATTATACTACCGTGGGCAAACGTTTCCAAATCGTGATCATTCGGACGCACTGCTCGCTGTAAATCTGTACCCGCTTCCCCATTTGCTCAAAATATAGCGAGGATGCCTGGGATCATCTTCCAGTTTTTGGCGCAGTTTATGAATGTAAAAACTGAGCGAAGACATCTTGTTGCTTTCCGTGTTGCTCCCTCTGATCGCTGCGATCAGGCATGTGCGGGAGACAAACTGACCCCGTCGGGCCAACAAACATCGCAGCAAGCGGGCTTCGGTCAGGCTCAAGCGAATCCGGCGGCCATTTTTCCAGACCTGACAATGGGCCAGGTCGATCACCAGTTTGCCTTCGTCAAAGGCAAATGGCGTGCAAGGCTGTGAGGTGCGACGCAGCAAAGCCATAATGCGCAATTCAAGTTCTTTGACGTTGAACGGTTTGGCCATCAGGCCGTCGGCGCCGAGTTCAAAGCTGTGCACCCTGGATTTTTCGTCGCACAGGGCGGTGAGGACCAGGATCGGAACGTCGGTGATTTTACGCAGCCGATAGCAAAAGTCCCAGCCGTCCATTTCGGGCATCATCAGATCGAGGATGATCAAATCCGGATGTGTTTGGTAAGCGATGTGCAAAGCTTCGCGCCCGTTGGAAGCGCAAAAGACCTGGAATCCTTTGCCTTGAATGATTTGGGCAAGCAGTTTAACCAAATCTGGATCATCATCAACAACCAGAATTTTTTCGGGCATGGCGACACTTTCCTGCCTCTCGGTGAACCCGATTGCTCCTTTGGAGGCCGCTGAAAAGCCCATTTTTACCAAAGGACACGAAGGTTTGCGATGTTTTCAAGATACTAGAGATGCTTTGCGTCCTTTACGTCTTGGCGGTGAGAGGGTTTTTCAGCACGCTTCCTGCCCTTTTCTGTAGCGGGCGACTTGGTCGGCATGGGGAGGCAGTTACAATTATACAAGACTCCCATCTGCCGTCAAACCGGCGTTTGGGAAGCCCATCGAATTGTGCTATAATAGCCGCTCTGATTTGTCTACCACAAGGAGAACAAGATGGTCTGGAATTACCCCCTTGCGCCGCGCAGCGAGCATATCGAGCTGCTGCACGGCTTGAGTGTGCCGGATCCCTATCGCTGGCTCGAAGAGCTGGATTCGGCGCAGACCCGGCAATGGATCGATGCACAAAATAAATTAACGTTCGATTATTTGGACAAAATCCCGGCCCGCGAGCGCATTCGTCAGCGGCTGACCGAATTGTGGAATTATGACAAGTTCGGTGTGCCGGATAAACGCGGCGGACGTTATTTTTTTACCCATCAGCGTGGGCTGCAGAATCAGGCCGCGCTTTATTGGTTGGCCCACCTGGAAGATGAGCCGCGCCTTTTGCTCGATCCGAACGGCTTGTCCGAAGACGGCACGATCGCGCTGACCGGGTGGGCGGTCAGTGAAGATGGTCAGTGGCTGGCCTACGCACTTTCGGCATCCGGCTCAGACTGGCAGACGTGGCGCGTGCGACATGTGGACGATGGGTGCGATCTGGCCGATGTGGTAGAGTGGGCCAAATTTTCCGGCGCAGCGTGGTCGCCGGACGGCGCCGGCTTTTTCTACAGCCGTTATGACGCGCCGACCGAAGGGGAGGCTTTCAAGGGCGCCAATTATTTTCACAAGCTTTATTATCACCGCATCGGCACGCCTCAGACCGACGATGTGCTGATCTATGAGCGGCCCGATCACAAAGACTGGGGGTTCAACGCTCAGGTGACGCTTGACGGCCGTTATCTGGTGATCACCGTCTGGCGGGGCACCAATCGTGAAAACGGCATTTTCTACCGCGATCTGGAAATCCCCAATGCCCCCATTGTCGAGTTGTTGAACGCTTTTGATGCGCGGTACGAGTTCATCGGCAACGATGGCCGCACCTTTTATCTTCAAACCGACCTCGATGCACCCCGCGAGCGGGTGATCGCCATCGACCTCGATCGGCCGGAGCGTGTTCATTGGCACGAGGTCGTGGCCGAAACGGACGACATTTTGCAAAGCGTGACCATGGCGGGCGATGTTCTGGTCGCCACTTGTATGCGTGATGCGCATAACGTTCTGCGCCTGCTGGATCGCCATGGCCGTTTGCGCGGCGAAATCGCCTTGCCCGGTCTTGGCCAGATCGTCGACGTGAGTGGGCGTCCCGACGATACGGAGCTGTTTTATCGTTTTACTGCCTTTAATGTGCCGGGCACGGTCTATCGGTATGACCTGGTCGATGGCCGGAGCACCATTTTTCGCCAACCGGAGGTTGCATTCGAGGCGCAAGATTACCTGACCGAGCAGGTGTTTTACACCAGCCGAGACGGTACGCGCGTGCCGATGTTTATCACCCGCCACCGCGATGTGCAGCCCACTCCGGACACGCCGACCTATCTGTACGGCTATGGGGGGTTCAACATCCCCTTGTTGCCGGCCTTTTCGGCGACCAACCTGGTGTGGATGGAGATGGGAGGCCTTTTTGTCCAGGCCAACCTGCGCGGCGGTGGCGAGTATGGCAAGGCCTGGCATGACGGGGGGCGACTGCTCAACAAGCAAAACGTGTTCGACGATTTCATTGCCGCTGCCGAGTGGTTGATCGCCAACGGCTATACCAGCACTCCCAAACTGGCCATCGGCGGCGGAAGTAACGGCGGTCTGCTGGTGGGCGCATGTCTCACCCAACGGCCCGACCTGTTCGGTGCATGTTTGCCGGCGGTCGGTGTGCTTGATATGCTTCGCTTTCACCGCTGGACTATTGGCTGGGCGTGGACCTCCGATTACGGCTCGCCCGACGACCCCACCGATTTTCAGGCCTTGTTGGCCTATTCGCCCTATCACAATGTCAGGCCGGGCACGCGCTACCCGCCGACGCTGATCACCACGGCCGACCACGATGATCGGGTGTTTCCGGCGCACAGTTTCAAATTTGCTGCCGCGCTGCAACACGCTCAGGCCGGCGATGCGCCGGTGTTGATCCGCATCGAAACCAAGGCCGGACATGGGGCCGGCAAACCGACGGCCAAGATCATCGAAGAAGCCGCCGACCGGTGGGCCTTTTTGGTTGAAAATTTGGGCATTTTGTGATCAAAAGGAAACCTCATCGATGAAACAATCTCGACTTGCCCTGTCTTTGTATGCTGCGGCAGTGGCCTTGTATTGGATGGCCATGTATTTTTATGTGCCGACGTTGTCCAGCTATGCTCGCACCAAGACCGAAGACCTGGCCGCGATCGGCCTGGCGCTGTCGATGTACGGCCTGTGGCAAATGATCGTGCGCTTGCCGCTGGGCATTGCCGCCGACTGGTTGGGGCGGCGCAAATTGTTTATTGTGCTCGGCTTTGTGCTGACCGGCATCGGCGCGTTGGTAATGGGGGCTGCGTCGGACATCACGACCATCGGCGTTGGACGGGCGATCACCGGTTGGGCGGCGGCGACATGGGTGCCGTTGCTGGTGGTGTTCAGCGGCCTTTTTCCTCCCGAAGAAGCTGTGCGTGCCAGTACCACGGCCACGTTGATCAGCTCGGTGGCCCGCGTCCTGGCTACTGCGTTGAACGGCACTTTGAACCGTCTGGGCGGATATGGCCTGGCCTTTTGGGTTGCTGCCATCGCTGCGGCGGCGGCCATACTGGTTGTGTTGCCGGTACGTGAGCCGGTGCGTCCGCCCAAACGGCCTTCGCTAAGCGGGATCGCACGGCTGATCGTGCGTCGGGATGTGCTTTTGCCGGCCGTTCTCAGCGCCGTCAACCAATATGCCAACTGGGGGGCGACCTTTACTTTTATTCCCATCCTGGCCGATCAACTGGGCGCAAGCGATCAAGTCAAAAGTCTGATGGTCAGCCTGAATCTGATCGTGTTCACGGTGGGCAATTTGCTGGCCCAGCAAATCGTCAACCGTCTGGGCGCGCGACGGTTGAGCCAGATAGGGTTTGTGTTGCTCTTTATCGGTGTCGGCGGGGCGGCACTGGCGCCGAATCTGGGCTTGCTGCTGGTCGCCCAGGTGGTGATCGGCCTGTCGCAGGGCATCGGCTATCCGGTGTTGATGGGCATGAGCATCCGCTATGTCGATGACGAGCAACGCACGACGGCGATGGGCCTGCACCAATCGGTGTATGCGCTGGGCATGTTTGCCGGGCCGTGGTTGAGCGGGGTGTTGGCCGAGGGGATGGGCATTCGCGCTATGCTGGGCGTAACGGCATGGGCGGTGATCGTCGTCGGCCTTGGGCTGGGCCGATTGTGCGAACAACAACCGTCGCTTCCGCGTGAATGACCCTTGGTGTTGTAGGAAATACCCGGCTTCCTGTTGGCGATAGGGACACCGTCTCGGCAAACCACAAGGGCTTGTCTGGAGTGGAGCCTTCAGGCAGAACGCTGCGGCTAAGGCCCTATCCGAAAAACGCAGCCGACGCATCCCTATGCGTCGGTATAAGCGGCATCAGGATGCCGCTCGTACGGTTTTTCGGATAGGCTCTAAAGCCGTGACTCCACAGGCCAATTGTTGTCGTCCGCACAGGTATGCCGTTGCCCGGTGTGCCTGGCTTTGAAAAACCAGGTTTACCGGGCTTGGCGAGGATCGGAAATCTCTTGTATAATATGCCCCGACGTGTCATCACGCTCCCCTTGCCGGGGAGTGTGTAATTTCGCGGTGACGGTCAAACGACGTTGGGCAAATTTTGCGTTCAGGAGCTTGACGTGGGTGAGTTGAATTATGGCGGTCAGGCGGTGATGGAAGGTGTGATGATGCGCGGCTCAAAGGTAATGGCGGTGGCCGTGCGTGCGCCTGACGGCCAGATCATCGTGCATGCCGAGCCGTTGAATCAGGCTATTTACGGCGGTTGGGTGAGCCGGGTGCCCTTTTTGCGCGGGGTGACTGTGCTGTGGGATACGCTGGTGTTGGGGATGCGCACGCTGATGTTTTCGGCCGAGGTCGCCATGCAAGGAGAACCTTCCGGTGATGGCCGGGCCGGGGCTGCCTTCAGTGCGCCAATGGCCTGGGGCAGCATTCTTTTGGCCGTCGCAATGGCTGTGGGGCTTTTTTTCTTGCTGCCCGCTTTTCTCACCCGCCTGCTCGACCGATACATTGCCGGTGCACTGCTGAGCAATCTGATCGAAGGGATCATTCGGTTGCTTTTTGTGCTGGCTTACATCTGGGCGGTGGGGCGGCTTCCCGATGTTGCGCGTGTTTTTCAATATCATGGCGCGGAACACAAGACGATCCACGCTTATGAAGAAAACATGCCGCTTACCGTTGAAGCGATCCGAGGCTATACCACGGCGCACTCGCGTTGTGGCACGGCTTTTATTTTGGTGGTGATTGTCGTTTCTATCCTGGTTTTTGCCCTTTTGGGCCGTCCTCCGCTGTGGATTCGCCTCTTGTCGCGGGTGCTTTTGCTGCCGATGATCGTCGGCCTCTCGTATGAATGGCTCAAGTTCAGCGCGCGCTATGCGGAGCGGGGGTTTATGCGCGTGTTGTTGATGCCGGGGCTGGCTTTGCAGCGCCTTACCACCCGTGAGCCGGACGATGATATGATCCAGGTTGCCGTTGCCGCCCTCCGCCGTGTGCTCCAGGAAGAAGGACACGCCGCATCAACCCCCACCCAAGTTTAGAAAGGACGTGTGTGGGTGGCTTACGTCGCCCTTGACCTGGAAACAACCGGGCTTGACCCAGAACGAGATGCGATTATCGAGATCGGTGCCGTCAAGTTTGATCATCGGCGCGAGTTGGGCACGTTTAGCACCCTGATCAACCCCGGCCGCGCCATTCCGTTGCAAATCACCCAATTGACCGGCATCACCAACGATGACGTGTTTGCTGCTCCACTCTTTTCGGCGATCAAGGCCGATCTGCTGGCCTTCTTGGGCAATGCCACGGTGGTTGGGCACAACATCGGCTTTGATCTGGCCTTTCTGCGCCGACAACACTGCCCGCTTCGCAATCCCTACATCGATACCTTTATCCTGGCCACCATTTTGATGCCGTATGAGAGCCGTTACAGCCTGGGCAAGCTGATGGACAGCCTGGGCATCCGTTTTGAGGGGCGTCACCGCGCTCTCGACGATGCACGTGCGTCAAGCAAGCTCTTTCGTGAACTCTATACACGTGCCGTGGCACTTTCGCCGCATATCTTGCACGAGATCAACCGCGTGACACGGGGCAGCAGTTGGGCCTTGGGGCGAGTGTTTCAGGATGCCGAGCGCGAACAACAGCAAAAGGGGGTCGGCAACAGCATCGGCGCGCAATTGCAAGCCAAAGGGTTGATCGATACCACACGGCCGACTTTTGCCCGCCTCGAGATCGGCCCGCCGCTCGTGCCCGTTGATCGGCGCACCTTGCTCGACATCGACGCGCTGGCCGCCATGCTCGAAAAAGGCGGCCGCTTGAGTCAGGCCTTTGCAGGCTATGAATATCGCCCCCAACAGGTCGAAATGTTGCGTGCGGTGGCCCGCGCCTTTAACCAGAGTCGGCACATGCTGATCGAAGCCGGCACCGGCACCGGCAAATCAATTGCCTACCTGCTGCCGGCGATCTATTGGGCGGTGCAAAACGGCGAGCGGGTGGTTATCTCGACCAACACGATCAACCTGCAAGACCAGTTGTCGGGCAAGGACATCCCCGACCTGGCCAGGTTGTTGCCTTTTGAAGTGCGGGCAACAGTGCTCAAGGGGCGCACCAATTATCTGTGCTTGCGTCGACTGGAACTGCTCAAAAGCCGTGCCGATCTCGACGAAGACCAGTTGCGCGTGTTGAGTCGGGTTTTGGTCTGGCTGCCCAATACCGTCACCGGCGACCGCGCCGAGCTTTTTCTGGCCCAAGATGGAGATGAGGCGGTATGGGCACAACTCTCTGCCGATGCGCGCACGTGTATCGGCGGCCGCTGTCCCTATTTTCGCAACGAGACATGCTTTTTCTATCGCGCGCGTCGCGCTGCCGAAAATGCGCACCTGATTGTGGTCAATCACGCCCTGCTGCTCTCCGATGTGGGGACGGAGAACCGGGTGTTGCCGCCGTACAATTATCTGATCGTCGACGAGGCGCATCACCTCGAAGAAGCAACGACAAATCAGCTCGGACACGAGATCACCCGGCACGAGATCGCCGCATTGCTGAATCAAATTGCCCAGACGGACGAGCATCAACCCGGTTGGGCCGACCGCGCACGGCGCGATTGTGCGGGGCGCCTGCCCGACCCGGCCATGAACGAGCTGGACGCGGTTTTGCAAGAAGTGGTTGAACAGGTGCCGGCTTGTCTGGATATGCTTGGACACCTGTTTGATGATTTGGCTGCCTTTTTGACCGAGCATAGCGGACCTAAAGGGTTTTATGATTATCGTCTGCGCCTGACCCACGCGCTGCGCATTCAATCGGACTGGATGCAGGTTGAAATGTCCTGGGAATTGCTCGCCGACGATTGGCGCAAACTCGTGGAAGGGCTGGAGCGGGCGGTGGGCATTGTCCAGGATCACGAATGGGCCGGCATCCCCGGCTATGATGATTTGTTGGGCGATGGTCTTGGCCTGGTGCAGCGATCCGCTGAGATATACGAACAAATCGAGTCAATTTTGGTGCAACCTGCTGCCGACCAGATCACCTGGCTGCGCGCCCAGACCAAAAACGACGAAATTGCCTTGTGCACGGCACCGCTGCGGGTGGGACATCTGGTCGAGCAGCATCTGCTGTGGCCCAAAGAAACGGTTATCTTTACTTCGGCAACCCTGCGTACCGACAACGATTTCAATTTCATCAAAGATCGTCTGGGCGCGCATGATGCTGAAGAATTGGCCGTCGGCTCGCCTTTTGACTACCCGACCCAGGTTCTGCTCTATCTGCCGACCGATATTCCAGAGCCGAACGAGCCGTATTATCAAAAGACGATCAACGAGTGCCTGATTGCCCTGGCGCAGGCCACACGCGGGCGAATGCTGGTGCTTTTTACCGCGTATAGTCAATTGAAAACAACCCATGAGGCCATTGCCCGCCCGCTGGCCGAACACGAGATCACCGTCTACGCCCAAGGGGCCGGGGCGTCGCGCAGTCAGTTGCTGGAAAACCTGCGCACGTTGCCCCGCACGGTGTTGTTGGGCACCCGCAGCTTTTGGGAGGGCGTTGACGTGCCCGGTGCGGCGCTGAGCTGTGTGGTGATGGTCAAGTTGCCTTTTGCCGTGCCCACCGACCCTGTTTTTGCTGCTCGCTCGGAGGATATGGACGATCCTTTTATGCAGTATGCCGTGCCCGACGCCATTTTGAAATTTCGGCAAGGCTTTGGACGGCTGATTCGTACCAAGACCGACCGTGGGGTGGTGGTGGTGCTTGACAAACGCATCCATTCCAAACACTATGGCAAGATGTTTATCGAGTCGCTGCCGCCATGCACGACGATCAGCGGATCGCTGGCTGCGTTGGCTTCCCACGCCGCGCGCTGGATTGACGAAGGGCCGTTTGCGGTAGAAACTGTGTCATCCGGCCACCATAGGGATGCCGACACTCAAGAACTGGAATACGTGCCGCTGGATCAGGATTTTTAACGGAGTTGTTTATGGACTCGGAAACCAAACTGGCTGCATTTTGTAGCAAAGTGATCGAGGCGGGATGGTTGGCCGCGCTGGTGATCGTGCCGCTCTTTTTCAATACCTACTCCAGCCGCGTCTTTGAGCCGGATAAAATCTCGACACTGCGTTCCATTGCCTTGGTGGTTGCATTGGCGTGGGTAGTTAAAACGATCGAGCAAGGGATTCGGCTTGATGAGCAAGAAACAGAAAGCGGTTGGCTCAAACGTCTGTGGCGGCATCTGGCGCGCACGCCGTTGGTGTTGCCTGCGTTGGCCCTGGTCTTGATTTATATCATTTCGACCATTTTCTCTGTCACTCCACGGGTGAGCCTGCTGGGGTCTTATCAGCGTTTGCAGGGCACCTATTCGACCCTCTCCTACATCGTCATCTTTGCCATGATTCTGCTGGAAATGCGCAGCAAGGCCCAGATCGAGCGGCTGGTGACGACGGCGGTGCTGACCAGTGTGCCGATTTCGCTGTACGGCATTTTGCAACATTACAATCTCGATCCGCTGCCCTGGGGCGGTGACGTGAGCGAACGGGTGGCTGCCAACATGGGCAATGCCATCTTTGTCGCCGCCTACCTGATCATGGTCTTGCCGCTGACGCTTTATCGTATTGTCGAGACCTTTGGCCGCATTCTGTCGACCGAGAAAAGCAATTGGGTCGATATTGTCCTCGGCGCCATCTATGTGTTTATCCTGGCCATTCAGGGCATCTGCATCTTTTTCACCCAAAGCCGTGGTCCATGGCTGGGTCTGGTGGGTGGTCTCTTTTTCTTTTTCCTGGTTTTTTCGGTCGTTCGGCGGTGGCGCTGGCTGGTTTGGGTGACGGTGGCGGTGGTAGTCATTTTGGCTGCCTTTTTGATCCTGTTCAATCTGCCCAACACGCCGTTAGAGGCGTTGAAATCGGTTCCTTACGTGGGCCGTTTGGGGCGTGTGCTCGACAAGGAAGAGGGCACATCCAAGGTGCGTTTGTTGATCTGGCAGGGTGTGATCAAGTTGATCTTGCCCCATGCGCCGCTGGAAAAGCCAGATGGCACACAAGACCGGATGAATTGGGCACGGCCGTTGATCGGTTATGGGCCGGAGTCGATGTATGTGGCCTATAACCGCTTTTACCCGCCCAATTTGGCCCATATCGAAAGGCGCAACGCCTCGCCCGATCGTTCGCACAACGAGACCTTTGACTCGCTGGTGAACACCGGGTTGTTCGGCTTTGTCATCTATATGTGGCTCTTTGCCAGCTTTTTCTACTATGGCTTCCGCTGGCTGGGGGTTATTTCAGACCGATGGCAAACGTGGTTTTTTGTCGGCTGTTGGATCGGTGGAGGTCTGTTGGGCGCATTGTTGATGGGTTTCTGGCAGGGGGCCGAGTTTATCGGCGTCGGCCTGCCGGCCGGGATCGCCGTTGGGTTGGGCCTTTACCTGGTGGTGTGGGGTCTCTTTTTGTCCGGCACGGCGGCGGCACAAAGCGGGCCGGTTAACCCGTATCAGATGCTGGTGGTGGCATTGGTTTCGGCCGTATTGGCCCACTTTGTCGAAATTCACTTTGGCATCGCCATCGGCGCGACACGCACTTATTTCTGGGCCTATGCCGGCCTGCTGGTGGTCATCGGCTATCTGTTGCCCCGCCGCCGGCAGATGGAGGCGCAGGCAGCTGTGCCGGCTGTGGCCCCCAAAGCGGCTCCTCGCCGTCAACGCCGCAATGAACGTCGGGCCGGTCACTCTCCGGCCAGGCCGTCGCCCCGGCAGCGTACTTCCGGCTGGGAGACGCTGTTCTCCTATGCTTTGATTATGTCGCTCATTCTGTGCACGCTTGCCTACGACCTGATACAGAATCAAAAACAACTCGACTCACCCCAGAAAATCTTGTGGGCGGCCTTGACCCAGCGTAGATCAAACAACGAGTGGGTTAATTCATACGGCGTTTTACAAATGGTTTTGATCACCTGGCTGCTTGGCGGGCTGGTCAGCGTTCTCGAATGGATGCGTCAACATGAATCGAACCCCGACGAGCCGAACTGGCGTATGCTGCTGAGCATTTGCCTGTCGATCTCGCTGCTCGTTGCCTTTCTCTTTGCGCTTGTTTTGGCCGGCCGATTGGCCAGCGTGATCGGCCAAAACCAGCTTTTGCAGATCACCCGGCTGCTGATGGGAATGATGAGCGCTTATTATCTGATGATCGGCATGTTGATCCTCCTGCTTGCTTTGGCCCTCTTGCGTGAGGTGTCTTTGCCGACCACCCTCTGGCGTTCGATGACCGTTTGGACCTATCCGGTGGTCTTGATTGTCGTTATTTTGACGGCAATCACCAGCAATCTGCAAGTCGTTCATGCCGATATGGTCTACAAACAGGCCGAACCGTATGCGACATCCGGGTATTGGGATTTTAACATCATTCTTCATCAAAAGGCGCTGGCGTTGGCCCCGCGCGAGGATTTCTATTACCTGTTCTTGGGACGCGGCTTTTTGGAAAAGGCGCGCACTGCACCGGTGGCCGAACGGCTTGCACACACCTTCAAGGTTTCCGAAATTCTCCAGCTCAGCCCACAAGAGCTAAGCGGGTTGTCGCGTGGTGATTTGCTCAATTGCAGCGAAGCAGTGCTTGTCGAAGCGCAGCGTATAAATCCGTTAAACACCGATCATGCGGCCAACCTGGGGCGACTTTATCGCACCCGCGCCGAATTTGAAAGCAACCCCGCGCAAAAAAAGGTTTATTTTGAGAAATCGCTGTCTTATTACGAGCAGGCAACCAGGCTCAGCCCCAATGCTGCGCACTTGTTTAACGAGTGGGGGCTGGTTTATTTTATGATGGGTGAATATGACCGGGCCATTGCCAAATACGAGTATTCGCTGAGCATCGATCCGATCTTTGTGGATACCTACCTTTCCTTGGGCGATGCCTATATGGCGACCAGGGTCTATGAACAGGCCGAGCAGGCCTACTTGAAAGCGCTTGAACTGGCTCCCAACCAGCCGTTGGTGTACACCCAGTTGTCCTACATTTATGGAATCCACGATCGCATCACCGAGGCCATTACGGCAACGCTCAAGGTGCTGGAATTGAACCCCGGTCAGCAGTTGACCTATAACAGTTACAAGAATCTGGCTTTGTATTACCAGCGTATCGGTCAATTGGAACAGGCTATGCGTGCCGCCGAATCGGCATTGGCGCTGGCGCCGGAGAATGAACGGGCGGCCGTTCAGGGGCTGATTGTCCAATTGCAGCAGGGTGGGGTTGCTCCCGAAACCGAAGCGTTGGCTCAGCAATATCTGACCGAGGGCGAAACGGCCTTGAACAACGGCCAATGGGCGCAGGCCGAGACGGCTTACCTGCGCGCGCTCAACCTCAACCCCAATCTGGTGGTCGCGCATAGTGCGTTGGCCTACATCTATGCCATGCAGGGACGGCTTGAAGATGCCGAACGCGAAAACCTGGCCGTGTTGAACGCTTTGCCCGGCGATTATGCCACTCTCAAGAATCTGGCAATCATTTACCGCGATCTCAAGCGCTACGATGACGCGCTAAACTATGCCAAACAGGCGCTTGCTTCACCGGAAGCGAGCGAAGCCGACAAGCAACAGCTTGAGCTTTTCATCACCCAGGTTCAGAACAGCAAAAAAGAATAGTTGAGCGCCGGTCTGGCCGGTAAAAATTGCGCGCTCGCCGCCGGGTATGGTTCATATCGGGCGGCGAGCGCGCTTATTCCTCTGTCAACCAGATTTTTCAACCTGCCCCATCCGGGGCGTGAAAAAACTCCGGATATGCTTTGACCAACTCGGCCTTGAGCGGCCCAAAAACGTTGGGCGCATAAGGTAAGAGCAATTCCAACATTTCTACGCACAAGGCGCGAATTTCCCATTGCGCTTGCGGCGAGATGCGCAACCGAAAGACGTGGAGCAACTCGCGGAAATTCATCGTCACGATGATCCGCGTTGCGGTTGCATTGGGCAGCAAAAATCGTGCATCCTCCTTCTTGATCCCCAATTCGCGTAACCGGCGATACGCCTCTTTGATTCCTGCCAGTGTTGTTTCCCAGACCATCATCGCTTCGGGGTTGGCATCGATCTCGGCCGGGATCACCCACTCAGGATTTGACATATCCACGTAGCGTTGTGATTCTTGAGAATAACTGGCAATGCGATGTCGTACCAGTTGATGGCTGGCTGCGCGGCTGATGCCGCTTATCTCGAATGTTGCCGAGGCATGTTCGATGATCGACTCGTGTCCCTCTCGAATGCGCTGCCGGATAAACCGGGCTGTGGTTTGAGGGTCTTGATCGGCGTTTTCGGAACGATAACAGACCCGTCCGGCATATTCGATAATTGTTTCGGGGGTTGGCGCATTTGCCGACCCCGGCAGCAGAGAATGGGTAATGGCGATCAGCCTGACTTGCATCCAGACCTCCTGGGCAACAAGGTGGAATCGATAGGCGGGCAGAGTATAACATGCCGAACAAGACTTGTCAAAGGTCAGCGTGGAAAACTCAAGTGCAAGATTTTTCTAACCGGGCACTAACCTTTTGCGAGTAGAATGTGCTTGTCGGTTGGCTTTCGACGTTGATTTGAGTTCCGAGACACAGGAAATTGTAAAACGTCTTGACATTGCCAGAAGCTTGTCTGAAATGTAGCCAATGCATCGGGATGCGTCGGTATAGGCGGCATAGGGATGCCGCTTGTACAGCTTTTCGGATAGGTTCTTGGTGACATCAGTCTAAAGCTGGTCGTTGGGCGACTGATAGCCCAGAAAGGAGACAATCATGGCTTTGCTGAAAAAAGGCCGATAATACACTAAATCGCCTATTGGGGCATTGATCGGGCGTTTATCAGAACAGTTGACCAAACTCCAAGATATTTGATGATCAGATTATTTTTGGCTGTTCGTCATACTCGACCTTTTTTTCAGGAGACTCGATATGAGAACAAAAACATTGGCTCTGTCTATTGTTCTGCTTATGGCTCTGGTCTTTACCCTGACCAAGGTGTATGGGCTTGCGTTGTCTTTCGCACTGAATAACTCTGATTCATTTGGGAGTGTCGGAACATCTGAAACCACTGAAACACCACTGCAATATGACCCCTCATCCTTGCCGATCGAGAATCTGGAGACAAACCTCGTTGTGCACGCTGACGGAAAATGGGAAGGAAAAACCCGTCTATGCTTTCCCTCAACGAGTGAAAAGGCAGTCGTTGAGGAAATGCATCGCCGGGCCACCACTCTCTGGGAAAGCACAGGAATTCAGCATCGCCAGATGGCTATTTCTGCAGAGGAAGCCACCTGCTATACCCATTCTTTGAGCGGGTCAGACCCAGGCAGCCTTGTTGGGGCCGCTTTCACCAAGGCGACTATGAAAGACTGGCTTGGTGGCCCCATCGCCCTGCATCTTACAGGTTTACTGGATGCGGGGGAAACTCTGGAACTGGTCCTGCCAAGCAACCCCTCTACCGGCTATATCTGGGAAGTAGACCTTCCAGCAGAGCTCTCCTCTGTTCAGGTTGAAGCCGAAGAGTTTCAGCAACTTTCCCCGCTCCTGGGCGCGCCCGAATTGCAAATCGTCCGTGTTCACACAACAGAGACCCAACTTGTCCACCTTCACCTCTATTACCGGCGTCCCTGGGAAGCCGATACTTCCCCAAGCCGGGTGCTCTCTATTGAAACAGAGGGAGTCAGACTGGGGGAACTAAAATCGGTCCTTAGCGATTGGCCCGAAATCGCCCCCGCTTTCCAGGGCACAATCCAATGGGATGCTTACTTCTCATTGGAAACGCCTGCGCCATCCACAGAGCAATCTTTGCCTTCCTCTTCATCCTCTCCGGCGCAGCTTCCTTCCGCTTTCAACTGGTGCGACCAGAACGGTTGTACGCCGATCAAAGACCAGCGCGCCTGTGGTAGCTGCTGGGCCTTCGCCACTGTTGGGGTGCTGGAATCAGCCCTTCGTATCAGAGGGGGCATCACCAGCGACTTGTCGGAGCAGTATCTGGTTTCCTGCAATATGGATGGGTGGAGTTGTGGCGGCGGTGATTATGCTCACGATTACCACCAGTGGAAGAAACGTCCCAGTACAGCCGAGGCAGGCGCCGCGTTGGAATCGGACTTTTCTTACCAGGCTGCTGAATCTCCATGTAACAGCCCGCCCAACAATCCTTTTCGCGTCAATTCCTGGACTTATGTAGGAGGCAGCCCGCAGATGCCGTCAGTAGAGGCGATCAAGCAGGCTATCTATCAACACGGTCCGGTTGCCGCTGCTATATGCACTGGTCCATCTTTCAACAATTACTCTGGCGGGGTTTTCTCGACCAACGAAAGTTCACGTTGTCCACAATATCCTGTTAATCACGCTATCGTCCTGGTCGGGTGGGACGATGCCCGCCAGGCGTGGCGTTTGCGCAACTCCTGGGGTACTGGATGGGGCGAGAGCGGGTATATGTGGATTCGGTATGGAATCTCTAATGTTGGATATGAAGCCAACTATATCTCCTATGTGCCCCCTCAATCGCCGGGACCACAAAAGGTCTATCTCCCTCTTGCGCTGCGGAACTATTCGCAATCACCTCAGACTTCCGGCAGATGGCAAACCATCGTCAATGAGACCTTCGATGGGGCTTTTCCTACCGGCGGCTGGCAGATTGTGGACAATAATGGTGCGAACTATGGTGAGTATTACTGGGCCCGGCGATCCTGCCGACCTTATCAGGGCTCTTACAGCGCCTGGGCCGTCGGCGGTGGAGCTAATGGTTCCAGCAAATCCTGTGGTACCAACTATCCCAACTATTCCGATAGCTGGATGATCTACGGCCCCTTCAGTCTGACCGATGCTAGCGATGCGGAGTTAACTTTCCAGCTCTGGCTCAGAAGCGAAGCAGGTTATGATGGGATATGCTGGGGCGCGTCTACTGATGGCCGGAGCTTTGGTATGCGGTGTGAGAGCAGGAACAGCGGTGGATGGACAAGCCGCAGGCTGGACCTGATGAACGCTCCAGGTCTGGGCAATTTGACAGGCCGGCCAAACGTCTGGATTGCTCTGAGATTTATCTCGGATAGTTCCATCAACTACCCTGAGGGTGCCTATGTGGACAACCTCCTGCTGCGCAAGTATGTCGGAGCTCCCCCGACACCGGTACCCTATACTCCGGTGCCCACCATCACTCCGACTCCCACTTCAACTCCCACGCCTACACGGACACCCACATCCACACCCACTCCTACGCCGACGCCCGGCGGGCCAACTCCCACACTCACTCCCACTCCATCCGGCTGGGACATCTTGGTCAGCACCGACTTTGAGGGCGATTTCCCCGGTCCCTGGACTGTGTATGATGATGATGGGGCAACAAATGGCGAGTATTACTGGGGCAAGCGGAACTGTCGTGCCTTTGCCGGGAGCTTCAGCGGCTGGGCAGTAGGCGCAGGCGCCAACGGTGCCGCTTTGTCCTGTGGCAGCAACTACCCGAATTATGCTGGCTCTTCAATGGAATATGGCCCGTTCAGCCTGGTGGGAGCAACTGCTGCCGAACTACGTTACAAAGTCTGGCAAGTCACCGAGAGTTACTACGATTACATATGTCATGGTGCCTCTGTCGACAATGTCAAATGGTATGGTTCTTGCTGGTCAGGCAACTCGAACGGCTGGGTTGACCGCGTGTTCGACTTGTCCAACGTTTATCAGCTCGGCAATCTGTTGGGCCGGCCGCAGGTGTGGGTAAAGTTGTATTTTTACGGCGACTCCTCTGTGACCTATGCTGAGGGCGCGTACGTGGACAACGTTGTCCTGCGACGATGCCCGCAAGGAGCAACATGCCCGGCAGGTAGTTCATTGGCGCTTCCTGCCGATAGCAGAATAATAGAGGCTCCGTTCCAAGTCAATCGATCAAAGTAGCTTGCCCAACGGCGAGTTGGAGATAGCACTGGAATAACTGTCCGACCGGTAAGGGCGGAGTGTAGAGGGGCAGCAAAAGGAGACGAAATCGGGGAAAATGGGGAGCAGTTTTTCGGATGGGCTCTATGGTGTGCTGATCGGCCTGGTAAAACTGTAAAAACCTGCCTGACGAGGCACTACGCTTTCGGTTTGAACGTCCTCATCTTTGCCAAATGCCAGGTAACGCCGACAGCAATGCCCAATAGAATGAATTTCACCCACCATAGTGACACGACAAACCATGCCGCATAGCCAATCATGAGCCACAACAGCGAAATGGTGAGTACCTTGTGCTTGAGTGTTATACCTCTGCCTTCTCGATAGTTTCTGATGTATTCTCCACACCAGCGATTGGTTATCAACCAGTTATAAAACCGTTTTGAGCTACGAGCGTAGCAGATGGCGGCTAAGAGCAGAAAAGGAGTGGTTGGCAACACAGGCAAGAACATACCGAGAACACCCAAGGCCACACAAAGCGTACCGCTGACAATCAGCAGGGTTTTTGTTAGATCGTTCATTCTGACTTTTACACCACCGGTATACCATTGATATCTTTGAAAGGGCGCGGATCAGATCATCGGACAAGCCCATACCCATAAATCGACTTGCTCCGTCTTTTCTATCCGCGCCAATTTCCTACGATGGTTACCCACTGACCGGCTTCAGGCTCGGCGCGCCCTCTTCTGCGGCGCGATCGAGCACCGCCCTCAAAACCACATTCCTGCGGGTGATTTCACCGTGCTTGCGCCGTCGCCCAAGCAAAGCGCAGCTCGGTCAATGTTGGGCGGTGGCTCTGCGTGCCGACCTGTGTCGTGCCCGAAACCCCGCCGCATACCCATCCTGTCCAAGATGAACTGGGGCCGGCGTATCCGCTCCACGCGGTGACACCTCGCCGATAGCAAAAGGGCGTTGAATCGCCAACACCTTGCCTGACCCTACATTATGCGATGGAAAGCACATGTTGTCAACTCGACATTCACCTGCGGGGTGTATTTCAGAATGGGGGCGACTTATCAAACCGGCGTCCGGACGATGCTCAGGCCGGTCTGCAGACCGTGCCTGCGCATGTGGCGCGGTCTGGAGACCGGCCACAACGAGCTTGCCCTCAAGTTGAAATGCACCCTTACTGCGTGACCGGCTCGTTGCAATGTCACACCTCACCGATGTCTGAACCTGGTGATCGGTGCTCACGTTCATCTACAGCACTTGGCCTCCCGTTAATGATGCCCGGTACATCCGGCGGATCGGGACGGTCGCTTGAGAAATTTGACAAACCCCGCGAATAGGGATATAAGGATGCCTGCACAAATGCCAGGGCAGGCAAGCCAGAAGGCCGCTGAAAAAGCCCATTTTTACCAAAGAACACCAAGAACAAAGGTTTACGATGCTGTGAAGATACCAGAAATGCTTTGTGTCTTGGTGGTGAGAGGGTTTTTCAGCATGTTCTTGATGCTTATCTCTGAACCGCCGGAGATCTTGCCGACCACCGGTGTCGTCGGCGCGGGTAATCGGCCGCTGGTGTTGGCTGCGACGATGATCGGTTTGGGCGTGTTCATTTTGGCCTGGGGTGTGGTTCGGGAGCGAAAGGCAGGCAGATCGCGTCATCGTTAGACCGGTCCAAAATCGGCCTGTCGGAACCCCAACAAATGGTTACCCGTTCTGGTTGTAACCTGAGGTCGGCGCAGGTGTTTTAGTTATCGTCGGATTTGATCAGACGGACTGGCTGCTCAGATTTCGGAATGGGACACAGATCAACGCGGATCGGGCGGATCAACACGGAAAAGCTCCGTGAATATCTGTTGCATCCGTCCAATCCGTGTTCTATCCAAAAATCCGTGTGTCATTTTGTGAAATCGCAAGGGTGGGAGAAAAGCCAGGTTCGTTGTTGGCAATTTGAAGCCGGTTATTTTGGGAGGAGCAATGGACAGGCCCTGGTTTCAACATTATGATCCACATGTACCGCATACGATTGATTACCCCAACATCACCCTTGATCAGGCACTGAGCAACAATGCGCGCAGGTGGCCTGATGCTGTAGCCACCATCATCAAGGGGGGCAAGTTGACCTATGCCCGCCTTGATGTGCAGGTCGATCGGCTGGCTGCGGCTTTGCAGCAATTTGGCGTCCAAAAGGGCGATCGGGTGGCCATTCACCTGCCCAACTGTCCACAATTTGTCATCGCCTACTATGCGACATTGCGCATCGGCGCCATTGCCGTGCCTTGCAATTCAACCTATGTGGCACGCGAACTGGAATATCAGCTCAACGATTCGGGGGCAGAAACGCTGATCACCTTTAGCGCATTCTATGCAATGGTCAAAGGAATTCGTGACCGCACCCCGCTCAAGCGGGTGATCGTCGCTAAAATTCAAAGCTATTTTCCACCGCTGCTCGGCATTTTGTTCACCCTGTTGATGGAAAAGAAACATGGTTACCATGCCGACATTCGCGGTGACGCCGAAACCTATTGGTTCGATGAGTTGCTCAAAACGGCCCCGCTCAAGCCTGCGCCGGTGGTCAAAGAGCCGGATGACACGGCGGTGTTGATGTACACTGGCGGCACGACCGGCGTCTCCAAAGGGGCACAGCTCACCCATCGCAACCTGGTTTGCAACACCGTGCAGTGTTCATACTGGTTGAACACGCTCGACAAAGCGCCGCGGATGCTGACCGCATTGCCTCTTTTCCACAGCTATGCCATGACCTCGTGCATGAATCACGCCCTGTTCAACGGCGGCTGCATCATCCTGGTGCCCAACCCCCGCGATCTGAAAGATGTGCTCAACACCATCACCCGCTTCAAGCCGACTATCTATCCCGGTGTGCCGGCCATGTATGTGGCGATTAACAACAATCCGGATGTCGCGGCCGGCAAGTATGACCTCAGTTCGCTGCAGGCCTGCGTCAGCGGCGCGGCCGGCCTGCCCGGCGAGGTGCAGGAAAAGTTCCAAAAACTGACCGGCGCTTCTCTGGTCGAAGGGTATGGTCTCAGCGAGGCCTCACCGGTCACCCACATCAACCCGGTGTTCAACGGCCGCAACCGCATCGGCTACATTGGCCTGCCGCTGCCCGACACCGATGCCAAAATCGTCGATGTGGAGACCGGGGAGCGTGAATTGCCTCCCGGTGAGGTGGGTGAGTTGTGTATCAAAGGTCCTCAGGTGATGAAGGGCTACTGGAATATGCCTACCGAGACGGAAAATGTGCTGCGTAACGGCTGGCTTTACACCGGCGACATTGCGATCATGACCGAGGATGGCTTTTTCCAGATTCAAGATCGGAAAAAGGACATGATCCTCGGCGCCGGGGGGTATAACGTCTACCCGCGCGAGATCGAAGAGGTGCTGTACAAACATCCCAAGGTCAAAGAAGTGGTCGCTGCGGGGGTTCAGGTTGAGGCACGGGGCGAGCGCCCCAAAGTGTGGATTGTGCTCAAAGAGGGCGAAACGGCTACCGAAGAAGAGATTCTCGCCTTTTGCGAGGAAAATCTGGCGCCCTACAAGCGGCCGCGCTTTGTCGAATTTCGCGACGAACTGCCCAAAACGATGGTCGGCAAGGTCTTGCGCCGTGAATTGATCCGGCAAGAGCGGGAAAATAAGCCTCAGTAGACCTCAATTGGGTTATGGAGTACAAGCGGCATAGGGATGCCGCTTGTACCGACGCATAGGGATGCCGCTTGTACCGACGCATAGGGATGCGTCGGTTGCGCTTTTCGGATAGGCCCTTAGCCGGAGCGTTTTGCTTGAAGGCACTACGCCGGGGGCGCTGGCGGTCTACTGAGCCTGATAAAATAAAAAAACCGGCCAGGGTGTAACATCCCTGGCCGGTTTGGTGTTTCAATTATACGCTGCCACCGGTACCGGTTTGGTCTCACCGAGGATTTCTCGGATTTCATCGCTGTCGAGCGTTTCCACCTCGATCAGGCGGGTGGCGATGGCTACCAGTTTGTCCTTCTTTTCGATCAACAGGTGTTTGGCCCGCGTGTAAGCCTCATCAATCAATGCGCGCACTTCTTGATCGATTTGTTGGGCCATGTTCTCGCTATAATCGCGCTGCTCCGAGATTTCGCGTCCCAGAAAGACCAGTTCCTCTTTTTGTCCAAAGGTCATCGAGCCGAGTTTTTCGCTCATTCCATAGCGGGTGACCATCTGACGGGCCATTTTGGTGGCCCGTTCCAGGTCATTGCTGGCCCCGGTGGTCACGTCATCAAAGATCAGCTCTTCGGCGACGCGCCCGGCTAACAGGGCGGCCATGTCATCACGAAATTTGTTTTTGCTCATCAATAGCCGGTCATCTTCGGGCAGGCTCATGGTAAAACCAAGCGCCATTCCCCGTGAGACAATGGTCACCTTGCGAACCGGGTCGCAGTGAGGCAAAAAGTGTTGCACGATGGTGTGCCCGGCCTCGTGATAGGCGAGGATTTCTTTTTCTTCCTCGGTGATCAGACGGCTCTTGCGTTCCGGGCCGGCGATGACCCGCTCGATCGCTTCTTGAAACTCGCTCATTTCGATCCGTCGTTTGTTGCGTCGCGCGGCCAAAATTGCTGCCTCGTTGACCAGGTTTTCGATGTCTGCGCCGACAAAGCCCGGCGTCAATTTGGCCAACACCGAAACATCCACATCGGCAGCCAGCGGTTTGCCTTTGACGTGCACGTTGAGGATCGCCTCACGTCCCTTGACATCGGGGCGATCGAGCACTACCCGGCGGTCAAAGCGGCCCGGTCGGAGCAACGCCGGGTCGAGAATGTCCGGCCGGTTGGTTGCGGCGACCACAATCACGTTGGTGTCGGTGTCAAAACCGTCCATCTCGACCAAAATCTGGTTCAGGGTCTGCTCTCGTTCGTCATGGCTGCCGCCCAGGCCGGCGCCGCGATGGCGCCCCACCGCGTCGATCTCGTCTACAAAGACAATGCATGGCGAATGACGTTTGGCCTGGTCAAACAAGTCGCGCACGCGCGATGCGCCCACGCCGACAAACATTTCGACAAATTCGGAGCCGCTGATGCTGAAAAAGGGCACCCCGGCTTCGCCGGAGACGGCTTTGGCCATCAACGTTTTGCCGGTGCCCGGTGCGCCGACCAGCAGCACCCCTTTGGGAATGCGTGCACCGAGCGAGATGAACTTTTCCGGCTCTTTGAGAAATTCGACCACTTCACGCAATTCTTCTTTGGCCTCATCCACGCCGGCCACGTCATCAAAGGTGACCGTCGGCTGATCGCCGGTGAACATGCGGGCGCGACTTTTGCCAAAAGAGAGCGCCTGGTTGTTGGTGCCCTGCGCCTGGCGGAACATAAAGTAAATCATCCCTACCACCAGCAATGTCGGCAAGATGGTGCCGAATGCGGTCAGAATGTTGAGCCAATCGGGTGGGGGAACAAACTCGATCCTTGAAATCGCGCTCAAATGCTCTGTCGTCACGCCCAGGTTACGCAGGGTTTCCAGCAGACCGACCCCATACTCTTTGAACACCACAGCCTGGGCCTGTTCACCGTTCTTTTTGCGATAAGTGACTTCAATTTTGTTTTCTGTCGTTGCAACCAGTCGCTCAACACGACCTTCACGGATTGCCTGAGCCAGTTCCGTGATATCCATGCGATCTGGGGTGGTGGAACGTTCCATTACCTGCCAGATGATTAACACAATTGCCGTCAAAATGAGCAGGTAAACCAGCCCATTTCGCCAATAATTTGATCTCACTACCTGTCCTCCAATATTCTGGTCACGACGCCCACTGCGCCGTTCTTGATCGTTTGTGAATTATACAAGGTTTAGACGATCTTGGCAACCTCTATCTGACCTCAATTTCTCCGACCAGGATTGCGTTGTCGGAAACGTTGGCCAACCCGCCGTCGACCACGTGCAGGCGCTGTTCGCCTTTGTACAGCCCCAGACGAACCGTATAAATGCCCTGAGGGGTATTGGTTGGCAGCATCAGCTCGTGAACGCTGGTCAACGTTTCGTCGATTGGCCACGTCGAAGTGGGGCGATCGGCAAGTGGGGGCCGGTCGAGTTGGGTCAAAATTTTGCCGTTCGCGTCGGTGATATGAATGAACAGGTCATAGTCTTGCGGCAACCGGTCGAGCATATGCCACGTCAACATCACTTCCAGCTTGTCGCCGGGACGCAAGGTGCGTGTATTGAACGTGCATGAAACGAGGATCACCTTGTAATCCAGGTTGGCGCGCACTTCTCCCTCGGCGCCGCTGCTGACGGTCAGTGTGACCGTGCTGCCGGCCAGAATTTCGGTGCCCGGCGGAGGCTCCTGGTCAATGACCAACCCTTTCGGCTCCATGCTGCGTGTCTCGCTCAAAACGACGGTCAGGCCGAGGTCTTGCAGGTCGAGCTGTTTGATCTGGGCCGGAAAGCCCACGGCCAGCGGCATGACCACTGTCGGCGGTCCCAGGCTAAGCGATACGCCAACCTCGCTGTTGATGGCCACCTGTGTGCCGGCAGAGATTGTCTGCGAGACCACATGGTTGACCGGAATCTGCATGTCGTTCACGCCGGAAAGTACGGCCAGCACCAATTTGTTCTCTCTGGCCAGCCGTTCGGCTTCTTCAAAGGGCTTGCCGACCAGTTCCGGCACCGTCACCCGTTCTTCCGGTGGAACGGTTGGCGTGGGAAAGATTGCCGTGACCGGTGTTTCACCGCCCACTTGGGGCGTCCAGGTGGAGGTAGGGATCGGCGTGGCGACGGCCGGTGTCGGTGTGGGTCGGGCCAGCGCGCGGGTGATGACGGTTCCCCACAAGGGGATCAGGCCCATGACGGCTGCCAGGGCGATGATGCCCAGGATAAACAATGTCCAGTCGAACGGTGCTGCCGGCACGGGGGCCGTCGTTGGCAAAGGCTGGGCCACCGGTTCGGCAGGAAACCCTTTCGGTTCGACCACCGTTGGTTGGAGTGTCGAAACCGGCGTAAGCGGCTGGGTGACTGCCTCGCCGCGTTGGCGATAACTCTTGAGCAGTTGGCCCATTTGGCCGGCCGTGCGGTAGCGCTTGTCCGGCTCTTTGGCCAATGCACGGTCGATCACCTGACATACATAGCGAGGCACGCGCGGGTTGATCTGTTCAACCGGCGGGGGCGCGTTGAGCAGATGTTGACGGGCGATTTCGGCAGCGGTGGGTGCGATAAAAGGTCGCTTGCCGGTCAGCATCTCGTACAGGATGATGCCGATGGCGTATACATCGGTGGCGGGGGTGATCGGCTTGCCGGAGACTAACTCCGGCGCAGCGTAATGAGGCGTTCCCCAGTTGACGCCACTGCGTAGCGATCCGGTGTCGATGCGGTGAGCAATGCCAAAATCGGCAATTTTGACCTGTCCATCGGCCAAAACCAGGATGTTTAACGGTTTGAGGTCACAATGCACAATGCCGCGCTGGTGCATAAATTCGGCGGCAGCACAAATCTGGGTGACAATGTCCAGGGCGCGTCCTACCCGAAAAGGTGCTTCAGCATGGATCAATTCTTGCAGCGTTGGCCCCTGCACGTATTCCATCACAATGTAATCCGTGTCGCCATCCTGACCGATGTCATACACGGCCACAATGTTCGGATGTGGAATGCCTGCGGCTGCCTGTGCCTCACGTTGAAAGGCCTCGTTGGCCTGATCACCACCGCGCAAGACTTTGACTGCCACCGTGCGTTTGAGTTTCAGATCTTGCGCCTTGTAAACGCTGGCCATGCCGCCTTCGCCTTCCAGCGACAGCAATTGATAACGACCGTTAAGCGTATCTCCAACACCGACCACAATTCAACTCCATCGGGTTTGCCAAACCTTTAGGGTTTTGGCCAGAAAAGACGTACAAATGTGCTACCGCCCAGTGCAAAAAACACCATCTTGATTGTCTTACCGGCCCAGCAAACCAATAAAAACTGCCAGACCGGCACCTTGAGCGCGCCGGCCACCATGCCGGCCACGTCGAACAAGGGATTGGGGATGATCGCCAGCACAAAAATCACCCACAGGCCATATTGGTTTGTCCAGTTCACCACCCGTTCGTAGGTTTCCCGGTTCTCGATCACTGCCCGCCCGCTGTACCCGGCCAGATAGCCGGTCAATTCACCGATTGACGCCCCTAAACCGGCCACAATGCCGACCAGAAATGGGTTGAGAAATGGCCCGACTGCCGAAACAACGGCCAGGCTGGGCACCGGCATGATGACCGTCGCGTTGCCCAGCAGGTTGACTACAAACACTCCCAGGTAGCCGTAACGCTGAAACTGAGTGGGATCAACGCGGCGGCCGATGACGATCACGGCGGCTGTGATGATCATGGCCAGTGCCAGTGTCATGATCGACCGCCCAATTTGCCTGCCGGTGGGCCGGGATTTGCTCATGGACGGTGAAGGCTGTGGCTGCTCTGGCGTTTTGTCTTCGGCCATGCCGGTTGCCTCGCTTTAATCGAACTGGATTTGTGTTTGGGGAAGTTCAGGTCTCAACCGGTCTATGCCTGTGGTTAAAACCGGCTCAAACCTTAACTCTGCTATCGGATTCGTATCTATTCAGCCCGATTGAAATCGGTTTTTGGGGCGCACGGCGCCGGTCGGCGCAGGCCGACCTTGGGCCGCAGGCCCCCAAAGGTGACTCGAGTCACCGCCAATTGAACCGGATAAGGACATTATAGCATGTTCTGAACGGGATGCAAAGAACAGGTCGTTCAGGGTGTTCGAAGCAGAAGCGATTTGGGCTATACCGGTACCGCTTTTACCGCCCGGAGTCGAGGCTTCAGCCGGTTTGAGCGGCGTTTGCACCGGCTAAAGGATTGGGATTTGGTTCGAAATCCCGTTCAGGCGTACATTTCAGTTTGGGGGCGATTGGTACTGTGTCTGGATCATTCTTACTGCGGCGGTAACTACCTACCTGATTGGCCTGCCGCTATGCGCTGATTGGAAATCAGCCTTTCCGGGCACGCTGTGCCGGACGTCGGCTTGCGCCGACGCCCCAGGTCGGCGCAGGCCGACCGCAGGCCGAGGGCCTATGGCGGGCGACTTGTCGGCACGTAGGTAGTCACCTGCGGCGGTTGAAAACCCAGGTGCAATCTGCCCTGGAATGGCCCTGTAACGGCGGTTACGGTTGCTTTATCGTTCAAGCTATGCTAGAATCAAATCAACATGAATGGATAGAAGGAGTTGTCGATGTCTTTTCGCCTGTCCCTGTCCAATTGGGTAGACAGGAAGCCCGGTCAGACGCTGGAATTTATGGCCGATCTCGACCCGGACGCATTGGCCGAGACCCTGGTTGCTTTCGCCAACAGCGATGGTGGAACCGTGGTTCTGGGCGTCGATCCGTCGGGGCAGGTTCAGGGCGAGATCACGGCCGAGGATGCCGAGGATGTGTTGCGGCTGGCCTTAGGGCAAGGACGGCCGATTGTGCGCACCGAATGGCAGCAAAGTCAGGTTGAAGGCGGCACCGTGGTGGTGATCTATGTGCCGCGCAGCAGTGAACTGCACTCACTGGCCGACGGCCGCGTGCTCATCCGTTCTGGCGCACAAAATCGGCCGTTAGGCGGCGACCAGATCGTTCATCTGGCGGCGACCAGGGCCGGTGGGGATTTCGAACTGGAGCCGGTCGATAAAGCAACCCTCGACGACCTGGATCGGGATTTGATTGCCGAATACCGCGCCAACCGCGCCGAGCGACAGCGGCGGCCGGTTGTCGGCGATGATGTGTCGATGCTGATCAACGCCGGCGCCTTGACCGAAGATAAAACGCCGACGGTGATGGGGGTGCTGCTGTTTGGTCGCGCGCCACAAGACTTTTTGCCGCAAAGCAAGTTGATTTTTGTCCGTTTTGCCGGGACGGAAATGCGTGGGCCGGGCGGCCTGCCCGGCTATTCGCGGCGCGAAGAAATTGTCGGCCCGCTGCCGCGCTTGATCGAAGACGCCTGGCAGGTGATGTGGGAAGAAATGCGCGTTGCCGCCGTCGTCAAGGGGCTGGTGCGCGAAGAAAAGGCCGAGTATCCGCCCTTTGCCGTCCGCGAGGCATTGGTCAATGCCGTCTGTCACCGCGATTACCGGCTTTCCGGACGGCGCATCGAAATCCGTATGTTCGACGACCGCATGGAAGTGATCAGCCCGGGTGGGCTTCCGGGCTACATTACGGTCGATAACATCGTTGAGGAACATTTTTCGCGCAATCCACGCCTGGTCAATGGACTGTTTCAGTGGGGATTCATCGAAGAATTGGGGCTTGGCATCGACCGTATGATCGAGGATATGATCAATGCCGGACATCCGGCTCCCGAGTTCCGCGATACTCCTTACTCGTTCACCGTGACCCTGCGCAGCAACCGGGTGCGTCGGCCGGTGATGACGTGGGAATCGAGCATGAACGAGCGACAACTCCAGGCGATTTCTTTTGTCCAGGAATGGGGACGCATTACCAACCGCGATTATCGTATGCTCTGTCCCGATGTCTCGGCAGAGACCTTGCGCCTTGATCTGGCCGACCTGGTCGAACGGGGATTTTTGATCAAGATCGGCGCCAAAAAAGGAACGTATTATATTCTCAAGAACGCTCCGGGAACATAAAGGACGGCCACATGCCAGAGGAGTGAGAAGGCATTGCTGTTGCCCACCCGAGATACGGCTATTGCCCGGTTTACTTGGTTCTGTTTCGACTACCCAGGCTCATTAGATTTTGGAGCCGAGGCTTTAGCCGGAACGTTCCGCTGGAAGACGACACTCCGGGTGATCTCTTGCGGTCTGCTAAGGCTTTTGAATTAGGGCCTATCCGAAAAACCGTACAAGCGGCATCCCCATGCCGCTGATACCGACGCATAGGGATGCGTCGGCTGCGTTCTTACCGACGCATAGGGATGCGTCGGCTATCCGAAAAACCGTACAAGCGGCATCCCCATGCCGCTGATACCGACGCATAGGGATGCGTCGGCTGCGTTCTTACCGACGCATAGGGATGCGTCGGCTTGCCAACTCGTATAAAAGCGAGTAGAATAAGCTCACTCGTTCCTTTTAGAAAGCGGCAAATCATCAACAGGTCGCATGCAATCAAAAGCCAAGTGGTCAGTAGACAACTTGAGCATCGGCCTGACAAAGGCATGCATGATCGGTGAGTACACCAACAGGGATTGTCCCCTTTAGATTGTATCATTCTCTTTTGCTCGCCAGGCTGGAAAGGTCCAAACAATCGATCTGCCTGCTCGAAACGCTGATCTATCCCCGTCCGGCATGGGTGCGAGCACTGGCTTCTTTTCTGGCATTAGAAGAGGGTCATACCTGGACCTATCTCTTGAGCCAGTCTCGACGCGATGGACAGGTAGAGCAAGGGTTTGTTCAGGCTTTTCAGCCTGCGGAAGGAAGCAAAGCCTATCTGCTTAGCATTGCGCCGCGATTGGATGGTGATGAGGGACGGTCGCTCTGGCATCGCCTGCTCGGTCACCTGATGTCGGTAGCCGCCGAACGGGGATTTTGTAGCCTTTACGTTTCGGCCGAAGAAGCAAGCCCCGAACTGGAAGCATGGACTGAAATCGGCTTTAGTGTTTATGCCCGTGAAGAAATTTTGCGTCTGTCGCCCGATGCATGCCCGCAAACCACGGCATGGCCAGACGTTCGCCCTGAACATGAGGGCGATCGATGGGCAATCGGGCAGCTTTACAGGTCGGTGACACCTCATCTGGTACAACAGGCCGAACTGGCCGGCCGGCCGGTGGAAACGGCATCCTCCTACCATCCGCCGATTTTCAACCATGGCGAGGGGTTTGTCTTGTCAAACGGGGCGGATGTTGTCGGGTACGGCCATCTGATTTTTGGACAACGCGGCCACTGGTTGACCTTGATGGTCGACCCCGGCGTCGGTGAACAGCGGATCGGTCGGTTGATCGATTATGCGCTGGCGCTGCTCGATTATTATCCGCTTTACCCGGTGTATTGTGCCATCCGCCATTACCAGGAAGGTTTGCTTGGTCCGCTCCAGGCGCGCAATTTTCAACCTTTCTCGACGCAATGCTGCCTGGTCAAGCACACGGCGGTGCGTGTCACCGAGTCAACACGGGTGGTGGTCTCGGGTTGGGAGAACCGCGTCCAGGCGCCAACAACAACGATCTCGCCCAGCGAGACGATCAAAGGTGTATATGAGAGATAAGAATAACGACGATTTAGCTGCCTTGCTGGCCGTGCTCCCGCCAGATATCAAGCAGGCATTGCAGCAGGCCGGCCAGCTTGAAGATTTGTTGGAAGTCATTTTAGACCTGGGACGCGTTCCCGAAGCACGTTTTGTTGACCGTGAAATTGCTCTGAGTGACCGCGAGGTGACCCGTGAAGAGATCGATGCTGTTGTTTCGCAAATCAGCGAATTTGACGCCGATAACCGTGCCGGCATCGAGCGCACACTGCACCGCATTTCGGCCATCCGCAACCGTCGTGGCGACATCGTCGGTTTGACATGCCGCGTCGGACGGGCGATCCAGGGGACGATCGGCATCATCGAAGACATCATCCTTTCCGGCAAAAGTGTGCTCTTGATGGGTCGTCCCGGCGTGGGCAAAACGACCATGTTGCGCGAAGCAGCACGTGTGTTGGCCGAGAAAAAGCGGGTGGTGATCGTGGACACCTCAAATGAAATCGGCGGCGACGGCGACATCCCCCATCCGGCTGTCGGGCGGGCACGGCGGATGCAGGTTGCTCAGCCTTCCCTCCAGCACGAGGTCATGATCGAGGCGGTGGAAAACCACATGCCTGAAGTGATCATCATTGACGAGATCGGGCGCGAACTGGAAGCGCTGGCTGCGCGCACCATCGCCGAGCGTGGAGTTCAACTGGTGGCTACGGCACACGGCAACACGCTTGAAAATCTGATGCTTAACCCGACTCTGTGTGATTTGATCGGCGGCATCGAGAGCGTCACGCTGAGTGATGAAGAAGCGCGGCGGCGACATACCCAAAAGACGGTTCTGGAACGCCGTGCGCCGCCGACCTTTGATGTGGTGGTTGAAATTCAGGCCTGGGATCGGGTGGCCGTTCACCTCGACGTGGCCAAATCGGTCGATGGGTTGTTGCGCGAAAAGCCGATCCCGCCGCAAATCCGCTATCGAGATTCGAGCGGGCGGATTCGCAGTGAGCAGCAGGTTGAAGAAAACCTGGTCGAAGCAGTGGTGCCGACTTCGCCGACGGCCGTTGCCGTGACCAGGGCCCTCCAACCGATGCGCATCTATGCCTACGGAGTGGCGCAAAATCGGTTGCAACAGGCCGTACAAAAGCTGGCCTTGCCGGTGACCATCGCCGACGATTTACAGCAAGTGGATGCCGTTATCACCCTCAAATCTTATTATCGTGACCGTCCCAAGACTTTGGTGATGGCCGAAGATGCCGGCATTCCGATCTATGTTTTGCGCGCCAACACTGTGCTGCAAATCGAACACTGTCTGGCCGATCTCTTTGACCTGGTCGGCGAAGACGAGTTGAGCCGGGCTGTGCGCGAAACCCAGCAGGCTATTCACAAGGTGATCGCCGGGGCCAAAATGGTCGAGCTGTCACCACAAAACGCTTCGATCCGCCGCCAACAACACCAAATGGCTCGTGAATACCAGCTGGTTTCTCAAAGCAGAGGCAAAGAGCCGTACCGACGGGTGCGGATTTACCGTGAATGAGCGATTTTTGAGAATATATATGTAAACGTACGAAAGGAGGCCGGACTTGAAACTCTTGATCTGCGTTATTAACAGCGACGATATGCACGCGCTGATCGACGCGCTGATGGCAGATGGGTATCGGGCCACAACGATCAGCACCACCGGCGGATTTTTGCGTGAGGGCAATGCCACGCTGTTGATCGGCGTCCCCGATGAGGATGTCGATCCGGTGCTCAAGATCATCAAGCAAAATTGCCACACCCGCACCCAATACGTCAATCCACTGCCGCCAACGATGGAGTCCGGCGAATTGTATATGCCCACCCCTATTGAGGTTCAGGTCGGCGGGGCGGTGGTTTTTATTCTCAATGTGCATCGTTTTGAGCGGTTTTGAGCGGGAAAAGTGCGTGAGGCGTGAGGCGTGAGACATGATCACGCTTCACGCCTCAAACATATCGGTTCTATAAATCTACGAAACCATCGCTGCCCATTCCGCCGCCCATTCCGTCGAGGCCTTCGGCCAGTTCTGGCATGCTGGCTTCGATCTCTTCGGGAGATTGGCCGGCTTCTAGCCTGTCGATGACTTCGTTCAGCTCGGGAGGCATTTCTTCACCCACTTCCTGGCTCATCTTGCGCATCCAGCGGGCAATTGATTTGGGGTCTTGTTCGTCGAGGCCGGCCAGGTTGGCCGGATCGGCCAGGCTTTCCATATGAGCTTCTTCAGAACGGAGAACGGCTACCCGCGAAACAAGCCGGCGAAAGTTATGTGCGCCACACCGTGGGCATTGAAGTGATTGTTCATCGATCGCGAAGGAGCGCCAAAATTTGCGCGCTTTTTGACCACAAGATTTACATTGATATTCGTAGATAGGCATTGTTAATCCTCCTCAGACTTGTCGGCCCTTAGACCCAATACCTTTCAAACAAGACGCTGGAGTAGAGGCTTCAGCCGGATTTCCGGTCTTTTTCGCCTGATGGCTCAACTCCGGAACGTTATTTGAAAAGTATTGCTTGGAACCTATCCGAAAAACCGTACGAGCGGCATCCCTATGCCGCTTATACCGACGCATAGGGATGCGTCGGCTGCGTTTTTCGGATAGGCCCTTATTATAGTGTAAATCCTAAAGAGGTGCAAAGGGGTTGGGCCGAGGGTGTTCGATGCAAATTCCAATCTGGGGATGGAGTCGAGGCTTTAGCCGACGCAAACGTGGCTCAAACCGGCTGAAGCCTCGACTCCAAGCGGAAAAAGCGGCATCGGCGTAGCCCAAATCGCTACTGCTTCGAAAGCCCGCCGGCAGATGGTGTCGAGATTCTACATGATATTTTGTCAGGGTGCAAAACGTGGCCGATGAATTGATAAACGAACCCCCAACCAGGGGATTTCAGTGCGCATCTGTCATTTCTCCTGAGCAAGAAGACCTGTATCATTTTGAACGGCCGCCCTTGTTGATTGTGATTTCGGGCACCTCGGGGGCGGGCAAAGATTCGGTGGTCAAGGCATTGGCCCGGCGGATGGAGTCCAGGGGGGCGCCGATTCATTTTGTGGTCACCGCCAATTCGCGTCCGCCGCGCGAAGGTGAGGTGAACGGCATCGATTACATCTTTGTCTCGACCGAAGAATTTGAGCGCATGATCGCCGATGGCGAATTGCTCGAATATGCGCGGGTTTATGATCAATACAAAGGAGTGCCCAAACAACAGGTTCGTGAGGCGATGGCAAGTGGCAAAGACGTGGTGATGCGTCTCGACGTGCAGGGGGCAGCCACCATCCGTGCTCTGGCGCCAGAGGCTATTTTGATCTTTATCACCACCTCGTCTGAACAAGAGTTGATCGCGCGGCTCAAACGCCGTCGTACCGAGGTTGATAGCCAGCTCGCGGTGCGTATCCAAACCGCGCGCGAAGAAATGCGACGTATTCCCGAATTTGATTATGTTGTTCCCAACGTCGAAGGGCGGCTAGAGGAGACGGTCGATGTCATTGTTTCGATCATCACGGCCGAAAAACACCGTACCACGCCGCGCCGAGCCCGATTATGACCGAACATCCGGTTGCTCCCAACCCGGCTGCCTTGCCGAGCGTGCGCCTTGCCTTGCCGCAATCCAGACCCATTGCCGTCTGGGTCATTTTAGGGCTGAACATTTTGGTCTGGCTGGGCATGCTGGTCATGGCCATGCAAATTGTTGTTGACGAGAGCGGCGGGCAAATCGTTCGTTACCCCGACCGGTTTTTGCTCTCGGTGATCAACTTGAGTACCGATGCCGAGATGCTCATTGCTTTTGGGGCCAAATATGATCCGCTCATTGTGCAGGGACAGTTATGGCGATTTTTTACGCCGATTTGGGTTCACGTTGGGCTGGTTCACTTGCTCTTTAACTGTTATGCCATCTATGTGGTCGCGCCGCCGATTGAGCAGATTTTCGGCACGCCGCGTTTTTTGTGTATTTATCTGCTCTCCGGCACTTTTGGCGTGTTGTTCAGCTTTATCATGTCTCCATACCTGTCGGCCGGCGCGTCGGGGGCTATCTTTGGGCTGATCGGCGCGCAGGCGGCCTTTTTCTACCGCTATCGGCACGTCTTGGGCCAACGTGGACAGCGCCGGTTTCAAAACACGATCATTGTGATCTTGTTCAATCTGGTTATGACCTTTGTCGTGCCGGGAATCGATATTTGGGGACATCTCGGCGGTTTGTTGAGCGGCCTGATGCTTGGATGGTGGACGATGCCTCGCTATGAGCCGATCGTCGCACCGGATGGCCCACGGCTGATCGACCGACAAACCTTTCGGCAATGGGGTAGGGTGGTGCTGATCGGCGTTGCCGTATTTGTGGCGCTTGCCTGGCTGTCGACTGGGATCAAATCGATAAAATAAAATTGGACTCTGACCAATCTACGTCTGGTAGGGATGCCGAGGCTTTAGCCGGATTTTAACCACCAGATGTAAACCGGCTGAAGCCTTAACTCCCGAAATCGCCAGAATTAAGAATAAAAACTCTTGGTTCGCTCATTTTTTGACTGGATTTGAAAAATGGGGTAACCTATCGGCATGGCCGAAGAACTTACCGTGACAACTGAACGAGTGGATGATATCCCGCTCCTTATCGCATGGATGGAGCAC
>Ga0209101_1000218_pt1 | contig 49553 bp, 27 predicted proteins | sample ConPoolayeCmetaG_FD_185481 | JGI IMG/M metagenome (GOLD analysis project Ga0209101, IMG submission 185481) | Hot spring microbial mat communities from California, USA to study Microbial Dark Matter (Phase II) - Cone Pool mat layer C metaG... ... | reverse complement strand
GGTCAAACGCACCACCCCGGACGGCAAAAAGGAACAAATCGAAGTCCGCGGCCCGGCTATCGCATTGCCCCTGTACCAGGGAGTGATGATCTGGCAGTTTGACTTTGCGGCAGCCTCGTACGTGCGCGGCGCAGGCAACCGCACAACATGGAAAAAACTAGCGTGGCCGCAAAAATTTCTCGAACCACAATTCTTGATGGCACGGGCATGTGTGCAAGCCGAAGACCAAGCATTGAGATGGCTGAAGGTCGTCGTGCGAAGAGTCACCAATGCTACCAACGAACGTGCCGTAGTGAGCTGCTTGCTAAGCGACCTGCCTTGTGGCGATAAAGCGTCAATCGTACAGCCGCGCGACGTGCTCACAAGGGGACCGGTACTTGTAGGTATTTTCAATTCTTTGGTATTTGACTGGGTCGCTCGGGCAGCCATGCCGTCAACGCAGCTTGATTGGCACGTTTTGGCAGACTTGCCCATACCACAGTGGACAGATATCCTTGGGCGATTCATCCACGTCAATGCATCGCTGGGGCTTCCATCGGTCCAATTTGCATCGCCCTGGTGTGTGCATGGCACGCGCGATGCTTGGAAGAGTGGGTGGGCCATTAGAGAGGCTGAACGTACTCGTCTCCGGGCATTGGCAGACGCACTTGCTGGGAAAGTTATTGGTATCTATTGGGATGATATGCTGGCAATTTTGGCGGGGATAACACACGGAACGGATCAACTCAGGAAGGCGCACCGCAAACTCGCCCTCGAGCCCAAAGGTTTCTGGCGAGTGGACAAGGACAAGCCGCCGGAGTTGAGGCAAACGGTCTTGGCGCTGGTGGCCTTTCATGACCTTGAGCAGAAGATCGACTCGGCCGGCGGTGACGTTGAGCGGGGCATCGAGGCGTTTTTCAATCAGAACGACGGCGAAGGGTGGATGCTGCCCGAGACGCTGCGGCTGGCCGATTACGGGCTGGGCCACGACGAGCGCGCCCGGCAGCACCAGCCGGTCCGCGCCTGCTTCGGCCCGCGCTTCTACGACTGGCAACTGGTGCAATCTGTCGAGGAGTCGTGGTGCGAATGCCACCTGCACGCCCGAAATCTGCTGGGCCAGGAAGGTTATCGTAAACTTCTGATAGAGACACTTCGCCCGTTGCCACCGCAGCGCCGCCAGGAGTATCTTGGCTATGCGGAGCGGATTTTGGACTCCTCGGGCTACAGTCGGCTGCTGGCGGAGCTGGCCGGTGGCCCTCAGCCTGCCGGCAACGACTGCCTGCAGGCAGCCGACGCGCCGCCGGGCCTGCTATTCGATACTGGCGATATGCCCTTGTTCGGGCGCAAAGAAGAGGACTAAGCCATGGCGCTGAACCCGATCGCCTTCGCCGAAAAGGTCATTCGCAGTTTTCTCCGCTACCAGTTGACGGCCTATCCGTTTGCCGACCCGCGCTTGCACGACCAGATGCGGCAGCTTTTGAACCTGGACCAGGTGCGGCGCACGCCGCTGATGAAAGGGCCGTTCGTAAGCCTGTCGCAGAGTTTCCGCGAAGGGGCCACCGTAGGCCAGTTGGCCGACGCAGGGCTTTTGCATCCGCACATGCGGCAGATCGTCGGCAAGCGCGTGGGACGTTTGTACGGGCACCAGGAGGATGCGATTCGGGCGATCGTGACCGGCAAGAGCACGCTGATATCGACCGGCACCGGCTCGGGCAAGACGGAGTGCTTCCTGTATCCGATCATCAGCAAGTGTCTGGAGTTGCGCGACCAGGGCGCGCCGTCGGGCATCTCGGCGGTGATCGTCTATCCCATGAACGCCCTGGCCGAAGACCAGTTGGAGCGCCTGCGCGGATTGCTGGCCGGCAGCGGCATCAGCTTCGGCATGTACATCGGCAAGACGCCGGAGGAGGAGCGCGAAGTGGCGGGACATCGCCTGCGGCCGGGCAGCACCCGGGCCGACTACGAAGCCGTGCTCGACCGCTACCGCCAGCAAGGCCGGCCCGACGCCGTCCATCCGGCCGAGGAAGTCTGCTCGCGCGAAAAAATGCGCCAGCCAGGCTGCCAGCCGCGCATCCTGCTGACGAACATCAAGCAGTTAGAGTTGCTGCTTACCCGCGGGGTAGATGTGGAACTGTTCGACGGCGCGCGACTGGACTATCTGGTGCTGGACGAGGCGCACACGTTCACCGGCATCTTGGGGGCGGAGACGGCCTGCCTGGTGCGGCGGCTGCGGCAGTACTGCGCCGCCGGGCGTCAACAGACGGTGTGCGTGGCCACCTCGGCAACAATTGCCGACCGGCGCGACCCGGAAGCAGGCCGACACTTCGCCGCCCGGCTGTTCGGCGTGCCGGAAGACCAGGTCCACTGCGTGTACGAGCAGTACGAGCCGGAACCTTGGCCCGCAAAGCGGCGGATGCCGCCGGCGCCGTCCAATCCGCCGGAGGTGCTGGCCCGAGTGCTGGCCGCCGTCGACTCGCAAAACCCGGAAGCGGACCTGCGCGACGCTTATCGCCGGCTGACCGGCTGGGAGCTGGACGCCGGGCCGTGGTCCGATGCGCTCCACGACGCCCTGAAGGGCAACGAGCTGGCCTTCCAGATTCGCACCGAGCTGGTCCGCCCGCGGCCGGTAGATGATCTGCTGGTCAAGCTCCGCAGCCTGGCCGGACGCGCGGTGGCCGAAGAAGAACTGCTGGCCTACCTGGCGCTGGGTGCGGCGGCCTTCAAGGACGGCCGACCGGTGTATCGGCCGGTAGTGCACGCCTTTGTGCGGGGCATTCCCGGAGCGGTGGTCTCCTTTCCCGACGGAAACCAGCCGCGCCTTTGGCTCAGCAGCGAAGACGAGAAAGTGCAGGCCGGCCAGACGCCGTTGTGGCACGCCCCGGTGCACACCTGCACCACCTGCGGCCAGCACTACTACGTGGCTTATCTGAAGGACTTCCAGTTCACCGCCAGCCAGCCGGAAGGCGGACAACTGGCCGAAAGCGGAGACGTTTACTGGCAAGCGGCCGACAAAGAGCACGGCGGCATGCGCGCGGTGCTGGTCGATCAGGTCATCAGCCAGGAGGAAGACGAGGACCTGGCGGCCGAGTCGTGGGCCTACCCGCTGTGGTTCTGCCGGCAGTGCGGGTCGGCCCACCTGCGCCAGCTGCCGCGATGCCTGGGCTGCGGCGCCGCCGGCGGAGCGGTCAAGCTGTTCGCCGTCCGCAGCAGCGACAAAACCCCCGGCCGCCTCGCCGTTTGCATCTCGTGCCGGACGCAGGGCCGAAGAATCGGCCGCGGTTGGCGCGAGCCGATACGTCCGGTGCGGGCGGTCAATGTGTCCGACGTCCACGTGCTGGCCCAAGACATGGTACACCACGCCGAGCGCAAACGGCTGCTGCTGTTTGCCGACAACCGCCAGGACGCCGCCTTCCAGGCCGGCTGGATGAAAGACCATGCCCGCCGATTCCGACTGCGACGCCTGATGGCCGATGCGATGAAGGATGGGCCAGTTTCCATCGGCGACATGGTGATGAAACTGGACGACGTGCTGGACGGCGACGACGGGCTGTCGCGGGCGCTGATCCCTGAGGTGTGGCGCGTGGTTCCCAAGGAAGGCAGCGGCGGAGTCCACCAGGACGAGCGCCGCTATTTCCTCCGCATCCAGGTGCTCAGGGAAGTTACCACCGCGGCCAAGGAGCAGATCGGCCTGGAACCGTGGGGCCGGCTGCGCGTAATCTACCAGGGACTGGAAACCGGTGCCAGGTTCATCCAGCATTGGGCGCAACGGCTCGGCCTGCCGGCAGAGGACCTCCAGGGAGGAATCGAAACCCTGCTAGACCAACTGCGCCGCCAACGGCTGCTGTGGGACCCCCAACGCGAGATCTTCACCCGCTGGTGGGACGAAGGCGACCGCGAAATCCAGCGCGGCTACATGCCCATCCCCCCGGGACCGCAAGGAATGAAACTGACCCTGGAGCCGGGCGATAACCGCCAGTACGTGCGGCCATGGCTGACCGAGCGCAGCACGCTGGTCCGCCAGATCGCCGTGAAGTGGGGCGTCCCCGAGGCCGACGCGCCGGCGTTCCTCCAGCAGCTTTGGGACTACCTGCGCAGTGAGCCTGTGGGCCTGCTGGTCCCGGTTACGCTCCGCAGCAGCAAGGGCAAGCCGCTGGCCAATTGCAGCGGGGTGTATCAGATCGACGCCAGCCGGCTGCGGCTGAGCGAGAATCACGGGCACTATCGGTGCCGGAGGTGCCGGCGAAAGGTGTCGCGCCGCACGCCCAACAATATATGCCTGGCGTGGCGATGCGACGGCCAGTTGGAGTTCGTGGCCGAAGACCCGGATAACTACGACCTCCAGTTGCTCGACCAGGGCTACTCGATGCTCCGGCCCGAAGAACACACCGCCATGGTCCCCACGGACCAGCGCGAGCGGATCGAGAACTGGTTCAAAGGCGGCAGCGACGTGGTCAACTGCCTGGTTTGCACTCCCACGCTGGAGCTGGGCGTGGACATCGGCGCACTGGACTGCATCCTGCTGCGAAACGTGCCGCCTCTGCCGGCCAACTATTGGCAGCGGGCCGGACGTGCCGGCCGACGGCATCGCATGGCGGTAACGGTGTGCTATTGCCGCCCCAGCTCGCACGACCGCGCCTATTACGAAGACCCGGTCAAGATGCTCGACGGCAAAGTTGACCCGCCGGCCTTCAACCTGCGCAACGACGTGATGGTCGCCAAGCACGTCCACGCGGCGGTGATCACCCGACTTTTCCAGCTTTCACGCCAGGGAACTGGGCTGCCGGAGCAGCGCAGGCAACGCATCCGCGAAACGCTGCGGCAGATGCTCCCCGGACGCATCTCGGCTTATCTGTTCGATGGCGCTGGCCGGATACGCACCGCCCCGTTCGACCTGTCGCCCTTGCGGGAGCTGATCCAGCAACACCGGGAAGACCTTGTGGAATATGTGTGCGGGGTGTTCCAGCAGGGCTGGCCGGCCGCAGACGTCGAGGTCGCCTCGGCCGAAGCGCTGGCCGCCCACGTCGACCGCATGGCCGACGAGCTGGACGAAGTGCTGCGCCGACTGCGCAAACGGCTGCTGTGGGCGCACGGCGAAATTTGCCGCCTAAACCAGGTGCGCCACCAGTACGGCACCCTGGACGCCGAAGACGAGGCCCACTACCGCCGCTGCGACAGACTAATCAAAAAGCTTAAAGGAGTGGAAAGCCCGCAAAGACGCGAAGCCGAGGGCATCGACGACATCAACACCTACGGCGTGCTTGCCGCGGAGGGATATCTTCCGGGATACGGCCTGGACACCGGCTCGGTGGTGGGCATGGCCGAAGTGCCCTTCTGGCATCTGGGTGCCATGGACTTCGACCTGCCCAGGCCGCCAGGCATAGCCCTGCGCGAGTATGTGCCGGGAAACCTGATTTACGCCAACGGACATCGGTTCGTAGCGCGACGGTTCCATCGCCAGCCGGAAGAGCAACGCCACGAAATGCCCCTGTTCGAGGTCAACATCCAGCGGGAGGCGGTTACCGAAACCAGCCTCGGCCAGGCGGGGGGCGCTCTCGGCTCGGGCACTCTGCGGGCCATAGCCGTCTGCGACGTGGACCTGGTGCACCAGTCGCAGATTTCCGATGAGGAAGAAACCCGCTTCCAAATGCCAGTGTGCATCTACGGACGCCAGAAGGGACGCCACAGCGGCGGCATGAGCTATACCTGGGGTGAGAAACAACTGACCATCAGACGCGGCGTTCACCTCCGACTGGTCAATGTCGGCGCCACACCTGTGATACAGGAACGGCACGTGCTGGGTTACCCCATCTGCTCGGTGTGCGGACAGAGCGTCTCCCCGTTGGCCTCCGATGCCCAGATCGACGAGTTCCTCAACCGCCACGAGCAGCGCTGCGGGCGAAGGCCGGAAATGCTCGGATTGTTCACAGATGTGGTGGCCGATTGCCTCACCCTGCCCGCCTGCACCGACCGCACACAGGCCTATAGCATCCTGGAGGCGCTGCGCATGGGCGCCACGCACGTGCTGGATATGCACCTGGAGGACCTACAGGTGCTGGTGATCGGTCATATCGACCGCGACGAGGTAGACGGGATGCTGTGGGACCCCATGCCGGGCGGATCGGGCCTGCTGGAACAGATGCTGGCCAACTTCCACAAAGTGCTGGCCGCCGCCAAAGCGATAGCCGAAGGTTGCCCGGCCGCTTGCGCGCATTCCTGCATCGACTGCCTGCAAACATTCCGCAATGCCCATTATCACCGATACCTGGACCGCAATGTAGTGCTGGCTACCTTGCAGGCCTGGGGTACGCAGCTCCGCAGCGCACATCCCATCCCACCCGAGCAGCCGAGCACGTCGCCGCCAGAGTTGACCGCCCAGCCAGTCAATTACGCCGAGACCAAACTCAAACGGCTGCTGGAAGCCGCCGGATTCACTACCGGCCGGTTCCAGCATCGCATCCGCTTCAACCAGCCCATCACCCTGAGCCATCACATCGGCAGCACCACCGCGGATGTCTTCTTTCAAGGGGACGAGGACGACCCCGACGATAAGGGCGTGTGCATCTACCTGGACGGCATGAGTGGCTCGATCCACGGCAACCCGGCCGCGGCCGAGCGCGATCGGGATATTCGCACATGGTTGCGCAACAGCGGCTACAACGTTATCGAAATTACGGTCTTGGAACTGGACGACCGCCAGGCCATGATCCGCCACTTCCGCAAACTGGCAAAGTATCTCTCCGGCCCAGAATTGGCAGATAAACTGACGCAGGATACTGCGTGGTTCGATCTTTCAGACCGCAGCCAGTCGGCCGGCGGCTAGCCGTACATTTCAATGGCCGTGCCATATAAAACCGGCTGGGAAGCACGCTGGGGAATCCACATTACCGGCCAGGAAGGTTCCATGCATGAACATCAGGCGACCTGCGAAGCCACCGGCTGTCGCCACGAACTTCCCGGCCCTCGTCGCGCGGCACTTCTCCGCCGCCGGCCTACGCCCGTTCACGGCCGTGCTTCCCAGTTCCGCAACTGCCCCAGCACGCCACCGCCCATGTGCCCGCTTCCATCTGTGCGCAGTGTCCCATGCTCTTGCTCTGCCGCCGGTTAGCGATCATCACTGAAGGTTGCCGCGATTGCCCGGCAGGCGCGTCAGCACCGCCCGGCCCGTTGAGCCAGGTAACGGTCGATATACTCTCGGACCCGAACTTTGCGCGCCGTGTTCTCGGAACTCATGTAGCGAACCGTGCCGAAGATCGGCCGCTCAGGCCCCCACGGGCGGTCGTAGCGGCCGACAATCCAGAAGATTCCCGAGTACGAGTTCGGGTCCTGGCCGTCCAGTGCGTACCGATTGTTCAGTTCGATCATGATGCGGACCGCTTCCTGCGGGGAAGGCGTCCACTCCAGGACCTTCTTTCCCCATAGCATCCTCAGATAGTTGTGGATGTAACCTTCGCTTACCAGTTGGAGCTGTGCTGCATTCCACAAACGATCATGAGTCCTGGCGGAGGCGAACTCCTCGATCGAATAGATGTACGGGCGCTTGTCCCTTTGGTGCTTGGCCAGTGTGCTCTTGGCCCACTCGGGCAGGGATTGGTAATCGGCGTAGTCCGCCCGATGTTCACAAAAGTTCAGTCCTAGTTCGCGCCAGGTGACCAGTTGGTCCAGAAAGGCCTCGGCCGGCTGGCTCATTCCCCACCATCCGCTGCGCCGGCCGGTGGGCTTCTGCCCAAGCCTGTTCGGCGTCCATCTTTCCCTCTTCGCCAAGGTGTGGAAGATTTCGTGCGCGGAGATATGGCCGAAATGCAGATACGCACTGAGCCTGCTAGTGGCGTCAGCCTCCGGTTGATTGCGAAGTGTGGGATAGCGGGCCAGTTGGGTGCTCAGGAAGGTTTTCCAACGGGTACCGGCGGCCACGGGGCCACCAACGGTTGCCACGGGCGGCACGCCGTGGTCGATCGGCAGTGCGGCCAGTGCCGACGGCTCCCCGGCAAGCAGCCGCTCTGAGGCCGCCGGCCAGCGCCCCGGTATCGGCGCAGGCATCCAGCTCAAGCGAGGAAGTGCCACCTTCGCAAAAGGGCTAGCCTTGGGCGCGGTCAACAGGTGTTCCCGCAGTACTTGCTGGAGGAAGCGGCGGAACGCACAGGCAGTCGGAAACGCTCGGTCCGTCGCCCGAAGCGGGAGCAATCCGTTGCTGTCCACTTTCTCGAGGCGAACGGCAGCGCCGGCGTCCACCCAGGTCATTGCTGGGGACGCGATAGGATAGTCATCGGTGACAACCGCACAGGCCGTATCGCAGATTGCGCGGAACAGTTCGCCGCACTCGCCCGGTTTGCACTCGACGTACGGATAGTAAAGCGCAGGCAAGCCCGCCGCCTGCCGCTTGTTATCGCGCATTCCTTGCAACACAAACCGGTGATGACGGTCACAATCCCAAGGGCCTCCACAAGGAAGCACCTCGATGATGACCAAGGGGCGCTTCAACTGGCAAGCCCAGCCGATAGCGCGGTCCAACGCGAAGTTCCAACGCAGACGCCGGGCGGCGGTCATCCAGTAGGCGACGAAAGCGCCCTCCTGCCTGGGCTGGCGATCGACCAGCACCCGCAGCCGTGTCGAGGGAATCCTGCCTATTGCCTCTGTTTCCATAGCGCCAGTTGCGTATCGGTCAACGTTTAGCCCTTCGTACTGCGGAAAAATGTCTCTGCGCCGAGATACCATTTGTCGATGGATATTCCCCGCAAGAGGCCATCGGCCGTGATATGGGTATTCCTCGGTGTCGCGTATCGAAGGGGATGGGGAATGTCAGTAGTGTAGGCGGGCCGGGTGCCGCGAATGTTGTTCATGTTTCCCAAATGTTTCCAAGGGTTATCGTGCGTGTTCTTTAATTTGTTCAATGCGGAAGGCCCCACGGGAACTGATTGGGCTGCCGAAGATTTGCAGGCCGCGGATCTGGCCGCGGAACTGACGGTCCAAACCGTAGCCGCGCATACTTTGGTTGAAGTTGCCGATCGCCAGGCCGCCCAGGTCGGTGCCTACCCGGCCGTTGTTGTAGGTGGTTTTGCGGTCCAACATCACTTCTGTCGGGCCTGGCGCGTCCAGCGGTGGACTGAAATACCAGTTCACGTTGTCTTGCGATTTTCCGGCGTCGTAAGTGACGGCGAAGAAGGTCCACTTGGCTAACACCAGTTTGCCTGGGGAACTGTCGTTGCGGACGCCGTCTGGCCATTGGTTGACGGCCAGACGCAATCGCCCGTCGGCGTGGCAGACCAGGTCGATTCCATCGCGATCCTTGTTCAAGCAAAAGACAATGCGGTTACCGCCCGAACCGGTTTCGAGACTGGCCGGGCACAGCCAGCCACAGATGGTAAACGATCGCAGGCCGCGCAGTTGTTCGAGCGGCTTGTCGCCGGCTTGTATCCACCCCCAAGGTTGCCAGACGGCTGGGAGCAGCAACGCGCCGTCTGGGCCGCGCCTGGCGGTGCCTTGCAGCTTGATGGCCGGCCGCTCGTCGCTGGCGAAGCCGACGCGGACGAGTGCCTCGGTCGTTTCGTTTGCGACAACAATTTCTGTTTGCGCCACGGTAACGCTGCCGCTGGCATCGCTTGCCGTAAGGGTTACCGTGTAAACTCCCGGCCGTGTGTACGTGTGCTGCATCTTGTGGCCAGTGGCTTTGCTGCCGTCACCGAAATCCCAAGCGGCTCGCGCCGCGGTGGTAACTGCTTGGAACGAGACGGTCAACGGTGGGGTGCCCTCGGTCGGGGTCGCCTGGATGCGCGCCTCGGGCCGAATCGTTTCGCCCTCAGCATAGGGAGTGAACCGGAATGCAATGTCGCCCCGCAAGGGCTTCAGTGTGAACTCGCCGGCTTGCGCGGTGCCGGCGGGCATGATTGTCATCGCCCACGGATCGATCATGTCCATCTTGTAGGGACGGTTGCCGTCCAGATGGATTGCCACTGGTTCCTCCCTCAGGCAATAGACCAGATAGTATCGGCCCGGCTTGCCCAGGATAAATCTTCCTTTGTCGTTCCCCATTGGCTGGAGTTCCTGGAACGGCGGCGCTTGGGCCATGAAGTCCTTCAGCCACTGGATGCGTTTTGGGCTTTGTCCGTGAAGCACGCCGCCTTTGGACCACCACAAAATGTCCTGGGGATGCTTGTAGCATTCCCCATGGCCGACGTAACAGCCGCCGAGCGTTCCAAGCCAGAAACGCTGGACCATAGTCCGTGCGTCCAGGTTTCCCCAGCCTTGCGGGATGTCGCCCTCGTACCGGCACTCATCGTAGATCACCGGCTTTTTGAACTGTGATCGGAAGCGCACACCGCCGTTCATATCAGAACTCTGAAGACTGGCGTGCGTCACCCAGGGCTTGGTGTGATCGTAGAAGGCACGGCAGTTGTGGATGCTGCGCAGGCGCTGGTGGGCGTCCTCCTGCTGAAGAATCTGAAAGAACCGGTCCCAGTCGGCCATTTGCTTGTCGCCACGGTGTCCGCGCATTGCGCCGGGGGCCATCAGGTCGTATTCGTTGGCCAGCGACCACCATACGTTGCGAAACGCGCCCAGCCGGGCGATGCAGTAGCGCAGATAGCGGTCGTCATTCTGGCGGCCCATCTCGGCAAAGCCCCATCGGTCGTAGGGATGCCACAAAATCACGTCCGCCTCGATGCCCAACTTCTGAAGGTCCAATATCCGCCGTTCAAAATGCCGCCAGAAGGTGAAATCCGGGCGAGTGAAGTCGAACGTTCCATCGGGCCGTCGAATGAATGGGAAACGCTCCGGCTCGTTCTGGTTATACGCATAGCTTTTGGGGAAGACGCAAAAGCGAATCTTGTTGAACGGCGAAGCTGCCAACGTGCGGAGTGTTTGTTCCTGTAGTTCCTGCGTCTGATGCACCCACGCATAGCAAGTGGTGCCGAACTGCTGGTAAGGCGTGCCGTCGGCGTACCGAAAATAATACGTCTGGAAAACCTGCACCGGTCCGTGGTTGTTGGCCGACGGCGGACCGACGGTAAACGAGCCGCTCTTGCCGTGCAGTTGCGGCCGATTGCTTCGCGTCTGGTAGCGCCATGTGCCTTGTGCAGGAGGCGAAAAACGGATTTTGTAAACGCCGTCGCCATCGTAAAAGCCCCGCACAGCCACACTGTCATCTTCCCTATGCACTGTGGCGGACAGGTCCACCTCGAGGTACGGGTTGCCATCACTTGGCCCTTCCAGCGACAGTTCCCATACGCCCCACTGCTCGACATTAGCGGCCGCTGCGCCGCCCATGAGGAAGCTGCCCACGAGCAAAGCGACCGTCCCCAAGGAACAGCCGACCGATGAGCAGCCCATTCGCCAGCGGCTATAGTTCGCGCGGGCTGCAACGATTTGTTTTTGCACCGAAAACCACGCATTTCTGCCCGCACCGAGTACGAGCGTCATCATAGCAGTGCTCCCATCTGAAAACTGGACCAGGATAAATCAGACCACAGGCAGTCTGGCAAGGCAAGCGTTCGCTGGAAGAAATCGCCGAGGCTTCTCCCACAGCAAGGACCTGAGTACACGGTAGGACCTGAGAGGCTATCCGAAAATGGTCGACCATCAGTTACCCTCTCCCTCTGGGAGAGGAGAGGGTAAGGGCGATTTGACTCCGGGCGGTCCTCCTATCCTTTTCCTGTTTCCGTGTTTCACCCGCCCTCACCCCCGCCCCTCTCCCGCGTGTGGGAGAGGGGAGTTTTCGGATAGCCTCTGAGTATCTGTCTGGCTAGTAGCCCGTTGCCGGGCGCCACCACCGTCTCGCCAGCGGTGTTAGCCGGAGATTTGAGCCATCTTCCGCAGACCAGTGCACAGGTGAGAACACCCACACACAACGCGCCAAAAAAGACATTCAGCCCCTGCTGCCTACATGTGTGCACTTGGCGCGCGTGTTGTCGCGTTACTGGAGGCCGGCGACGCAGCACGCTAATACTTCAGAGCCGCAAGCGATAGCGCGGCGGTTGGCTGCTGCGGCCGATCGGCTGGCTGGCCGCGCGACCGTCAGCGCCGGGAAGATGCAGCAGCGCGGGGTAGAGTGGGAGCCAAAAGGCCAGACACCGCACGAGGTTGTGGACTGCGCAGTAAAGGGTTGCGCCGACCCTTGCTAAACTGACCCGCACAGCGTAGCCAAACGTTCCAGTAGCGCGCCCGGAGGGACTCGAACCCCCAACCCTCGGTTCCGAAGACCGATGCTCTATCCGGTTGAGCTACGGGCGCACGATGTTCGCAGCAAGTCGTTGTGAAGTTGTCTAGGAATTCGCAGGTCGGAACTCATTGTTACGTAGGAGCCTACCAGTCCCGATTCATCCCGCAGTGCCCCAATGTCGCATCCTCGTCCCGCCAGTGGCCGAATCTTCTGGTGTTTGAAGGAATTACGCGGTACCAATTCCCGGACACCCTCAGTTATTGTTTCTCCGCGCGGGTAGAAATGTACGGGCGCGGTGCAAAAAAAGTTTTAGCCCGCGCGAAGCATAACACTGAAGCATGACACTACAGCGCTACGTTCCTATTTCCCAGTCCCCGGTTCTGGTGTTCGTAACAGTTCAGCCGTCTGAAGTAAACGAAGCCACTTTATGCTCGCAACTCTCAAACGAAGCAATTCTGTAGTCGTAAATCTCAATGGCACAATAACTTACTGCAAGCTGAAAGCATTGCATTCGCTTGCGTGCTTGCAGATCATCATAAGTGACTTTACTGACGGAGTTTACGTCGAAATCACGTCATTCGGCTGAGTTGTTACTGGTGGCATTGACGTTTTGGCAGCAGCGTTAAAATGTCCCGCGTCAATCAAACGGCAGCGACAGGCTCTGCCGCGTGCGTCGGCCGGGGACACACGTCCACGGCGGCACCTGGCCCCACCAACATAGTCGCTCCGGACTGGCCGAAAACATGCCCGAAAAACGCGCGCATTTCCCGCCACAAGCGACCGGTTTTCAGTGTCACCCCATATTGCGAATATCAACAGTCGCTGTGTAACGCTATTGTCGGGGCAAGTCCGAGGTCGTTGGCTGTCGAGTGCCGTGGTGGCTAGCCCCGGATAATGCTTCGCGCGGGGTCAGATGATACCGTCTTGCATCGAGAACGCTGCACTGCCGCCCGCGCAAACCATAGTTTTCACATTCAGCAGTTTTCGCATTCAGCAAGGATAGCTGGTCGGGTCGATAATGTCTAGCTGCCCGGTACGTGGGCCACATCGGTGGCCGGCCGCTATATGCGGATGCCAGCCAGTGCTGTGATGGGCATGGTTAGCGGCGATGGGGGAGGCGTTGCGGCGTCGTCGGCTGTGGTTTGCTGAATCCGGGCCGATCTTTTTAGCCAAGCGCGGCCGCGACGGGCGTAGCCCTTAAGGTGGCCCGACAACTTGCCCGCCCCGCCGCCGCTCAGCCTTAACGAAGTGAACCGAGATGGCCGATGGCTGGTCACCAGCGTGCAGCGGCTTGGCGCAGTGGGGCGGCGTCGATATGCTTGGGCAGGTTTTTCCCTTCCAGCGATTGTCGTCGATTCATCTTAATCTGGTTTTTTTCAACACTGGCTTCGGTCTTAAGAAATGGAGGATGCCCATGAGCGTACTGCGATTCGGTTTTGCCGGCGGCGGGTTCATTGCTGCGTTTCAGTTGGAGGCATTGCGTCAGGTGTCGGGCATCGAAGTGGTGGGCTTCGTGTCGCGCGATCCGGTCGATAACTTGCTGGCCACTGCCGAGCGATACCGGCTCGGCAAACCCAAGGTGTTTAGCAGTGTGGGCGAGATGGCCAAACATTGCGACGTGGTGGCGGTTTTTGTACCCAACTTTGTGCGGGTGGAGGTTGTTGAAGAGATAGTCAACGCGGTCAAAGCCGGCGCGGAGCTGAAGGGCATCATCTGCGAAAAACCGCTTGCGCGCAACATGCCGGAGGCCCGAAAGCTGCTCGAGCTTGTCCGCCAGGTGAACGTGCCGACAATCTACTTCGAGAATCAGCCGCACATGCGGGCGCTACAAGTCGCCCGAAAACAGCTTGAACCAGTCATGCAGTCGATGGGGCCGCTTACGTTGGTGCGTTCCAGCGAGGAGCACGGCGGGCCGCACAAGGGCTGGTTCTGGGACCCGGTGCAACAGGGGGGCGGCGTGCTGTGCGACATGGGTTGCCATTGTCTGGCGGTGGGCTGGTACATGCTTACTCCGCCGGGCAAGCCGGTGCGGTTCCTCGAGCCGGTGGCGGTGACGGCCGACGTGGCGCTGCTGAAATGGGGTCAGCCCCGCTGGCGGCAACAACTGCTGGAGCGTTTCGGCGTCGATTACGGCAAGACCCCGGCCGAGGACTTCGCCACCGGCATGGTCACCTATCGCAATCCGGAAACCGGCCAGTTGGTCAAGGCCCAGTTCAACGTCTCGTGGATGTTCGACAAGGTAGGGCTGCGGCTGGCGTGCGAGGCGATCGGGCCAGGCTACGCTCTGGAGATGAACACGCTCCGCTCGCCGCTGGAAGTGTTCATCAGCGATGCGGCGGCCGCCGGGCTGAGCGATACCGAGGCGGCTTTGGAGAAGTCGCAAGCCAGCCGGGGATTGCTGTGCGTGCAGCCCAACGAGGCCGATCTGTACGGCTATACCGATGAGAACCTCGATGCCCGCGAGGCTCTGCTTACTGGCCGCCCGCCGCTGCTGGATTGGGAGTACGGGCTGGAGATTACTCGGTTGACGATGGCCGCTTACATGTCGGCCGAGCGTGGCAAGACTGTCGATCTGACCGACCCGGCCACTTGCCAGGAATTGGAAACTTATATTCCGCTGATCCAACAGGGCCGCGGCCGCGAAGTGCTGGCCGTAAGCTGACGCGCCGCTGTGCCAGAGCACCGGCCATAGCACCGGGCAGCACGCCGGGCGGAGAGTTCATGACGGCATGGCCGGTCTTTGCCAGCAAAGGGCGCCGACAGCCTTTTGCCCGACTTTGTCCGATAGTCTTCTGGCTGCCACTGTCCCGGCGGCTGGCGCCGACCGAGCACTACCACCAAGAACAAGACGGCTGGCGGCGCGCGAGCGCTATGAAAGGAATAAGAACAAGACGCCTTCCGGCAAACGTGCCATCAGTCTTCCGGCGGCACATGCACGACCGTCAGGCAGCAGCAGTCCCATGCTCTGCTGCCGCGCGAAGCATTCCAGGTGATGTACAGCTTGCGGCCATCCGAATCGATGGCCGTGCTGTAGGTGCCGCACAGTGTGACGTCGTAACGCTGCTGGTAGAACGGATGCAGGAAGGCCACCACCCGTTTTTTTCCGTGTTTGGGTATCGAACCGGACCACTGCCGCACCGTCGCGCTGGCTGCCGCCGTGTGCGCCAGGGACATAGTACAGGTACCGGCCGGTCGGATCGGCGTCGATCGAGGTGATGTATAACTGGCTGCCCACGCGGGCCGTGCCAAGTTGCTCGATGTGCTCGGTCTTCACATCGAACGCCCACAGGATCGGTTCCTCACCGCTTTGGCCGGTGGAAACTGCGTACACTTTTCCCTGGGGCGTTTCGGCGGTTGCGGCGCGGATGCCGGGACTGTCTGCAACAGGCTCCGGCGGCCTGCCCGAAGCCGGATCGAACCGCAGCAGTTTCCCGACGCGCATGCCGGACTGTCCCGGCAAGCAGTAAGCTTTGCCCGTCGAGGAGGCCAAAATGATTGCTCGGGCTGGCCCATCCGTACCGGCGTAAAGCAACCGCCGCGCCGTCAAATCGTAGGCGAAAAAGCAGATGCTTTGTTGCGGTGCGTCTGCGCCGGGGGCGGTTCCACCGTAGAAGATCAGTCGTTGCGTGTCGGTGATTCCGGTGGGGATCGAATGCTTTGCCAGCGGGGCATGGACAACTATCTCGGCCTTGCCCGATGCGGGCTGCACGCGTACGATCCAGTCGCCCGTGTATCCGAACTGGTCGGTGGTGGCGCGGGGCGAACCGCGATGGGTGGCGAAGTACAGCCAGCCGTCTTTGCCCATGTCTAGCCGGGTGTGAATCTTGCCCGGCGCGTACTGCCCGTCCGGCACTTTCAGTAGCGACCGCAGGTCCACCAGTTTGCGAAGTTTCTTGGTTGCCGGGTCGTACTCGAAGACCATGGCGTTGCCCTGCGGGGCCAGATGATCGCCGATGCTGGAGTAATACTTGCCGGCGGCGAACACCCCGTCGCCGAGCCGGTTGCGATGTGCGGAAGGTACTGGTAAACCGGGTTTTCGCTGAAGCGTTCAACAGCCGTTACCCGCAGTTGACGCGTGTTTTTCACCGGTTTTGGCCAGCTTCAGCAACTTGCCGGCAAGTGTTTCGACCAGCATCCATGTGGCGCGGGGATTGGTTGCTGTCCGCCCGTCGCCGCCGCGAAGATGCGCAACGTCAATAGCCAGCGGCGATAGCCCCTGGAAAAAAGACATTCACCCGAAGCCCAAGCCCTGAAAGGGCGATCGACCGGGCCGTGTAACTCCGGAGCGCATGCACCGCGCTGCCACCAAGAGGCGGTTGCACGACGGCCGCCCCTGCGGGGCTTGGTTGCTGGGTGGGACTGGGCTGCCAGGGCTTTACACCCCTGGCTATTGACGGACGCCCCTTCGGGGCAAATTGCGTGCTGTGCCCAACACGCTGGTCAAGCAGCGCATGGGCAAAGGGCTAACCGGTGACTGGTCCCAGTAGCGCCCTGTCTTGCCCCAGCTTCCAGCGGCAACGACACTGTTGCGCCAGTGTTTCGGCCATCCTCTTACATCGCAACCGCCTCCCGCAGTGAACACAAGTCGGAAAGCGCCGATCGGCAGTCGGGCAGGCGCTGCCTCGTGCGAAGATCAATGGCTGGCACGGTTCAAAATACTTCCATCTTTGGTGGGGATCAGCTATGCGCAAATCATTAGCATTCGGCATGGTGTTTGCTACAACAATCGGCGTGCTTTGCGGGGCCGAGTATTCGCAGCCGCATCAGCACGTTTTCGACGTGCGCGACTTCGGCGCCAAAGGCGACGGGCAGACCGACGCCACCGCCGCGCTACAGGCTGCCTTGGATGCGGCCGGAAAAGCTCGCGGCGGAGTGGTCCACGTCCCGCAGGGGAACTGGCTGATTCGCGGAAGCCTGAACGTGCCGCAAGGGGTAACGCTGCGGGGGATATGGGAATCGGTGCCTGCACATAATGGCATCCGCGACCGCGGCCTGCCCAAGCCTACCGACGACGGCAGCACGCTGCTGGTCGTGGGCAACGCCGGCAAGGAAGACGCCCCGCCGCTGATCACCCTGAATACCAACAGTACCCTCAAAGGACTGGTCATCTATTACCCGGAACAAAAAGAAAACGATGTCCCTGTGCCCTATCCCTGGACGGTTGCCATGCGGGGAAAGAATCCGGCTGTGCTCGATTGCGAATTGCTCAACCCGTACAACGCCATCGACGCCACGCACAACGAGCGGCATTTGATCCGCAACGTGCACGGGCAGCCGTTGCGGCGCGGCATATTGGTGGATGCGATTTACGACATCGGCCGCATCGAGAACGTTCACTTCAATCCGTGGTGGAGCCTCAGGCCGCGGCTGCGCGCCTGGCAAATCGAAAACGGCGAAGCCTTCATCTTCGGACGCTCCGACTGGCAGTACGTTCTCAATACGTTCTGCTTCGGCTATCGGGTAGGATACAAGTTCGTGCAGACGAAAAACGGGGTATGCAACGGGAACTTCCTGGGCATCGGCGCCGACGACTGCCAGCGCGCCGTGCTAGTCGAGCAGAGCGCACCGTATGGCTTGCTGATTACCAACGGGCAGTTCGTCTCTTTCAGCGGGCCAGACCCGACGATGGTGGAAATCGCCGCAACACATTCCGGTACAGTACGCTTTACCAACTGTTCGTTCTGGGGACCGTGCCAGCAAATTGCCTGCATCGCCGGCAGTGGAACGGTCGGTTTCAGCGATTGCACCTTCGTGCAATGGGATAAAGACAAACAAGGCCGTCACGCCATCCTGGCCCACAGCGGAACGCTGCTGGTTCGCGGTTGCGAGTTCCGCGCAGCCAGGCCGCAGATTTCCCTGAGCGAGGGTGTGCGCCGTGCGGTGATCACGGGGAATGTTTTCAGCGGGCCGGCGCAAATCGCCAACCTATCGAAGGGCAATGTGAAAATTGCCGACAACGCCGACACCCCGGCCAAGCCCTAGCCCGCTTGTGTAACAATTCGGCTGGCAGGCCGCTGGCCACGGGCCGCCAGCAACGGCCATCAGCCAGCGATATTGGTAATGGTAGGACAATAGCGGCCCCAGGTGGCGCGTGCTGCGCGGGTAAGTCCTACCGGTCGCTGCCGCTTGTGTCCAGCTCCAGCAGTCCTAGTCGCCAAGGTATCTGTCCGTAGGCTTTGCCTGCTCGATCTTTGTCGGAAACGCCCTGGTAGAGAAACTGCAATCGTGCCGGATCGATCTCCAATCGCTCGTCCACACCGGCGCGCAGCAGTTCGCCGTGGCTGAAGGAGTCTGTCCACGGCGTTTCGGGCAACCTGACGTTGGTCGGGGCGGCAAAAGGCTTTTGCAAGCTATCGGCCACGGCTTGCCACGGACCTTCCAGCCGCTCGGCCACGTACGCTTTGTAATAGCGACGCCCGCCGCTAGCCTGCGCCTCGACGATCGTCAGGTAATTCGGGCGGTTGTCCGACGCCACGGGTCTTTGCGGTCCCACGGCACGCTGCTCCGAGGGTGCCGAAGTCTGCGAAGGCCACTTCAACCGGTATGTGTGGCTGGCCTCGAAGATGTCGGCGCGCAGCACCACTTGCGGTTTGGTCCAGCGACGCGGAAAATCGCCCAGCGACGTTTCTGCCCGCCACATCCGGCCGTCCAACGAGGTGAAGAACAAGTGCGCCTTGTGTTCGTCGCAGATCACCCAGAAGTCGATCCAGGCCTTGACGTTTTCCGGATGCTGCTCGTATAGCAGGTTGGGCTTGCTCCAGCAGTCCGGATCGGCCAGTTTTTCGGTGGTGGCAAAGGCCGGCTGGAGGGCTGGTTGCCGCGTCTGGTCGATGACCTGGAGGATCATGTACCACTTCTTGTGCGGCCGAAAGAAAAACACTTGCGGGGCGCAGAAGTATCCGTCGCTGAGCTTCAGTATCGCTCGAGCGGCCGAGGCCGTATCGTTCCAGTCGGCGAAGCTGATGTATTCGATCTGATGCGAGCGGTTCTTGCCCCGGATGGTGCAGAAGATGTGCCACCGGCCTTCGAAAAACACCACGCTGGGGTCTTTGACCGAATAATAGTAGTCGTCGGACCGTTGCAGCGGGGCCAATACCGGCGCGCCGCCGATCCAGCGAAAGCGGCCAGTGAGAAGTGCGTCGGTCGCCGCTGATCGGGGCTGCTGCACTTCGGCCCCCAGCGCGGCGCGGCTGGCAGTGGACGTCTCGGACCACCCTGCCAGGATGGCTGCCCATGCCGCTACGATGCAAGCCGCCAGTGGTCTGAGTGCGTTCATGGCAGGACCCCGTGGTGAAAAAGTGTAGGTGGGATCAAGCAGGTTTCCGACGATGTGCTCGGCAGGCCTATAGCGCGCTGAGAGGCTATCCGAAAACTGGTGGATTTAGGTTTTCGCTTCATGTTATACAGGATTCGGTGAAGGCACAGGTTTGTGAGATAGGGTCCCAGCTTGCCCCCTGCTGCCCAAATCTTAATCTATTCCACTGTCACAAAAATACCGTAGAAGTTCTCGGATAGCCTTTGAGATCGTAGCTGACCGCCCTGCTGCCCAGAAACAAACTGACATGCCGACGGCTTCGTAGATCGCCGAAAACGCGGTGAGATTATGCTTGACCGTCCGACCGTGCCCTATCCAAGCTTGAAGGCTGGATTCCGCCCGGCCAGGCTATCTCCAAGTGTTCGGCTGATGGCGGCAAGAGGCGGGCGACGCGGCGGTGCCTCAGCGGGCAGGCGCGGCGGGCGATTTCACTGCTGCTCGTAAACTTCGTCTAGAATGTGGGAGACGTTCTCTAGCTGGTTGAGCCAATGTTTGGCTTCGTTTTCCCGGCCCAGCAAGCGGCACACTTCGGCCAGACGACGGTACGCCTCGCGCTCTCGGGGCGACTGTTGTTGAGCGCGCTGATAGTAATGGTAGGCCCGCAAAGGTTCGTTAAGCACGTCGCGATAAAAATCGCCTATAGCCAGCAAGGTTGGCGCATGCGGTCGAGCAATGATCGCCCGCTCCAGCAAGTGCAACCGTTCGGCCGAGCGAGGCGGCACCAGTTCGCTAAGTCCTATCAGCGCGTCGAAATGTTTTGGCTTGATCGTCAGCGCCTTGCGGAACAGTTGCTCGGCGGCATCGCGGCTGCTGGCGGCTGCCAATGTTTTTCCGCGGACGACCTCTCGGGGCAGGTCCTGATGCCGCACTCGCAAACAGCACTTCGCCGCGCGGCAATAGGCGTCGGCCGCATCGGCAGGATACTGTTCGGCATGACGCAAGAACGCCGCCAGCGCCTCCCGCACCTTACCCTCGGCCAGTAGACGATCGCCGAGCTGAAGCGGGCTAAGTCCCCCCCGCGACGGCCAGAAAGCCGCCGCGACCTGCCTTAGCACACCCCAAAGGCCCATGGTCGGAGCCGCCTTACACCGCAAAGTGACGCACGACTCCCAGGGTTTGTAAATATTTTACCCAGGGACGCACAAACTGCCAACAGTTTGGCAACCGTTTTCTATAGCCGCTGTTTGCCCAAGCCGCTGTCGTCCCCCACATCGCAACCCCCTCAGCTATTGCGATGGTTGGATTCGAGCCGGCACCGGCTAGGCAAATCGCCGCCGATAAGGGAGAATACCTTCTTTCCGACAGCCGGCGTGCGGGCAGGGCCGCACTGCTGCGACTTCGGGCAGCAGCGAGCCGGTGTCCTGTGGTTTTTCGGGTATGCAGGGTTCCCTTTTTTCAACGGAAGACGCCCAGATGAACTCCACCATCGTCGATGTCCACGCGCGGCAGATTCTCGACAGCCGCGGCAACCCTACGATCGAAGTCGATGTCGAACTGGCCGATGGCTCTTTTGGTCGCGCCGCAGTACCCAGCGGCGCTAGTACAGGAATACACGAGGCACTAGAACTCCGCGACGGCGACAAGTCGTATTACATGGGCCGCGGTGTGCTCAAAGCCGTCGAGAACGTCAACAGCAAGCTATGCGATGAATTGTGCGGCATGGACGCACTGGACCAAGCCGCTATCGACAAACGAATGCTCGAACTGGATGGCACCGAGAACAAGAGCAACCTGGGCGCTAACGCCATCCTGGGGGTCTCGCTGGCCGTAGCCCATGCCGCGGCCAATTACTGCGGATTGCCGCTGTTTCGGTACCTGGGCGGGGTTGGCGCGCGGGTGTTGCCAGTGCCGATGATGAACATCCTCAACGGCGGCACCCATGCCGATAACGACGTCGATGTGCAAGAGTTCATGATCGTGCCGTTGGGCTTCCAACGCTTCAGCGACGCCATCCGCTGTGGTTGTGAGGTGTTCCACAACCTCAAAGCAGTTCTCAAAGGCAAAAAACTATCGACCAACGTGGGCGACGAAGGAGGATTCGCCCCTAACCTTCGCAGCAATGCCGAAGCCCTGGACGTGATTTGCCAGGCCGTGGAAAAGGCCGGCTACACCCTCGGGCAGCAGGTTTATATCGCGCTTGACGTGGCCGCCAGCGCCTTCTACGACGAGCAGAGCAAGAAGTATCGCGTGGAAGGCAAACAGCTCGACTCGGCGGAACTGACCGACTTGGTCAGCTCCTGGGTCGAAAAGTACCCGATCTGCTCGATCGAAGACGGATGCGCCGAAGACGATTGGGAGGGCTGGAAACATCACACCGAGCGGCTGGGCGGCAAGTGCCAAATCGTCGGCGACGACTTGTTCGTCACCAACCCCAAGCGCTTGCAGCGCGGCATCGAGCAAGGCATCGCCAACAGCATTCTGGTGAAACTCAACCAGATCGGTACGCTGACCGAAACTATCGAAACCGTCCAGCTTGCCCGACGACACGGTTACACCTGCGTCATCAGCCACCGCAGCGGAGAGACCGAGGATGCCACGATCGCCGACCTGGCCGTAGCGCTGGGCACCGGGCAGATCAAGACCGGCTCGGCCTCGCGGACCGATCGAATGGCCAAGTACAATCAATTGCTGCGGATCGAGGAGATTCTCGGCGACGGGGCGATCTATGCCGGCCCCACGTTCCCCCTGAAACGATGACCGCCCTGGTGGAAAGCCCTTGGCCCTGGATCGCCTTCGGCATCTTTGCCGAAGTCGGGCTGGGCCTTTTGCTGTTGCACACCCAACGCGGTGTCTTGCTGCTGCCGATGGGCGGCGTGCTGCTGCTGGTGCTGGGCGGATTGGTGTTGGAACGCCACGTGGTGACAGACCGCGAGCGCGTCGAAGATTGCCTCGAAGGCGTGGCCGCCGCCTTGGAAGCCAACGACCTGCAACGCGTGCTGGAGTTCATATCGGCCTCGGCCATCGAGACTCGCAGCCAGGCACGCCGGGCAATCGACTACGCGCACTTCCAGCAGATCAAAATCAAAGACCTGCAGATTACGGTCAACTATCTGACCAGCCCGCCCTCGGCCCGGGCCACTTTCACCGCGCTGGTGACGGCCTCGGACCGAGGGAACCTTTTCGGCGTGCGGACGCTGCCGCTGGAGTTTCGGGTGGACTTCCGCCAGGAAGACCAATCGTGGCTGATCATCGGCCACGAAGTTCGCGAGGCCCCCGCAGGCCTCTCCCACAGCCCGTAACTGCCACCGCTCGACAGTGCCGGGGGCATTGTCCATCGCCTTCGGTATTTGGTTCCTTATGGCATAACTTGTGCGCGTTTTCTACGCATGTTGTCGGTCGATCTGGAAAGCCGCGCTCTGTCGTGGCCCTTCAGCTTGTCCCGCAATATGCGCACGCGGCACGCACATTGCACAACGTATGCTTCGCGCGGGGTGAAATGATACGTTTTTGCACCCAGAACCCTGCATTCCTGCCCGCGCGCACTATAAAACACCGAGGTCCACCACATTTCCACGGGCTTTCTGCCGCCGCAAGTTCCCCTCCCATCTCAAACTTGCTTGCCAAGCAAAACGTTTGCGGCTATCGTGTTCAAACACCGGGCAAAGTGAACTGGAAAACGCTCCGGAAATGTTTCTAGAGGGTTCTTCTGATAGTTTTTCTGACAGCTTCATCTTATCGGGAGTACACCACATGAAATGCCATCAACCTTCGCTCGGCAATCGTTTGTGCAGACGCCACCTGCTGAAGGCCGCCGCCGGTCTGGCTGTTGCCGGCCTGCCAGCTACCGCCCCGGGAGCCGAAAACACCAGCGCGCAGCAAGCACAACCAGCCGCTGGCCAGCGCGTGGTGCGCAACGGGCGCATCAACCAGTCGGTTTGTGCATGGTGTTTCACCAAGTTCATGTCGCTGGAAGAGCTTGCCCGCCACGTGGCCGCCATGGGGCTGCGCTCCATCGAATTGGTCGACCCGAAAGACTGGCCGATTTTGAAAAAGTACGGGCTGATCTGCGCCCTGACCGGCAGCCATGGGTTCGTCGAGGGTTTCAACCGCAAAGAGAACCATCAGATGTGCATCGAGCGCATACAACGCTCCGTGGACGCCTGCGCCGAGGCCGGCTTCCCTACGGTCATCACTTTCTCCGGCTTCCGCAAAGGCATGCCCGACGATGTCGGACTGAAGAACACCATCGAGGGACTGAAGAAAGTGATCGGCTACGCTGAGAAGAAGAAGGTCACCCTGTGCCTGGAAGTGCTCAACAGCCGGGTGGATGTGGAAATGAAAGGACATCCCGACTACATGTGCGACAAGGTGGAATGGGCCGTGGAGGTGTGCAAGGCCATCGGCTCGCCGCGGATGACATTCCTGTTCGATATCTACCACGTCCAGATCATGCAGGGCGACCTGATCACCCGCATCAAACAATTCCACGAATACATCGGTCACTATCATACCGCCGGCGTGCCGGGCCGACACGAAATCGACGATACCCAGGAGATCAACTACCCGGCCGTCATGCGTGCGATAGCCGACACGGGCTTCAAAGGCTACGTGGGCCAGGAGTTCATACCCACGCGCGACCCCATCCAGTCGCTCCGCCACGCCGTGCAACTGTGCGACGTGTAAGCCCGAAGAGGATGTTATACTCCGCGCGCGCAGGAATGCGGCGCTTTCGGTGCAAAAAGTCGTTTCACCCCGCGCTAAATAGCCCTGTTGACCTTCGCAATACCTGGTGACACAGGTCACCAGGAAACGACTTGTATCAAGCGGTCACTACGTTCTGCAACGATCAATAAGTTGCCATTTCCGTCCGGCCGTCGGAGATCTGTCGCCGCTATCGGTCCAAGGGTTGCGACCTTCTCGCAAAATAGCGAACTGGTGTTTTACGTGGCAGCGTCTGGGCATCGCCCGCAACTTGCAGAGCCACCTGTGGCGCCGCGCTCCGTCGTGACCGCATTTCGCGTGTCGACTTGGGCAGCATCGAGGAACATCCAACCGACGCGACAGTGGCGCGTCCACTGTATGTCTTCCGAATTGCTATCAACGCCCCGCACTTTCCGAGAAAAGTCCCAAGTCGTTGTCCGGTAACAGTTTGTGACCAACAGGTTTACGTCGGCCACAAAACTGTAACCTCTTGCCAAGCAACGACTTACGCGGAAGGCCGCATTTTTCCGGAAAGCGCAGAATGCTGACTTTGGCAAGAAGCAAAAGAGGGCTGCTCCGCCAAGTGAGCGTAAGCGAACGGAATGGAGCAGCCCGGCCGACCGCGTGATTGCCGGGCCTTAGGCCCTCGACGCCGTGCTGGAACTTGACCCCGTCGGCTGTGCGAGTTCAACCCGAACAGTCGCAATGTGGACTCTTCCTCGGGGTAATACCCCCTAGGGGATTCGAACCCCTGTTATCGGACTGAGAACCCGATGTCCTAGGCCTCTAGACGAAGGGGGCAAGATTTGCGCCCAGCAGTTGGCCAATCAAAAATCAAACCATCTGCCAAGCTGAAAACATCAAGAATTCTTCTAGCGGCAATCGCCGCTGTTGTCAAGTGCTCACGTTCAATTGAACGCCGCGGGTGGGTGCAGCTCGTGTGTGCATCTCGATTGTAGGTGAAAAATCTGGTTGGCTCAGCTTCGGGGAGGAAGCTTACCCATTTTCCGGTCCGCCCGAACCGCGGGTGCCAAAACCGATCCCCGTGTGCAAGGCCGCCGACAAGGCGTGTCCTACCAATCTACCCGTCTGATCGCTGGCACAACTTCTGCCTGCAAATTCGACGCACACACCACTTACTACGCCAGCGCTAAGTTGCCGTATCGCAACCACCAGTTGTGATGCTGTTGGGGCTTTCACCCCAAGATATTGTGGCTTTCTTTAAATTATCGCTCTCGTATTAGCTTACCGCCGCCGAGCGGTGCAACATCAATAGCCAGGGGCGCTAGCCCCTGGAAAAAGGACAATCACACCATGCCAAAGCCCTTCTATGAAAGGGCGATCGACGGCGCCGCCGAAAGCCACACACCACGCGCACCGGTGATACCAATAGGTGGTGGCACGACGGCCGCTCCTTCGGGGCTTGCTCGTATGTTCACACTACGCTGCCAGGGGTTTGCACCCCTGGCTATTGACGGCCGCCCCTTCGGGGCAAATTGCCTGGTGTGCCCAACACGCTGGTGAAGTAACGCTCGGGCAAAGGACTAACCGGTCACTGGCCGCAGTGGCCCCTTGTTGTGCCCCAGCTTCCAGCGGCAAAGCCACTGTTGCGCCAGTGTTTCGATCATCCTCTTACATCGCAACCGCCTGTGTGTTGCCCCAGCTTTGTTCAGCAACTCTACTGTTGTGCGACTGTCTCCGCAATCCTTTCTTATCGCAACCGCGTCTCAACTGCATTTTATCGGGGTATCGCTCATCCTGGTGCTCTAGCTGTTTTTGATAGCCTCTTGCCATGTGTGAGCAGTTGTCCGATTAGCCCAACGGCTACTGGCCATTGGCAGGCTTTTGTTTTGCGGAGTCTGCCAGTTGGCGCAGCCAGGCGGCGCGGAGCAGGTTGCCGTGCCGATATGGTCCGGGGAGATCGGCTTCGTAGAGTTTTGCAGCGGCTTCGGTCTGGCCGATGGCTTCCAGCAGTCGGGCCATCAGATAATGGCTGGCGCTTGCCCAGCGGTTCTCGCCAGGCGTATCGGCGGCACGGTAACCCAGGTAATCGGCGGCGCTGCGGAAGTTGCCTTGTTCGGCGGCAATCAGGGCCAGCCAGAAGGTGGCGTGTTGCTTACCCAGTGCTATGAACTGGGCGCGGAGTTGTGCTTCTTTGAAGGCATTTTCGGTAATCAGCTTTTCGGCATTTTTGCGTTCCTCGGGCGGAAGCGCTTCCAGCCGCGGGATTTGCGAATCCTGGTATTGTTTTGCCGTCTGCTGCATCACTTCCCTGAGTTGCTGATCCGAGAGCCGCGCTGCCAGATAATACGGCACGGCGGTTTCTTCGCCGACGAACTGTCCGCGCAGGTGCAGCAATCGGCCTTTGTACAGCGGGACGCCTTCCAGGGCGAAAAACGGCAACAGCATCAGCAACCGCGCTCTGATCTGCTGCGGATTAAGATGCAGCCGCTGATAGAACGTCTGGTAAGGGTGCGGCCACAAACCTGCGGCGGCAATGCCCGGCAGCGATTGCCATCGCTCGGCTTCCTGCTTTGCCGAGACGGTCAGCACCATGCGTTGTTTTTCGGAAAGGTTAGACTCGATGAGTTTTACCCGCTGCGACAGTGCTGCCGGAGAGGCCTCGACCAGTGCTACCACTCGGCTCAGGTCTGCCGCTGTGATGGGGTAGCGAAGCTCCGAGCCGGCATCCATCCGGCGTAGCAGGGTTTCGTCGGTCGCCAGTTGAGCCAGTGTTGCCGGCCTGATGCGCAACGTGCCCGTGGGAGCAAGCTGAAGGCCATCGGGCGCAGGAATGGGCAGCCCTAGTTGGGGATCGAATACATACACTTGTCCTTCGATGAGAACTCCCACTGCCCAAGGAAGCGGTGGACGTTCCGGGTTTTCGTCGGCGATGGCCAACACGGCGGCAGGGATTTGCTGTTGCCGGGCCAGGAGGATAAACAGCCAGGCACGCTCCCATGCCGTGCCCCGCCCGAACAACAACACTTCCCAGGGAACCAACGGAACGCGCGCTACGGAGCCAGGCTCGGCCGACTGGGCGGGATTGGAAGGAGTCTGGGCGTCGGCGCCGACCGGACCAGCAGGGGCGTCGCCGGGGGAGGGGCCGGAATCTTCGAGCTGGATGTTTCGCACGGTCCAGTCGAACAGCCGCTGGGCGCGACCTAGTTGATCGGTCTTTTCCGCGGACACCCAACGGGCACAATCGCGGAGCCAGGCGGCTTCCATCAGGGCGAACGAATCGTAGTACAGCAGTTCCATGCTGTCTACAGCACGGACCATCGGCAATTGCTTCAGATGCGCCGGCAACGAGTCCAGCAGCGGATCGCGTTGCCAATTGGCGGGTGCATGTTGCTCGCGGAGCCAGCGGGCCAGCCGATCGGCGATCTGCCGCATCATAGCTGGCTCGGGCCACGTCAATGCCAGCGGGTCCAGGGTCTTGTCCGAACGGGCCTTTTCCGCGGATTCCATTCGTTTGAGTATTTCGCCGACGAAATCGCCCGACTCGTACTGTTCCAGCACGAATAAATTGTCCAGCGCGAAGCTCAATCTTTCTGGCTGCGAAGCTGCGCCGGCAGAGCTGCCAGCAACGCGATGGGACGGTTTCCCGCCGCAGCCGGGCAGCGCTGCAATTGCCAGCAGGCAGCACGCTGCCAGGATCATCGCCGGCTTAGTGCCAGTAGGCACAGCAGCCGGCGGTATACAATCGGGGGCAATCAAGATGCTTCTCATACAAGACCTTCCACCACCCGACGTACCGCCAGCAGCCGGCGCAACATCGCGGGAAGTTGCTCCAGGGGCACCATGTTGGGGCCGTCGCTGGGGGCACGATCGGGGTCAGGATGTGTTTCGAGGAACAGACCGTCGGCGCCGACGGCCACCGCCGCCCGCGCTAATGGTTCAACCATTTGACGATTCCCGCCGCTGGCATGGCCAAGTCCGCCCGGTTCCTGCACGCTATGGGTGGCGTCGAAGATTACCGGGACGCCCAAGGATTGCATTTGAGGGATGGCGCGCATGTCGTTGACAAGCCGGCCGTAGCCGAAGAATGTGCCCCGTTCGCCCAGAAGCACATCGCGGCAGCCGCCGGCAGCAAGTTTGCCGACTACGTGTTGCATGTCGGCCGGCGACAGAAATTGCCCTTTTTTGACGTGTACCGGACGTCCGGTTGCCGCGGCGGCAAGCAACAAGTCGGTCTGACGGCACAGGAAGGCAGGCACTTGCAGCAAGTCGCACACTTCGGCCGCTGCTTGTGCCTGCTCGGGCAGATGGATGTCGGTAGTCACCGGCATGGAAGTGCGCTGTTTGATTTCGGCCAGAATCTCCAGCCCGAGCTGCAAACCAGGCCCGCGGAACGACTCCACGCTTGTACGATTGGCCTTGTCGAACGAGGCTTTGAAGACCAGCGGCAACGACAGCTCGGCGGCGATCTGCTGCAACCGTTCGGCTATGTGTAGCGCCAACCAGCGCGATTCGATGACGCATGGCCCGGCGATCAGCAGCAAAGGTTGTCCGCGGCCGCATCGCAGCGGACCAATCGCAACCGGATTGTTAGGCACAACGTTCAAGCGTCACCCAGCTTTTTTCCGGAAAGTATTGTTGTCGTCGGCAACAGTCACAATCGTCGCTCCAGTCGTTGCCAGGCAGCGGCACAGTCGGGCAGGGCGACTGTGACGCTGTAAGCACCGGCAGCCTCAGACCTCTGGCGACAGGTGCTGGCCGGCCGTACCGTGCCTTGTCGGCCGTACCGACCGGCGGCAGCCCTGCGGACAGGATCACGGGCGCTGGAAGGAATCGACGGGCACGATGAACGTCAGCCGGTCGGGGACGATTTCCACCTCCACGGGCAACGTTCCTCCCGGGTCGCCGTCGATCTGATAGTATACCAGTTCCGACGAGCTTATCCGCAGCCGTCTTACCCGGCGATAGTTACACACCTTCAGTGCGCGATGGCACCGGGCGGCAACGGTTGCTGCGTAGAATAACCCGGGCCAAAAACCACCGCGGTCGAAGGTACACAGGTCCAGCAGTCCGTCGACTCCGCTGGCCTGTGGACAAATCCGAAAGCCTCCCCCGTAGCAGGGCAGATTGAAAACAAAGCACCAGCGGGCGAACAGCGGCTGGTTGATTTGTCCGGGAGTGTGAAAATCTTCCAGTTCAATTCGGATTTCGGGAAATCTGTAACTTCGGACAGTCTCCCAAATGGGTTTGAAATAGTGCCTTGTGCCCATGTGCCCGCGTCGGCGACGATGCACGATGTGCACCACCTGGGCGTCGAAGCCGCAACTGACCATCAAGGCGAACAATCGTCCCGAGCAGCAGCCAGCGTCCAATCGCCGCAGCCGGCCCGCGCAGATAGTTTGGTAGAGCGCTTCGGGCGAGGCGGAAAGGCCGAGGTATCGGGCCAAGAGACTTTCGTTTCCCGCCGGCAGTAACGTAATCGGCGTTCCCGCACAGGTGCGATTGATCAGTTCCAAAGCGGTGCCGTCGCCGCCAACGCCTACCAGCGCACGCAACGATCCGGCAGCAAATGCATCGTTCGCCTTGCGGGTAGCTTCATCCAGATCGGTGTAAACCGAGGCTTCGTAGCCGTTCGATCGCAACAGCGCCGCCAGCTTCTCTACGCGGTGCTCGGCAGAGCGCAGACCGGCTATCGGATTGTAGGAAACCACGATTTCGGTGGCGTCCGGCGGGAGTTCCGCTGGATACCACGGTCGTGCAGTGCCGGTTTGCGTTTGACCGCTGAGTTGATGTGTCATTGTCCGCTATTGATCGTTAGCTTCTTGGCCGCAGAGGTGCATCCGCGCGCCCGGCCGACGACCAGTCTGGTACCTGTCGCCAACGATGACCTTCGCAGAAGCAGCCAAAGATTGGCCATTCAGTATAAACGCATGTCCGCAAGTCGTGTAGCACACTGCGGCGCACGGCTGTAGCGAAACGACGCACTGTGCCCGCTGGCTACGTTGCTCAGCCTGCCCTGCAAACCCGTGAGCCAGTTTTTGGCAACGCTGTAACATTTTGCTTGTCAATAAGTTGCGACTTGACATGTGGCGGTTTTCGGGTCATTGTGCCGAAGGGCACGCCACTTGCATGACGAGCGAGTTGCCCGGGCGATCTTCGCCCCGGCACCTTCTTATCTTGCGCATGCTTTTCTCGTAGTTGAGCTGGCCCGTGGGGCTTGTGACGCATTGTGCCAGGCGGTCATCTTGCCCTTACCGCCTGGATTGCCGCTGTGGATGGCGGCACGTCATAGGCCCCGTTTTCTTGCGCCCCGCTCGCTCGGCAACGCGATGGACCGAAGGCAACGGGGCGCTTGCAGATTTGTCTGAGGCGGTAGTTACGCTTTGCCCGGGCCGAAGTAGGATGTTTCCGTCGAAAAAGTCCCACCGCTGGTTCGTGCGAACCATATATTCCGGCCGGAGCGAGTTTTCCTGCTGCGTCAAGTTCGCACAATGCAACGGCAGGTTGCACCGTGCGTGTTCGGTCGCTGGCCGCCGGAAGCCCGCCCAAATCGATTGCACCCAGTTTCAGTTGAAGTGGAAATGTGCAGGCTACACACTGCTGCCGAGCCGATGCGAACAGATAGGCAGCTACGCGCATCGGGCGGCCCCCGTTGTGCATCTGTGCTTGAACGCCGGCGGCCGACCGGCAGACCGCGGCGCAACTGCGCAAGCTACAATTGGTCAGTGAACCTCGTAGCCCGACAATACCGGCAGCTTCTGCGAAAGGCAAAGCTGCGCTTGTGCGCCAATCTGAAAATGCTGGGATGTAAGTGGCGACAACAGGGGTGCCAGTTGGCAGCGGCGTGGCAAGGTTGTTTGCGGTTTCACATCGTGCCAAACATAACCATTGATGGGCCGATGCAACCATTTATTGGCCAACATAACCAGTTCGTCGGTCAATCATAACCATGAATCGAAAGGTACCGCGATGGCGATAAACAGACCCACCCCCGGTTCGCCAACCGTCCGCAGTGTTACTTCGCCAGCAGGGCTGGCGGCCGACAAAGCGGACCAGCAGCATCAGGAACCGCAATCGCGGCCGGCACGTTGGCTTGTGACACCCAGCCGGCGACTGCTGGCCTCTTTGCTTGTCGGGTCTTTGGTGATGAACGTGGGGCTGTTGTTGATACGCCCAACAGCTCCCCAGCCTCGCAGTGCAGTTAACGTGCCCGAGATACCGCTGGGTACGTTTCGTTATGTTGCCGGGCCGAGCAAGTTAGGCCAGACCGACGAACCGACAGTCACTTCGGCGGAGTTTTCGTTGTACGTTACGCTGGCCGATTCGGCAGCCGACGGGGGTGTCGAGCTGATCGCTGCGCGGCGCTTCCGCGTACAACAGGCCGTCGAGCAATTGCTCCGTCAAGCCCACAGCGGCGACTTCCAAGACCCTTCGCTCAGTGCGCTCAAGCGCCAGATACGCGAGCATATCAATGCGGTGCTTGGTGCTCGGGCGGTGGCGGAGGTGGTCTTGACCGATCTGAAACTCGAGTACCGCCACCCTTCGCCCGGCCGTCAAGCCAGCCAGACCTCAACGGCCGAGCGGAACGGCGTGCCCTGGAAGGAACCGGACGAACCACCTCGCCCGTGACCGTCGGCTGGCAGTTTGAAAACCGCACGGGTAAGCTTGGCGTCGGCGGCCAAGCACGGTATGGGTTGCGCTTTGGCGGGTGGCTGATGCCTTCAGGCGATGGAGTCTCAGCCGTCCCAATAGCGTGACATGTGCGCGTCTTGCGCGCACGTTTTCAAGTGATCTGGAGCGACTGTGTTGAATGTCAGTTGAAAGGCTACGCTCTCTCGTGGCCGCGCGTGACTTACCAACGGACGCCACCACAGCGCGTTCCTCTATTATTTGATAATTTGATAGCTGACGCACCTCTATTTGCTTGCTGGCGCATTTAGTTGCTGGCGCAGCTTACGTCAGGGTACAGGGGCAGGCGATGTACGTAATTGTCCGGCATCTATTCAGTCCGTACATGTTGATTTGGCTGGCAGTAGTAGGGGGACTTGTACTGGTCTGGCGACGATGCAGCGGACGGCGGCGCGCGCTTCTGACCGCCGGAGTAGTGCTGTGGAGCATTATGAGCTTGCCGCTGACCGCCCGACTGGCACTGCTTTCGCTGGAAGGCAGGCAGCCGGCCAACTACGACCGGCCGGAAGGCGCACAAGCGATCGTGGTTCTTAGCGGCTATGCGTACATCGCCGACAGCCTGCGTCCGCGTGCCGAGCTGGCCGACGACACCCTGGTGCGCTGCATCCACGCGGCGCAACTGTACAAGCAGGGGCCGCGATGCCCAATGGTGCTCAGCGGTGGACGATTCGACCCCGCTGCACCGGAACTTACCCTGGCCGCACTGATGCGAGACTTCATGGTGCAATTGGGAGTCGACCCGAACGACATCTTGCTGGAGGATCGCTCCCGGAACACCTACGAGAACGCCAAGTTATCGGCCGAGATACTGCACCAGCGGGGCATCCGTAAGGCGGCAGTGGTGACCGACGCGATTCATCTGCGGCGGGCGGAACGTTGCTTTCGGGCGTTCGATATAGAACCGCTGTCGGCCGGTTGCCGCTATCGGGCCAGAGAGTTCCGGCTGTCGATAATGGACTTCCTGCCCGACCCGCAGGCCGCCTTGCGGGTTCAAAGAGCCGCGCACGAATGGGTAGGAATCGTTTGGTACAAAATCCGCTATGGCGTGTAGATCAAGTTGTTCTTCGGCCCTAGCCAGTTCCGGAATCAAACAGCGCCGAACTACGCGACCGTCAGCCGGCTGCGGACCAGAAGCGATCTGTCAGACCGATCGGTGGCAGCGATCGCGTGGTGCGCGGAAGGATTAAAGATTGCAGTGCGCGCGGGAGGGAATGCATCCTTTTCAACTCGGAAACGCACCATGTCGCCCCGCGCCAAACATAACATCAAAAGCCCCCGAAGCCACCATAGCCGTAATACGAGCCGCGAGATGGTCGCGGCGTCCAGCTCTGCTTGCTCCGGGCGCCCAGGCCGCCAGTAGAAGCACCGGGATAATAGTGCGAGTAGTTCATGAACGTGCTATGTACGCCGGTCGGACCGGCTTGGGCGGGCCTTTCCCTATTCAACTGACCCTGGATATTGCGCAATGCGGCCGACTGGCGGCTCAGCGCCAAGTCCTGCTGGCGTAGGGTGCGCTCCAGCTCGACCTGGGGACGCACATAGGTGTGATAGTTATCCAGCACCCCGGTATTGCGCTGATAGAGGTTGAGCCACGGGCTGAACGTCGGCCGGCTAGGCGTGTACCGGGGCTGCGCCATCGCCGGCGAGCATAACATCGCAACCACGGCCACAACAGCGGCGAAAACAAAGACTTTCGTCTTCATTGCACTTCCCCTAGTGCTTGGGCAGAGCCTTGCCACCCAATTGTAACCATAACAGTCCGATTCTCCGGTGCAACCCCCCTGCGCGCGAAATACTGCTTATTCTGTATTATCGGCAAGAAAAGGCCGATCCGCCACATCGAACTTCGCGGCCACGATCGGCAATCGGCCCAGCCAAGGCGTTTTTGGTTTCAAAACATGCCGTCGCGACGCGGGGACGATGCTGGCGGCGCATCGCTACTGGTAGCCGTGGGGATGAGCGCTGTGCCACCGCCAGGCCGAGGCCACGATGGCGTCCAGCTCGGTGTACTTGGGCTGCCAGCCCAGTTCCCGGCGAATTTTCGACGCGTCGGCGTACAGCACCGCCGGATCGCCCGGCCGGCGCGCACCGTATTGCACGCGAATCTCGCGTCCGGTTACCCGGCGGGCCGAATCGATCACCTCGCGCACCGAGTAGCCCTTGCCGATGCCCAGATTATAAAAGCGGGCGTCCCCCGGTCGCAGCGCTTCCATCGCCAGCAGGTGGGCTGCGCAGAGGTCTTCGACATGGATGTAGTCGCGGATGCAGGTGCCGTCGGGCGTGGGATAGTCGGTGCCGAAAACTGTGATTGCCCCCCGCTGTCCCAATGCGGTTTGTAGCACCAGAGGGATTAAATGAGTTTCGGGCCGATGGTCTTCGCCCAGCGTACCGTCGGCCGCTGCACCAGCCACGTTGAAATAGCGCAGCGAGACGAAAGCGAACTCGTCGTGCGCTGCCGCGAAATCGCAAAGAATCTGCTCGACGAACCGCTTCGACCAGCCGTAAGGGTTGATCGGTTGCTGGGGAGTGGTTTCCACGATGGGAGTTTTCTCCGGCTGGCCGTAGGTGGCGCACGTGGAGCTGAATACCATCCGCATAACTCCGGCGGTTTGCATGGCCTCCAACAGGCTGATGGTACCGGCAGTGTTGTTGCGGTAGTACAGCAAGGGCTCGGTCACCGATTCGCCCACGTAAGCCAGGGCGGCAAAGTGCATTACGCACTGAATTTCGTGCCGCACCAGGACCTCGGCCAGCCGTCTGGAATCGGCCAGATCGAGTTGGCAGAATGTCGCCCGGCGATCCACTGCCGCGGCGTGCCCACGCGAAAGATTATCTACCGCCACCACCCGGTGGCCGGCATCGGCCAGCATTCGCACGGCGTGCGAACCGATATAACCGGCCCCGCCAGTTACCAGGACATTCATCGTCGGATTCCATGATGTGGATGTCGATTTGCCGGTATTGCTCGTTTGCGCCCTTGCCTCCCAGGGGCGATCGGTCTACTGCCCTCCACAAGCAATTCTGGCACATCCGGCAGCACTGTGCTAGAACATGCAGTACGTGCGCGGCGCCGGGAAAGCGTTGTACTGGCACGGCACACGCAGGCTGTCACGGCACAGTAACTGGCTTTGGCCCAAGCAGTTACAGGCCGCCTGCCTGCCAAAGCACCGGGCTGCGGAAAACTTGGGCGGTAAGCGCCTTCGCCCGTAACAGATACAGATCACGCACATCGTAAGTACTACGAACACGACGGAGCACAACATGGCCGTACTGGTGACAGGGGCTTTGGGACAGTTGGGGGCGGAGTTGTGCCGGCGGTTGGGCCGACAGGCCGTGGGAGTGGACCTCGCCGTGGCAGCCGAGGGAGCGAACTATCCAACGGTGTCCAGCGACCAGCCAGAAACGGGCCGATTTCGCCTTGAGCGGCTCGACCTGACCGACCGGGCGGAAGTGCTGCGAACCATCAGGCGGATGCGTCCCCAGGCGGTAATCAACTGCGCCGCCTACACGGCGGTCGATCAGGCCGAAAAACAACCGGAACTTGCCCGGGCAATCAATGCCCTTGCCGTTTCCTATCTGGCCGAAGGCTGCGCCGAGGTGGACTGTGGGCTGATACAGATCAGCACCGATTACGTTTTCGGCGGCCAGCCGCTGGGGCGACCATGGCGCGAGGAAGATCAGCCATCGCCGCAGAACGTGTACGCACAGACCAAACTCGAAGGCGAACAAGCGGCCGCTGCGTGGACGAAGCACATCATCGTGCGGACCTGCGGGCTGTATGCCCGGCCGGAGGACGAGAGGGCGAAAAACTTCGTACGCACTATTTTGCGGCTGGCCCGGGAAGGCCGCCCGCTGCGGGTAGTCGACGACCAGCACTGCACCCCCAGCTTCGTGCCGCATGTGGCCGAGGCAGTATTGTTTCTTGCCGGTTTCAGCGGCAGCGATACACCGACACGTTGGGGCGGCGGCAGTGCGACACACTCGGGGATCGCAACGAGGACGCACTGGGGCATCTATCACGTGACCAATCGCGGCCAGACGACCTGGTACCAGTTTGCTTGCGAGATACTGCTACTAGCCGGGCTGGATGTGCCCGTAGAACCCATTACCAGCGAGCAGTACCCCGCCCTGGCCAGGCGGCCGCAGTACAGCGTGCTGGACACCTCGCGGTATCACGCCCTGGGTGGTCCGCCGATGCCTGACTGGCTATCGGCACTGGGCGAGTACTTTCGCTGAACAAGCCCACAAAATACCGTAAGTGGTTGGACTACTGGCAAGCCAGAAAACGAGGGTAGTTCGTCCACTTGCACCACTTTCGCAATTATGTGGATCTGTTTAGTTCGATGATTTGGCGATGTCGAAAGCGGCGCGTATTGGTATCCGGTTTGGTATCAGGTGCGCCGCCATTGAGCCTGTGGCGCCGGTGGCTGGCCGACGTATGTCCAGCCAAGGCGGCGGGCAAGAGATGTATATCCAGGCAAGGTGCGGGCAAGAAAAGGAAAAAGCCCGCGGGCGGGAGGTGGACCCACGGGCTTTTAGAGGTGATCTATATAGATCCGGCGACACCTACTCTCGCGCTTTTGGCACTACCATCGGCTCGGAAAGCTTAACTACTGTGTTCGGGATGGGAACAGGTGTGGCCTTTCCGATATGGTCGCCGGAAAGAAGCCGACTGGTTCGTTGAGAACAAGTCGGCTTACGATTTGCGGTTGTGGTTATCAGCGGCGGCCTGGTGCAAACGGTCTGCGTTGCGGCGGGACGGGGCGACGGTGGTGCGCATCTGCGCGCAGATTTCACGTCGCCCAGCGCATTGCCGCGACCGTTTCGAGGCGGCATAGGAGCGTTGGATACATGTGGCCAAGCTTTCGCCCGTTAGTACCGGTTAGCTGAGCGCATTGCTGCGCGTACACACCCGGCCTATCAACCTGGTAGTCTTCCAGGGGGCTTTCGCGGCTAGGCCGCTTACGAAACCTAATCTTGGAGAGGGCTTCACGCTTATATGCTTTCAGCGTTTATCCTTTCCGTACATAGCTACCCAGCCGTGCCGCTAGCGCGACAACTGGAACACCAGAGGTACGTCCTCCCAAATCCTCTCGTACTAAGGGAGACCCTCCTCAAGTTTCGTGCGCCCACAGCAGATAGGGACCGACCTGTCTCACGACGGTCTGAACCCAGCTCACGTACCGCTTTCATTGGCGAACAGCCAAACCCTTGGGAGCTTCTTCACCCCCAGGATGCGATGAGCCGACATCGAGGTGCCAAACCGCGCCGCCGCTATGGACGCTCGGGCGCGATAAGCCTGTTATCCCCGGAGTACCTTTTATCTGTTGAGCGATGGCCCTTCCATCCGGGACCACCGGATCACTAAGCCCGACTTTCGTCTCTGCTCGACTTATCAGTCTCGCAGTCAAGCACCCTTCTACCTTTGCGCTCGACGCCTGATTGCCAACCAGGCTGAGGGTACCTTTGGACTCCTCCGTTAGTCTTTAGGAGGAGACCGCCCCAGTCAAACTGCCCAACTGACACTGTCCTCCGCCCGGATTGACGGGATCGGAGTTAGAACTAAAACATGCCCAGGCTGGTATTTCAACGGCGGCTCCACCGAGACTGGCGTCCCGGCTTCATAGCCTCCCAGCTATCCTACACAAGACATGTCACAGCCCAATATCAGCCTGCAGTAAAGGTTCACGGGGTCTTTCCGTCTCGCTGCGGGAACGTGGCATCTTCACCACGGCTACAATTTCACCGGGTCACTGGTTGAGACAGTGCTTCTGTCGTTACGCCATTCATGCAGGTCGGAACTTACCCGACAAGGAACTTCGCTCAGCTTTGTTACTCCCGACCGTCAGCCGCATGGCTGGTTGGTGGGGGGCTGGTCGTTTCCGCCAGCCTCTGCACGTCGCCGTGCAGCTCGGACTATCTCTTCATCATGCGATGGGAGAGTGTTTTGCATCGCGCCTCGGGCTGAGGTCAAAAGCAGGAAGGAATCTCACCGGCCTGATACTAACCTTCCTGCACATGCGTTGCGACGATTTCGGGCGCGTGATGCAACATGCTTTTCATTTGCATCACCTCCCTTCGCAAGATGCTCGGCATATAGTCTCTGAGGATTCCGAGCAGGACTTCAAGCTGAGAATCGCAGATGATCTCAGATTGCTCCTGGTCGGCCTTTCCTGCTGATTGCCTGCACCGAGCGGATTGTTACTGCCTGTTTGCTGCCGAGGCGTTTCCACGGCAACAGGGAGCAGGCGAGTACCGTCGGATACTCAGGTGTCCCAGCATATAGCCGAGTACAATTCGCGGGTCACCCCACGAATGGGCGGCATTAAATGCTACCTTAGGACCGTCATAGTTACGGCCGCCGTTTACCGGGGCTTCGGTCGCCAGCTTCGCCTTTCGGCTAACTGTCTTCCTTAACCTACCGGCACCGGGCAGGCGTCAGTCTCTATACATCCTCTTACGAGTTGGCAGAGACCTGTGTTTTTGATAAACAGTCGCAGAAGCCGATTTACTGTGGCCTCCAGAAGCGTACACCCCCAGAGGCACCCCTTATCCCGAAGTTACGGGGCCATTTTGCAGAGTTCCTTAACCAGTGTTCTCCCGAGCGCCTTAGACTACTCGTCTCGCCTACCTGTGTCAGTTTTAGTACGGTCGCCGCGGTTTCAACCCTTAGGAGCTTTTCTTGGACGCGCTTCGGATGACTTCTCGAACGTAAATGCGATCGGTCCCAGTCCTTGGCTTTATGAGGGCGGATTTGCCTTTCCCTCGCCTTGGAAAGGGCCACGGACGTTTCTACTCGTACCGCTCACCCTACACGCGCCGTCCCTCCCATCGGTCCGCCGCGGCGGCGCAGGAATGTTGACCTGCTACCCATCGTCTACGCCTTTCGGCCTCGACTAAGGCACCGGCTAACCCTGGGCGGAATTACCTTCCCCAGGAAACCTTAGGCTTTCGGCGGGCAGGATTCTCACCTGCCTTATCGTTACTCATTCCGGCATAATCACCTGAAGACCCCTCCACCGCTCCTTTCGGTGCGGCTCGTATCTGGTCTTCAGCGCTCTCCTACCACCGCACCGCCGTTTAAGCAGTGCGATCCGCTGCTTCGGCGTCGGGCTTACTCCCGTTCATTTTCGGCGCAGAACTGCTCGGCCAGTAAGCTGTTACGCACTTTTTAAATGGTGGCTGCTTCTAAGCCAACATCCTGGCTGTCACAGCAGCTCCACTTCCTTTGTGACTGAGCCCGACTTCGGGGCCTTAGCAGGCGGTCAGGGTTGTTTCCCTCTCGACCACGGAGCTTATCCCCCGCGGACTGACTCCCGAGATAGTCGCACCGGTATTCGGAGTTTGGTTCAGCAGGGCAGCCTGGAAGGGCCCCCAAGCCGATTCAGTATCTCTACCCCCGGTGCGTAGTGGCTCGAGGCTAGCCCTAAAGCTATTTCGGAGAGAACGAGCTATCCCTGCGTTTGATTAGACTTTCACTCCTCCCCACAAGTCATCCCCTCGGTTTTCAACCCAAGTGGGTTCGGGCCTCCACGCGGTATAACCCGCGATTCACCCTGCTCATGGGTAGATCACGCAGATTCGCGTCTGCCGCCGCCGACCCCCGCTGTTGCCAGCGGAAAGCGCCCTATTCAGACTCGGTTTCCCTGTGGCTTCGGCCCGGAAGGCCTTAACCAAAGCCGACGACGACAACTCGCCGGATCATTATGCAAAAGGCACGCCGTCACGCAGGGCCAAAAAGCCCACCGCGCTCCGACCGCTTGTAGGCGCATGGTTTCAGGTTCAGTATCCTCCCCTAACAGGGGTTCTTCCCATCTTTCGGTCGCCCTACTTAGTTCACTATCGGTCGTCAGGTAGTATTTAGCCTTGCGGGATGGTCCCCGCAGATTCAGTCGGGATTCCACGTGGCCCGACCTACTCAGGTACCCCTCGGGAGGCCAATCAGCTTTCGCGTACGGGACTGTCACCCTCTGTGGTCTGCCTTTCCAGACAGTTCTGCTAGCCGTCGGCTTGGTAACTCCCATGTGAGAGGCCCTACAACCCCGCCAGGGAAACCCCAGCGGTTTGGGCTGTTTCCTTTTCGCTCGCCGCTACTGGGGAAATCGAGTTTTCTTTCTTTTCCTGCGGTTACTAAGATGTTTCAGTTCACCGCGTTCGCCACGCACGCCTATGGATTCAGCGTGCGCTGATTCGGGGATCCCGGGATCAACGCTTGTTTGACAGCTCCTCCGGGCTTATCGCAGTCTTCCACGCCCTTCATCGCCTCCTGACGCCAAGACATCCCCCATGCGCCCTTAGTAGCTTGGCCACATGAATCCAACGCTCCCGGACTTCCGGGACTTCAGACCCATGTGCCGCTACCAGGCCCGCATCCGCCTCGAATAAACTTCGATGCCACCCGCTGTGCCCCCAATACGCCGACGCTACCGTGAGACTGAATAGACCCCCGCTAACGCCGACCGAGCACAGCCGGTTCGATGCCAGGCCCGAGTAACGATGACTCGCTCTAAGCGCCTCGGGAACCAGGTGTAACCGACCACCCCTTGTTCAGGGGCAGGCCTGTTCACGTGGTTCTTGCATCAGATGCCACTGACCACCACAACCGAATTGTCAAAGACCATCACGGACTCGGGCCGGCGACTTCCGCCGCCGGCTTGCTCCGCGCCGCAATCAGCGGGGGTTAAGCTTCGACCCGCCAAAGCTTATCCCCCGATGATCGCTCCAGGCTAGCTGCGGCCCCGAACTTACAAATCTACTAAATTGGCAGCCGCTTGGCAATAGCCGCTGGGGAATGTTTTTACGGAAGCGGTTAGCTGTTGGTTCGCGCCTTACTAAAACCGCCCATGCTTAACAGGCGCATTTACATTATATCGGACGCAAGAAGCCTGACAAGCAAGGGTATGGGGAAAAATCGAAAAACTCGCCGCCATCATGCTTTGCGCGCTACAAGTTGACCAACCCTTAGCTGGGAAAATGTCAAATTACAACCGGCGCGCGACTATTATACCACTGTAAACCACTGTAAAGCATCCATGGTCCCAAAGCGGCTTTCAACCCCAACCAAATAGGGTTGTTCGGACGCGCTGCTGTCGCGTCCGCTAGCAATGGGCACACGGCCCCGACGGAGCGTGGGCCTCCAAATCATTTGAAAAAGATGCGCGTAAAACGGGCACAAGTAACGCCATAAGCCAGTAACGAAAGCTCTGAACCTATGGCTGCTGTCCGCCGGCGAACCGCGGATCGACGCGATTGCCGGCCGATTGCCCCAGGCGCTTCTTGCCCGAAAGGATCAGTTCTGCCAGTTGCGCACGGGCTTTGTCGTAAGCGGCCGGATTCTCTTCCCACTGGAAGAACGAACCGGCCAGCGGCAGCACGATCTTCTCTGCTTCGGCAGCCAGGCCGAGTTTTTCCAGCATCATCAGGTAGTCGTAATCCTGTATGCCGTCGCGGAGGGCCTTCAGCCGCAAACTGGGCACTATGCCTTCGTAGCCGACGGGCCGGGCCGGATAGGCCAGCGTCCCTTCGCCGTTGAAGACCGACTTGGGGCCGGGCCGATAGGTGTTGGCTTCGCTCCAGGGGTCTTCTACCTGCCTGAAGTAGGTCATTCCGCCCCAGTAAAGAAGCCCGCGAATCCGATACCGCCACGCAATCCAGGTGGGCACGCGATAGTGAAGAAGCGGATAGTCGATGTGCCACCAGGGAGTCTTCTTCAGTTGGCACAGCGCGGTGTAGGTCCAAATCGTCTCGCCCAGGGCTTGCCGCGCGGCGGCCGGTTCCGGCTGGAACAGCGAGAACAGCGGGCACCAGATGTCCACCGCTCCGTACAGGTCGCCCCAGGCCGGGTCTTGTGGTTGCGGTTGCTCGACAACCAGCACCTTCACTACCGAATTGGCCTGCCGGATCGCCCGACCCCACCGCTGTACGTACTTGTATGCTTCGGCATCGTTCGGTTCGTCTTTCAGATAGACGTAGAAGAGCACATGCGGGCGGTCGAGCTGTTTGGCTGCTTCGTCGAAGGCCCGCAGCCATGCAACCAGGCGGTCGCGGTTTGCTTCGGGGTCTTTGATGATCCGTTCCGGATGCGGCACGGGCACGGCGTTTACGTGGTAGCGATCGACGAACTCCTGGAGGGCCTTGATTTGCTCGGCGGGAATGCGAAAACTGCCGTCGGCCTGCGCCACAGGAGCCAGACTGCCCGGAAAAGTTGCGTTGAACCGATGCTGCGCCAGCAGCGCGGCACACTGCGTTTCCACCGCTGCCCAATCGGCCGGCTCAGGCTCTTTGCCTTCTTTGGCCCGCTGGCGGTAGTACTCGCGCAACCGCTGGGCCGGCGAGCCGAAGGCCGTCTGGAGGCTGGGGACTTCGGGCAACTGGAAATCCCAGACGGTCAACTCGATGGGAATCTCTACGGGGGGACGCTCAGCGGCGGTCAAACGGACCGTACCCCGGTACTGCCCCGGCTTGGCCTGGCGCGGAACACACAAGTCGATGAAAAATCCGTGCGTCTGCTCGGCCGGCAGATGGAAGGGCATCGCCACGAAGCGCGGGCCGGCAAGCCGCTGGCGGGTGATAGGATGCCGCGCCGGGATCAGCGGATCGGGATACCAGCCCGGTTTGAACTGGTCGTTGCGATAGGTGGGCTGTTTGATCTCCATCTGATGCTGGCGATACACTTCGGCCAGGTCTGGCGGTATTGTGGTACCGTCCGGGCCGCGCAACTCGCCCAGTTCCACGCGCACCTGGCCTACCGGTGCTGCGCATCGCATCAGTACCTGAAAACCCCGCCACTCGCCGCGCGCCGCCTGCAAGGCCACCTGCTTGGCATCGCCCGGCAGGTCTTCGCGCAGCACACGCTGGGTATGGGTTAACGTCCAAACATGCCATTGGGGTTGTTGCACGGGTTCTGCTGGCGCACAGAACCCGGGTGCCAACACAAAGAAACCGAACAGCGCAGTAAGGATCGTCCTCATCGCTGGACCTGCCTTGGAGAATCAGTGGGAATTTCTGCCGTGTCAGCGGCACATGGTAGCGATATGCTGGCTTGCTCGGCAATCTTACAAGCAAGTTTGCGGAAGTCCCTGTAGCATTCCTGCACGGCCTGAATATGGCCGCCTATTGCGCCGTCGGCCGGGGTAAGGCGGAACATGGGCTTGCGCGCCTCCTGGGCCAGCGGCATCAGACTGCGGTAATGCTTCAGTGTCGCCAGGCAGTGAGGGTCGTTTTCGGTGGTGACTTCTGGCTGTTGTGGCTGGTCGAGCACTGACTGCCGATATTCGTGTGGAATGCGCTCCATCCAGCGGCGGTATGCCTTGACCGGCCGGTCCAGCCGGATGGCGTGTTGCATCACCACATAGCCCGACGGAGCCATCGCTCCCAGCGGCTGCGGAAGATCGGGCACAGGATTTCGCTGGCGGCGCTCGTTCCACTGGTCGCGCCAACGTCGGAGCGTAGGTCCGAGGTTGCGCAAACCTTGGAGCGAAAACAGGTCCGCTGCCAAAGGAATGACCACGTGATCCGAGGCCACCATCGCCGCCCGGTTCAGCGCCCCCAGGTTCGGTCCCACATCGATAAGCACCAGCGAGGCTTCCCGGGCGGCGGCTGCCCGATCGAGCACGCGCCACAGTGCCGAGATGACGCGAAAAGCCCGCGGCTTGCGATCCAGGCAGTCGGGCCATTGCGAGGAAAGCTCGTCTTCTGCCAGGCAAAGCGCCAGGTCCCCTGCGACCAGCGCCAGCCCCGGCACCACGTCTTCCACGTGTGGTTCGGCGATGTCTCCCGTGCCGCTGAGCAGCGGCTCCAGCGCAGCGTAGATCGTCCTGCGGCGGCCGTCGCTCCACAACTCCTCCAGCCGGTCTTCCTCCAGAAACATGCTGGTCAGGTTGGCCTGCGGGTCCAAGTCGGCGGCGACAAGCGACAAGCCAAGATCGGCAAACATGTGGGCCAGATGATAGACCAACGATGTCTTGCCCACGCCCCCCTTGTTGTTGAAAAAGACGATCGTTTTCATGGGGCAGGTTTCACCACGGCCAGGACGCAAGTGGGTTGAAAATCGAACTGCGGCGGCGGATTGCCGTTGTCGGCCAACGCCCGGCGAGCCAATGGAATCCCCAAACCGAACCGCTGGGCGAATCCCAAATGGTACATGATTTCGGCGATCAACGGGTTGCGATAGTCGGTAACTCCGGTCCCGAAGTTCTGCGCGGTGACTTGACCATAAAGCCCGCCCGGGCTGTGAATCTCTACGCGGTCGGAAAACCAATAGACGCGCACCGGCGCATTGGTGCCTTCGTAACTACGGTGCATGATGGCGTTGCGCGCGATCTGTCGCAAGGCGTCGACGGGGTAATCCGGCCGGCGGACTTCTCGCCGACCAGCGATTTCGGTGCGGACCGAGATGCTCAGTTCCAGCAACTCATCCAACTGGCGCAGGATGTCTTCCAGCCGTCCCGTGAGCACCTTTTGACTGCGGATGGCGTCGGTCAGTTCGGTTCCGTCGATGCGGAGGAACTGGACGTATGCGCCTGGCACCCATCGTTGTGGATCCCGGCCGAACCCCAACAGGCAGCCGTAGGTCGGCGTGTTGTCGCTGGTCAAACGCAGCGAACGCAATTGCTCGTCCAGCGCGCGACGGTTCTGCTGAAGTACCTCGTAGGCGATAGCTCGCGGCATATACTGCGTCTTGATATACTCCAAGTCGAGGTCGTCGAATGTGCTTCCGGGCGCCGCGCGACGGTCGAAGGTCAAATCTCGTCCCCGGCGACGTTCGGCCAGCCGCACTTCCTCCTCTGGTGTGGCCTGGCGCACGGTCGGGCCGATCCTCACCCAGGTGCGCCCCTGATACCGCACAGGTGGATCATCGCTCGGTTGCACCGTTACCACTGCGACATCGCAAGGTTTGTTTTCGCAATCCGGCAGAGTGTGTTTTTCCACCGACATCGACGGCAAAGGCAAGATGTTGCCGTCGTCGCGCATCTGCGACAAGTCTCGCAACAACTGATCGGTAATGGGCAAGCCTGCACAACGTCCGTCGTCCTCGACCCCGATGACAATCACGCCGGGCTTGCCGCGACCAGCCAAATCATTAGCAAAAGCACATATATTGCGCCGGATTGCCCTCCGATCTGCCGCAGAGCGTTTCCGTTCGACCAGATCGGATTCCAAATCGCAAAGCATCCGGCTAAGTTCGGCCTGGCTATAACCGGTCATTCGGCTGTGGCTCATCGCGAAATACTTCAGCTTGCACTTGGAAGTCAACGGCACTGTGGTACGCCGCGGCGACGCCGCGAAAGCCGATACCGCGTTCTACGGCTCACATGCGGCAACAAGCAGCTACCGCTGCTCAGGCAATCAATGCACGCGCCAAGCTGAAGTATACCAGCAAGGTGACGATATCGGTTAGCGCCAGGGCCAGCGGGCCGGCGGCCACGTGCGGGTTGAGCTTCAGCAGTCGCAACAGGTTCGGGGCCGACAGGCCCAGCAGCGCGGCAGCGGTCACCCCGCCCAGTATCCCCCCGGCAACCGAGAACACCAGGTGCGCTTGTCGCATCCACAGCAGGGCGAACAGGCCGACCAGCGATCCGCTGGCTGCGCCCAGCAGCAGACCGGTTGCCAGTTCGCGGCGGAGCTTCGCCCACATCGCACCCCAGGTCGGCGGTCTGCCGTGCAGCGACTGAAGGGCCAGGGTGAGCGACTGGATGCTCACACTCTCGGCCAGAGCTAGCACCACGGGGACGAACAACGCCAGGGCTACTGCCCGCTGTAGCTCGTTCTCGAAGATGCCGGAAATCAGCGCCGCTGCGATTCCGCCGGCGATGTTGCACAGCAGCCAGGGAAAACGCCGGCGCAGCGCGGTAGTGGGCGAAAACGGGCGCGCCCCGGCCAGGCGCACGCCGATGATCTGAAACAGGTCGTCGCCCATGATGCCGCCCAGCTCGGTCAGCTCGTCGGTGTAAAGCTCGATGTCTATCATGCCCACCAGACGCCGCTGGGCGTCGACTACCGGAAAGGCCAGCAGCCGATGCAAGGTGAACATCTCGCAGGCATCCAGGACAGTCGCGTTTTCGGGAATGGCGATCACCCGGTCGATCATGATCTGGGAAATGCGCTGATCGAGCGGACTGAGCAGCAGCCGCCGGGTAGGTACCACACCGCACAGTCGCCCTTGCCGATCGACCACGTAGAAGTAGATGATCCGGTTGGCCGGTGGATTGGCGCGGATGGCCTCCAGCGCCTCGCCCACCGTTTGATCGGCCAGCAGCCGGGCAGGATCGGTGCGCATGTGGCTGACAATAGGGTCGTCGGGATTGCAATGCTCTATCGGGTTTTTCATGCTTTGCAACGTTATAGGGTTCGGCGTTGCCCGCCACGGCGAACTATTGACATTCGCAATGCGTGGTGAAATGGGACACTAGGAAAACCTTAAAGCAAGCGGTCATTATGTTTTACAAAGACCAACAAGCCGCGAAAAAACCGGTTGCGCCAAAAAGCCCTTGACGCAGCCTGCGGCCGCAACCAAAAGGTGTTATGGAGGGACGCGCTGCGGTCGCGTCCGCTATCACGGGGCACACTGCCACGACGGAGCGTGGCCCTCCAAATCGTCGCCCGAGTGGCCCTCCGAATCGTCGGGCGACATGCACGCATCGCGCGCAGATGGTCTCACATAAGAAACTATAGCGCAAACCATAGCGCTGGTGACGAATGTCGCGTTCGGCCGATTCCGGCGTCCAAGCTGCGCGCTTGCCGGCGTAGCGTTATTGTACCCAGCCGGCGTATTGCGCCAGATCGTAAAGCCACGGCGGCGTCCAGGGGTTCCAGACCGGATAAGCGGCCGAAAGGGCCGAGATGGCAAGCAGCAGCAGCGCCAGGCACCGGCTCCAACGGCGGTGCGACATGGCGTCGGCCGCCGGCAACATCGCCACCGACCACAACGGAGCGAACCAGAACATCCACCGCAGCCCCGAGGACATCCCCCCGTAGTTGCCATACGTCTTGTAGCTGAGCAGGTAGAACGCCAGACATGCCGCGGTGGGCAAGGTAATCAGCAATGCCAGATCGCGCAGACCGGCGTCGCGCCGCTGAAACAGCCACATCGCCAGCCCGGCCATGCTCAGCAACCACACGGGCGTGAGCGAAAAAATCCCCCGATGCCCCACCAATACGTTGAAGGCGTAAACGGTCCACTGGGGTTCGTTCTTGTCGATGTGCCATCGGGGCTGGTAGTTGGGGTCCTCGGCCATGCGGCGGCGATCTTCCTGTTTTTCCCTTTCCAGCCGTTCCCAGTAGCCGAGGTCCTCGAAACCGACGCGTTTGAGTTTATTCTCCGGGCTGGTCCAGCGGATCCACTTGAAGTTGTACCAGTTCTCTTGTCCACCGCGTTTGAGGTAAGCCGGCACAAGACTGCGGTGGGCGATCCAGTTGGTGACGAAAAACCCCCCTGCCACCAGCGCCGCAGCGGGCACAAAGGCCACGAGCGTCTGTCGGGGGAACTTCACCAACAACCCAAACCCTAGCAACACCAGCAGGGAAAGCGCCGGCAATTCGTTGGCGGCGGTAAAAGCGCCGAACAGTCCGGCCAGCACGAACCACCGCAGCCGGCGATCGTCGTCCAGCCAGATCGTAGCCGCAGCGAACAACGTTACCGCCGCGCTGACGGCAGCCACCAGGTGGTTGTTGAGCGTGACCGCAAAGGTGGACAGAAAGGTGGCGAAACACGCCGTCGTCATGGCAAACATTCGCCCCCAATCGGTCATTCCCAGCCTATCTACCAGTCGCGCCAACAGCCACCAGGCGATCAACAGGGGAATTAGATTGGTGGTGACAATCAACAGCCGGCCGACCACGAACGGATGCGTGCCCAGCGTCATGCCCGTAAGCTTGCATATCAGCCAGTACTTGGCGGCTATCAGGGTGGGCAGCAGCGGTGGTTTGCTCGAGTAAAGGTGTCCGCCTACCTGCTGGCCATCCCAGTCGATCACGCGGGCTTTCTCCGGGTCCTTGGGGTCGGCGATGCGCTTGTATGGGTATTCGGCCGGTCCGCTGTAGCGGCGGTCGTGTTTGACCATGTCGATGGTGTCCCAGCCCGGCTCGAGCACCACCTTGTCGATTGCATACGGTGCGCCGGGAATGCGCATTTCTGGCTCGACCAGGGCACGGACGGTGCACCACCGACTGCGGTCGTTTGCGCTGAGGAACGGACGGCGCATGGCGGCCGCCTCCGCCCGCCGCAGCTCCAGCAGTTTGTGCTTCTCGGCTACTGCCTGGCGCTTTTTTTCCAGCTCGGCCAGTGCGGCTTCCAGCTCGGCGCCTTGCTTGGTGCTGCGGAGCGACTTTTCTTGCTCGGCCAGGGTTTTCTCTTCAGCCTTTACGGCGGCTTCGTCTCTGGCGATTTCGGCCAGCGTGCGCGATTGGATTGCCGTGCGATCGACCGCATCCAGCGCCATGATGCGACCCAGAATCAGGCCTCCGCTGGTTACGATCAGTATCGCGTAGACTGCCCGCCGCAACGCGAAGCCCGATTTGTCCGTCAACGTGCTCATCTTCAACCTGAATTGACGATAACGGCCAATGCCTGACAGGGTGCACAAAAAGTAGGTTTCGCCCGAATTGCTATCTGCGTCTTACCCGAGAATCGTTACGCACCCGAGAATCGTTACGCAGTTTTACCCCAGAATTGCCCAGCCGCCACACGCAACCTTTGCGGTTTATCATCGGGGGTACCAGGGTGGAACCAACTGACCGCCAAAGCGCCCGCAGCGGCATCTGATCACTGGCCGGCGTTCTGGACAGGTTTTTCGAGGGCACCGGACTGTCCACCGCCCACCCGCTCGGCAACCGAATAGGCTCTGCTGGCCGGATTGTGGTACGCCACAAACAGTTCGGCCAGAAAGCCGATGGACATGAACTGCCCGCCCATCAACAACAGGCCCACAGAGTATATCAGCGCCGGGCGGTTGCCAAGATGCACCGGTTCCCAGCCTTCGACGAAAGCTGCTATCAGCCGGGAAATGGCCCACTGGCCGGCCAGATATGTCATGCCTATCGCGCCGAGGGCGAACAACACCAGCCCGATCGTCCCCAGCACGTGCTGGGGACGCTGTCCGAAGCCGGTCAGAAACTTCACCGTCAGCAGGTCCAGGAAACCTTTGACGAACCGGGACAGGCCGTACTTCGAGCGGCCGAACTTGCGCGGGCGGTGATTGATCGCCAGTTCTCCGATGCGAAAGCCGCGGTTGGCGGCCAGCACCGGTACGAAGCGGTGCAGCTCGCCGTAAAGGTGAACCTCCTGGAGCACCTGACGGCGATAGCACTTCATGCCGCAGTTGTGGTCGTGCAAGTGCACGCCCGTCAGACGGCTGACCATCCAGTTGAACACCCGCGAGGGAAACACCTTGTGCCACGGATCGCGCCGTCGCTGCTTCCAGCCGCTGACGACATCGTACTGGTCGCTCATGATAGCCACGAAGCGGGGAATCTCGTGCGGGTCGTCTTGCAAATCGGCGTCCAGGGTAATGACCAGTTCGCCTTGTGCGTCGGCGAAGCCGGCGCTTAGCGCGGCCGCCTTGCCGAAGTTGCGCCGAAAACGGATACCCCGCACCCGACCGTCCGCCGCCGCCAGCCGCCGAATGACCGACCACGAGCCATCCCGCGACCCGTCGTCCACGAAGATTATCTCCAGAGTGTACCCCTGAGCTTTGGCTACCTCGGCGATTTCCCGGTAAAGCTCCTCGAGGCTTTCCGCCTCGTTGTACACGGGTATGACGATCGACAGCATCACAGCTTGTTCTGCGGCGGGAAATATGTTGCTACCGACTGGAAGGA